>UINC01001078.1_pt2 | contig 27813 bp, 29 predicted proteins | sample 5385821 | NCBI WGS metagenome assembly UINC01 (sample SAMEA4666929, study PRJEB26691) | marine metagenome | isolation source: Pacific Ocean | place: Pacific Ocean | collected 2011-10-13 | reverse complement strand
GTTGTGGAGGTCGTCGTCGAACTCGCCACGGTAGTTGTGGAGGTCGTCGTCGAACTCGCCACGGTAGTTGTGGAGGTCGTCGTCGAACTCGCCACGGTAGTTGTGGAGGTCGTCGTCGAACTCGCCACGGTAGTTGTCAACAGGCCACTCTGGACGCCCACGGTCGGCCTGTCGCCGCAGCACGTGAGCAATGCGCAGAAACCAATTCCGATCATCAGTCTCACGACTAACCCACCCAGATGGTCCGGACTCACCACCTCCTTGTCGACTCCATATCTGGCTACGCCTCCTCGCCCTGTTCCGAAAGATCCAGGCACTACGGCTCGGATGCCGCTACTCCGTTGGCATGCGTCCGAACCGCGCCCACACTAGTTTTCGACGCCCGATGACCGATCCACTCCTCACGCCACTGACCGTCGGCGGGCTCACGCTGCGCAACCGGGTGTTCTCGAGCAGCCACACCCCCGGCTACTGCATCGACGGCAAGGTCACCGACCGCTACCACGAGGAGAAGGCGCGTGGTGGAATCGGCCTGACCATGGTCGGCGGCTCGACCAACGTGGCACCCGACTCGCCGTCGATCTGGGGGCAGCTCTACGCCGGCGACGATGACGTCATGCCCGGCCTGCGCGAGTTGGCCGACGCCGTTCACGCCCACGGGGCAGCGGTGATGTGCCAAGTCACGCACATGGGCCGGCGCACGATCTGGCGGCCCGCAGGGCCAACGGTGGCGTGACCGACCTCGATGCCCTACTCGCGTTCGAGCCGCAGCCGGAGTCGGGTGGCGGATTTGACGTGCACCTGCTCGGCGACGCCCTCGCCAGTCGGAACGTGCACGCCGCCATCCACGATGCCCGACGCCTCTGCCAGGTGCTCTAAGGCGTCCCGGGGCTCAGCCGGACGCCCGGGTGGTGAGCCAGGCACCGCCGATGAGGACCGCAGCGCCCAGCACCTGCCATGTGACGAGGACCTCCCCGAGGACCACCACGCCCAGGACGGCGGCGACGACGGGCACGAGATAGGTCACGACCGACATCCGGACCGGACCGACCCTGCCAATGAGGGTTGCGGCGGCGAGGTAGGCCACGCCGGTGCCTCCCAGGCCGACCGCCAGGTTGGCGGCAAAGGCCTGTGTCGACCACGAGGAGTGGGCCAGCCCGAACAGCCCGAAGGGCACTGTCGCTACGGTGGCGACCGCCAGCACTCGACTCAGGACCGCCGCCGATCCGTAGCGTCTCTGCAACGGGCCTGCGAGGTTGGCGGCGATCCCGTAGGACGTCACGGCGAGGAGCACGAAGATCACTCCGAGGGCGCTGGTGTCCCCCGAGGTGGCGGTGGGTAGGCCGATCAGCAGGATCCCGACGAGCCCGATGAGAATGCCCGCCACCTGGAGGCGACTGCTGCGCACGCCGAAGGCGAGCGCTGCGACGAGCACCGTCGCCACGGGCATCCCACTGTTGAGCATCCCCGCCACCGAGGAGTCGATCCACTGCTGTGCAAGGGGGAACATCGTGAGCGGGAACGCCATCCAGGTGATGCCGAGCACCACCAGGCGGCCGCGGTCGGCCCGGTCGACCGGGCGGCGGGAGGCCGGGAAGGCGAGCAGGGCGAGGAGGCCGAGGGCCGGCCGGAGGAAGGCGACGAGGCCCGGATGCTCGTGGTCGAGGGCCACGTCCATGAACAGGAAGGACGCCCCCCAGATTCCGGCGGCGGTGACCAGAAGCAGCCAGTCGAAGGGGAGGAACGGACGTAACTCGGGGGCCTCCGACTGCTCGTGCATCGTCGCAAAGTAATGGTGCCGGGGTAGGTGTCCGTCACCGGTCGCGGCCAAACTCCACGCATGCGCAGATTCCATATCATCCTCCTGGCGGTCACGCTCGTGGGCGCCGCATGCTCCGACTCGACGCCGGAACGGGTCATCCCGACAACGACGACCGTCGCCCCCACCACGACCACCACGATGACAACGACGACAACGACGACCGTCGCCCCCACCACGACCACCACGACGACCACCACAACGCTCCCCCCGCCGGACTGGGAGGGGATCGTGGCCGAGGTCGCCGACGTGTGGCTGTCGGAGGGCACGCCGATCACTCCCGGGGTCAGCATCGCGGTCCTGCTCTCCGACGGCACCGAGGTCCTCGTGGCCAGGGGTCTGGCCGATCTGGTGGCAGAGGTGCCGGTGACCACCGACGACTACTTCCGGATCGGTTCGATCTCGAAGACGATCACCTCGGTCGCCCTGCTCCAACTCGTGTCGGAGGACCTCGTCAGCCTCGACGAGCCCGTGGCCACCTACGTGGGTGACCTCCTCGACGGCTACGTCCTCGATGGCGTCGACTACGGCGACCAGGTCACGGTCCGCCAGACCCTGAACCACACGGACGGCTTTGCCGAGTACGCCTTCGACCTCGGCTTCTACCTGCTCATGTCGGAGCGCCTCGAGACCGTGGTCGAACCGGAGGAGATCATCGACTGGGCGATCTCCATGGGACCCCAGTACGTCCCGGGCACCGCCTACTCCTACAACACGGTCGGCCACAACGTCGTCGGCCTCATCATCGAGTCAGTGACCGGGCAACCCGCCCATGAAGTGCTCCGGGAGCGCATCTTCGACCCGCTCGGCCTCGACTCCATCTTCCTGCCACCAGCCGAGGACCCGCCCAAGCCGGTGGTCCACGGCTACGCCGCCACCGTCCTCAAGGCCGCCCTCGACGCCATCCCGGCCACCGCCAGCTACCCCGAGGCCGACCTTGGCGATGTCTACGACATGTCCGTCGTCCCCCAGGAGGCCATCCGCTCAGCCGGCTGGACCGGCGGAAGCATCGAGTCACAGGTCCTCGACGTGGCCCTGATCTTCCGGGCCATGTTCGACGGAACGCTCCTCGGTGACGCCATGGTCGCCGAGTTCCTGACAACCAGCGAGTTCAGCGACTACGGCCTCGGCATCAGCATCGGCGAAGCCGACGTGAACACCATAGGTGCGGCAGTCGAGATCGCCGAAGACGTGGTCTCCTACTCGCACGGTGGCGGCGTGCCTGGCTTCCGGAGCCACGCCGCCTACTACCCCGACGACGACATCGCCATCGCCGTGTCGGCGAACGTGCTTCCCGCCGATCCCGACGTCGGCGTCCTCGCCGAGCGGATCCTCACGGCGATCCTCGCCGAGGGCTGAGCCGGTCAGGCGCCGACCGGAACGGTCTCCCGAGGAAAGAGCATCCGCGCAAGGGCGACCGCCACGCCGACCCCGACCACCTGCATCAGCACGAACATCGGTGCCGACGACGGCTCGATGCCGGCGAAGGTATCCGACAGCGTGCGGGCGACGGTGACCGCAGGGTTGGCGAAGCTGGTCGACGACGTGAAGAAGTAGGCGCCACCGATGTAGACGCCGACCACGTACGGCATGGCCGACATTCGGGCAGTGCGCACGAGGGAGAAGACCACGAGCAGCAGGCCGACCGTCGCCACCACCTCGGCCAGCCAGAGGTCCCCGCCGCTGCGGGCCTGCGTCGATGTATCGACCCACGACAGGTCGAACATGAGGTTGGCGAGCACGGTGCCGGCACAGCCGCCCAGCACCTGCATGGCGACCATCCCAGGCACCTCCCGTCCCGACCGGTGGCCCAGGAGCCACGCCGCAAGGCTGACCGCCGGATTGAAGTCGGCCGAGATGGTCCCGAAGATGGAGATGATGGCGATGAGCACCGCTGCAGTGGCCGCGGCGTTCTCCAGCAGTTGCAGGCCCACATCGTCGGGGCTGAGGCGCTCGGCCATGATCCCCGACCCGACCACCCCGACCAGGAGAAAGCACGTCCCGATCCCCTCGGCCAGCAGGACCCGTCGACGTTCCCCGGTCATGATCGATTCCGGGGGGAGTCAGTCGGCGGCGTGGAGGAGGCCGAAGACGAAGGAGTCGACGAGGGCCTGCCAGGAGGCCTCGATGATGTTCTCCGAGACACCGATGGTCGACCACGAGCGCTCGCCGTCGGTCGAGTCGATGAGGACCCTGGTGACGGCGCCGGTGCCCCTGCTGGTCTCGAGGACGCGCACCTTGTAGTCGGTGAGGCGCAAGCGCTCCAGGCTCGGATACCGGCCGCCGAGTGCCTGGCGCAGCGCCGCGTCGAGGGCGTTGACCGGACCATTGCCCTCGCCGGTGGCGTCGACCAGTTCGCCGTCGAGTCGGAGTCTGACGGTGGCCTCGGTCTCGACCTCGACGGCAACGTCGTTCCATGCCCGGCTGCCGCTACCCGACCGGTGGCCGACGTTGACCGAGAACGACTCGAGGCTGAAGAAGTCCTGCTCCCAGCCGGCCGCCGCACGCATGAGCAGCTCGAGGGAGGCGTCGGCCGCCTCGAAGTGGTAGCCGACAAACTCGAGTTCCTTCAGGGTCTCGACGATCTCGCCCATCGTGGGGGCATCGAGCTCGATCCCGAGTTCAGCGGCCTTGAGGGCGACCGTCGACCTGCCGGCCATCTCCGAGACCACGAAGCGGGTGCCGTTGCCGACGAGTTCGGGCAGTACGTGCTCGTAGGCGTCCGACCGCCGCGAGATGGCGCTGGTGTGCAGTCCGGCCTTGTGGGCGAAAGCCTTGGTGCCGACATAGGGCTGCTGGGGGTCGGCGGCGAAGTTGACCAGTTCGGCGACGTGGTGCGCCACCGAGGTGAGGTTGGCCAGCCGGCCCTCGGGCAGCGTCTCGACGCCCATCTTGAGGCTCAGGTTGGCGATGATCGGCACGAGGTCGCAGTTGCCGACCCGCTCGCCGTAGCCATTGATCGTGCCCTGGACGTGGGTGGCGCCTCCGGCCACGCCGGCGAGGGCGTTGGCGACGCCGCAGCCCGTGTCGTTGTGCAGGTGGACGCCGACCGGCGTGTCGAGGTGGTCGACGACCGCGCGAACGGTCGCCTCCACCCGTCCGGGCAGCGAACCGCCGTTGGTGTCGCAGAGCACGAGGCAGTCCGCACCGGCCATGGCGGCGCCCTCGAGGACGGCGAGGGAGAACTCGGGGTTGGCCTCGTAGCCGTCGAAGAAGTGCTCGGCGTCGTAGAACACCACAAGGCCCTGCTCCTTGAGGTACCGAACCGAGTCGGCAACCATCGCCACGCCCTCCTCGAGCGTCGTGCGGAGCGCCTCGGTGACGTGGTAGTCCCACGCCTTACCGACGATGCACACCACCTCGGTGCCGGCAGCGACCAGGTTGGCGAGCGTCGGATCGTCGTCCACCCGGCCCTTGACCCGGCGGGTCGAGCCAAAGGCGACCAGCTTCGAGGTGGTCAGGTTGAGCTCGGTGCGGGCGCGCTCGAAGAACTCCTCGTCCTTCGGGTTGGCGCCCGGCCAGCCGCCCTCGATGTAGTGGACGCCGAGACGGTCGAGTTGGTCGGCGATGCGCAACTTGTCGTCGACCGTGAGCGAGATGCCCTCCAACTGGGCGCCATCTCGCAGCGTCGTGTCATAGATCTCGACTGCGGCCGGCAGCACCCCCGACGACGGGATGGAGTCAGTCGACATACTCATTCCACTCCGCATATTCGGGACGCTTCCCACGGACCGCCTCGTAGAAAACCTCCTGGATGGCGCGTGTGATGGGGCCGGGATCACCGATCTCGCGGTCGTCGACCGATCGGATCGGCACGACCTCTGCTGCGGTGCCCGACAGGAAGGCCTCGTCGGCCGTGTAGAGGTCGCTGCGCAGGATGTTGCCCTCGGCGTACGCAAACCCCAGGTCCTCGGCGATGCGACGCACGGCGCTCTGGGTGATGCCCTCGAGGGCACCGGCGCTGGCGGGTGGGGTGACGATCGTGCCGTCGCGCACCACGAAGATGTTCTCGCCGGAGCACTCCGAGATGTGGCCCTGAGGGGAGAGCAGGATCGCCTCGTCGTAGCCGGCCTTGAGCGCCTGGACCTTGGCCATCTGCGAGTTGATGTAGTGGCCACAGCCCTTGGCGGCCGGCGGCATGGCGTTGGGGTCGTGGCGCTGCCAGGAGGAGATCATCGTGCGCACGCCCTTGGCGATGCCATCAGCGCCAAGGTACGAACCCCATGGCCAGCAGGCGACCGAGACGTCGACCTGGCACGGGATCGGGTTGAGGCCCATCTCGCCGTAGCCCAGGTAGGCAAGGGGGCGGATGTAGCAGGAGGGGACGTCGTTGGCCCGGACGGTGTCCTTCACGGCCGACACCAGGTCCTCGACCGACCAAGGGATGTCGATGTAGAGGATCTTCGCCGAGCGGAACAGGCGCTCGATGTGGGGCGTGAGCCGATACACCGCCGGCCCGCGGTCGGTCTCGTAGGCACGGATGCCCTCGAAGACGCCGTTGCCGTAGTGAAGGGTGTGCGTCAGCACGTGGATCGTGGCGTCGTCCCAGTCGACGAGTTCGCCGTTCATCCAGATCTTGTCAACCTTCTCGATCGGCATGGCGTCTGCTCCTGGTTTCCTGTCGTCGTGTTCGTGTCGTCGTCTGTGGGTCCTAGACCCGGGCAGCGATGGCGTCGCCGATGGCGACCGTGCCCTCGACCTGGGTGGCCGGGTCGACGCAGGCGGCGGTGATGCGTCGGGCGGCGTCGGCTTCGCCGAGGAAGTCGAGCATCATGGCCGCCGAGAGGATCGCGGCGGTGGGGTTGGCGATGCCCCTACCCGTGATGTCGGGCGCCGAGCCGTGGACCGGCTCAAACATCGACGCGCCGGTGCGTGCCGGGTTGAGGTTCGCCGACGAGGCGAAGCCGATGCCTCCCGACACGGCGCCGCCGAGGTCGGTGAGGATGTCGCCGAAGAGGTTGTCGGTGACGATGACGTCGTAGCGCTGCGGGTCCTGCACGAAGTAGATGCAGGCGGCGTCGACGTGGTTGTAGGCGGTCTCGACATCGGGGTAGTCGGCGGACACCTCGTCGAAGGTGCGCTCCCAGAGGTCGCCCGAGAACGTGAGCACGTTGGTCTTGTGGACGAGCGTCAGGTGGTTCCGGCGACTCCGAGCCAGTTCGAAGGCGAAGCGGACGCAGCGCTCCACGCCCATACGCGTGTTGACCGAGCCCTGGGTGGCGATCTCGTCCGCCGTGCCCTTGCGCAGGAAGCCACCCTCGCCGGCATAGGCGCCCTCGGTGTTCTCACGGACAACACAGAAGTCGATGTCCTTCCCGGCGAGCACGAAGGGTCGGAGGTTGACGTAGAGGTCGAGGGCGAAGCGCATCTTGAGCAGCAGGCCGCGTTCGATGATCCCCGGAGGGACGTCGGGGGTGCCGACCGCGCCCACGTAGAGGGCGTCGAGCGCACGCCATTCCTCGATGACCTCGTCGGGGAGGACGGTGCCGTCGCGAAGGTAGCGGTCACCGCCAAGGTCGTAGTCCACGATCTCGAGCTCGACGCCCGCAGCCGCGACGACCTTGAGGCCCTCGGCGACGACCTCGGGGCCGATGCCGTCGCCTCCCATGACGCCGATGCGATAGGCCACGTGTGACTGCTCCTCGGGTGTCGTGTAGTCGGACTGGTGTGTTCTGGTGGGTACGAGTGTGCCCCGCAACGGAAAAACCGCCCACCGAAGTGGACGGTCGGAGCGCACGCCGGGAGGGCGTGCGCTACGAAATCAGGATCACCGGGTGGGGACTGTGCACAGGCGCAGTGTACCAAGCCCCCCCGGAGGCGGGTCAGCCGGCCCCGAGTCGGCTCCACCCCGGGGCGTGGCTACGCTCCTGACATGCCCGAACCGCAGCAGTTCTCCCCCGACGCGCATGGCCGCCTCGCCGCCGAATTCGAGGACCTCACCACCCGAGGACGCATCGACATCGCCCGCAAGATCGAGACGGCCCGAGAGCTCGGCGACCTCTCCGAGAACGGCGACTACCACGCCGCCAAGGAGGAGCAGGGCAAGATGGAAGGCCGAATCCTGCTCCTGGAAGCCCTCCTGCTCGACGCCGTGATCGTCGAGGGCCCCACCGGGGACGGTGACACCGTCACGACCGGCGCAGTGGTCACCGTGCTCTACAACGGCGACGACGAGCCCGAACACCTCCTGGTCGGCTCGATCGAGGAACAGCGCGACGACCTCACCATCGTGTCGCCGAGGTCGCCGCTCGGCGAGGCCCTGCTGGGCAGCGCCCCGGGCGACGAGATCTCGTTCGAGGCACCCGGGGGAACCCTCACGGCCTCGGTCGTCTCCATCGACGGCTGAGGGAGCATCCGCCCCGAGCCTCCTCGTCGGGCCACGGGCAGCCATGCCTGCGGTGATGGCCGGATGGACGTGGCAGTCACCGGATCAACAGGGCTGATCGGCTCGGCACTGTGCACAGCGCTCGAGGCACGTGGTGACCGCGTAGTGCGCATCCTGCGACGGGACCCGAGTGGGCGTGGCGAGATCCACTGGGACCCGGCCGACGGCGTCCTAGACCCGTCGGACCTGCGGGGCACGGATGCCGTCGTCCACCTGGCCGGCGCGGGGATCGCCGACAGGCGCTGGACATCGGCCCAACGCGACCGAATCCGGGAAAGCCGCACCCGTGGCACGACGCTCCTTGCTGGTGCGCTGGCCGAGATCCGGGACGACGGCGGGCCCTCGACCCTCGTCAGCGGTTCCGCCATCGGGGTCTACGGTGACGCCGGCGACCACCTCCTCGACGAGGACGGTCCCCGGGGCACAGGGTTCCTCGCCGACGTCTGCATTGCATGGGAGCGGGCCACGGAACGCGCCGGGAACGCCGGGATCCGGGTCGCCCACGCCAGGACGGGCGTCGTGCTCTCCCCGGAAGGCGGCCTGCTGGCCAAGCAGCTTCCCCTCTTCCGACTCGGCCTCGGAGGACGTCTCGGAAGCGGACACCAGTACCTGAGTTGGATCTCGCTGCGGGACGAGGTGGCGGCGCTCCTCTGGCTGGTCGACCGGGAGGTCGAAGGACCCGTCAACCTGGTCGCACCTTCACCCGTCACCAATGCAGAGTTCGCCCGATCCCTCGGGAGCACACTGGGTCGTCCCGCCCGACTCCCCGTCCCGGCGGCGATACCCACGGTGATGTTCGGCCGGGATCTGGTCCGCGAGCTCATGCTGGCCAGCACCAGGGTCCGCCCACGGGTCCTCGAGGACGGTGGCTTCGCCTTCACCGATCCGGAACTGGGCCCCGCGCTGAGAGCGATGGTCGCCGGGCGGTAGCCGGGAAGGTCCCCAGGGTCAGCCGAAGAGCCGGGAGCAGGCCTCGCCCGCCCACAGTTGGAGGACGCGGCCCGAGTCGGTGATGTTGCTCGTGGCCCCGGAGATCCCTCCTCCGTCGAGGCCGACCGCGTCGAGATCGAAGAGGCCGGCTGGGTCAGTTTCGACCGCCTGGACGATGGAGAAGCCGTTGGAGTAGGCCCTGCGCATGTCGGCCACTGTCGAGCCGACGCCGATCCGCTCGAGGGTCCAGAAGCCGGAGTCGACGGAATCGGCGCCACTCAGGAACCACTGCCCAAACGTGGCGCCGAACCCGGGTTCAGCCGGCGGTACCCCGGTCGTCGACGTCTCGGCTTCGCTCCCTGCCGCATCCGCAGCGGGTGGGGCGTCGGTCGGATCCAGGTCGACCAGAACCAACTCGAGACCGCCGAAGCCGACCCGTCGGACGAATGGGTCACAACTCGGGTCGGACCCCCAGCCACTATCCCGATCGGAGGCGCCGAGCACCGCTGCCACGCCGTCGAGGACGGTGTCCGCCGGTGCGCCCAGGTCCAGGAGCGTGGAGTCGTCGCTGGCGGCGAAGAGGAGGAGGCCCACTTCGGTGATGCTCACGGGGCCGAGCGGCGGCCGGGTGGTGGTGGGCACCTCAGTCGTCGTCGGCACCTCAGTCGTCGTCGGCACCTCAGTCGTCGTCGGCACCTCAGTCGTCGCCGGCACCTCGATCGTCGCCGGCACCTCGATCGTCGCCGGCACCTCGATCGTCGCCGGCACCTCAGTCGTCGCCGGCGGGGTCAGGGTCGTAACCGACGGTGACGGCTCCTCATCGTCAACGAAGATCAGGTACCCGAGGACCCCCAGAATGGCAACCAGGAGAAAGACCAGCAGGGGCACCGGCGTGCGTCGCGGTCGACGACGCGCCTGCGCAGGATCGGGCAGGACCAACGGCTTCGATCCTGGCGCATCGAAGACGGAGCGGGGTCCCACCGAGACGACACTGGGTGGCGCCGGTTGGCGGACCGGTCTGGGAGCGGCCCCCTCGAGGTCCTCCCGGGTGACGATCGGCTCGGGTCCGGTTGGTGCGTCGCCGTGCCGGAGCCACAGCAGCGCTCCCAGCACACCTGTGCGCTCCAGATCCATTCCCCTGGTCCCCGGAGGGGCATGGCCGCTGAAAGCCGACCACGCCCTCGTCTCGTCGAGGATCAGGATGTCGCCGACCAGGCCCCGACCGGCAGCAGCCTCGTAGGTCGCCTCGTCCGGTCCCCCGGCAGCACGTACGACGACCACCTGGTCGGGTGCGCCGTCGAGGATCTGGAGGCAGCGTGCGTAGGACTGGGCCATGAGGTAGGCGAGAACGGTCTCGGCAGTGAGAGCACGACCGGATGCCTCGACGACTCCGTCGTCGAGGAGGTGTCCCATTACATCGTCGACGAAGCCATCGGGCTCATCGTCGGCCCGCTGCAAGGCCTCCTCACCGACGGTCACGTCCCCTCCGGTCGAGACGTGCAACACCATCGGCATTCCAGCCCGGTCGCCGCCGAGGGCGATGAGGTCGATCCGGCCCGCCCGATCGACTGCGGCGTGGGCCTCGAGCAGCCCGAGGTGCAGGACGAGGATGCTCGGGGCGCTGGGGGCGTCGGTCATTGGCCTCGGGCGGGACGATCGGGAATGGGCGGGAAGTTCTCGCGGGCGACCCTAGAGCCTTGCCGCCCCATTCGGGTCGACGCCCACGGGGTGCGGGTACACCGGGAACCGACGCCGGAGTCCCATCCGCGACGCTGATGGAGATCCTCGTGGCATCCTCATCAGCGATGGACCTGCGCCAACTCACCCACCTGATGGCCGTGGCCGAGCATGGGAGCTTCTCCGCGGCCGCCCGTTCTCTCCACACGGTGCAGTCCAACGTGTCCACACACGTCGCACGACTCGAAAAGGAGTTGGACGCCGTGCTCATCGACCGACGGTCCATGCTCCCCACCACCGAGGGCAAGGCGGTCATCGATCGGGCACAGCGCATCCGCAGCGAGATGCAGGCCCTCAAGGACGACATCTCGTCCATGCGCGAGGAGATCGGCGGAACGGTTCGGATCGGCTGCATCGGCACCACCGCCCGCTGGATGGCCACCCCCCTGCTGGAGCGCCTGGGAAGCCACTATCCCGGCCTCCACCCAATCCTCGTCGATGCGACCTCGGGCTCGCTGTACCCCCTCCTCCGCTCCGGTGAGGTCGACTTCGCCATCCTCAACGGCCCGGTCCTGGACCCCGACTTCGCCACGGAGCCGCTCTTCGATGAAGAGTTGATCGTGGTCACGACGAAGGACCATGCCCTGGCCGACCACGAGACGGTGACCATCCAGGAACTCGCCGAACACGAGGTGATGCTCACACCGACCGGCACAACGTTTCGCGACACGCTCGACGCCGAACTCGCCGCCGCAGGCCTCCGCCTCAGACCGAAGGTGGAGATCGACGGCCTCCGCCTGCTCACCTCGCTCGCCTACCAGGGCTATGCCCCCGCCCTGCTTCCGGCCAGCGCTGCGTCCGGCATTCCGGCCGGTGACTGGACGCTCGTACGCATCAAGGGCCTCGACCGGCGAGCGGTGGTACTGGCCCACAACCGACGCACCAGGCCGTCACTTGCCGTGCAGGCCACCTGCGACCAGTTGCGCGAGGTCATCCGTGACATCGGACCTGACCGGCCCGGAATCCATGTCACGATGACGGACGAGCCAGTGTTTCGACCCGGAAGGACACCGTGACCGCCGTCGATGCCCCGAGGACGCCCCTCACCCTGCGCGCCCGCACGGGAGGTACGGTCGCCTTCCGCCTCGAGGAGGTCGCCGGCCGCAGGGTGATGATGGTCGAGGTCGGTGGGGAAAACCGCGGCGCCCTGCGTTCCGAGGACGGCGAGAACCTGGCGATCGCTGCCCGAACAGCCCGCCAACAGCGCATCCCGCTGGTCTGCTTCGTGGCGTCGAGCGGAGCCGACCTGTCCGAGGGGGTGGCCGCCATCCACGGCTGGGGCATCGCCGCCCGCGAGTTCGTGGCCTGTTCGGGCATCATCCCGATGATCTTCTGCGTGGACGGCCCCACCGTGTCCGGTCCGGCACTCCTCCTCGGCCTCGCCGACCTGGTCGTGATGGTCGACAAGACCTACGCCTTCGTGAGCGGCCCTCAGATGGTCGAACGGTTCACGGGCGAGGAGTTGAGCAACGAGGGCCTCGGCGGCGCCTCGATGCACGCCCGCACCTCCGGTGTCGCCCACTTCAACGTCGCCGACCGCGACGAGGCCGTCGAACTGGTCACCGAGCTCCTTGGGTTCCTTCCCGACCACGCCGATGCCCTCCCGGCACCGGTTCCGTGCATCGATCCCGTCGACCGCTCGACCCCCGAGGCCGGCGACCTCCTCCCCGACACCTCCACGGGCAGCTACGACGTCCGGCACGTGATCGAGTGCATCGTCGACGACGGGCACCTGCTCGAGCCCCGGGCCGCATTCGCCACGAACCTGGTCACCGCCTTCGCCACGATCGGTGGCCGACCCGTGGGCATCGTGGCCAACCAACCCCAGTCGGTGGCCGGCACCCTCGACATCCCCTCCTCCCAGAAGGGAGGTCGGTTCGTGGCCTTCTGCGACGCCTTCAACCTGCCGCTCATCACCTTCGTCGACACCTCGGGCTTCTACCCGGGCAAGGACCTCGAGTGGCGGGGCATGATCCGCTACGGCGCCCAGATGGCGTTCGCCTACGCCCGGGCCACCGTGCCGAGGGTCTGCGTCATCCTGCGCAAGTCGTACGGCGGGGCGTACATCGTCATGGACTCCCGGCACATCGGCAACGACCTGATGTTCGCCTGGCCGTCCGCCGAGATCGCTGTCATGGGCGCCGAGGGAGCCGTCGAGATCCTCCACCGGAAGGCCTCCGACGAAGAACGGGTGGCGCTCGTCGCGGCCTACGAGGAGCGCCTCCTCAACCCCTACGTCGCCGCCGAACGCGGGTCGGTCGACGAGGTGATCGAACCCGCCGACACCCGGAGCGCTCTGGCTGCCGCACTCGATGTGCTGATCGGCAAGCGCGAGCGCCTCCCGAGGCGGCGCCACGACAACACACCGCTCTAGATTCTCGGGCATTGGCCCGGGCCGGAGCGCCGCGAACTGGGTGGATTACGTCCGATTGCGAAGAATCCACATTTTTCGACCAAGGTCAGGCTGTTATCGACCCACCGGTGCCCGGTAGAGTCGAAAAGTCAACGAAGAATTCCGATCTGTCCCTGCGTGATTCGAGGCCACCGCCCGTGAACGAGAGCATCACACTCACCGACAACCGGAACGGTGCGAGCGTTGAGGTCCCGATCGTCAACGGCACCGTGGACGCCCGAGCGTGGGCCGACCTGCTCCCCGGCGTGTACTTCCACGACCCCTCCTTCGGCAACACGTCCGGCGCCGCCAGCGCCGTCTGCGAACTCGACGGCGACGCCGGTTACCTGCGCTACCGCGGCCACCCGATCGAGCAACTCGCCGAGCAGTCCACCTTCCTCGAGGTCGCCCACCTGCTGCTCTTCGGCGAACTCCCGACCCGACCCCAGCTCAACGGCTTCGCCGACGAGATCGCCGAATCGGCTTCGATCCACGAGAACTTCCACAAGCGGATCCTCGAGGGCTTCCGCGACGACGCCCACGCCATGGGCGTGTTGGTCTCGAGCGTTGCCGCGCTGTCGACCTTCTACCCCGACGGCAAGGATGTCGAGGATCCCACCGTCCGTCGATCGCAGATGGTCCGCCTGCTCGCCAAGATTCCCACCCTGGCGGCCAGCGCCTACCGCCGCAGCGTCGGCAACCCGTATGTCCAGCCCGACCCTGACCTCCCCTACACCTCGAACTTCCTCTCCATGATGTTCCGGCCCGCCGAAGGCGGCTACGAGGTCGATCCGGTGTTGACCAGGGCGCTCGACCTGCTGTTCGTGCTTCACGCCGACCACGGCCAGAACTGCTCCACCACCACCGCCCGCGCGGTCGGGAGTTCCCATGCCGATCCCTACGTCTTGCTCTCGGCAGCCTGCAGCGCCCTCTCCGGGCCCCGTCACGGCGGTGCCAACGAGGCCGTCCTGCGGATGCTCGAGGAGATCGGCTCCTACGACCAGGTCGACGACTTCGTCGCCAAGGTCAAGACCGGCGAGCAGCTCCTCATGGGCTTCGGCCACCGCGTCTACAAGAACTACGACCCGCGGGCGAAGATCATCAAGGAGACCGCCCACCGGGTCTTCGAGGTGACCGGCAAGAACCCGCTGCTCGACATGGCGCTCAAGCTCGAAGAAGTGGCGCTGGCCGACGACTACTTCGTCAGGCGCAAGCTCTACCCGAACGTCGACTTCTACTCGGGGCTCATCTACCAGTCGATGGGGTTCCCGGTCGAGATGTTCACGGTGCTGTTCGCCATCGGTCGCACGCCGGGCTGGCTGGCCCACTGGGACGAGATGCTCACGCAGAACTCCCGCATCGCCCGACCCCGCCAGCTCTACACGGGCGAAGCCACCCGGGACGTCGTCCCGATCGACGAGCGCTGAGCGGCCGTTCAACCGGACCGTACGTCGAGGGCGATCTTCCCGACGTTGGCGTTGCCCTCCATATGGACGTGTGCGGCGGCGATGTCGTCCAGGTCGAAGCGGCGGTCCACCACCACCCGCAGCGTTCCTTCCTCGAAGCGTGGCACGACCTCGTCGGCAAACGCCCGGCTGACCGCCACCTTCTCGGCGAGCGAACGGCCGCGCAGGACGGTGCCCACGATCGTCGCCCGCTTGGGGAGCAGCTTGCCGAGGCCGAAGGTGGCCTTTCCGCCGCCCATGACCCCGACCTGCACGATCGTGCCGCCCACGGCCAGGGCGTCGACATTGCGATCGAGGTAGTCGCCGCCCACCACGTCGAGCACCACGTCGACCCCACGGCCACCGGTGTGGTCACGCACGGCAGCCAGCCAGTCGTCGGTCGCATAGTCGACGGCGAGCGAGGCCCCGAGTTCTGTGCAGGCGGCGCACTTCGGACCTGAGGCGGTCACGACGACCTCGGCCCCCATCGACCGACAGAGCTGGATCGCGGCGGTACCGACGCCGGAGGCCCCGGCATGGACGAGCGCCGTCCCTCCGGGTTGCAGGCCCCCCTGGAGGATGAGCGCGTCCCAGGCGGTGATGAAGACCTCGGGTAGGGCGCCGGCATCCGCCAACGACATCCCTGCGGGCACCGCCATCGCCTGGTCGGCGTGGACGACGGCCTGCCCGGCGTGCGCTCCACCGCTGGTGATCGCCATGACCTCGTCACCGACCAACCATCGCCCGACGGCCTCGCCGACGGAGGCGACCCGCCCGGCGAACTCGAGGCCCGGCACCTCATACTCCATGGACGGCCCCGGGTAGAGGCCCATGCGCTGGAGCAGGTCCGCACGGTTCAGGGCACTGGCGACCACGTCGACAAGCACCTCATCGGGCCCGGGCTCCGGAGCCGGGACCTCGCAGATCGCCAGCACCTCCGGACCGCCGTACGACTCGATGACCACCGCGCGCATGGCGAGATCATGCCCCAGTCAGGAACCGGGACCGGCGTTCGCAACGTCAGACCCTGCAGACCCCTACGTTGGAGAACCTGATGCGCCACCTGGCCCTCACCTTCCTGCTGTTCTCCGCCGCCTGCTCCTCATCCGGCACGGGCGGTGGGATCGCCCCGTTGATCGACGTCGAGTGGCGTGTCGTCGGCCTCACCGGTGTCGATGGTGTCGAACCCGACCGTCCACACGAAGCGTCTGTGACTTTTCGAAGCGATGACCGGATCACGGGAAACGCCGGCTGCAACAACTTCTTCGGCGACCTGGACATCGGGGACGACCGCGTCGACATCGGCCCAATCGGCATCACCGAGATGGCCTGCGTCGACCGTGCCGACTGGTTCGGCCTGTTCGAGGTCCTGAGCGGCGAGCTCATGGTTGTCGTCGAGGGCTCGACAGCCACACTGACATCTGCCCGTGGAGGAACCATCACCATCGAATACGTCGAACCGGACCCACCACGCGAGGCCTCAAGCGACCCGGACCAGCCGGTCGCGACGGCCAGCGGGGGCTGATCCCCTCAGCGGCCCTTCCTGAGGTCTGAGAACGGGACGTCCTTGTCCAACCGGAGCTCGGCGGGCAGGCCCAGCACCCGCTCTCCCACGATGTTGCGCTGCACCTCGTCGGTACCGCCGCGGATCGACATCGACGGTGCGGTGAGAAAGGCCAGGTGTCCCGGCGACTCGTCGAGCATCCCAACCGCCCCAGAGAGGTCCTTGACCAGGTAGGCCCTGGACTTGAAGGCGGCGACGCTGCGGAGCTTGGCGCCGGAACCCTCCGGACCGGGGACGCCATCCTTCGCAAATGCGGCGGCTCGGGCAGTGGTGAACCTGTTGACCCGCTCCAGGACATAGGAGCGCATCGCACGATCGCGGGCCACCGCATCGGCAAGTCGGCCGGAAGCAGCGAGCCCGACCAGCCAACCGGGAACCGCTCCCTCGTTCTCATCGGAGCCGCCGAAGGACCGGCCGCCAAGCGATGCCCGCTCATGGGCGAGCGTCTCGACGGTGATGCCCCACCCCGCGCCGAGGTCGCCGATCCGGTCGGAGTCCGGAACGCGGACCTCGGACACGAACACCTCGGTGAAGTGTCGGTCGCCGTTGACCTGGACCAGGGGACGGACCTCGATCCCCGGGTCGTCCATGTCGACGGCGAACATCGTGAGGCCGCGGTGCTTGGGCACGTCGGGGTCGGTGCGGGCGAGACACATGCCCCACTTCGAATAAGCGCCCCGCGATGTCCAGACCTTGGAACCCATGAGGATCCATTCGTCGCCGTCGCGCACCGCTTTCGTGCCCGCATTGGCGAGGTCGGAGCCGGCGTCGGGCTCGCTGAACATCTGGCACCAGATCTCCGAACCGTCGGCAATCGGACGCAGCCAGCGGTCCTGCTGTTCGGGTGTGCCGTGATCCCGAAGGACTGGGCCCACGAGGCTGATCCCCACGCCGTAGGGGTACAGGTCGGCTGATGCATAGTCGCCCAGAGCCGTTGAGATGCGCCTGGCCTCGTCGTCGGTGGCGCCGCGGCCACCGTGCTCGAGCGGCCAGGTGGGCACCATCCAGCCACCGTCCACAAGCGCCTCGAGGTAACGGAGGCCGGCCCCCAGGTCGTCGCTGCCTGCGCCGAGCACCGTTGCAGGAACATCGGGGTCGCGCCGCTCGAGGATCGACGAGAGGGCGTCGTGGATCTGGTCGTCGGTCAGCATCACCGTCGCATTGTGGCCCCTTGAGGTCCGGTTCCGACAATCAACCCCTGCTCGGCCATGATGTGGTGGTGCACGACCTGTTGGATTCCGCCTCAGCTGTCGTCGACGACGTGGTGGCACTGCGACGCCAACTGCACCAGCACCCCGAACTCGGCCTCGACGAGGCCGCCCGATTCGCCCAGGTCTGTGCGGCCACGCTCGGCGAGAAGTCGCACGTGACGCTCCCCTCACCGGTCATGGGCGGCGAGGGCTTCTCAATGCTGCTCCAGCGGGTGCCTGGCGCGATGGCGCTCGACCGCTAGAGGGACGACATGGGGGTTCGCATCGACGACTTCGCCACCCTGGTGGCACTCGAGCCGCATGGACCGGACGTGTTCGTCGGCCTCAGCCCCGACTATCCGTGGGGGCGCGTCTACGGCGGCCAGGTGGTCGCCCAGGGCCTCCGGGCGGCAATGGAGACCGTCGATTCCGACCACCTCATCCACTCGGTCCATGCCTACTTCATCCGCGGCGGCACCAGCGACGAACCCATCCGGTTCGAGGTCGACCGCATCCGCAACGGTCGATCGTTCATCACCCGACGAGTGGTCGCCCGCCAGTCGGAGGGTGCCATCCTCAACCTGTCCTGCTCATTCCAGGTCGTCGAGGACCAGGCCGACATCCAGGAATCGTCGCTGCCCACCGACGTGGGCGAACCGGGGTCCGGCGCCAACGAGGACTGGGGCCTGTTGTCCCGACGAGTCGCCCACCGAGGCGGCGGTCGGGCAGCCATCTGGTTGAAGGTGGCGGGTCCGCTCGGCAACGACCCGGTCCTCCAGGCCTGCGCCCTGGCCTACACCTCCGATGACATCCCCACCACGGCGGTGAGCAGTTCACACCCGCGCATCGGCGCCGTGAAACTCGGCCACACCTCGTACGGCGATGCGTTCATCGGCGCCAGCCTCGACCATGCCATCTGGTTCCACCGGCCGGCGCCGGCCGACGAGTGGCAGTTGCACGAGTTCCGCTCACATGGCCTCAACGGTGGCAGGGGGCTTTCGATCGGCGAGATCTTCGCCGCCGACGGCACCCACGTGGCGACCGTCGCGCAGGAGGCCCTGCTCCGGGAGCGCACCCGTTGACCACGGTGCTCGTCCACCTCAAGGTCGATTACCTCGGCACCGACCGGCTGGGCGATCGCTTCCACGACGTGCGGTTCGTCCACGTCGACCCCGATGGGCCGGTGGATCCCTACCTGAGCGGCGAGGTCATGGTCACGCGTGGCATGGACTCCGCCAACTTCGCCGAGGTGCTTGAACGCGGCGTCGAGTGGGTGCACTGCACCGGCCACGGGGTCGACGAGATGCCACTCGAGACGGTCGGCAATCGGATCCTGACATGCGCCCGTGGCGCCACGGCCGTGCCGATCGCCGAGTGGGTCGTGGCGATGCTCCTCACCGCCGCCAAGCGACTCCCCGGGAACTGGATCGACGAACCGCCGGAACGATGGTTCCTCAGCCGTCTCGACACGCTCGAGGGCGCCACGGTCGCACTGCTCGGCTACGGATCGATCAACCGGGCCGTCGCCGCCCGGCTGGCGCCGTTCGGATGCCGCCTGCTCGCCGTGCGGCGCACGGGTGCCCCGGTCGACGACCCCGGGGTCGTGGTCGTTGCCGACGCCGCTGCCGCTGTCGCCGAGGCCGACCACGTGGTGATCGGCGTGCCTTCCACACCCGAGACCAGGAACCTCGTCGACGCCGACCTCCTGGCCGGCAGTCGAAGCGGCATCCACCTCGTCAACGTCTCCCGTGGATCGGTGGTCGACCAGGATGCTCTTCGATCGGCCCTCGACTCGGGACAGGTCGGCCTCGCCTCACTCGACGTGTGCGATCCGGAGCCACTTCCCGAGGGTCACTGGCTCTACACCCACCCGTCCGTCCGCCTCAGCCCCCACATCTCGTGGTGCAGCCCGAATTCGTTCGACCAGATGGGTGCCAACTTCGCCGCCAACCTCGGACGGTGGCTGGACGGTCGCCCCCTCGAGGATGTCGTCGACCGCGACGTCGGCTACTGAGGAGCCCCCTGCGGGCCATCGCCCGGAGCGGGACTAGGTTCGCCATCCGGACGACCCGGGGGTAACCGACATGCCGTTGACCGACCGCTTCCTCGACCTACAGAGCAGGGTGCGCAACTGGGGCCGCTGGGGTGACGACGACGAACTCGGCACCCTCAACCTGATCACGCCGGAGGTGGTGCTGGCCGCCCGGGACTGCATCCGCACCGGCCGCACCTTCCTCCTGGCCGTGCCACTCGAGCACGACGGGATCCAGGTCGGATTCATCCCCGGCCGCGACAACCCGACCCGGACCATGCTGATGGTCGACCAGGGCATGGACCCCGACGGCGACCCGGACCTGTTCCACACCAGCGATGACGCCGTCCAGTTCGGCCTCCAGGCGGGCACCCACTGGGACGGCCTCTGCCACGTCTCGTACTCGGGCAGGGTCTACAACGGCTACGACGCCTCCACGATCACGGCCGACGACGGCGCAACCCGCTGCGGGATCGAAAAGGTCGGCTCGCTGTGCTCGCGCGGCGTGCTACTCGACGTGGCCCGGGCCAAGGGCGTCGACCTGCTCGACTGCCCCTACGCCATCACCGCCGAAGACCTCGACGAGGCAGCGTCGATGGGCGGCGTCGAAGTCCGGGCCGGCGACATCGTGCTCGTCCGCACGGGACGGATGCGGCTGTACCACGAGTCGGGCGGCATGGCCTACTGCCTCGGCCCCAACCAGGACGGCTCGAACGCCGGGCTCTCGCTGTCGACGGTGCCGTGGTTCCACGAGCACGACGTCGCCGCCGTCGCCAACGACACGCTCACCTTCGAGGTGTACCCCTCCGAAGAGGTGAACCTGGCGGTCCACATGCTCCACGTCGTGGACATGGGCCTCACGCAGGGCCAGAACTGGGACCTCGAGGCACTGGCAGAGGACTGTGCAGCCGACGGCGTCTACGAGTTCTTCCTCGCCGCCACACCCGAGCCGTTCGTGGGATGCGTGGGCTCACCGGTGGCACCCGTCGCCATCAAGTAGCGCCCGCCGTGACGGGTGGCACCGGTGAAAGCGGTCACCGGGCCGAGGTACACGACCCGGTCACCGCCACACTCGAGGGAGTACCCGACCTACGCGGAGAGCAACATGCCCACGGACACTTCCACCACACCAACCCCCCTCACCGACCTCAACCTCTTCGCCGGCCTCTCGAGGTCCGAACTGCGTGCCGTCCAACGGCTCATGACCCCCGTGCGGGTTCGGGCCGGTCGGGACCTGACCCGCGAGGGCGAGACGGGGCGCGAGTTCCTGATCATCGTCGATGGCACCGCCACGGTGCGCCGCCAAGGCCGGGTGGTCGCCACCCTCGGCAACGGCGACTTCGTCGGCGAGCTCAGCATGCTCGCCGGCGTCCCCCGCACCGCCACCGTCACGGCCGACACCGACCTGACAGTCGAAGCACTCAACCGACGCGAGTTCGCGAGCCTGCTCGACCAGAACCCCCGCCTTGCCCGCAAGGTCATGGTCGGCGCCATCCGTCGCCTGCACGCCGTCGACCACGGACCGGCCGACTGACCCGGGGTCAGCCCCCGGCAAAGTCCTCCAGGGCTCCCGAACTGGCGGATGACCCCAGCAGTCGGCCGAACGCCGCCCCCTCCCTGGCTCGGGCATCGGCCAGTCCCGCCAACATCGGTTCGACGATGAGCCGCTTGCCTTCGACCAGCGACTCCAGGGGGAACCCTGCGAGATGATGGGCGTGTTCGAGAGCGATGTCGAGCAAGTCGTCCGGCTCGCACACCTTCCAGGCCAGGCCGACCTCACGACATCGGTCGGCGTCAATCCATTCGCTCGAGAGCAGCAGCCAGGACGCCTCCTGACGGCCGAGCATGCGGGGGAGCAGGAACGAGGACCCTGCCTCCGGTGCGACGCCGAGGCTGGTGAACGGGCACCTGAGCCGGGCCTCTGACGACATGAATACGAGGTCGGCATAGCCAAGCATCGTCGTACCCAGGCCGACGCCGAGGCCGTTGACCGCACAGACCAACGGCTTCGAGAATCTCGTGAGGCACTCGATGTACCCGACGAAGCCGTATCGACCCGGCGTGAAGCCGTCCGGGTCCGTGGTCCGCAGGCGCAACTCTCCCAGGTCCTGGCCTGCACAGAAGGCCCGCCCCCGGCCGGTCAGGATGACGACCGAGATGCCGGGATCGCCGTCTGCGGCCAGGAGGGCGTCGGTGGCGGCATCGTAGAGTTCCTCGCCGAAGGCATTGAGTACCTCCGGCCGGTCGAAGGTGATCAGCCGGACCCGGTCGTGGTCCTCGGTCAACAGCATCCGTTGAGCATGCTCGCGACCCGCTCCCAACGCCAATCCCCGTCGCCGCTACCGTTCCGGCATGCGCCGCCGCTGCACGCTGTACCGCAACCGGGTTCCGACGCCCGACGAGTTCCCGGGTTCCGGACCGGTGAGCGTGGACGAGGTGCTCACCGACCAGTCCCTGCTCGGAATCCGCGGCGGCTCCGCAAGCAATCCCGGTTGGGTGGCAATCGCCTGGTCCGACGCCGACGATCCGTCCCCCGAGGGCGACGGCTCCTGGCTGGTCGACACGTTCGTCGCATGGGGTAAGCCGGGGCGATCCGCCGTGAAGCAGGTCTCGCTGGTCGTTCGGCTCGAGGGGTCCGACGCCGAAGGGTTCGCCGAGCGCTACCGGCGTCACGCCCTGGTCGCCCAGACCCACCACGGCATGGCCCGGTATGTCCAGAATCCGGTCATCGACGGGCCACCCGGCGTGGACGCCGTGTCGGAGCTCTGCTTCGCCTCGGAGGGGTCCTGGATCGACGACTTCTACCTGCTGGCCGACTCCGCCGAAGTCGTGCGAAAGGACGTGCGCGGGTTCATCGACCTCCGGTCAACGTCCTCGGCGCTCGTCGCGGAGAAGGTGTTGAGGCCGTGAACTCCCGGCAGCATCCAGGTCGACCTGGGTGCTGCCTGCGATGAGCCACCCGGGTAAGACTTCGCCCATGACAGACCGTCCACGGATCATCCTCGACTGCGACCCCGGCGTCGACGACGCCATAGCAATCATCACCGCCGCCCGCTGGACCGACCTCGTCGCCATCACCACGGTCTCGGGAAACGTCGGCGTCGAGCACACCACCGCCAACGCACTCCGGATGCGCGACCTCCTGGGCATCGACGTGCCCGTCCACCAGGGAGCCGCCCGACCGATCGTCGCCGAGCCGTTCCACGCCAGGCACGTACACGGCATGACCGGCCTCGCCGACGTCGACCTCCCACTGGCGGACCTGGCCCCCGACTCCGAGGACGCCGTCGAAGTCATCGTCGAGGCGACGCTCGCTGAGGAGGGCCTCCACCTGGTACCGGTGGGGCCACTCACCAACATCGCGCTCGCACTCCGCGCAGACCCGGGGATCGCCAACCGGGTGGCCTCCGTCACCCTCATGGGCGGTGGTGCGAGCGGCGGAAACGTGACCCCCGCCGCCGAGTTCAACATCTATGCCGATGCAGAGGCGGCCGACGAGGTCTTCCGGTCGGGTGCGCCGCTCACCATGGTCGGACTGAACCTCACCCACCAGGTCCGCATGGACGCCAGCCACGCCGATTCATGCCGCTCGTTCGGCCACCGCGTCGGTGATGTCGCAGCGAAGCTGATCGACTTCAACGTCTCCGTCCATCGGGGCGGCGGCCTACCGGGCAGCGGGGCGATGCACGACCCGTGTGCCGTGCTGGCGGTCTCCCACCCGGAGGTGGTCCGCTCGGAGCCCCGACATGTCGTCGTCGAGGTCGACGGCACGCACACCCGCGGCCAGACCCTCGTCGACGAGCGTGGGCCGATGTCCCGCGAGCCGAACTGCCGGGTCGCCTACGAGGCCGACGCCGGACGGGCGCTTGAACTGATCCTGCAGGCGATCCGAGAGGCTCCCGACTGCTGAACCTCAGCGCCTCGGGCGGTGGACGGTCGCCACCCAGCCGCCCGTGGTCGGGACCGTGGCGAGGACGATGGTCCCCTCGAGCAGCAGCCGCACCACCGCCTCGGCGTCGACGCGCTGCGGGTGCACCTCCCACACCATGCCCCGCTTGGGGTGATCCTGTCGGGCAGCCCAGTCGGCGGGCGCAACGACTCCGGCATCGGCCAGGCGCTCGCCCGCGTCCCGACCCGCACCGTGGGACAACCCCACCGAGGCAGGCTCGCGTTCTGACCCCGGCACGAACGTCCCGACGGGCACCTTCGGGCCGCGGGCCGTGAACCAGGTGAACATCCCCGGAGGCTCGACCCGATGCTCGTCGTCCACCCCTGGTTCGACGTTCATCCAACCACCGCCCTCCGAAGCGAGCACGGCAACCGCATCGACCAGGGAACCGTGGTCGTCGTCGACGTGCAGGATCTCGATGTCGTGACGGGCCACGGGGCGACGCTACCCCTGGCCGGGGCGCGCCAAGGCGGTGCCGGTACGTTGACGCCGTGCCCAACCCCACCGCCGATCGCCCCCTGCGCATCGCCACCCTGGTCAAGCAGATCCCCAAGTTCGAGGAAATGCGCCTGGGCGACGACGGGCGCCTCGTACGAGACGGCGTCGAACTCCACATGAACGACTACTGCCGACGGGCCGTTCGCACCGGCTGCGACCTTGCCGAGGCCACGGGCGGTACCTGCACGGCCATCACGCTCGGGCCACCCGAGGCCCACACTGTCCTGCGTGAGGCGATCCTGTGCGGCTGCGCCGGTGGCCTGCACGTGTCCGACCCGGCGTTCGCCGGGAGCGACACGTTGGCCACGGCCCGGGCTCTGGCCGGCGCCCTCGAGGCCCACGGCCCCTGGGATCTGGTGCTCTGCGGGCGCAACTCGGTCGATGCAGACACCGGTCAGGTGCCCGCCCAGGTGGCGGAGCTTCTGGGCCTGCCCTTCCTGTCGGGCGTCCGGGAGTTGGACCTCGTCGAAGGGACCGTGCGCGTGCTCCTCGAGCACGACGACGAGTGGGTGCGAGCCGAGGTGGACCTGCCGGCGGTGCTGTCGTGCGCCGAACGGCTGTGCGACCCATGCAAGATCAAGGAACCCGAAGCGTGGGCCACCGTCGACGCCCGGCTACTCACCTCGATCACAGCTGCCGAAATCGGACCGGGCCTGTGGGGACAGGCGGGCAGTCCGACCTCAGTGGGCGAGGTCCGGGTCCTGGAGGTCCCCCGCACGGGCGAGCGTCTCGAGGGAGCTGGAGTCGAGCAGGTCGACCGGGTCGTCGAGGTGCTGCGTGACCGTGGTGCACTCGTCGCTGACGACCGTCCATCTGATCGTGTCCCCGAACCTTCACCGGACGGCCACGAAGTCGTCGTGCTGGTCGAACCCGACCGCGAACGGGTGGCCGCCGAACTCCTCGCCGTCGCAGCCGGACTGGGCGGCCGGGTGACCGCCATCGGGATCGGCGCCGCCGCTGACCTTTCGGCACGGGGCGCTGACCGGGTGCTGAACGTGGACGGGACGCTTCACGAGGACGACCTTGCGGCTCTGCTCGCCCAGCGGCTAGCCGACGACCCGCCCTGGGCCGTGCTCGTCCCCGGCACCGCATGGGGTCGACATGTCGCCTCGCGGCTGGCGGCCCGCCTCTGCGCCGGCCTCACCGGCGACGCCGTTGGCCTCGAGCGACGCGGTGACCGACTGGTGGCCCTCAAGCCCGCCTTCGGCGGACGCCTCGTCGCCGAGATCACCTGCTCGTCGCCGATCCAGATGGCGACGGTGCGACCCGGCGTCCTTCCGCTCCCGGAGCCACGTGGGCCCCGCCGGATCGAGGTCGAACACCTCCGCGGCGACGTCCGAGGCCGGGTGCGCGTGCTCGAGCGCTGGCGGGACGACGACGCCGACCTGCTCGCCAACGCCGAGGTCGTGGTCGGCGTCGGGGTGGGCGTGGATCCCGACGACCTCCCGCTCGTGCGGCAGTGCGCCGAGGACCTCGGTGCCGAACTGTGCGCCACCCGCAAGGTCACCGACGCGGGTTGGATGCCGAGGGCCCGACAGGTCGGCATCACCGGCCACTCGATCGCGCCGCGCCTCTACGTGGCGATCGGCATCTCGGGACGCTTCAACCACACGATCGGCGTCCGCCAGGCGGGGACGATCGTAGGCATCAACACCGACCCGGACTGCGAACTCTGGGAGGGTTGCGACATCGGCCTCGTAGCCGACTGGCGCGAGGCTCTCCCCGCCCTGGTTGAACGCCTGGCCTGACCGGCCAGGGCATTGGCGCGTCAACGGCCCTTGCGCTGCGCCTCTATACGGTCCGCCAACCAGTCCTAGCCTCGTTCGCCGATCTCAAATCTGGTCAGGGCCCAGGTACCACCGACGCAGGCTGCGGCGAGGACGACCACGGTGCCGACGATCGCGGTGGTGACGCCGAGGTGGGGGTCGTAGAAGACGCCATTGTCGTTGATGGAGATGATGGCGTCACTCCATCCATAGGCGTACTCGCGGATGGAGACCCAGCGCAGGGAGTCAAAGATAGGGGTGGTGAACGTCTCCCAAACGAAGACGTAGATGAGGCCGAAGATCAGGGCTCGGCTGGTGACGGCGCTGAGGGCAACGAAGACGGCGCAGTACAGGACAGACGCGACCAGGGCACCGAGTCCGAGCCCGGGCATGAGGCCGTCAGCGGTGGGGCTCTCGTGGATGATCCAGGTGGTGGCCATGGTGACCGGCACGACAAAGAGGGCTGCAGCCACCGAGGCGACTCCGATCTTGATGGCGATGATGCGCCATCGTTCGATCGGTTTGGTGAGCAGGAAGACGGCGGTGCCATCCTCTATCTCGGCACCCAGTGAGGCGGTCCCGAATACAAGGGCCACCAGGGGAAGCAACAGGGTAAAGATCATTACGCTGACCATGCCGAGTGCGACCTCCTCGGTGGCCTCCCCTGAGCCTGCTTCGTCGGAGAACCGGTAGATCACTGCAATCAGGATCGGAAGCGCCAGCAGCAGTCCGATCACCAGGGTGCGGCGCCTTCCTAGAAGTTGGCGTGCGGTGAGGGAGATCAGGACGTTGTTCATCGGGCCACCAGGTAGGCGAAGACGCTCTCGAGGGAATCATCTGCGGGTTGGAGTTCTTGGAGCGCAACGCCACTTGATTGGACGAGGGGTGCGATGGATTCGGTGAAGGCACCGAAGTCGGTCGTCTGGACTTCCATGACATCGCTGTCAAACGAAATAAGGGCGATATAGGGCCGATCAACCAGTGCGGCGGCAAGGGCGCGATTGTTACTGGACCTGATAGTGAAGGCATGGGGCCGGCTGGTCATGAGGCGACGAATCTGACGGAAGTTGCCGGCGGCGCCCAGGCGGCCACCGATGACGACGAGGACGTCTTCGGCGAGGTCTTCAACATCTTCGAGGATGTGGGAAGAGAAGACGATGGTTCGGCCAGAGTCCCCTAGTTCCTTGAGCATCGTGTTCATCTGGAGCCGCTGACGGGGATCAGTACCGTTGAACGGTTCGTCGAGGATCAGGATGTCGGGGTCGTGGACGAGAGCGGCGGCGATCTTGGCTCGTTGACGCATGCCCTTCGAGTAACCGCTCATCTTGCGATGCATGGCGTCGCCGAGTTCAACCATGTCGATCGCTGTCTGGGCTGCAACTTCAGGTTGGGGAAGCTGGTGGAGTCGGGCGCTAGCCAGGGCGTACTCCCAGGCCGAAAGGAACGGGTAGGTGACCTCGCGTTCGGGAACGAGACCGATGTTGCTGTACATGCTTGTGTTCTTCCAAGCCGACTCGCCATTGACCAGGACCTCGCCCGAGGAAGGCTCGAGAAGGCCCGCCATCATGTGCAGCAGTGTCGACTTGCCGGCGCCGTTGGGGCCGAGCAGGCCCGTGATCCCGGGCTCGAGTTCGAACGAAATGTCGTTGACGGCCACCAGGTCTCCGTACCAACGAGATGCCGATCGTACCGAGATCGCTGCATGCGGTTCCGGCGATGGCGGAGCAGCAGCGGAGTTCACAGCGTGACCTTGCGATAGCGGCGGATGGCAAAGAACAGGGCGATAGCAGTCTGAGCGACCAGCGCCACAATCCACGTCCAGCCGGGAAGGTCGGCGTAGGCGACCTGATCGGCCATTTCGCCCATTCGATCCGCACGCGCTGGGACAGCGTCGAAGATGACATATGTGGTGGCGTTCATTGCATAGCCCGGAGTGGCGAGCATGGCGACTGCGGCCCATCCGGGACCCAGAACTGTCACTAGACCGCTTGTGAAGACGGCTGAGAACCACAGTGCGGCAAGCACGCTGGTGAGCGCGAATGCCCGTCGAGTCGTGAACATCGCGATGGCCAGACCGATTACCGCGAGTTGCACGCTCGCAAGCGT
>UINC01001141.1_pt1 | contig 28059 bp, 27 predicted proteins | sample 5385821 | NCBI WGS metagenome assembly UINC01 (sample SAMEA4666929, study PRJEB26691) | marine metagenome | isolation source: Pacific Ocean | place: Pacific Ocean | collected 2011-10-13 | reverse complement strand
CTCGTCTGGGGTGAGAAGGGGCTAGGTGTCAGTGTGGTCGATGGCTCCCACGTTGCCCTCCTATCCGCTACTATCGCCGACGAGTGCTTCGAGATGTACGAGGTAGAGCCAGTCGAGATTGGGCTCGAACTAGGCAAGATGAGGGACCTCCTCACCCTCGCTGGGCCGAGCGACCTTGTGGAGATGGATTACGACGAGGCAGTTGGAGCAATCAACGTCAGGGTGGGAGAGGTCCACCGAATTCTTAGAGGCGTTGATACGAGCACCATGGACAATCCCAACCTCCCCCAATTGGACTTTCAATCTAAGGCTACCATCGACTCCGAGAAGCTCTCAAGAGCGCTTCGTGCTGCGAAGTTCGTAGGCGAGCTGGTAGATCTGAGCATGGACAAAAACCAGATGACGGTGTCAGTCACTGTAGAGGCAGGTGAGGGCGTGAACGTCCGCTTCGAATCTGGAGAATTGAGCGAATTGTCCTGCGCCTCCCCCACGCACTCGACCTACTCCCTGCAGTTCCTCGACCCGCTCACAAGGAAACTCGCGGGTGGACTGACGAACGAGGTCACTCTCGAGTTCCAGGACAAGTACCCACTCAGACTCACTTGGATGAGCAATGAAGGCGGTGCGAAATGGACCTACTTCCTAGCACCAAGAGTGATGAATGACCCGTGAACTCATCAATGAGGCCCCTCAGGCAAAACTGAGATGGTTGCTAGCGTCTGCGTCATCGTCCCAACCATCCGTAATGCCGTTGAGCTGGGAGTAGCGCTGGACGGACTATCCAACCAGACCCATCCTGAGGTCGACGTCCTAGTGGTAGGGCCAGCCGACGACCCGGGTCGCGAAGTCGCAGAGTCCAGAGGTGTGCGCTACTTGGATGACATGGGTTCGCGAACTAGGGCGGATGCCTGCAACGTCGCGATAGAAGCCACGGAGTCCGATATCGTTCTGTTCACCGATGACGACGTGATCGTCCCCGATGACTGGGTTGCCAATCTAGTAAGGTGGTTCGATCGGCCCGAGGTAGCAGGTGTGGGGGGGCCGAACTTCGCGCCCCTAGAGTCGTCTACGCTGTGGCAGCGAGTGATTGACGTCTCCTTTTGCAATCGCGTCTTCACTGCAGGTACCAACTACAGTAGGCAGGCTAAGGATAGTCTCGAGGAGGTTGAGCAGCTTCCTGGCGTGAACTCCGCATACAGGAGGTCTGTGCTTGCGGAGGTCGGTGGGTTCGATTCGGGTGCGATTGGCGCGGAGGACGTGATGCTGGACCATAGGATTAGGATGGCGGGTCACAGGCTATGGTCCGATGGAAGTGCGGTTATGTGGCACAGACGGCGCAATCTCGGCCGTGTAAAGAAGCAGATTCGCAATTACGGATTGGTCAGGACTCTTGCCAGCATGGAGTACCCAGGGCTCTGGGGCTGGAGCCATATGCTCGTTGCCGCATTCCCCCCTTTGGTCCTCCTCTCCTTCTCCCTGTTCGTCTGGGGTGCTCTGAACGGTGGTATGGCGTGGCCTGAGTTCTGGGACATCTCTACGGAAGCCGTGCCAATGGGCCCGGAGAGGGTGGCTGTCCACCAGCTCCCGACGCTCGCTATCGTGTACAACCTAATCGCGTGGTTCGGGGCGGCTAGTGGAAGTTCTCCGAATCGAGCTCCCTTGACCGTGTTCCTCTCTTCCCTAGTGACCTACATGCTGCATTGGAACTACGGATTGGGCATCCTGCAGGGTCGGTGGAGGATAGTTACTGGTCGTCCTGGCTTCCAGATTGACGATAGGGCCAGAGGCTAGATTCAGACTTCGGCCACGCTCAGCTCACCGGTTTGGATTGACCATTGGGAGGCATAGACATTGTCGTTGTCCAGAAGTTCGTTGTGAGTTCCACGCTCGACAATCGCTCCATCGACCATGGCGACAATCTCGTCCGCGTTGCGAATCGTAGCGAGGCGGTGGGCCACTGCGATGGTGATCCTCTGCTCGTGTCCGTTGGAGCCGCCGAACAGGGACTGCTGGATGCGCTTCTCGGTCTCGGAGTCGAGAGAGGCGCTGGCCTCATCTAGGATTAGTAGATCCGGGTCATTTAGAAGGGCTCGAGAGAGGCTGATTCGGGCGCGCTGCCCGCCAGAGAGCATTACTCCCCTATCGCCCACCATGGTGTCCAGGCCATCGGGCATCTCGGACACGAACTCCCAAGCGCCAGCTGTCTCGAGGGCCTGTTGGACCTGCTCGTCTGAGGTCTCACGGGCATAGGCGACGTTGTCGCGAACGGTACCGAAGAACATGAAGGGATCCTGCGAGACGAAGCCGACTCTATCTCGGACCGATTCTATCGCGTAGTCGTTGATGTCTATGCCGTTTACCAGTACCCTGCCTTGCTGGGGCTCGTAGAAGCGCTCAACGAGCTTGAGGATGGTGCTCTTTCCCGCTCCGGTGTGACCCATCACGCCGAGGAAGTCGCCCGAAGACGCAGAGAAAGAAATCCCGTTGAGCGCGTTGACCTTGGAGGTAGGGTAGGCGAACGTCACATCGTCGAAGGAGATCGACCTGATTGGGGCATCGAGCGGAATCGCATCTGGCTTGTCGAAAATCGATGGCTCCAGGTCAATTAGCGCGAACACGCGCTTTGAAGCCGCTTCTCCTCTCTGGAGTTGGTTCAGCAGCATCCCGAGTATGAACATAGGCATGGTCATCCTCGTTGATATGAGCAGGAAGGTGACGAACTGCCCGACGGTGATTTCACCGGACTCCATCAGCCATCCACCGGCCGATACCAACAGCCCGAAGGAGAGCCCTGCGACAACGTAGATGCCGGGGATGAATCGGTTGCGCAGGTTGGAGGCGTGAATGGCTTGATCCCTGTATTCGCCGCTCTCGCCCTCTACGCGAGAACGCTCGAATTCGCTGGCGTTGTAGGCCTGTACGACTGTGATTCCGGAGAGGACGTTCTCGAGGATCGCGACGATTCCACCAGTGCTCTCGCGTTGCTTCCTGTATCGCCGCTGGACTCTGGTCGAGAACCAGACCACCATAGGAATGATGAGGACCAACGGGATGAATAGAATCAGTGCCAGCTTCGGGGACATCCAGAACATTATCGCGAAGGCCGTGGTGAAGGTGATGATGATTCGAATCATACTGGTACTGGAATCGGAGACGACGTCCTCCAGTTGAGCGACGTCGGCCGACAGCACAGACATCAGATTGCCTGTCTGTCGAGTCTCGAAGTAGGATGCTTCCATCGCCATCAGGCTCGTGGTCGCATCCATCCTGATGTCGTGCTGGACCTTGTAGGCTGTCGACTGCCAGAGGTACTCGCTGAGGCCTTGGAAAACAGCGAGAAAAGCGAAGGAGACGAGGATCAGTAGGCCGAAGCCGATTTCGACGGAAGCTATCGGTCCGATTGACGGCAGGAGGTCAGAGTTGACAATGGACTCTATTGTCGAGTCGGTGTAGACCTTGTTCTGGTAGTAGTCAGCGGCCATCCCGATTGCGATGAAAGGTATGAGGTCGAAGGCCCGGGCCACGGCGTTGGCTGCAATGCCCCCCATGGCCCTCCTCCAGTAGCGCTTGATGTAGGGCACTATCCGCCATATCTTGCGGCCGACCACCTGCTTCTCGTCTGAGAGGTCGGACTCGTCCTTACTGATTCCAATTCTTCCTGAGTCGGTTCCCCCATCCTTGTCCGACACAGTCAACTGGGGGAGCGAGCACCGTTTGAATACATCAGTAAGAGAATTTGATTTCGTGGTGCGCCGGCCGGGATTTGAACCCGGGCCATGAGCTTGGAAGGCTCAGATGCTACCCCTACATCACCGACGCTCGGGCAGTCGAGCATCGACCCGCTATAAACCGATTCGGTGTTCTCACAGGCCTTCAAAAGCGAGAGCGTGCGGCAACGGGCATGCTGGTCCGGCAGCGTCTTGGAATAGCGGTGATGTTCCTGTTTCTCCCTATCAACGGCCCTCTGTGGAGGATGGCTCTCGAGTCTCTTGGGCAGACCATCCCCCTCGGTGAGTTCTCTTTCTTCGCCCTTTCAGTTCTGCTGTTCGTTATTGGGGCCCTGATGACCTTCGCTCCCGAACTGAAGTTGGGTCAAAGGCCATAGAGGGCCTTGGGCCAATCTACGTGGATATTCGTCATCAGATTGGTGACCTCATCCTCATCCCACCCATCTGAGAGCAGAGAATCGCAGAGCTCGCGGGTCCTCCTTGGCACGGTCTTCGGTCCCAGAACCGCCCCCGGCCTGCGAGGGTCGTCGAGGTAGTCAGTCTCCATGCCCCATGGGGAACAGGCACTTCGAGCACTCCCGGTCAGTGCCTCCACGCTACCCTTGCCAACACTTACCGTAGCTGACAGACCGTGAGTGAACCCTGCGCTGACGTCGGCGGGAGCATAATGCCTGACTGCCTGGTCCAATGGAAGACCGGCCTTGCCACAGAGTTCGGAGAGCCCCCTGCAGGTCTTCTCCCCGTTGTCCTCGACATGCAACTGTATTGTCACGCCTGCGCCTGAGGCCATCGACATGACCTCGAGTAGGAGATCGTTGGCGGCTGTCCAAGTCATCTCGTCTACGGGATAGTGGGGGCGGCCGACTTCACCGAGGCAGTTGGCCTCGTCGGCCTCGATGTGGTCCAAAGCTAGACCGACTGCCTCGATGTGGAGTTCAGTCGAACGCTCGATGCCAAGCGGTTCGATCTGGTGCTCCCAAGCCACCGGATGGGGTCCGAGCACCACACCCACGTCAATGCCGTGAGTGGCCCTGACCTCGTCGGCCATGCCCAATGTCTCGGAGTAAGCGGTTCGGTAGCCATCGATGTCGGTTGGCAAGGTCCCTGAGAACCCAGGCTTGTGTACCAGCATGATTCCGGTTCCTCCACTCTGCACGAAATCGGAGATTGCCTCCAGAAATCTGTTCTCACGATCCAAATGCATGTGCTGGTCTATGATTGGGCCTTTCCACACTCCGCCTTCGAGCATGATCTCACGCCAAAGCGCCTTCAGCCTCGAGTTGGGAGAACCAGTAGCCGACGGCCATCTCCGCAACGCCCCTAGATGGCTGTCCGAGGACCAGCCCCTGCCCATTGTTGAACAGCAGGATCGTGCATCTGTGCCTCTTTGCATCGATCCTGAGCGCATCCAACCTGAGATCGTGCTCTGCCTCGGAGAATCTCTCCCCTGCGAGCCCTATGAGAACTGCCCTGCCGAGCGAGAAGCTCGCTAGCATGTCTCCCTTCTCAACAATCAGTCCGGACTCTGGCATGCCGATGCCGAGGAGGAACTCCTCAGCAATCAGGGTAGCCGCCTCGACATTGGATATGCCGTGGACCAAGATTGAGCCCTGAGGCTCTATGACAAGCGTGGAGCGAGGGTTCTCGTGCCCGACGACGGCGTAGGCCCCGTTGCTTCGTCCCCCACTCAGTTGTACGGCATCTTCGAGGGTGACTGGAATCAGGGGGATGAATCTGAAAGTCTGTGTCTCGACCTCAATGTTGGCTCGTTCCTCGGTCACGCCTCTGCCTCCATGGTCTCCACTGCCTGGCAGGCCAAGAGGCTAGCCTCGATGGCGGGGACATGGGCCTGTTGAACGGGTGCCAATAGTGTAGTCCCCTGCGTCCCACTTTCATCAATCCTGCTGTTTCTGAGATCTGATAACGCACCTCTCAGGCGCGCAGCGATGCGCACATCCCGCTCTTCGACGAGTTCGTCCGTCAATCCTTGTCGCTCTTCTAGCCACCAAGCGGCGCACACTGTGGCTGCTGCACCGAGGTCGGCGTCTATCCCCTTGGATGGGGTGACTTTTGGGATGGCCATCTTGCGTGACTTGGCCCACCTCTTCGATCTCCCTATGGTAGCAAGTAGGTTGCGTATTCTGACTTGCTCGTCGGCGCATCTTGAGAGCCAGTCCGCCCATTCCCCGTCGTCCAAATCGGGGATTACGGAGTAGATGGGCATCCCGCCCCTAGAATTCTGTGCGTGGTGCAGAAGGCGAATTGGCTCAGGGTCGGGGATTGCCGGACCCTCCACCTCCAAGTCTCGTAGGTCCTTGACCAGAATGCCAAGAGTGGAGCCGGCGGCAGCGGCGTACTCGACGTGGACGCCGGGGCTGCGTTTGTCCTGCTCTTCCTCCTCCTTCATCGCTTCGAGTTCGTCAGAGGATGCCAGGAGGGCCAAGCCATCCCATTCACGGGGCCTCAAGGGGGCTGGCATCCTGATGCACGGCAGGTAGGGCCACAACACGATTGTGCCGCCATCGGGATCCTCATGGAATGAGGGTTCCCAGCGCAATTCAGGTATGGTCACGCGCTTCCGAGACGCTGCCTTCGGTTCAATACAACGGTGAAATCGGAATTGCCGGGTTCGAAATACTGTAGCATTCAAGGGTGATGGGCTTTCGAACAGGGCTGATGGAGATCGGTAGTCCCTACTCGCTCGAACCCGTGGTTTTACTGAATGAGGTGTTTCCTGGCCACACTAATGCCTTGAACACACTCTACGGTGGTAGGCTGATGTCGATAATGGACACTGCCGCGGGAATGTCGGCTTCGAAGTTCGCTCATCGGGAGTTCGTCACTGTTTCCGTGGATGCCCTGAAGTTCAGGAGGCCGGCATTCCAAGGTGACGTCATTAGGACCACAGCTAGGGTTGTGTGGACTTCCCCGAGGACTGCGGGCGTCCACGTGATCTCATGCAGGCTCTCGCGTTCGGAGTGGGAGGGGGAAGAGATTTGCTCCGGTTTCTACTTCATGGTCGCGATTGATGAGTCGATGAAGCCTGTTCAGATTCCCCAGTTCACGCCAGAGACAGATGAAGAGAAGGCCTTGTGGGAGATGGCGGATACGGCTCGAGAAGCCATGAGATGACCTGCGATTGCATGCTACTGCTACGTTACGGCGATGAACCCCCAGTGCTACAAGTGGTTCAACTTGTTCTTCCAATGCCCATGCACTTATACCCTGCAAGAGCCGCTCAAGCCACGGGATGTACTCAGCCGGGCCTAAAGGCCCGATGGAGAAGAGGAATGCGGAGCTAATCGGCGGACTCTCCTTAGTCGGGACGCGAGGAACCTTTTGCGCTGTTCTAACAGAGCGACAGCTGACCATCGAAAGGTTCGATGGTAAAGGTGTCAGACTAGACTTGGCTGCAATAGACAGGATGAGGCATCTGAAGGTCCCTCTCCTTCCTGCTGGAACCGTGCCACTAGGGGTTCTGATCATCTATCTTGGAATCACCACAATAGTGTCACCATGGCAATGGCTAGCAATCGGGACAGGGGCTTTCGTTGTCACGCTAAACTTCCTGTCCAGGTATTCCATTTTAGCAATCGAGACCAGTTCGGGGGATCGGCATCTGGTCTCTGGAGATGAGGGGAATCTACTCAAACTGTGCATGATGGTCGATAGGGTGAGGCATGGGAGCACGATCGAGGAAGCTCTCGTAGGCTTGGAGAGCTTGGAGACGGAGTTGCCCACATTCCCAGCCCTGAGGGACGCCAAGGGGCTTCTTCCAGCTCCAGCAGAGATGCAATCGAAGCCAAACTCGGTATTGTCTGCGGATCCTGTGATTGGTGTTCACCATGACACCATGAAGATGGAGGAAGAGCCAATTGTACTGGACGAGCCCACCATACCGACGCACGTCGTGAGCCTGAATCGCGAGTCCGAGGCCGTCCAGACCTCCCTGTACCAGCACGGTCCAGACGACACATCCGCCCAAAATGCCTACGAGAGGGCATGGGGTGGAAGGCAGGCGCCCTCATGGTATGCTGAGAAGGACCTCAACAAAATCAGGGGCAACAGGATAGATTCGGCCGTTACGGACGCCGCCCAGGGTTTGGACCTCTTCGCCAGCGGGGGAATCTTCGACTCCGATTCACCAATCGTGACCCAGGAAGAAAGCGAACTCCTGCCTTCCTTCGGATTTGACGATATGGACGCTTCTCCCGTCTATACGCAACGCAGCCTGTCTAGCTCTCAAATGATCAAGATGGCCCACGGCATATCAGGAGTGCCGGACGAGCCTTACCGTGGGCCCATCCTACCTCCGCCGACAGAGGAAGCAGTGCGAGAGGAGTGCAGGGCGGGTGTCGTGCGTCAGGCGAGGGCAAAGCAGGAGTTGAAGCAACGAACGAGCTTCGAGATTATGCAGCAACCAGCGAGCCTGGAAGAATACCCCGCATTGAACAAGTTGGCCGCAACCATGGGATCCAACAGAGTATCGAAGAGTAACAGAGGGGCAAGGGGATTTTCCACAGGCTGGCTAGGCAGGCTCCTGAGACCCAGCGGAGGGGTTCCTGGGGCATATTCACCTATTCGGGAGGACGTAAGTGCGATTGGCAAGGAGCCGAAAAAGGGCCTTTCCCGCTTCCAGTCGTCACAGCACATGAGGCTCAGGAGCGACCAGGATCACCAAGCCGAAGTCGGAGCGAGGATCAGGGGTATGCAGTCAGCAACCGGGGCGTCATCTGCACGGGACACCCTAGATTCCATCGTCTCGAGGTTGGCGAACGGCGAAGAGGAGTCCCCCAAATTTCTCGAAGCGGCGAACGAGTCGCTCAGATTCAGCCAACTCAAGCCCACTTCCTCCAAGGAGGACCCGCACCCTCTGCCAGGAATCAGACGGCTTGGATGATTACAGACCGACGATTCTGCGATACCTGTCCAGCCTCGCATGGTATAGGCCCCGCTCCAGATCTTGTAACTTTGAGGAGCCGAGACCTCCAATGGTGAAAGATGAGGTGACAACAGCGTGAACCAGGGCTGCTCGAATCGCCTCGACGTCGTTCAAGGCTCCTGACCTGCCCGAGATGTTCGCGAGGAAGGCCCCTGCAAAGGAATCCCCGCAACCGGTGGGGTCAACGATGTCGTTGGTAGGGAAGGCTGGCAGAGAGAGAATCCCACAAGGGAAGTTGGCCAGAACCCCACTGGAGCCTCGCTTGATGATCAAGGCACTCGGACCCTTGCCAGCGGATTCGCCTCCGTGGAGAGCAGAGCCGGACAGGATGGGTTGAATTGCTCGGGTAAAAACGTCCTCGCCCGAAATCGCACAGACCTCCTCTTCGTTTAGAATGGCGATATCGGCCTTTCTCAAAGCCAGTGAGAGTTGCTCGAACTCGGTTTCAATCCACATCATGAAGGTGTCAACCGCCGATATCTCGGTATTCGGGCATTGGTCAAGGACAGAAACCTGTGATCTAGGATGCGTATTGGCGCAGAAGAGGACCTTCGGGGAAATCCATGGACTAGGGATCTCAGGATCGAAGTCGCCCAGAACGTTCACCTCGGTGGAGATGGTCTCCACATTTTCCATCGTACCCTCGTACCTTCCCGACCACCTGAACGTCTTGCCCTCCAACCTCGCTACTCCTGAGAAGTCCAGACCCAGCCCCTCTAGCATTGACTGGTGCCGCTCGGAGAAATCGGCGCCTACGGGGGCCACTAACCCCACTCGGGGTGTTCGACTGGGGGCCACTGGCATGTGGAATGAGGCCGAGACTCCGGCGTGCACTGCTGAGCCGCCTAGTATGTCTGAGCCACTAGCGAACGCGGTCTCGATGTCGTCGTAGCCAATACTCCCAACGATGACCATCTCCAATTAACGACCTCCTGAGAGTAACCCCGGGTGAGTGCTCAAGTAGTCGGTGGTGATGTTTCTTTCCCTGAAGTCGGACTCATCCAGAATGGCTCGATGCAATGGTATCAGCGTGTCGACACCTAGTAGGATGGTCTCATCCAGTGCAGCATCTAGCCTGACGATCGCCTCCTCCCTTGAGGGGGCCCACGCAATGACCTTGGCAAGGAGGGAGTCGAAAGCATCTGGCATGTCATATCCCGTATGTGCGTGAGAGTCTATCCTGACACCCGGTCCGCCTGGCCAATGGCACTCCCAGACCTTGCCGGGAGAGGGGGCCAAGGTCACTGGATTCTCAGCGTTTATCCTCGCCTGAATGGCATGGCCATCCCACCTGACGCCTTGCTGGGAAAGGGGGAGGTCTTCTCCCGCGGCGATTTGGATGCCCAAGGAGACCAAATCCAGGCCAGTAATCATCTCGGTGACGGTGTGCTCGACTTGAACCCGTGGATTGACCTCCATGAAGTAGAACTTCCCCTCGGCGTCCCTCAGGAACTCGAAGGTAGCTAGGCCTCGGTATCCGATTGCCTCCGCGCCGGCCACCACAAGCGCGCCGATCTCCTGTCTGACATCTTCACTAAGCCAAGGCCCCTCTTCGAGGATCTTCTGATGACGGCGTTGGATCGAGCAGAATCGCTCGCCGAGGTGAATCGCTTTGCTGCCATCACCCAGAACCTGGAACTCGATGTGCTCGGCGTCACCGATGAACTTCTCAAGGAAGACTCGATCATCGCCGAATGCAGATGCTGCCCTACCCTGACAGAGCCTCAACGCAGACTGAAAGTCTTCCTTTGTCCCTACTACCTGCATCCCGATTCCACCACCTCCAGAGGCGGCTTTGATGATAAGCGGGAAACCGATCTCTGTGGCGAACTCGGATGCCTCTTCAGGATTGGCGACCGGCTTGTTCGAGCCCCTCGCCACAGGGATACCGGCCTTTGACATAGCCTCCCGGGCAGCAATCTTGTCTCCGAGCAGGCGGAGGGACTCGGGAGTCGGGCCGATGAATGTGACTCCCTCGTCAGCGAGGCGTTGGGCGAATGCTGCGTTCTCGGCGAGGAATCCATAACCGGGGTGTACGGCATCTGCGCCGACGTCCTTGGCTGCGGCGACAATGGCCTCGATGTCCAGATACGAGGCCAGTGGATCGTCCCGGGGGATGTAATATCCCTCGTCTGCTAGCCTGACGGGCAGCGATAAGCGGTCCTCCCTGCCATGGATGACGACAGCCTCCATGTCCATCGAGCGCAGAGAGCGTAGGATGCGGAGCGCAATCTCCCCACGGTTCGCGATAAGGACACGTCGGAACACGTCCCCCGCTGAGTGCACGTTCGTATGAGTGAATCGGCCTACGAAATCAGTAGACGTCCCTGAGGTATCGCTTCTCTGTCTTCATCAGCCCGGTCTCGACGAAATCCTTTGCCTCTTCCGGGCTCATACCACCATACTCAGCGCAGATTTCAATGAGGGTACTGTGGACGTCCTTGGCCATGTAATTCTTGTCACCGCATACGTAGAAGTACGCGCCATTTTCAATCCAGTTCCATATCTCTTCACCGTGCTGCTTCATGAGGTGCTGCACGTAGACCTTCTCAGGGCCGGCTCTGGACCAAGCCAGGTCGTGCTTGGAAAGGACGCCGCGTTTCTTCCAGTCATCCATCTCGTCCCTGTAGTAATACTCCCCCTCCTCGGTCCAGTCCCCGAAGAAGAGCCAATTGCGCCCGTTCGCTCCGTCGATGTCCCGCTGTTGAAGAAAGGCCCTGAATGGGGCGATTCCCGTACCGGGTCCGACCATGATGATGTCAGTGGATCCGTCTTGGGGAAGGACGAACGAACGAGTCGGGGACATGAAGACCCCTACTTGCGTCACGTTGGTGTCGCACCTATCGGCCATGAAGCCGGTACAGAGCCCGGTTCGGTCCCTGTTGTGGTGATTGTACCGGACTATGGCTACGGTCAGATGAACGGTGCCTCGCTCGAAGTCGGGACTGCTGGCAATCGAATAGAGGCGCGGCTTGAGCCTGTCCATGCCATCGACCAACTGTTGTGGCGAGAACCCGATGTACCCGAAGTCGGCGATGGCGTCGATGTAGTCCCTCGACCATATGTAGTCCTCCATAGAGCTAGGATTGGAGGTCAGATCACTCCAGAGCGTGGTTGCCGGGTCTCCGGCAGCGCCAATCTCGACGTAGTCCTCTGGGACATCTTCGTCGGCGCCGCTGCCCTGCCAATCCATCAACAGGGAGCCATCCAAAGCGGAGTAGCGCTGACGTCTCACAATCCTCATCTCGATTGGCCCTGTGTCGTTTGACAGACGGCCCCCCAAGCCCTCGATCCATTTCTTCGAGATACGATGGATCTCGTATCTATCAGTGAGGGCCTCCCTCAGGGAACAGTCTCCAAGGTGGGTCTCGACCTCTTCTTCCCCTGAGAAGTTGGTAGCGGACAGGAGTCCCTCGACCAAATCCGGAGGACACCTTGGAATGACACCGAGAGCGTCTCCGACCTTGTATGCCATGCCCGAGTCCTCCAAATCGAACACGATGTGCCTAGTCTCCTTACGAGAGCCACCCCCATTGAGGGTGAAATTATGGGTAGGGGTAGAGTGAAACGGGTTCTTCGCACTCCAGTCGGACATGCCTTCACTCTCAGTAACCGGGAGTTGTAGTTCGTTTATGAACGAATGCGGAGGGACCGCTCCTCGAGAAGCGAAGCATCAAGTCTCGAAGCCTCTAACGCAAGCCATGGCGGAGGTTCTGTTCCTCGGAACCGGCAACGCATTCGCCCCTCCCGGGAGGATGCATGCCTTGGCCCTGATTGACGGCATCGTTCTAATCGACGCGCCGCCCACCGTCCTTCCGCAACTCCGGCGTGCGGGCATTTCGCCCTCGGATGTTCGGCACCTGCTAATCACCCACTGGCACGCCGACCACACCTTCGGATTTCCGTTCCTGATGCTCGACAGGGAGTGGCTGGCCCCGGATAGAAATGCTCGGAGTACGTTGAGCATTCACGCTAGGCCAGGGGGCAGGGAGCGTCTGAGCGAGCTCTGCGAAGTCGGTTTCCCCGGTAGCCTTGACGCCGCGCTCAGGGAACGGGCAGCCTGGTGCGAAGATGAGTGCGGATCCCTTGAAGGAACACAATGGAACTACGACAGGTTCCCCGTCAGTCACACTCCCGAGACCGATCCTCACGGGTACAAGCTGATGCACGAGAGTGGAATTACGATCCTCCACTGCGGGGACTCGGGACCGTGCCAAGAAATCGAGGAACGGGCCCCTGATTCAGATGTCGTAATCCTGGAAATGGGAGTGCCTGACTATGTCGACAGTCCTCATCATCACAACCCGTCCCAAGTAATTTCGTTCTCTGAGCGGCACCCCCATGCCATGGTTCTGGTCACGCACAACTTCGCCCGATCTCCAGATAGCAACCATGGATTCGAATTACCCGAGTTGCCGAGTGGAATCCAACAACTCAATGACGGCGATCGTCTTGAAATCGATGATGACGGTGAGTTATCACTGATAAATTAATATTGAATTATTTATCCTATATTTATACTGCATATTCAATTCCGTACTTCCAACAGCAATAATGGATTCTCTGGAAGTAGATTTTGGATGGTCCTGAAGCTGCGAGTTTTCCCTAACTTCTCAGTTGTCGATCACAAAGGAGTTCGAGGTTTTCAAATGAAAAAATTACATCGATAAAATATGGGGGAAACGATTGACTGCAAACTGTATATTAGTATTGTATCCAGTATCCCTTGATTGTTAAAATCAACATTACAAGACGTGTGTAATACGTCGTTAATCTCAATCTTGCAAGACACTCTTATTACCTCCGACTGCCTCGGTTCAGGGTACGCACTTGCTAGCAATGAACCCAATGGGGTGGAGGATTGGCCATGAGTGGGTTTTTTGCGCTGGTGTTATTTAATGGAAGGAAATATTTTCGAGAAGATTCTCGGACAGGACAGTCTCTTCACTGATAGGAAGGCCTTCGACCACGCATTCGAACCCTCACGCCTGCCCCATAGGGAGCACGAGGTCGATGCGCTCGTGCGGAACCTAGTCGATGCCCTCAATGGGCACATCCCCTCGAACATGCTCCTTTACGGCGTTCCTGGATCAGGGAAGACCGTAGTTACTAGGTTCGTGCTAGGGCAACTTCGAGAAAAGGGGAAGGAGATGGGGCAGTTCGTGAATACCTACGAAATCAACTGCAGGAACGTGGACACGAAGTACAGGGTTGTTCAGACCATTGCGAGTCAGTTGGCACAACGGGGCGACCCACCCGTGCCGTTTACTGGATGGCCGACGGATAGGGTGCTCGAGACCATGATTATGAGGATGAGCAGAGCTGGGGGGGTTCACATCATTGTACTCGACGAGGTCGACAACCTAGTCGACCGAGCAGGAGATGACCTGCTATATGCACTGACTAGCCTGAACACGGTGCTCGATAATGGCCGATGCTCGATCATAGGTATCAGCAACGATCTGCATTTCACACAGCATCTGGATCCAAGGGTGAGCTCGAGACTCAGTCAGGAGGATGTGGTTTTCCATCCATACGTTGCGACTGAGATCCAGAACATTCTCAGCGAACGCGCTTCGATGGGCATCAGGGAGGACGTGCTCGAACAGGGCGTGATTATGCTGTGCGCAGCGCTCGCTGCTCAGGAGCATGGGGATGCGCGGAGAGCGCTGGACCTGCTCAGAATCTCCGTTCAGAAGGCTGAACAAAGGGCCCAGTCGAAGGTCGATACCAAGCACGTGAGGCTGGCTCAGAGCCAGTTGGAGTACGATCAGGTGACGCCGGTGCTCAAAACGCTGCCCCTGCACCAGAAGCTCGTTCTGTTCTCGATCTGCTTGAATGAGGAGAACGGCCTGAGAAACATTTCGACCGGCGAGGTCTACCGTACCTATGCAGAAGCCTGTGCCAAAATCGGCGTCGAACCCCTGACCACCAGGCGCGTTTCTTCGCTGTTGAACGAGCTCGATACCATCGGACTGATTATGGCGAGAAACGTCAGCAAGGGCAGAGGCGGTCGGAGTAAGCAAGTCAACTCCGCCATTCCCAAGGCCATAGACGCGATATCCCTGATGAGCGAAAGTGAGCCACTAATCAACGAGGCCTCCTTTGGGAAGTACCACCTCCAAGGTCATTTTTGAGCAGAATGGTTCCGACAACGGTTATACCGAAAGGGCAGGTCGCCGACTCGATGTCAGAAGATGACTCCGAGTGGATGAATGCACTGCTGAGACCGAGCAGCACCTTGTTCGCCGGTGCCATATTAATCGGGCTATGGGTACTCTTCCTCACCACTGTAAACATCGTTAGCGGCGCTTACTCACCGGGCCACAAGGTCCTGTGGATTGACTTCCTGACCGGTGGCGTCTCGACTAACACCGAAGAGATGAGTTTGGTTCTCGATGACGCGGTGTTCGGGGCTCTTGGTGTAGCGCTCCTAGCAGCTGGCATAGTTGGTATGGGCAAGTCTCGCGAGGACGGTTTCGCAGGCTGGTACCTTGAAATGCCCCACAATCCCATCTTCACTAGCCTGTTGTCATCGAAAGATGGAGTCGTCAGGACATTGGCAAGCTGGATGATCCTAGCAGGAGCGGCTTTCTACCTCGTGTGGAGTGCATTGAACACAACTTGGGTCGATCCCGGGGTGTACTCGGTCACGATTGCCTTGGTAGCCTTCGGATTGGGACTCCACATTCTACAAGCGGCGGAGTCGTAATCAATCACCGCTATCAAACCCGCGCAGCAGCTTCCTACAACGCTGTTTGGATTCCTCACTGCACCATCTGACGACGACACCTCTGCCCGGCTGCCCGTAGAGCACCACCGAGCCCAACGGAGCCAGGGGGTGCAATATTAGTGGGGCAAGGTCCTCCTCCCCTACTACTTCTATGAGGTGGGTCGTACCATCCTCCATCCAAGAGGAGACTGCGTGCTCGCAGGCTTTCAATAGAGAGGGAGTGAGGGACCCGGCGGGACTCTCGCACTGCAACACCCCGTCGTATGCGGAGGGATCAATCCCATCGGCGCCTTCCCAAGGCTCCCTCCTAGTGAGTCCGTCAACTAGGGCGATGTCGGCGGGTCGGCCGAGGTCCTGCAGCGCGTGGACGGTCACGTCCCCGACGGCGATGACCGGCCCCCAATCAAACTCGATGTGAGCAATCACCTCTGACATGGCTATGGAAGGATCGGACTCTGGTCCCGGTACCAACTGGCCGAACGGATCCTTGAGCTCTGCCTCGACCGCGGGAGTCAGAGTGATTTTGCCCTCCCTCACTGAGTTCGGGATCCAAGGCATACCCGCGCGGTCAATCTCCCCCTTCCTGATTCGGGAGCTTGAGAGCGGCTCCCCATCCCAGGCCATGAGGTGCTCCACCTCGATGACCTCGAGCGGCTGAAGGTGGTTCTGCAATCTCATTGAATTGATCTCGTCGCATGTAGGCCGCGTCTCGGGGGTGCAGATAATGGCCCCAGCCTCTGGATGAGTGGGGGCGGGACCGTAAGGATCCTCGAGGACTCCAAAGCTGATGCGCTCAGATGACGCCGGAGCCATTCTGTCGCGTATGCCCTGACAACGCTCCCCCCAACTCAGTATCCGAGGATCCTTGGAGTGAGCGGATGAATCTGAGGTAAGCCACACCTCCAAAGAGGTGCAGGCATCGAGCGATCTCTCCATGAGTCGAGCATGGCCATCATGGAAGCGATCGAAGGTGCCGCCGATGAGGCCGACTTCATGCATCATGATTCCGCCAGTAAGCCATGCTTTGAGTGCTGTGGGGAAATGTGTGCCCCGGGGCGTAACGGCCACCTTCACGGCGTAGCTCGGGCGCCTGACCCACCCCGGGACGTCTGTCGGATTGCGGGGTAGTCCCTTGATTCATTCTATACAGTCCTCAGGAGACCTAACGCAATCCGGCCACCTGAATTGCGCCAACGATCACACCGCACAGACGGTCACGCTGGTCTTCGACAGGTGGTCACCCATTCCGTGGTGCCGTGTTTCATCCTCCACCTCCGGCGAGGGGGTTTCGTCCGCACGGTGTTGCCGGTTGGGCATCATGCGGCACCCTGAGACGCACAAGAACCCAACGGTGGTTGAAAAGTACGGTTTCCGACGGAATTTCGAATCAAGAAAGGCCTGGATGGAACCCCGAGAGACCCAAAATTAGTCGCTCGGCCACCGACTGATCGCCATTCATCATCATCTCAATGGTAAATTTCGGCCATCTCTCGGCCGGTTGGGCGAGCCAACCCACTAGATCGTGCGTTCTACCGGAGACAGGCGGAGTCTTGTCACGCGCGGACTCGAGGGCGTTCAGCAAGTCACTCAACGGATCGAGATTCCCCGTAGAGATATCGTCGCTGGAAATGCTTCGCATCCTATTCTGTAGCGATTGTATCAACTCGGGGTCGCAACCTGGGTGCGCGATCGAAGAGAGGCCGGGAGCAACGCATTCCTCACCAATGGGGCGCAGGATGGTGGCGCACCATGGGGACCGGTTGGACAGTAGATCATCCATGCTATCTTCCTGCAGAAGTTGCATTAGCATCTCAGAGGAGATCGGAGCCCACCACCCCGGCGGCAAATCTCTTAGAAACTGCTTAATCGCCTCTAAATCGGCCTTTTGTTCACCCAAAGCGTGGTTCAGAAGTTTGGACCACGTATTGAGGCAATGACCCCCTGGTAACTGCGATCCCCGCTCCCTGATTCTGTGAATCATCTCTTCGTGCTCCTTGGGTGAGCTCTGAGTGTTGTCGTACAACCATGATATCCCCCTCAACGCAGAAAGGGATTCCCTCGGAGGTTCTGACAACCATGCCTCCACTGCCCAGCCGAGAAGGTCGCCATGGGAGTCATCGGGCAACCAGGCCGAATTCTGGATAAATTGGGAGGCTAACCAAGCCGCACCTCTGTTTGCTTGGGTTGGATCTATGGCTGGCCATGATCGAAGTAGGTTGTCAGGATCCTCCCTGAGCTTCGTGGTAATCTTCTCCGCGTATAGTTCCAATACCGAATCGGGTGCTTGGTCGGCAACGCTGGAAATCTTGTCTATGGGGAGATGATCGACATCCAAGAGGGCGAGCCACTCTGGATCCAGCCTGGTTGACAGACGTTGCCACCTTGGCCACCTTGCCCACTGAGGCGAGGCGACCCAAGCTGCAAGTGGGTACCTCGCCTCCATCTGGTTGGCCCACTCCTCATCACCCTCGGGAAACTGTGACGCTGCTGAGCCGACAATCGATGCCATGTCCCCGTCAAGCTTCAAAGGGGTGAATCCATGACTGGGGGTACGTCCGAGAATATCCCAAGGGGAAATTGTGTATTGTTCGTCGTCACTGGATGATGCGATGGCTTGGGTCCCCTCCATTAGTCGAATCGGAATTGCCTTGCCGCCTTTTGTGGAGAAATTCAGCCATGGAAGAGTCCTCAAACGATCCAAACCCAATCTATCGAGACTCTCGAAGGGGGGCATCATCTCATCCAATAGCACCAATCTCAGGTTCGGGTGCGATGCAACGAGTGATAGCACATCGTTGGGCAAGTGAACCCCTATCTCCAGAACGAGCGGGATCCCGTCAACTTCCTGCAAGGACCAGAGAATGAGTGACTCGCTGGCAGATTTCCCCAGTCCTCTGAGATCGACTAGTCTGATTGACGATTCCTCGGTCGAGAAGCTCGCGCTGCCCCAGTCCCTCCTGAAACGTCGCCATGTCGAGTCGTCGGTCTTGACCCTCCTGGAAGTCGAGATTCGGTCACGGAGAGCCTGTAGTCTCCTACGTCGCTCGTGATTAGTCAGCCTTGGATGTGCCCTCTGTATCCAATGATCCAGTGCTGACATTGGGTAATCCCTGCCCTCCATGTGCAAACCGCCCAAATCAGCGACCACTACTGCATTCGACTTTGCTGACCTGAGCAGGACCGACCTAGGGAGCCTCTCCTTTATCGGTGCGGCGACAGGCTGGTTCGGGCGGACGACAGGGGCCATCTCATGGCACGAGCCCAAGAGCCATGGGCCGCGGTGGTAAGCGAGTTCGGAGAGTGGTGGGTCTGGCTTAGAGCGCGGCGGTGAGAACCACGCCCCGGGAGAGACGGTGATTGATGGATCCTCGTCGAGCATCCTCGCCCTCATCACGCCAACAACCGAAGCCTGGCCCACGTACGCCTCGATCCTCTCTGGGTCTGCGAGGTCTGGGGGGGCTTCCACCACTTCCATGTTGCCGAGATCGAACCAGCGCGGAGAACGCTCTGTCAGCACGGCCCAATTCCAAGACACCCCTTGGTTTCTCGTGGAAGCAGGATGGTCTCCTGAGGACGGTGGCAGGCGATTTGGTATTAGCACCATGGGATCACTAGGCGGACTGAGAAAACAAAGGAGGAGGTTTGCCTCATCCCGGGAGAGAATGCAGCAATCATTCCGATTTGAGGGTAATTCGGTTACGGTCAACGCTTTCGACCACTCGTCATCCTGCAGCGTCATCCATCCCTTCTCAGTCAAGCGAATTTGTGATCCACGGCTCCCTGGTGGCAAGTCGCTGGAGACCAAGCCCTCTCCCCTCATCCTGCGAATCTCGGCCGATGCGTGAGGCACCCTAAGTCCCGAATCCACTGCTAGTTTGCTCACAGTTGCTTCACCCTCTGCGAGCCTAGAAATGAGCCTCGAACGGTGCTTGCTCCTGATTCTGCGGGGTGAGATAGAATAGGCTCCCCCCATATCACTCTCGGAACCAATTGACACGAACTAACACCTACAAATAAAGTCACATTGTAACCTAGTATTAAATTATACTATTTCATTACATTTAATTACATATTTCCACTGGAATAATTACTGCTTCCAATTGTACACCATATATTGAGAGTGATTATCCATAGTATTGTGTCACTATCTGTAACCAACGAGACGAATTATATACAGAAGCGTTATATCACCATCCGCCTTCCTGTGAAAGACGGCTCGAACCTAGAGCCGTGGATAGACCCGGTGATGGAAAATGAGGACAACTAGACTAAGGCAGAAGATTAAGAAATTCCTAGATGAGAGGGGAGAGGCGAACACAACCGAGATTCTCGAGCACGTGAACTCTACGATGAGGCACGGGACGACACCTCAACAGCTTGGTAACGTCCTATCGAAGGACAAGGACATCCTGAAGGTCGCCACAACCAAGCGCGGTGGCGCGCTATCGGGAAGGTACGAGATATGCGTGTGGCAGGTCCGCCCGGGCGCTCTAGACAAGAGCTGATCAGACTTCCAGTTCCTCGCTCCAGTCACCGCTGCGAGCCAATCCATTCATGTTGGCACGGTGCGAGAAGGCGCGTTGGCTGGCGGCACTAGAGTCGGCTCCCGAGCCAGCCCACTTCCTCAGTGCCTCGGACTGGAGTGCCCTGCCATAAGAGTACGAGAGCTCCCAAGGGTGCTCGACATCCATCTTGTTCATCAGATTCAAGTGGGCCGTGGCGTCCTCGTCGGATTGTCCCCCGGAGAGGAAGACAATGCCGGGGAGATCGTGGGGGACGTGCTGGGTCAGGCAATCCACGGTCATTTGGGCGACCTCTTTCCTAGAAATCTGTGTCTCGCACCCCTTGCCGGCAATCACCATGTTCGGTTTGAGCAGGGAGCCGGGAATGTGCACGCCCTGGGCAGCACACTCAGCGAAGGTTGCATCTAGGGTAGCGGCTGTGACTTCGAAGCAACGCTGGGCGTCATGTTCCCCATCCATCAGGACCTCTGGCTCAATGATGGGTACTAGGCCCTGCTCCTGGCAGATGGCAGCATACCGTGCGAGTGCGTGGGCGTTTACGGAGACGCAGGCCTCGCTTGGAATGCCATCTCCGATTCTGATCACAGCGCGCCACTTGGCGAAGCGGGCACCCATGGCGAAATACTCGGTGCAGCGCTCCCTGAGACCATCGAGTCCCTCGGTTATCTTCTCATCTGCGTGATGTGCTAAGTCCTTGGCACCAGTGTCGACCTTGATCCCAGAGTGAACACTCCTAGCGGAGAGTGCATCAGGAATCGGGGTCCCATCGTCCATGGACTGGCGTATCGTCTCATCGAATAGGATAACGCCACTGACAGCCGACTCGTAGCCCTCGGTGGCGAACAGGTTGGCGCGATACGCACGCCTCGCCTCTGATGATGGTTCTACTCCGACTGCTTGCAGTCTGTTTGACATCGTCCCGTTGCTCTCATCGGCAGCTAGAACGCCCCTCCCAGGTGCCACTAGCTCCCCGGCTGTTCTCTCCAAGAGTTCCTTGTCCAATCACATACCTCGCCACCACGGAGGGTGGAGTCAGAAAAGAAACCATCGTCGGAAATCTCCGTGACTCAGCAGCGATTGATGGCGGGAATTCTCCCTATGCGTCAATCTCGGAGGAGACGAGCCTGTGAACCCCTGAAGAGACCTCTATGACCTCTGATTGCACAGAGGCCCTCCCGTTTCCGAAGAACTCGACGCCTCTGGTTCGGCCACTGCACACGCCAGTGCCGATGAAGACCGAGTCCTCCGATGCGCAGAGTTCGTCGCGAGACCAGATTCGCTCAATGTCGCCCTCTATCATGTGTTCGGCACGCTCCCGGTGCCCCTCGTTCATGAACACGAGGCGTCCCTCGAACGGGGCATCGAGCCCACGCAGAGCAGTGGCGGTGATGACTCCCTCTGGTGCTGCCCCTATGCCCATCAGCATGTCAATCTGAGAATTTGGGTCTGCGGCATCGAGGGCGGCGGAGATGTCCCCGTCACCTATGAGCACGATATCGACGTCGAGCGCACGCAGGTCACGGAGGAGGTCCTCGTGCCGGGGACGGTCCATTACCACGATTCGAAGTTCGTTCGGGGGCTTGTCGAGAGCCGAGCAGGCCGCCTCGACGTTGTAGGCCGCGTCGGCCTCGAGGCTGACTTCGCCAGCCACGGCTGCGGGCCCAGCAATCTTGTCCATGTAGCAGTCTGGAGCGTGGAGCAGCGAGCCCCTCGGGCCCGCAGAGAGGACTGCCATGGCGTTCGGGAGGTCCAGAGCTACGTGGTTGGTGCACTCCAAGGGGTCGACTGCGATGTCGATTGATGGTGCGGAAGAATCGCCCTGCATTGAGCCGAGCGGCTCCCCTATCCAGAGCATGGGCGCATCGTCGCGCTCTCCCTCTCCGATGGCGACCCTGCCGTCGAACGGCACGGTGTCGAAGACCGTTCGCATGGCCTCGACTGCAGCCCCATCGGCTGCCTTGCGATCACCGCGACCCTTCCATTTGGCGGCAGCCACAGCAGCGGCCTCGGTCGCACGCAGAAAGTGCGAGACCAAATCTGTAGTCGCCATGTGACGGGGAGGGGGGGCGAGACGTTCAATCCTGCGGGTCACCCTTTGACTTCCTAACCACGCGGACGTCCTGTACCCTGGCGTTCGGGTACTGGCCTTCAGAGTCCTTCTCAACCGGCTTGAGCATGTCCCAAGCGCACAGAAGCCCGGCGCTGACGCCGCACAGCGCCTCCATCTCCACCCCTGTCGTCCAGTGAGTCCGAACCGAAACGGTGCAGCGCAATCCTGCTTCCTCGACCTCCCAGTCGACCGTGCAACCCTCGATTGGCACGAGGTGGCAGTGCGGCAGGGTCCTAGAGGTCTCCTTGACAGCCTGGATTGCAGCGACGGTAGATGCCTCGCGCACGTCGCCCTTGGGTGAGCGGCCATTCGCGACCACGTCTAGTCCCTCAGGGGACAGCGTCAGAATACCAGTTGCAACGGCCTCGCGGGCGACGACCGGTTTCGAGCCGACATCTACGATACCGGTCCACGAGCCCTCCATAACCGCACCAGACACCCCTCGGATGGCATGCTCCCTCTTCATAGGCTCGCAAGAGCGGCATTGGGATGAAATACCAATATGTGGATTGGGCATTATGGCGGAGGCGTTCCGTGACAAGGCCACCCCCGGGACGGTGCCGATTCTGATATCGGGCTTGGCGCACGACAGGCCCGCTACCGATGGCGTCAAACTACAAGTGATTGACGACCTCTGCGTTGGCTGCTCGTACTGCCTGATGGCTTGCAAAGACGATGCCCTAGTCGTCGAAGGGCTGTGCGAGGTCATCGAACAGAACTGTACCGACTGCCTCCTGTGCCTGCTGTGGTGCCCGACTGGCGCCTTAGTGTATGCATGAGGTGAATCAGTGGGGAGATCGAAGGCCGTAGTGATCGGTGCGGGCATCGGAGGGCTGTCATCGGCGGCCCAACTCGCACAGACAGGCAAGTACGACGTCTCTGTCTACGAGAGGATGTCATTCGCTGGCGGTCGCTTCACCCAACACGACCACGACGGGTTCCAGATTCCCACTGGCGCGGTCCACATGATTCCGCACGGGCGCAAGGGGCCATTCGCAGACCTCCTTTTGGGGAAGCGTGGCAAAGGAGGGCTGGATCTAGGGCGTCACGGCGTCGAGTTCCTCCCAACGACCAAGTTCGCTTGCCAACTCAAGGACGGCAGACTCTACGGCGCTGATTCCGTCTATGGCATCCTGCCTTGGTTCCCGATGAAGAACACGCTGAACCTGCCCCGGCTCCTCGCTACGCGCGCCAAGCTGCCCTGGGGGGATGAGGCCGAAGACGGGCGTACGTGGCTGAAGCGTTTGTTCACGGACGACTTCATTGACTTCTTGGATGCGTTTTCCAACTTCGCCATCAGCCTGCGCTTCGACCAGATGCCCGCCTCGACCGTCGTCAGGATACTGCAGAACTCATTCTGGAGCGACAGGCCCCACATTCCCAAAGGCGGGTGTAAGGGAGTGATTGACGGATTGCGGGCCGATTTGAAGCAGCATGGGGCGCGGGTCAAGCTGTCGCACGAGATTACCGAGATTCTGCCCGGGGAGGCGGAGGAGTCCACCAAAGGGAACAGGTTCTGCATTGGTGTTAGACGCAGGGGCAGAGAAGCCCCGACCTGGGTAGGTGCCGACGCGATTGTCCACAACGGCGGGCACCCCAACCTCCTGAGCTCCCTCTCTGACGACTTCGAGGTGACAGAAGGCGTCCGCGAACAGGTCGCGAACACACAGGCGGTCGGCGGAATCGGCTTCGTCTTCGACCTTGACGACGAGATTCCGCACCGCGACAGCGGGGTGACGATGCTGCCGAACCTGGACAGGGTCGGTGGCTACGTGATACCGACCTTCTCGGAGCCAGAGTTGGCCCCAGAGGGAAGGCATATGATGATCACGCACCAGTACGTCCCCGACCCCAGTGTGAAGTCCGAGATTGCCAAGGGCAGGGAGGATCTGCACGAGGCGATACCCTGGCTCTCCGACCACGGTGAGGAGCTGTGCGTACACACCTACCACAGGAACTGGCCCTGCAATCGCGCCCCACAGGGCGCGGAGCTCCCAGCTGACATCGGGGTCGAGGGCATCAGGCTCGTCGGGGACGGGGTGAAGGGGCATGGGTGGATGATGGTCGAGGGGATTGCAGCCAACGTCCCGAGCGCTGTGAGGGACATCAGCAAGACGATGGATGCAGCCTAGTCAGCCGAGCCCGGCCTTCCAGACCTCTCCGTCCGCGCGTACTTCCTTCTTCCAGAGCGGTGCCTGCCCCTTCAGCTCGGAGATCAGCCACGAGCAGGCGGCGAAGCCCTCCGCTCGATGTGCGGATCCCACGTGAATGCATACGATTGGCTCACCCGGTCCCACCGAGCCGGTTCGATGGGCCACCACCACGGAGCTGACTCCGAACCTATCGACAGCCTGCTCGGCGAGGCCCTCGAGAACCCCGGGGAGCATCTCCTCCCAAGCGTCGAACTCCAGTCGCTCGACGGTAACTCCGTCCTCTTGTCCCCGTGTCAGACCGACGAAGCTGACGACGCTGCCGCAACCATCGGCGTCGACCATAGCTCGAAGCGCTTCGGGGTCGAGTGTGTCTTCGGCGACTTCCACGTGGACACTGCCGCTGCTGGACATGCTCTCGGTCCCTGAGCGCTGGCATTACTGCTTCAATCCGCCGCTTGCGAACCATTCGTTCAAGGCTGGCACCCTCCTCTTGCAATCGTGGACCGGCGAGGAGCAGGTGCTGATGAGGCCAACGCGAGGCGGCTCAAGGCCAAGGCCGAAGTGGAAGCCGCACGAAAGGCAGCAGAATTAGCGAAGCCGAAGCACATCCTGGGCGCTGGGCTGTCGGGGTTGTCCGCAGCAACCATCCTAGCCAGGGCTGGATGTGAGGTCCACGTGCACGAGATACGCAGCGACAGCGGGGCGCGGTTCGATGGCGACTTCCAGGGGATCGAGAACTGGACCAGCGACGCTGACTTCTTCGACGAGATGCGTGATTGGGGACTTGACCCTGGCGAATTCAAGTCGGATGCGTTCGACGTCATCGACCTCGTCCACCCCGACGATGTGATCACCCAACCTAACACAGACGGCGTCGCCTTCAGAATCGTACAGAGGGGCACCGAAGGGCACACCATCGACCAGGGGCTCAAGCGCATGGCCATCGAGGCAGGCGTTGAGATTCACTACGGCACGCGGAGGGAGCCCGGGGACTGCCACATTGTCGCCGCAGGGCCGAGGGAGTCCAGCGCAGTGGCCTTCGGCGAGATTTTTCACACTGACCACCCCAACCACGTAACCTTCCAACTGAACGACAAGTTAGCACCTGGTGCCTACTCCTACCTCATCGTCATCGATGGCATAGGCCTGATTTGCACTTGCTTGTGGCGCCAGCAGCGCAAGAGCACTCGCTACCTCAACGAGACAATCGCCTGGTACGAGCAGCACTACGACCTGAACAGGAGGCCGATCAAGCGAGTGGGTGGTAAGGGAGACTTCGGTCTACCGACGCGGTACGTCCACGAGGGGCGCTACTACGTCGGGGAAGCCGGCGGGCTGCAAGACTTCATGTGGGGCTTCGGTATGCGCTACGCCATCACCAGCGGCGTACTCGCGGCGAAGGCCGTGCTGGGGGAATGCGACTACGAGACAGAGGTACGACGGCGCCTAGTTCCACTGGTTAGGGCAAGTGCGATCAATCGCTTCCTGATGAACAGAGTCGGAAATCGCGGCTTCAAGATGGTAGCCAACCACTGGATGCGCGACCAAGAGAAAAAGGGAGACGGGCTTGCATTCATGCGCTGGCTCTACAAACCCGGCTTGGGGCGGAGAACAATCTGGCCGATGGTTAGGCTCGGAATGCTACGTCGCAAGCGGCTGGCCGACGGCAGGACAGTGCACCGTATGCCGTTCAGGAAGGCTCTCAAGAGAGACATTTGGGAGCCAGGTGCAAGGGCGATGGAGATCGGCGAGGAGTGGAAGTCGGTCCAACGAGGCAAGAGGATGAAGGCACGTGGAGAATCCGACGCCTGAGGGTGCATCGAGGCTCCGTTTGGTTGATATGGCGTCCCTCGGTGGAATCTCCATGACATCGTGGCCTGAGCTGGAGCTGATGCAGAACAACCTGGTGAACTACGGGGTCACCGACAACGGCATCGCCATCATCGAGCTGTCCTCCGACTCGTCCGGAGAACCCTGGACGGAGGGCAAGACCTCGGTCAACACCTATACTCATGCCATGATGCGTGACATCGACGAGGCCGTGCTGCGCGCCCGCTTCGACGATGACGTCACTGTAATTGTCCTCACCGGGCACGGCGAGAAGTTCTTCTCCGCGGGTGCGAGCATTAGCATGCTCGACTCAGTGACTCCCGGCTTCAAGTACTTCTTCTGCCTTCACGCCAACGAGACCCTCAGCAGGCTTGAGCAGACCCCCAAGCTAGTCATAGCCGCCCTCAACGGCCACGCAGTCGGCGGTGGGCTCGAGATTGCGATGTCCGCCGACATCCGCATCGCCCGCAAGGACTCGGGGCAAGTCGGCCTGCCAGAAGTGTCCCTGGGCGTGCTCGCCGGAACCGGTGGCACCGCTAGGCTCTCTCGCCTCGTAGGCAAGGCGAAGGCGATGGAGATTATGGTGACTGGCAGGAAGTTCTCGTATGAGGAGGCCAAGGACATGTCCCTGGTCCACGACATCTGGGATGGTAGCCTCGCGGAGTTCCAACAGGACGTCATTGACTATGCCGGTCAGTTCACCCTCCCAATGGCAGCCAGCAAGGCGATTGGGAACATCAAGCGCAGCGTCCAGAGTGGGATGGAGATTCCACTCGAGTATCACCTTGCGTTGGAGCGCGAGCTACAGTCGGACCTGTTTCAGAGCTCGGATGCCAAGGAAGGCATAGCTGCCTACGTCGAGAAGAAGACACCTCGCTTCAAGGGCGAGTGAATGGGTACGCACTCTGTGTGTGCGAAGCGCCGACGCAACCTCTGATATACCGGCCCCTATTGCCCGTCACAATGGCAGAGACCGAGGTAGTGGAGAGTTATCCCACCAACTTCGAGGCGTGGATTCAGGAGTTCAACGAGTGGCAGACTCGGATTGGCTTCGACCCCTCTTGGCTGGGTGACTACCGCTTCGACATCAAGTTCGACTGGGACACCGCCGGAGGCGAGATTGAGTTCGGCGACTTCTCGGGGATGCCGAAGTGGGAGCGGCGGATGCAGATTCCCCAGCAGAACATCCGCGACGCCATTGTCAGCATGGTCAACGTCCAGGGCGATACCGAGTTCGCTAGCGTCGAGCAGCAGAACCACCTCCTTGCATCCGCACCCACCGAGTATGACCGGAAGTCGGCCCTGCGAATAATGTGTGAGGAGCAGCGCCACGGCTGGCAGATGGCCTACTTGTTGTGCGCCTTCTTCGGAGAGCAGGGGGTGCGCGAGGCAGCCAAGCTGCTGGAGCGCAATGCGCAGGACGGCACTAGGATACTCGGCTCGTTCAACGAGCCGATCGATCACTGGCTGGACTTCTTCATGTTCACCCACTTCATCGACCGTGACGGCAAGTACCAGCTGAAGATGCTGAGCACTTCCTCGTTCAAGCCTCTTGCGGCGAGCATGGGTCCGATGCTCAAGGAGGAGTCATTCCACCTAGGCACCGGGGCCAATGGGTTGCGCAGGGTGGTGAAGCAGGGGGTGATTCCCTGCGCACTGGTACAGAAGTACGTCAACAAGTGGGTCAGCACCGGTCTCGACCTGTTCGGCACCGACGACTCGACCAGTGCCCAGTGGGCCTACGTCTACGGCATCAAGGGGAGATACGACGAGCGCGAGGCGGCCGTGGAAGCAGACCGGGAGCACTTGAACGAGGCTAGCCGAGAGCTGTACTTCCAGGAGTTGCGCGACGAGATGAAGCGAATCAGCAAGGTTCGCATGGAGGGCGAACCGGAACTCTACATCCCCTCTGACAAGTTCCGCAGGAGCATCGGCAAGTATGCTGGGAAGATGTACACAGTCGAGGGCGAGCCCTTCGAGGGCAACCAGGGGGAGTACGAAGCCTACCTCGCCTCGGTCCTGCCGAGCGAGGAGGAGGAG
>UINC01001137.1_pt1 | contig 28176 bp, 20 predicted proteins | sample 5385821 | NCBI WGS metagenome assembly UINC01 (sample SAMEA4666929, study PRJEB26691) | marine metagenome | isolation source: Pacific Ocean | place: Pacific Ocean | collected 2011-10-13 | reverse complement strand
TTGATAAAAAAGGCCGTGTAAAGGAAACTCTAATTCTGAAAGGTGTGCCAAATACCGGCTTAGATGAAGCGGCCATGGAAGCAATTCGAAAAACAAGATTTCGTCCTGCAAAACAACGGGAACGGGCTGTGGGTGTTTGGATTTCTATTCCAGTAAACTTTAAACTAAAGTAAATAGCTTAATTGATTTTACAATAGGAAAAGCTCGGGCTTTACCTATTTTTTTGTACATGCTTAATCCGAATCACCAAATACTTTTTTCCATAACCAAATAACGGGGTCATAGAATCTATCAACAACCCGTTCTTTCAGTGGAATGATACCGTTATCAGTAATTTGGATATGCTCCGGGCAGATGTCTGTACAACAACGGGTAATGTTACACATTCCTGACCCAAAATCTTCCTTGATCGCTGGAATCCTATCTTCGGTATCTAGAGGGTGCATGTCCAAACCAGCTAGACGAATCATGAATCTTGGTCCTGCAAAATTATCTTTACGGTCATGATCGCGTAATACATGACAAACATTCTGGCATAAATAACACTCAATACACTTACGAAATTCCTGTATCCGATCTACATCCTCTTGAAACATCCTGTAGTTTTCTTTTTCATCCTTTTGCAATGGATCTGGCTTGAATGGTGTTATGCGTTTATTTTGTTCATAATTCCAGGAAACATCTGATACTAGGTCTTTCATCGTGGGAAAAGTTTTTACCGGACGCACAGATATGGTTTCATCTGTGTCATATTCATTCATCCGCGTCATACAGGCGAGCTTTGGTTTTCCATTAATTTCAACACCGCAAGAACCACACTTACCGGCTTTGCAATTCCAGCGAACAGCTAAATCATTGGCGTGTTCAGCCTGGATTCCATGAATAGCATCCAAGACAACCATTCCCTGATCCACCTCAATCTGGTAGTCAACTAATTTCCCATCAGAATCATTTCCACGATAAAGTTTAAAATTTCTCAATGACATTGTAATCTACTCTTCAGTCGATATTTCGTTTTCTAAAGACTCAATGGATAGGTTTGCGATTCGTTCAAGTTCTTCATCTGGTTTTTCTCTAGCCACCCTGCTCGTCTGCATATTGCCGTTTTCAGCTTTACTAATGACGACATTGAAATCAAGCCACTCTACCTGTTCACCCGGAAAATCAACCCGCGTGTGGGCGCCGCGGCTTTCCTCACGCATGAGAGCTGATCTGGCTACAGATTCAGCAGTAATAATTAGATTCCGAAGTGCCAGAGCTTCATGCCAACCAGGATTGTACTGTGAAGCACCATTTGCTTTTACGTCTTTATAAGATAGTTTCAAATTTTCCAGTTTTTCAATTCCTTCAGATAAGAGTTCTTTGGTGCGAACAATGCCTACACTGTTTTGCATGTTCTCCACAAGTTCTTCATGCAGAAGATAGGGATTCTTACCTGATTCCCTGTTAAGAATTTCAGTAGCGTTGCGAATAATAGTTTTTACCTGGCCATCATTTATTTGTGGTTTTTGAGATAATCCCTTGATATAGTCTGAAGCGCCCTCACCTGCGAGTTCCCCAAACACTAAAAGATCCGACAGGGAATTTCCACCCAAGCGGTTGGCTCCATGCATGCCGCCTGAACATTCACCACAAGCGAATAAACCTGGCACACGGGACATTTGTGTATCCGCATTGACTCGGATGCCGCCCATCATGTAGTGCAATGTAGGACCCACTTCCATGGGGTCTGTGGTAATATCAAGTTCTGCTAGTACTTTGAATTGATGATACATGGATGGAAGTTTTTTCTTGATATCTTCCGCGCTCCGCTGATTCGCAATATCTAAAAAAGCACCCCCGTGCGGAGTCCCTCTGCCGGCCTTTACCTCTTTACGTATAGCCCGTGCCACCACATCTCGGGTGAGAAGTTCTGGAGGTCGACGGGCGTTTTTATCACCTGCCAGCCATCGATCAGCCTCTCCTACAGTATCTGCAGTCTCCGAAGCGAAGCGCTCAGGAATATTGTCAAACATGAAACGATGACCTTCACTATTTACAAGAATACCGCCCTCACCTCGAACACCTTCTGTTACCAGCGTACCATGTACCGACGGTGGCCAAACCATCCCTGTGGGATGAAATTGGGTGAATTCCATGTCCATGAGTTCCGCCCCTGCTTCGTACGCCATGGCGTGGCCATCACCAGTATATTCCCATGAATTAGATGTGACCTTCCAGGCCTTCCCGCCGCCACCGGTAGCCATGATCACAGCTCCTGCCTTGAAAATGATAAATTGTCCCGTCTCCCGCCACATGGCCACCATTCCAGAAATTCTGTCGCCATCTTTCATGAGATCCAACCCTGTACATTCCATGTAGACTTTTATGCCCTGATGGACACCATAATCCTGAAGTGTGCGGATGATTTCTAATCCGGTTCGATCACCCACATGTGCTAGTCGAGGATAACGGTGGCCTCCAAAATTTCGCTGGTTAATCAGCCCTTTTTTTGTACGGTCAAAAACCGCACCCCACTCTTCCAACTCACGAACACGGTTTGGAGCTTGTTTTGCATGTAGCTCTGCCATGCGCCAAACATTTAAAAATTTTCCACCACGCATGGTATCCCGGAAATGCATTTTCCAGTGATCACGATTATCTACATTACCCAACGCAGCTGCCACGCCACCTTCAGCCATTACGGTGTGTGCTTTACCCAGCAAAGATTTGCAAACCAGTCCTGTGTTTAGTCCTCTCTTAGAACATTCAATTGCTGCCCGCAAGCCTGCACCACCTGCACCAATGATAATAACATCATGCTCTACAGTTTGAATATCAGCAATGTCAAACATTAAAAACCCCAAGTACTATAATCAGTCCACTGACCTGAGGACACCATGCGTACATAAAAATCTGTAAAGCCCACCCATATCATGCTGATCCAGGCCCAGAACATGTGCCGCCCGTTGAGCCAGGAAACACCTCGCCATAATTTATATCTTGTTTTTTCCTGTCCATCTGGACAGGAAAAACAATCCATTTTCCCTCCAACCAGATGGCGAAACGCATGGCAACCAAACGTATATCCCGCCAGTAGAATGGGATTGATCAGAAGAACCACGGAGCCAACCCCTATCCCGATTTCACCGCCGCGAAATAACGATAAAATACCGTCATAGGACAATATTGCCACAAAACCCAAAGCAATATATAGGGTATATCGGTGCATGTTTTGAAAAACCAGCAGGGCTGTTTCACCTTTATATTTCTTTTGTGGTAATCCCGCCACAGCACAGGCCGGAGGGGTTAAAAAAAATGCGCGGTAATAAAACTTCCTGTAATAATAACAGGTCATCCGAAACGATAGAGGGCCGGCAAGAATTAGTATCGCCGGAGAAGCAACAATCAATTTTGGCCACCATCCGGGCCAGGATCCAAACCAGGCATGGCTCAGAGGGGCGGCGCCTTCAATACCATCCATTATAAATAAAAGCGGTGAATAAAAGGGCGAAAGATAACCACCAAATCCTTCTTGGCCGGCACTCCACCAGTAATGGTTGCCTTGAAACATTGCCCATGTAGTATATACCACAAAACCAAGAAATCCCAATCCGGTCCATAACGGCTCTATCCACCATTTATCAGTTCGTTGGGTTGTTGCTATTTTGTTGTTTACTATTTCGTTTTGCATTATTCTTTTACTATCAGAAATTTAAACGGAAAATCCGAGTAACAATGGTATTAGGCACATAATAATTCATCCTGAAAATTAATCGAAATCCAAGGGGGAAAATTAACGTAATAGACGACGATGCGCACGAAGAATCCCTGATGAAATTCTTCTTTTATTCTTCTAATCTTCCAGATGCAAAAGCACTGATAAACCAAAGCACGGCAAGAATATGCATAGCAACTTTAAATGGCGATGTTGGGATAAAATTAAAGACCATATAATAAATTCCAATTAAAATAATAAACAGAATACCTAAAATTGAATTCCTTGCCAATGATGTACCCATTCTGGTCACCTTGACAAAGGTCATAATAAGAAGTCCAATGGAAACAACCCACCAGCCAAAAAAACGATAGATCACCCTTAAATAATCCGGCAAGTGTCGGTTGATATCCGCAGTGAATAAATCTGCAAATGTCATCTGCAGCAGGGCCTCATTGGGTGGTTGATCCAGTATCCACGGTTCAGGGTGTAAAAGCCAGCTTATTCCAAGGCCAACAGCTCCCAGCCCAATAATAAAAGCGGGAATCCAGGAAAGATTATGCCAGTGTTTCTGATTCAAAAATGAAATCCTTTAATAATGCATCAGATAATTCGAATGCACGCTGGGTTTGAAAACCAAATGGGCCTTTTTCTAACACAATATTAAAAAATGACTGAAATAAATGTGATTCATTAAGGCCTCTTGACTCCAAACCTTTAAGAGCCATTTCACCGATCCATTCATTCCACTCTCCGTAGGATTTCCCATCGGGTCCCGGTTGTGATGAATCCAGTCTATAGGCGGCTTTATTCCAATCATGACGATCATTTAATGGCCATTTTATAACAACTGACAAAACTTCATCTCGTACTGATTTCTCTGTTAACAATCCTGTCCAGAATGCCACTGGTGCTATTTCATAGTCCAATGGCGGTCGATCAGCCCCCCGGACCTCAACCAGATTTTTTAAGCGTACATTGGTAAAAATCTGATGTAGTGCAGCCTGGATATCATCTACCCTGAGCTGGTCTAAATTATCAATTTCATTCAGTCGCTCCCCCAAGGTTTGATCTGTATCTTCTATCTCTCCATTTTCGTCTAACTGAAAAATGCCAGGAACTGTCATAATATATCCAATATACTTATCAATAAGACCTTGAGGTGAATCAATACCATGGTCGATCAAATTCCTGCATCGTGATTCATCCGTATTTTCCCAGATCACATTCCTGATATTTTCTTTTCCGACAGGTTTTCCATTTTGAAATGGGCTGTTGGCAAACAGGTATGCACACACCGGCTGGAGACAGTCCGCAACAAAGACCATTTCTTCCAGATCCTGTGCGCTGGTAATGTCATAATTCACCTGGATACTGGCTGTATTGCGCATCATCCATTTACCTAAGGTACCTCTTCTTTCCATGTTTTTATCCATAAGCTGGTATTTCAGCTGGTTGATCAAATCAATGTCATCGGGAACATAATTGGGTTCCACACCAAGATCCAGGATGCGCAATCCATGCTCTGTTGCGATTAATTCCAGCAATGTTCTATGTCTGTTAAAGGCATTGCTAAGATCGTTCAGATTTTTATATGGCGGGCTTGACCATTCTAGCTGCCCACCCGGTTCCAGTGTATAAATCCCGTTGCCATGGGAATTTTCATTCATGGATATAAGCAGGTCGGATGCTGAAAATTCATCACAGGGATTCACCGGCAGTCTACGGAGGTCAGCGGTATAAATGATACATTCCTCCTCCACGCCAATCCTCCGATCTTTCGGTTCCACCACCTTGGACAATATGGCAGATTTAATCCTATCGCTAATATTCATGTTGCAAATTAAAGAAAAGAAATAAAATAAAACGAAAGAGTTGTTAGAGACTCCAGGTAATAAAAGAGATTAGCAATAAAACCATGGGGAATCCCGCTATCCATCCGCCTTTCATTTCCCGCCATTTTTTTGGCGTGTTGCCCATTGTGTTAAATTTGAGAGAAACGTTGGCTACTTTTCCTGATTCTACAAATACTGTTTTCGCACCAAACAACTGGTTGTTGCGAATGATGGGATCACTGCCTACATAGGACAGGCCATCCGAATCTGCTACCTGTTTATATACCGGAGAAAACCCGCTCACCTGATGCCAGCCGGGTTCAACTTGAACGGGGATGGTGATCGGGGTATCCCCTACCAGGTTACCATTTATATAAATCGGAATACCGGCCATATTGGTTTCAACACGAATGCCACCATTATAGTAATATTGGAAAATGGGATCTACAGCGGCTGTTTTATATCTGCCCCGTTCTGTGGGCGGAAGTTCTTTCCGCCACTTCCTTTCCTGTTCTGGAATCGGTGGTTCATCCAGTGATTCTGACTCATCCGGCAGTGCCAGGGCAAAATATTCCTGAAAAGCAAATTCATCCTCTGCAAGATCTGTATAGACCGAATCTACCCATTCCTGCTTAGCGCTCTTTTCAGCAAATAATCTTTTCTTAACTTTTTTTACTACATCCCGCAGGTTGCTGGCTGAAGATTCACTTCGTTCAGCAAGGGCTACTTTTTCATCGTAAAGATCAGAAAGCAGCTCTTGTCGCAAGTCCTTTAACTGGGCATTAAACTCCCGGACAAGGGGTTCATATTCATCGATCTTCTGCTGACGTTCCTTGGCTAGCTGTCGCCATTTATCTTTCTCAGCATAGATTTTTTCATCTCTGTCTTTTATAACCATTTCCAGTTCATTGAGCTGCAATTCCAGTTCTTGGGCCTTTTTACGATATTTATCCTGTTTTTGCTCAGAAAGTAATTCCCACTTGTTTTTTTCCTCAAATAATTCTCTGTCTTTCTCCGCAATGTTCGATTCCAGCTGCAGCAATTTCATTTCCAGGCCCTGGGCCCGGGTTCGATACTGCATTTCCCGTTCTTCAGTTCGAGATTTCCACTTTTTTTGTTCAATTAAGTGTTCTTGCTCCAGGCCCACCAGCTTTTCCTCCATTTCGACAAGCTGTTCCTGCAATTGACGTTCTCTAGAAAAATATTGTTCTTGTTTTTTTTCCAATACATTATCCCGTTTTTCCTGTTCTGTCATGGAAATCTTATCTTTCTCTTTTATTGCATCTCCTAATTCAACAAGTTTTGATTCCATCTCTCTTACCTGCTGGCGATATTTTGACTGGCGCTCCTCAGCTCGCGTTTCCCACTTTTTTTGTTCTTTCTCCAAGACAATATCCTTTTCAATTAGATTCCGTTCTAATTTTGATATCTTCGATTCAAGGCTTTTTAATTTTTCTCTGTTTTTATCGTCTTCCGATGTTAGGTCTGGTGACGTACGTACAGAATCAATCCATTCCTCCTCTGCCCTGCGACCGAGGAAAAATTTGGATAATAATGATTTTACCATATTGCCTACCGTCTTTTTTACAACGGTGTTTTCTGCCAGTTTATCTTGATCATCTGGGGAGTCTATTTTCCGGCTATCTTTTAATTTCTTATTCTGTTCTTCGGGAATGATAGACTCAGGGATTGCCTCACCTGTGGACTCACGGGAGGAATGCGGATCTTTCGGTTTTTGCTCTGCTTCCTGGGACTTATCTGGGGCTTCCGCTATATCTGTATATACTTCTCCATCGAAAGATCTATACCCAGGTTTAGAATCAAAATACCCTTTTGGTTTTTCACGTAAGGCATCTCTTATTTTTGATTGTTCTTCTTCGGGATGATTCGTGGTATATAGTTTACCGTCATAGCGGAAAATTGCATTGGAGCCCAGTTCTGTCCGGGCACGTTTAAAAGCAGATTCAAAATCGGTGTTATACTCTGGGAATTTGGATGTTTTTACTTGTCCAAAGATAGATGACCCGCTTTTCTCAATATGTTTTTTTAAGGTATAGACTTCCGATCTTTTCATTTCGGTGTGAATAAAGACCACAGTGGTGGGCTCCGTTGGCGAATTGACAATATCATACCCTACAATGGGACGTCTCACCAATATCGCAACCTGAATTGATTCATCGAAATCATCAAGAACAATATCCTTGACCACACCATTGAATGTTGATGTGGGAATCCGGTTTTTCGGAGCCCGGACACCAAGAAGGGTAAGATAGAGCCAACCGCGGTCGGATTTCCATCCAATGATATCATCATCATTGATAGGCTCAGTAAAATCCAGACTGACCATGATGCCATTCTGTTTAATGCTGTATTGGAGATTTTTTAGCCTTGTGTCTGCTATGCACACCTCCAGCACGACCAATATAATAATTAGCTTTTTCAATAGGACTCCGCTTGTTGAGCCAACTAATGACTCATCAATATTTTAAATAGGATTACTGCTTTAAAGCAAGGGGTAAATTATACTTCCTATCTATTAATATATAGAGACTTAGTATAATTATATTTCACTATATTGTGGTTAAAGTAATGTTCGAGTCTTATTTACTTTGTGATGATATTTTGGTATCATAATTTTTATTAAAGTAAAAAAATATATCACTAACCTAAAACCAGCCTATTACAAAGGTACAAAATGATCAAAAAGAAGATATTATTATTTGTTTTATTGCTCAGCTGCTCAGAAAAAGAAATGACCCTTGATGAGGAAATAGCGGTAGGTGTCTGGGATGAAATCAATGGTTATGAGTCCTGGACCCAGCCAGGAAATTTCAGCGGGATTCAGGAAAGTAATTCGGTACATGGTAATTATGTTCAAATTTGGCTCAATGAGATATCTTCAGAATTTTTACACGATACAACTGCCGGTGAGATAATGCCCTCTGGCAGTATTATCATTAAAGAAGCTTATAGCAACATACTAGGGGAGAATACAACTGGTATAACTGTGATGAAAAAAATAACAGATTATGACCCCACGCATAACGACTGGTTCTGGGTTAGTTATAAGTTTAATGGTTCTCTGGCTGGAAAAAATGGTGCTGAAGAATTTTGTTATAGCTGTCACCATTCTGGAAAGGATTACGTTTTATTTAATGGACAATAGGCTGAATACTTTTATTAATTTGCTCAAATAGTGCCTTGTAATAATCCGGATAATTGAGCCAAGCATATATGTTCGGAATCCTTTCCTTAAGTGCTTTTTTATGGGTGTCTAGGTAATTCTGAACTTTAGTACTACCAAAACCAATCATGCTCGCGTGCCCACCCCACATAGGATTAAACTCAATGAATATTGGTTTATTATCCAATAAAAAAAATTCAACTGCGCCCAGATTACATTCCAGCGCAATTGATGCCTGAAGTATTTGGTCGTTTAAGGATTGAATTTTATCGCATAAATCTTCGTTTAGCTGAAGAAACCGTTCCAAGCACTGTTCTTTCATATCCACATTATGAAATATGTCCTGCTTGCTGGTAACAGCATAATAGCTTATTATTTGACCCAAAAGTATATGTGCCCGGTATAAATCTATATATCCTCCTTCATCCTGAGAGCCAATAAACTCTACAGCGATTATCCTTGTGCCGCTACGGGTCGGGAAAAACATCCTGCACCGGTTTTCAAGGCCATCTACAATGGCATCAATCTCCTTTCCTGTTGCATTACTATTTAAGAGATACATCCCATTTGCCGCAGTTTCATTATTGGTGCGCAGAAGTATTTTGCCATATTTTTGTAAAAATTTGAGAATTTGTTCAACCGTATCAGAATGATTATAAGTATCTTGGAATGTATCAAAAGAAATAAAGTCAGGACACGATATACCGTGTTCTTTCCATATAGAGAATGTCGTATCCTTACAATCGTAATTATTAAAAACAGCGATATCATTAATAATAGGAATTCGGTCCCGAAAAGGACGCAGCCTCTGCTCAATTCTTCGTCGCTCCGGATCGGTGGTAAACTCCGGACGTACCCGGACCCATACTACATCTGCATTCCTGAGCAAACGCACCTGACGGATTGATGAAGAAGCTCTGCGCAACCCCTCCAATTCTGCAGGTCGGCGGTTCTCCAAATGGCTCAGGCGAAACCGGCGCAGGCCTACTCCCTGCTTACGGCCAATAAAAAATATATTTACAGGCTTCATTTCCCTTGTAAAAAATTAAATAGAATGGTTGCTGAATGTTCTGCGGCTGACTTATCGTCTCGTAAAACCATTCTCTGAACATAAGATTCCTGTTTTGCTTGAAACTCATTGGTATGAGCCGCAGTTTCCAATGCAATTGATAAATCTGAAATCTGAGTAACAACATTACCACAGGACCAACTTTCATAACTTGGATTACTTTTCCAGTCTATGCGATGGCTATTGAGAAAAACGCAGGGTCTTGGGCGATGGCAGACCCATTCTGTTACCATACTGCTTACATCCCCTATATATACATCCGATGCGGCATTATACGTTCCATCCAGGCCAGCACTACCATTAAGATCAATCAGAATATTGTTTGCCGTATAAGGCCGTTTAAAGTTCATAATAAAACCATTGCGATTCTTGAAATGCTGCAGCAAGGGATGAGGTGCAAAGATCAGATTGTATTGGGTGTTGATTGTAAAATATTCCAATATGGGTTTGCTCCACTTCTCAATGGAAGATAATCCCATGTCCCAGTGCGGGTTGTAGTAAAAAGTAGGGTTCTTATTTTTAAATAACATCGGTTGGTATTCCTGCATCAAAGCCAACCAGTCCAATTTCGGTTGGCCTATAATCTGCATTTTGGAGGAATCTATATCCGCTGTTTCCTGCAAACGTCGGTAATGGTACGAACCAGGAACCAACAGAAAATCAAACAAATCCAAGTTTGGATCGAACCCATACTCCCGGGTGCCGGTACCGTGGTATAAATAAATAAGCGAAGGGATGTTAATATCGTATTGTGCGAAATATTTCGGCGCCTCGTGCGAGGTGCTTACAACTGCGGCAGCATGGCGGATATATTTCTGGATACGCTTCCAATATGAATAAGGTGGTGGGAAAAGTTTATGTTTATAGTTTGGTATCCAGTAGCGAAATGGTTTTGGTAATTCAAAAAAATCGCAATCGGGACGATCAAATGTCTGCCATGTTTTTCGAATAATAGCACTGTTGGCCCTGTTGCCGGAAATGAGTACAGTGCGGTAGCGATCCTGGATACGAGCAAAGTTAAGTGCTGGCAGGATCAAATGATGAACATGGTGAGCTCCATTAATAAACAGGAAAACAACTGTGTCCCTGTTTATTGCGGACAAGGAAGAATCATTCACTTTTTTGCAAGGACAAAATCTACTGCTTTGTTTACCTGGTCAAAAAACCGATCCAAGTGAGTTTTCCGTAATTCAAAATTCGCTGTGATCAACCGGATAACCAAGTCGGAGTTAATGTAAGCATAATTAACCATGGGGCCGCCTGTTTCCACCATACGGTTTCTCACCGCTACTGTAATATCATTATAAGCATCCGCAGATACATTTTCGGGACGAATCTGGAAACAAATGTTCAGGGATTTAACATCATTCATGAGCCGTAGTTGAGCTGATTGCTCCACTTTTTTGGCAGCATACCCTGCCAGGGCAAACAGACGGTCTATATTTTTTTCATAACCTTCATCTCCGTAATATTTCCAAGCGAGCCATAATTTCAGCGCATCAACTCTCCGGCCACACTGCAGAGAAATATTGCCCAGATCCAACTGGATATCCTGTCCGTCATGGAACAAGTAATCCGTTCCCGAAATTTGATTGATCTCCACTAATATATCCGGTGTTTTAAATAGAGCAATCGTACACATTAAAGGGGCTCCCATCATTTTATGGGCACACCAGGAAAAAGAATCTGAAAGTTCGGCTCCGGCCAGCAAATCCCGGTGAGCACTGGAAAGTAATACCGATCCACCCCAGGATCCATCCACGTGGAACCATAAATCAAACTCGCTACAGATTGAACCAATCTCTTCAAGGGGATCAAAGACTCCTCTTATTGTAGTGCCTGATGTAGCGCCGACAAAAAAGGGCTTTTGGCCCTTATTTTGCGCATCGAGAATTGCATCTTCCAAGGCTCCAGCTATCATTTGTCCTTGTTCATTTACCGGGATTTTTTTCACATGTTCAATACCGATTCCAACCTGACTGGCAGCTTTCAACATAGAGTAGTGAGCATCATGGGAAATAAAAGCCACAAGTGGAGAAAGTCCCGAAAGGCCTTTCCATTTTGACTGAGGAGCAAAACGGTGACGAGCAGCCAGCATTGCCAGCATATTGCCGTTGCTACCACCGGTTACAAAGGTTCCACCTCCTGCGGGGTATCCAACTAGTTTAGCCATTTTAGTGACAAGCTCTTTTTCCAAAAGGGTAGCAACCGGACTCATCTCAAAAGTGTACATAGAGCTGTTGGTAAGCGCCGTAACCACTTCGCCCATGAAACCGTACAACGAAAAACCGGAAAACAATTGGTTATAGAAATGAGGATGTCCGGTGCGCACTGCAGAGGCAAGATATTGATCCACCAGTGTTTTGATATTGGCTGCGCTACCAGGATCATCCAGCGTGAAAATTTTTTCTAATTCCTCCAGTGATACTGCTGGTTTGATTATTTCTGTTTCCAGTTGCCCTTGCTCCAGATAAGACAGGACAGAATCAAAAAATTGATTGAGCAGTTTTCTTGTATCCTGTTGGGTCATTTCCATGCTTCGAGCAAATAATATTCAGCCCTTATTTTACAAATATTTCATTTCATTTCATGGTTTGAATTATGAGTATACGCTCTCTAAAATACCGGGATGACCGTCCTTGAAAAATTTCCTGTATACACGACTATTTTCTTTTTGTTGGGCGCCAGTCCCGTACAGATGAAAACAAAATCGACCACCATTCGTTTATATTCAATATTTGAAAGTTTCGGCGCGGAAACACAGGAACTGAAGAATTCAACGATTATGAATTACAACAGACAGGGACAATTGACAGACAGCACATTATATACCCATTCCATCCCCTTGAGTAAAAAATACATTTATGTTACCGGTCCGGAAGAAGGCGTAAGGCTGCAGAAAACATATGACAAACAAGTGATCCTATCTTATCATTTTATCTACAACCTTGCAGGCAATAGAATATCTACAGCGCTTTATGGCGTGGAGGATACCCTATTCTGGAAAGAATATTTTAAATATGATGACAAAAATAGGCTTGTGAAAAAAATACGCTACAGCCCCGGCAGTGCCATCAACCCCGAAAACTTATCTGCACAGGAGCGGCCCGGTAAATTGATCTGGGGCGAGAATTACAACTACGATTCCACAGGTACTGTGCTGGAAAAGGAGGAAATCTATGATGGGTACGTATTAGAGGTTACAACTTTTGACATCGACAGCCTGGGTATTCCACAAAAACGCGGTGAATACTTTGACCCCTCTGTAATATTTAGGACAATGTATTTTCATAATGAATTTGGTCAATTGGTGAGCGAAATCACCGTAGAGCGACTGGGGAAATCACAGGAATCAAAATCTTATGAATATGATGGTTTCGGGCGTAGAATAAAAACAATAGTGTATAATTCCGATGGTCTGCTGATGGGAACAATCAATAAGATTTACCGGGAGCTGGATTCACGCATCACGGAGGTCCAGGCCGATTCGTCGGGCTCTGCCTTTATGGAAATCGAAACACGGCTTGACCAGGAGAACAGGCCCTTTGTACAGGCTGTAATTGATGAAGAGGGCCGATTAACGGAAAAACGGGTTTTTAAATATGATATTCAAAACCGTGTTGTTTCCATAAAAAGTTATGACATGCTGCGAAGAGGAAAAGACGACCAGGAAATTCCAATTACAGTTATGACCTATGAATATGAGTAAATTCCAATTTATTATTTCAATGACAAACAAACGCCGGAGGTATTATGAAAGTCATTGATGTCAAAAGTGTAATCATCGGCGCCCTGGTGACACTATTGATTCTTTCGAACCTGGGGTTCCGAACAGAAACAGATGAGCTGGGTCATCTCATTGTACGCAGTCTTACGGTGGAGGACGATCGCGGGGTTATTATGAGCTATCTGGGTAATGGCTATATGCAGACCTACAATCAATTCGGGGAACCTACCCTTTTTGTGGGAACTGGAAAAGATGGCGGTGGTTACATGCGAGTCTATAATGGCAGCGGGGACGAGTCCGCATATGTGGGCACAGGCCGGATGGGTGGCGGCTATATCCGCACCTATAACAATTCCGGCAAGGAAACAACTTACTTAGGTACCGGGTCTGACAATGCAGGGCAGCTTCGTATTTATAACCAAGAGGGTGAAACAGGGTCTTACATGGGTAACGGCTATATACAGGCCTATAACCAATTCGGGGAAAGAACCCTTTTTCTTGGCACAGGGTCCAGCGGCGGCGGATACCTGCGCACCTATAACTTTGACGGGCAGGAAACAGTCTATCTGGGCACCGGTGCAGACAGTTCCGGTCAGATGCGGATTTACGACTCTGTGGGCGAAACAGGGACTTTTATCGGCAGTGGTTATTTCAGGTCCTATAACCAATTCGGAAAAATGTCAACCTATTTGGGCAATGGCCGTGACGGCGGCGGGTACCTGCGCACCAACAATAAATTTGAGACTGAGACAGTTTTCCTGGGCACCAATAATGCCAATGAAGGACTGGTAAATCTGAATGACAAGTTCGGTCAAAGCTTCTGGATTCGCCTCAATAAGAAGGAATAAACACAAATACACTATTTTTTGACTTTAATTCATTGTTTTATTAATTTTACGTTACAAAAGGTATCCGAGTAGGGGGATGAACAACCCTTCATCCAACAACCACCTTTATTTACATATTCCTTACAGGAAGGATTTGACCATGCGGAAAATACTGGTTATCTCCATCATCCTGTCGTCCTTGGCATTTGCTCAGAACGACGGTCTGGTGGTTACAAATTATCCCAGCGGTGCGTTGCACACTGAAGGCAATTACGCCAATGGAGTTCGGGATGGCCTCTGGACCATCTGGTATGAGGGTGAAGTGTTTCAAGATTACGGTGCGGACGGTGAGCCAAATACTCAGGACGAGGGAGAAGGAAATGGGGTCTGGGATTCCACGGAAACGGTCACCCTCGATCTAGATGGTGACACATTTTTTGACCCACCCCAGAAAAAAGAAGAAGGTTCATACAAAGCAGGAAACCGGGAAACACTCTGGACCATATGGTACGCAACTGGGAGCCGCAAGGAAGAAGCCAATTATACCAACGGGAAATTGAATGGTACACTAATTCGATGGTATGAAAACGGCAACAAATCCCAGGAAGGCACATACGAATCCGGCAAGCAATCCGGACAGTGGATCTGGTACTATCAATCGGGAATTAAGAAAGAACAGACCGGGTTTTTTGATGGGCAGCAGGATGGGCTGTGGATCCAGTGGTTTGCGGATGGAGCAAAAAAATCAGAAAGAAAATTTACCAGCGGCGAACGGGACAGTATCTGGACATCCTGGTACGATAACGGAAATAAAAAATTTCAGACAACTTATACGAACGGAAAACTGAACGGTCAGTGGACATCCTGGTATGACAACGGTATCATTAAGGAAAAAACCGGTAGTTACAGTGACAACAAATTAGACAAAAAATGGACTCACTGGGCGGATGACGGCAGAAAAACCGAAGAAACCAGCTATGACAAAGGTAAAAGGAATGGCCCACATACCAGTTGGAATGCCGATAATTATAAAGTGATCGAAGGGGAATACAACCAGGACGAAAAACATGGTAAATGGACCTTCTGGTATGATGACGGCACCCTGGAGCGCCAAGAGAATTACCAAAACGGAGAGATGGACGGACTATGGATCTGGTATCGGCCCGACGGGATCAAAGACCGGGAAGGCGCTTATAAAACTGGTGTAAAACACGGTATCTGGACCCTGTGGAACAACAAGGATCATAAAAAACTGGAAGAAACCTATGCCAATGGGAATATTGATGGCAAAGTAACGGTCTGGTATGAAAACGGCAATAAAGACCGGGAAGGTATCATCCGAGGGACAGAGCCTGAAGGGGCGTGGCAATACTGGTACCCGGATGGCTCCAAGGATTTTGTTTTTGACTATGGCAAAGGCCTGGACCGGGTCCGTATCGCTGAACTGGAAAAAAGGGATGGTATCTTTTACAAAATCGGGAAATATCAGCCCTATACCGGTATAGTAATCGAGACCGGCGGCATAAAGGAATATTTACTCGTAGGTCGGTTTATCGCCGGGAAACAGGACGGTCAGTGGGTACAGTGGTATCGCAACGGGCAGAAAGAGGTGGATGGAATCTACTATCGCGGTAAAAAGCATGGGGAATGGAATCTGTGGTACGAAGACGGTACGCTGAAGGAGCTAGGCACATTCGATATGGGTAAAGTTGACGGCGTATATAAATACTGGTATGAAAATGGTCACTTACAACAGGAGCAAAGTTATAAAAAAGGTATATCTGAGGGGAAGTGGACCTGGTGGTATAAGCATGATCATAATTTGGTTTTTACAGATGGTAACTGGAGCTATAACGGCACAACCTTTAAGGCGGAAGATGGCGAGGAACTATGGAAATGGTGGTGGTACCTGAATGACAATAAAGAAAAGGAGGGGTACTATACTGGAGGGAAGAAAAATGGAGTCTGGACCTGGTGGTATGACACCGGAATCAAACAATCCGAAGGCAGTTATGCTGATGAGGAGCAGGATGGCTTGTGGCTGTATTACAATGCCGACGGGTCCATAGGCGAAGAGATCACCTTTACGGAAGGCCAGCGTAACGGACGGTCCACAGTCTGGGTGTCCCCCGAAGAAAAATTGGAGGAAAAATTTTTCAAGATTGGGAAACTAGATGGGCCCAGCACATTTTGGGACAATGGCTACCGCATCACCATGACTACCTACAAAGTGGATGTGCCCAACGGTCCCTGGGTGATATGGCACCCCAACAGCGACCAGGTTAAAGAACAGGGGTTTCACCTTGATGGCAGGCGCGACGGTTTGACCGCCTATTATTATCCCGATGGCGTCAAGCAGCGTGAGGGATATTACAATTCCGGTTTTCCTGAGGGTGTATGGACCTACTGGAACTCAAAGGGCAAGAAGGATTTTGATTTTGATTTTGGGAAAGATCTTGAACATATTGCCCTGGAAAATTTATCTGAGCAGGAAGGGATTTTCTACAAAGTTGGGAACTCGGGGCCTTTTACTGGTGTAATTACTCAAGAGAACCAGGAAGTGGGATACCTATTCCTGGGCCGGGTCAATAAGGGGAAAAAAGATGGTCCCTGGGTAAAATGGTTTCCCAGTGGAAAAGAAGTACCTGAAATTTTTCTTACTGATGTCCCGCAGCCGGAGCCGGAAATTCCCTGGAGCGGCAATAAGGAAGAGCAGGGTCAGTTCAAGGATGGAAAACGGGAGGGAGAATGGACCTTCTGGCATGATAATGAACATATGAAATCCACTGGGTTTTATAAAGAAGGCATCATGAACGGCCCCTGGAAATTTTTCTATTTGAACGGGGTAAAAGAGAAAGAAGGCGTATTGGTTGATGGCAATGCTGATGGTCCGTGGACATTTTGGGATAAAAATGCCCTTAAAATCCAGGAAGGTATTTTCAAAGATGGTATCAAAGAAGGAAAATGGACCGCCTGGTTCGATGACGGCCGATCAACAGAAGGTCATTATACCAATGGGAAGAAAAATGAAACCTGGACCAGCTGGTGGGACCATGATCGCACCCGGAAAGAAATGCAGGGAAAATACCGGGAAGGGAAAATGGTGGATAAATGGTACTTTTACGATAAGAACGGCAACTTGAAAGAGATCAGATATTTCTCCCCTGATTTTGATTAATCTCAGCCGTTTTAGATATACCCCACAACAGAGACTGCCCAAAATAGATTTTCTTTTTTCTTCCACGTCCAAGACCCTGCTACTTTGGCAAATGCCTTAAATTGCTCTGTATCATTCCATCTCTGCTATAAAACATAAATATACCCTAATAGATTATTTCAAAGCGATTATGCAGTCGCACAGTTATTTGTCTTTTTGAATCAATACTATTTATAAATGAAAATTTGCTGATTTAATTTCCCGCCCCGTATTTTCTTTACTAATCTGAATCCTGGACAAATACATGCAATATGTTTATTCTTTTGGTAGCGGCAGTGCCGACGGCAAGGCAGAAATGAAAAACCTATTAGGCGGCAAAGGCGCTAACCTGGCAGAAATGAACCATTTAGGCATACCTGTGCCTCCTGGTTTTACTATTACCACCGATGTTTGTACATATTATTACAAGCACGATTTGGTTTTTCCTGGAGAACTTAAAAGCCAGACCGCAGATGCATTAAAAAATATCGAGACCATTATGGATTCCAGTTTTGGTGACAAGGAAAACCCTTTATTGATTTCTGTGCGCTCCGGAGCCCGTCAGTCCATGCCAGGAATGATGGAAACAGTGCTCAATGTAGGTTTGACCAGTGTCACTATGCCGGGACTTATTGCCAAGACGGACAACCCCCGTTTTGTTTATGACGCCTACCGGCGACTAATCACCATGTATGCTGATGTGGTCATGGAAAAAGCTGCTGGTATCGAACCCGCTGAAGGTCAGGGCATTCGGCAAAAACTGGAACAAATCCTGGACCTTTTTAAAAAAGAAAAAGGATTGGAAAAAGACACAGATCTTTCCGGAGACCAACTGCAGGAAATAGCGGAAGCATACAAAAAAGAAATTAAAAACACCCTGGGCTCAGATTTCCCCGATGATCCCACCGCTCAACTATGGGGAGGTGTTGAGGCTGTGTTTAAGAGTTGGAATGGCGCACGTGCTATCAGCTATCGCAGAATTGAAAATATCCCGGATGAATGGGGTACTGCCGTAAATGTCCAGGCTATGGTTTTCGGCAATATGGGCGATGATTCCGCTACCGGAGTGGCTTTCACCCGCAATCCCGCCACAGGGGAAAACCAGTTTTATGGTGAATGGTTGGCCAATGCCCAAGGTGAGGATGTGGTAGCTGGCCTGCGCACACCTAACCCGCTGAATGAAGCCACCAAAACTGCCGACACACAACACCTGCCTTCTCTGGAATCATCCATGCCGGAACTCTACAGCAGGCTGGCAGAGATAAGAACTAATTTAGAAAATCACTATACAGATATGCAGGATATTGAGTTTACCATACAGGAAGGGCATTTATGGATGCTCCAGACCCGTGTGGGCAAACGCAATGGCGCCGCGGCTATCAAGATGGCCGTAGATATGGCCGCTGAGGGTATGATTGATAAAAATACAGCTCTGAGGCGGGTCCAGCCCGAACAGTTGGATGAGCTCCTTCATCCCATGTTAGACCCAGAAAGCGAATCCAAGGCAGCTCTGCTTGCCAAAGGGTTGCCCGCAGGTCCCGGAGGCGCTACCGGCAAGCTGGTCTTTACCGCCGATGACGCGGAAACATGGCACGGTCGGGGAGAAAAAGTGATCCTCCTGCGGGAGGAGACTTCTCCTGAGGATGTGCACGGCATGTACGCTGCAGTTGCCATTCTCACTGCTAAGGGCGGGATGACCTCTCATGCGGCCCTAGTGGCCAGGGGTTGGGGTAAGTGCTGCATCGTGGGCTGCGGCGACTTACATATAAAATTAGATGAAAAAGAGGTTTATATCGGCAACACAGTCTTAAAAGAAGGCGACTGGATCACCATGAATGGTACAGCAGGGAAAATATACAAAGGCCAATTGGATCTGATACCAGCCAATCCCGAAACCCATGAAGAATACAAACAACTCATGGACTGGACTGATGAGGTTCGTAAGCTCAAAATAAGAACCAACGCTGAAACGCCAGCTGATGCCAGACAGGCTATTCAGTTCGGGGCTCAAGGTATTGGGCTTTGTCGTACCGAACATATGTTCTTTGATGAAGATCGTATTCTGGCCGTTCGCAAAATGATCCTGGCAGATAATGAACAAGATCGCAGATCCGCTGTCATGGAACTTTTGCCTTATCAAAAGCAAGATTTCATGGGTATTCTTAAGGCTATGGAAGGATTACCGGTAACTATCCGTCTTTTGGACCCCCCCTTGCATGAATTTATGACTCTTACCCAAGAACAAATCCAGGAACTGGCAGATCATGTTGGGTTGAAAAAATCCGCTGTAGAAAAAAGAATCAACGGACTTCACGAACTGAATCCAATGCTTGGTCACCGCGGCTGCCGCCTGGGAATCGCTTATCCGGAAATCACAGGAATGCAGGCCCGAGCTATCCTGGAAGCAACAGCAGAACTAACCCGGGAAGGCACATCAGTCCTGCCGGAGATCATGATCCCCCTTGTGGGTACTGTGACAGAATTTGTGGATCAGGAAAAGATTATCAGGGCTACAGCAAAAGATGTATTTGAAGAAACAGGCATTGAATTTGATTATCTAGTGGGCACAATGATAGAGCTGCCTCGAGCCTGCCTTACTGCGGATGAGATTGCAGAACACGCTGAATTCTTCAGTTTCGGCACCAACGACCTGACCCAGACCACTTATGGTTTCAGCAGGGATGACATTGGTTCTTTTCTACCGGATTATCTGGACAGGAACATTTTAACCCATGACCCTTTCCAGAGCCTGGACATAAACGGCGTAGGAAAACTAGTCACCATGGCTGTACAAGCGGGACGCGGCATAAATTCAAATTTGAAAATCGGGATCTGCGGTGAACATGGCGGCGACCCGGCTTCAATACATTTCTGTATGGAAAATGGCTTAGATTATGTGAGCTGTTCACCTTTCCGGGTACCCATTGCCCGACTGGCGGCAGCTCAAGCAACCCTTGATATTCAGTAACACACCACAGAATACTCTGCATTTTAAAAAACAAAATAAAGGTATTATAATGAAGAAACGAATTGTTTTTCTGTTCTCTATCCTTGCTTTTTACTCATGCGAAAAGCAGGATAGTTTCCTGAAAGATTATGTAAATAAAGATGATGGTGCGTTTCGCTATGAAATCAAGAAGGTTGTGGAGGGTCATTCATGGAAAGAATATATTATTCATATGGTGTCCCAAAAATGGCTCACAGATGCGGATGTAAATGAGGTGGAGTGGTGGCACTGGCTAACTATTGTTGTCCCAAACGACGTAAAAGAAACAGAGGCGCTACTGTTCATCGGCGGAGGAGATCAAGGAGATGAAATACCGCAGTCTGCCAATCCGGCTTCAATTAAGGTGGCCTTAGCTACAAAGTCAATTGTTGCAGATATATCGAATATCCCATTCCAACCTTTGGTTTTCAAAAATGATAGTTTCGGTGAACGAGTTGAAGATGAATTGATCTCCTTTGGTTGGCGGAAATTTCTTGAAGGCGGCGCGAAGGATGAAGATGCACATTGGCTGGCTCATATTCCCATGACAAAAGCAGTAGCAAGAGGCATGGATGTGGCACAAGATATAGCCAAAAAAGAAGGGAAACCAATTGATCATTTTGTTACCGCTGGGGGATCAAAACGGGGCTGGACCACCTGGTGCACTGCCATAGCTGATGAACGGGTCATGGCTATTATTCCCATTGTCATCGATATGCTGAATGTGAACCCATCCTTCCAACATCACTGGAAATGCTATGGTGAATGGTCTCCCGCTATAGAGGATTATGTTAATGAAGGTGTGATGAATTGGATGGGTTCCAGAGAATTCGAACGAATGATGGAAATTGTAGAGCCCTACTCATTTGTCGAACAGCTGCATCTACCGAAATTTCTCATAAACGCCACTGGAGATGAGTTTTTTGCCACTGATTCCTGGCAGTTTTACTGGGATGATTTACAGGGTGAAAAACACGTTCAATATATACCCAATACTAATCATGGTCTCCGCAACATAGATGGAGAATATAATCTGAAAAGTCTTGCGGCATTTTATAAAGCAGTTATTTCTGACACAGAACGACCCTCATATGATTGGTATGTAAGTAATGATTCTATTTATCTCAATATTGATCATATGGTGAATGCTGATTATTCAATCAAACAATGGGAGATAGTCAATGGAGAAACTCGGGATTTTCGCGTCTACGTTGCCGGACGAACCTGGTCGTCAACAGATATTCCTAAATCAAACGATGGACATTATGCAGTGAAAATTGTACAACCGGAGGTTGGTTATAAAGCCGGCCTTTTGGAAATAATTTTTAATCCTGAGTCGGAATTACCTTTCACTTTTACTACAGGAACGGTGGTTTCACCCAACACATACCCAATTAGTGAGCATGTAAATAAAAACCCTCTGGGAACACGATAGTGATTATCTAATGGAAAATTCTTCTTTTATCCCCATCGCTCCTTTATAAACAACGCCTCTCCATTTCTTCAAAAAGATCAAATTCAGAGGTGGCTAAAAAAACTTAAAATCTATTATTAAAATCACATTGTAGAAAATATTCATCAAAAACAGGACCGATCAGCATTGTATTGTTGTACACGGCAGCCACACTGGAAGCAGACAAGCCATCACCGGAGTCGAGATATATTTCATCAACCGCATAAGTATTATCTGCAACAGGCGAAACCTTAAATACCTGAGATGGGGACAATTTTTCTCCATTCTTAGCATGCCGGGCGAAGGTCAATAATTTGGGATGGGAACCAATCCACAGATTCCCCGCAACATCTATTTCAATATTATCAATCCCCGATTTAAAATCAATTGACTGTTTAAATAGAAGTTCATTCGTGCTGGTGTTCCTGGAAAATATGGATAGTCTATTCCCAACGGTTTCGGCAATATATAATGTTGTGCCGTCCCTGCTGACATTGATTCCATTGGCATAGCCTAAATTTGTTGCAGCAACAGCAAAGTTTTGCCCATTATAAAACAATACATTGGAGCGAGATAGTTGTAAAAAATCTTCAAGCATTTTACCTTTTTGGGTTGAAACGCTGTGATCATTGGTGACGTATAACATATTATTATCTATCATAACCAAATCATTGGGGCTAACAAGCAACGGATCAAGAATTGTTTTATCGTGGATTAATACATTATTCTTCAGATCAAATATTTCAATAGAATTTTTTGTCTGGGTATGATTGACAGCTGCTAATCGAACTTCACTATTTTCGTTTTCAAACACAGAAATTCCATGAGGGTGAAATTCAAACTTCACACCAGCAGTAAGGTCTATTAATTGCGGCACTTCCTGCTTGAGATCATAGGCATAGATTGTTCCCTGAACGGGGGTACCGTTTAGTGTTTTCCGTCGATCATCACAGGATACAATTGCTATCCCATTTTTCAGAATTGTGATATCTTCTGCGCCAATGGCACCGGAGACAGGAAAACACTCCCCTGCAAAATGGGGAGTGAGCTTCTTAAACTCTCCCGCATCGTTCATTGTCTTTATAATCAATGCTGAAACACCAACCAACAGGTTGATCAGGAGAACTATACTTTTATAACTGGCCCAGATAGGTTTTCCTCCTCAGAATAGAGCTGGTTTCTTCTCGTACATAATTAACTAACCAATTTTTCAAATTCACCTAATTCTGAACCATCAAAAACTTATAGTGTCATTTTCCCAATACACAACTTCAATTTCCCAGCCTGTTGGATCATTTATATACCATGCCAGCGAATGCGGCCATTGTATCACGCCGTCATACAGCAGGGGCAGGTTTTCCCTGGTTATGATATTCTCCCACGATTCTTTATCTGTGATTCGCAATCCAAAATGCGCAAGGTAATGAAGACCTTTCTTTTTCATTTCCAATTTGCTCGGCAAAAACAAGTCTTGTGCTTCATAGATGCATAGCATGGCATCATTACATCGAATCACACCCCATGGCATACCATCCTGAATACCTTGCTCCACCAGGTTAAAAGCAAATATTTTATTATACCAATGCACAGTTTCTTCAAAATTTCGTACGCTTAGATTTAAATGATCTAAATTACTTACCAACATTTGATCTCCAATTTTTTATAAAAAATATCAATATATATTTCGATCAAGCAAAACGTATGTGCAATAAAATTCGTCAAATTATTTTTTTATATTAATATCTGGTATATACCAGATATTCTTTTCCAAATCAACGCCACCACCCATCTCTTCCATAATGACACGGTCAATAATATAGACACCCCGCATAGCCATCATCGGGAAAGTATCTTCACCCGCCGCATCAGGAGTACGATCCGGAAAATTTCTCCTGGTCCTGCTGATCCAGTAAGTGTCGGAAAGATTGTATCTTTCAAAAGCCTGTTCTACCCTCTTCCGACCCAGAATAAAACCCAATAACCCGCCCCAGGTAGCCGTGGGATTATCTGCATCCCAGCCGGCCAGCGACCCGATCCGTATGGTTCTAAGCAGGTCACCCTCACCATAAAAGAGGCTTACCAGACTGGCGGCGAAGTTGATGCCCGCATCAAAAGACTGGTTATAATTATAGCCGTCTTTCCCGGCGATTTGATACCGTTCATAAACAGCATCTCTTGTTACCTCCCAGTCATCTTTGTTTGGGTTGACCGTATATGCCAATTTGATAAAATCATACATTCCAGCAGCGTACGAATCATCAGGCAGGTGTTTACGAGCGTTCTGGGCCAGCCAGAACACCTTTTCTTTCATGCTCAAGTCAATATCAATATCGGCTGCCAAGGAATACATTATTACATAAAATTCCGATATCCATTCTGCGTTATTCTTGGCCGTAGTTCGGATCGGCAGGTGGGCCATGCGCAAGGCAATATCAGGCCGGGTTGGAGCAAAGAGACCAAATATTTCTGTGGTTAACTGAGCATCGATCATTTCATAATTGGAATTATGTTCAGGTTCACTTGTGGTCGGAGGTAATAGCCCACCCCGCATCAGGTAATAGGCAGTCTCGTTTGATACCCATAAGAAATTCTCGCCCGCAGGTGCATCCTCATTAGAATAGATGTGATGCAGCCAGCCGTTCTTTATTTGTTCACCATTTAACATACTGGTATTATTTATATCAAGGAGGTGCTGATACATATATTCAATATCTGTATCATCATCCGCGCCCCAAGGCTTATCTTTATAGATAAAGTAATAATCTATGACATTGGTATGGTGAACGAAGTTACCCCAGATATTTTTCTGGTCGAAATCGCCCCAATTATCATCTGTATAAAATGGCGGTTTAATCTTGTCCATTTCCGTAATCAGTCCTGTCCAGTTGGCAATGCATTGGGCCAACCAAAAACCCTGAAACTGATCCAGGTACGCAGTTCGGGAAATGATCCGCTCGGTCCCATCTGGCACGTATAGAGAGTAGTGTAATTCAGAGTCAAACAGTGTATTGGCACCAACCGCCATATATTCCTGGGCAAACCCCAACTCCAGATAGAAAAGAATGAGATAGTAAGATTTTGTCAGCATAAAGCGGTTCATGATTCGGGAAAAGTTTATGGCGACTGTTGATCATCTCCCAAATAAAAAACCCTGCTACTGGGCGGAGTTTGATATTGATTAGGATTGGGAAGGTGGTCCTCCTTCCTCTTGGTCTTCCTTTTCATTTTTTACTTCTACCTGGTATCGTATTTCTGCTTTGGCTTTTTTCTTGTCTTCATTGTCAAATTGTTCCAAAAGCACATTGCCGGTCACCGTCCCGCCACCACCCGATTTTGTTTCATCTGTAACAATGGCATAAATCGCAAAGATTAAAAATAATATGATTGCGATAGGGATGAGATAGGCCATATAGATTACGAGTGGAAAATTGAAGAGCCTTGGTGGAAAATCATGTATTATTTACTTCATATAATTTTTATTTCAGCAGTACCATCTTCTTAGTCTGCCTTAACTCACCTGCTTCTATCGAATATAAATATAATCCTGCACTGACCAGTTGACCTTCATTCTTGTTAGTATTCCATAGGACTGATTAGTAGCCAGCACTTTGCTTACTATTTACAAGCCAAACTGCCAAAATAAAAAAGCCATCTGATCAGCCATCTGGTCAAAGCGTTGGCTTTTGGTGGAGCCAATACCATGGCCAGCACCAAAATCCACCCTGAACAGGATTGGTCGTACACCAGATGTTGCTGCCTGTAATCGAGCAGTCATTTTTGCCGAAGTCCAAGGCGCTACCCTTGGATCATTGATCCCATGTGTTAAGAGGACTGCTGGATAATCAACTCCGTCCTGAACATGATGTAGAGAACTCATAGCCAAGAGACCTTTAAATCCATCTCCGTCCTTCACCGTGCCAAATTCTTTGATATTGGGCACACCATTAGTAGTCGTTTCTATCCGTAGCATATCCAAGTCACCCACATTAATAATCGCTACTTGAAACAAGTCTGGTCGTTCTGTAATCGCCCGACCAATCGTAATTCCACCTGCGCTTCCGCCTTGGCCTCCCAGATAAGCCTGAGAAGTATATTTTTCTTTGATCAGATATTCGGCGCAAGCAATAAAATCTTTCCATGTGTTTGGCTTATTCTGCATACGCCCTGCCAGGTGCCACTCTTTACCAAACTCTCCACCACCTCGAACGTGGGCAATAGCATAAACACCTCCTTTCTCGAGCCAGGGAAGCCTAGCTGTATAGTAACCCACACCACTTACAGAGCCGTAGGAACCATAACCGGATAACAAAGTGGGGTTTTTGCCATCAAGCTTCAAACCCTTACGGTAAATAAGAGATAAAGGGACTTCTTCACCATCATGGCTTTTAACTAAAATCCTCTCGGATGTGATCCAGCCAGGATTATCAAATTCACCTGAAGGCTCAAGGTCTAACTCTTCCAGAGTTCCGGTAAGATGGTTATACATCTGATCTTTTCCTGCATGTGTCCAAGAATTAGAGGCAATATAAATATCTATAAGATGATGACTGGATGAAAAAATATAAGCAGATTCAGTACTGGGAAGAGGTAACTGCTGTGTGTCCCCGGTAACTGGATCATACTCAATTAGACGGTTGTAACCACCATCCAGCGCAGAAAAATACAACCTGTCTTTAGTTCTATTGGCATAACGGTAAACAAGCTCAGAAGGAGGGAAAACAACTTCAGCACTATTAAAATCAGGGTTTTTTAGTGATGTTCTAATTACTTTGTAACGAGGTGCATTTCGAGCGGTAAAAAGATATATATGATCATCAAACTGCGTATAAGCAACTACAGAATCCGGCACATCACAGACTAATTTCCAGGGCACCTCTTTATCAAAAATCTGTTCACGTCCAACTGCATAAATAGTGATCTCACCAGAATCACCGTGCTTTATCTTGCCAATGATATAGTCACCGGTATCATCCACATTGATACTGGGAAAATCAACATCCAACATAGTTGCACTCGAAGAAACACCGCGGCCAAAAACCACCTGGTCATTTTCAGGCTCATCTCCCAGACGATGATAACGGGTAACTGTATTTTTGTAGATCTCTGTTTCTGCTGTTCCAGGCGCAAGCAGTTGTCGTCTACAATAAAAGAATCCGTCTTCGCTCCACCACTGGGGGATATTATATGCAGTTTCAATTCGATCAATTACATCACCTGTTTCCTGGCCGGTCTTCATATCAAGAACATGAATTATTGTTTCTTCAGAACCGCCCTCAGCCAAACCATAGACAACATATTTACCTCCAGGTGACGGTCTGTAAAATTCAAGCGAATAGTGTTGTTCCTTTCCAACAGACATTGCCTCCGGATCCAGCAGGAGTTTCTCCGAACCAGACCAACTATCCCGGTAATATAATTTCCCCTGGTTCTCATCGCTTTTTCTTTTAATATAAAACACCCCGCCATCTTTCATTCGCCATAATTCATATATATTGAACTGTTTCCCTTTATCAACTTCTTCAAGTCGACTATAAAAATAGTCCTTGTGATCAAGGCTGTTTAATACTTCTGATGCATAGGAAGCCTGTGAACGTATCCAATCTTGAACCTTATCTGATTTAATGTTTTCCATATAACGATAATTATCAATGATTTCTATCCCATGGTAAGTATCTGTTACCGGCAGAACGGGTGCAATAAGTTCTTTAGAAACTTGGCGCACTGGTTTAGCGCATGATATAATAAACAGTATTAAAAATGGCAATTGAATAAAAGCAATCTTCATATTATTACTCCTTTAAAATAAATATCCAAATAGGTTATCCCACCTTTTTTCTAAACCATAGAATATATGCTATACATTTCAACGACTGTAATTAAAAAGCTGAGTGAAGAACCGGATTATATTTATAGAATGATTACTACACCAGAATACCATTCTTGTAATCATTAAAGGCCTGCATTATCTCTTCACGAGTATTCATTACGAAAGGCCCGCCCCGGGCAACTGGTTCATTTAATGGCTCTCCCGCCACTACTATGAACTGTGCCCCTAGGCCTCCGGCCTTGATCCGACAATCTCCAGTTTTGCCCAAAACTGCCAGTTGGTCTTTTCCCACTGTCTGATTGTTCAAAACAATGCCCTCGTACACATAAAGAAAAGCGTTCCAGCCATCAATAACAGGGATGGATAATTCTTTTT
>UINC01001136.1_pt1 | contig 28298 bp, 21 predicted proteins | sample 5385821 | NCBI WGS metagenome assembly UINC01 (sample SAMEA4666929, study PRJEB26691) | marine metagenome | isolation source: Pacific Ocean | place: Pacific Ocean | collected 2011-10-13 | reverse complement strand
GAGTCCGATCTCATTGAGGCCGCTGTCGAAGTGGAGAAGAAAAGCTCCCATTTACCTCCTAGTGAAGAGGAGAGTGTGAATGTCTGCATAGAGTGGTACAACAAGGGACTGAACATGCTGGCTGAGGAGAATGGAATGGAAGCACTGAACTGCTTCGAGAGAGCGATTGGCGGAGCCCCCAGAGATGAACGGGAGTTGCGTATAAGGGCTCAGAACGGCAGGGGGCACGCACTATACCAATTGGCTAGGTACCCCGAGAGTATACAGGCGTACCATGCAGCCATATCGATGGATCCGGCTGGGGTCACAGGGAGGTCCTTGTACAACATGGGATCCTCATATGCTGCCGTCGAGTTGTACTCTGATGCCATCAAGTGCTTCAAACAGGCTCTTGGCAGGGGTCTTGATGTCGAAGATGCGACTGTTTGCAAGACTCAGATTAACCGCTGCAGGCTCTTGCACAAAGAACAGCAGAAGCGTCAACGTCAGGCTATCTGACGCAACTTCCTCCTCCAGAATCTCATCTTACCCCCAGAGGGTACTACGCTGACACAAATTGATTTGCTGGTCGGAGTATTGCTCCTCTCGGCTACACTGCCAAGCGGTATCAGAGAGTTGGCCTCTGGGAAGTACGTCGCTACATTGCCCCGAGGAATGTCGTACTGCACCACTCGCCACAACTCTGAATCCCTAGTGGTGCCATCGAAGTGGGAAGTGATGTCCACCATGCTTCCTTGAGAGATTCCTGCATCCTGCATGTCTTCGCCATTCATCAGGATGACTCTGCGGGCGTCCTTTATTCCACGATAACGGTCATCCAAGCCGTAGACGGTGGTGTTGTACTGATCATGGGACCTGATTGTCATCATGATGAATTGCCCTGGTGGGGCGAAGGCACATGTTATCGGATGCACCCTGAAGTTGGCCCTTCCTGTATCGGTGTTGAAGGTCCTGCCATCCCGAGGCGGGTTCGGGAGGTAGAAACCGGCTTCCTGTTTGATACGGTCATTATACGACTCGAAACCTGGCACGGTCGACTCGATGAGATCCCTAATCAGGTCATAGTCCTCGGAGAATCCGTCCCACTGAATTCCAGAGTTACTGAGTCGGGCTTCTAGGGCGGCGGCAATACCCACCACGATGGCAGGCTCGGATCGAAGTGCCTTGGAAGCTGGCTTGGCCGAACCAGTGGAGGAATGAACTACCCCCATCGAGTTCTCCACGGATACCGACTGAGGGCCCTTAGAAGACACATCCCTTTCTGACCTGCCTAGGCACGGCAGTATCAATGCGGTTCGTCCGGTGACCAGATGAGAACGGTTTGGCTTGGTGGAGACCTGTGCGGTCAGGTTGCATTGCTTGATGGCCATGGAAGTGGCCTCAGTGTCGGACATGGCGGAAACGAAATTACCCCCCATAGATAGGAAGACATTGGCCTTGCCGTCATTCATTGCCATCACTGAATTCACCGCATCAAGACCTGGATGGATAGGGGGTTCGATACCGATGGTATTGTGAATAGAATTTAGGAATCCAGTGGGGGGATTGTGGTTGATTCCTACTGTGCGATCCCCCTGGACGTTAGAATGACCCCTCACAGGGCACACCCCGGCACCGGGCCTGCCTATGTGGCCACCCAGCAACAGTACGTTCATGATCTCCTGAATAGTCGCTACTGAATTGCGATGCTGCGTCAGACCCATTGCCCAGCAAACAATGGTGGACTTCGATTCTCGCATCGCTCTGCCTAGTTTCTCGATCTCCAAGCGTGGCACTCCTGCAGTGTCTGAAATACTCGCCCAACTCGTACCCCTCACTGCCTTCCTGTACTCATCGAATCCGTGCGTGTGTTCCTCGATGAAATCCCTGTCAGCCCCGGCACCCGAGAGAATAGTCTTCGCCAGGCCCCTGAAGAGCGCCAAGTCACCGTTCACCGCCACGGGAACGTGCATGTCTGCGATCGATGTGCCGGAGCCGAGGATTTCCAACAGGTCCTGCGGGTGCTTGAACCGCCTCATTCCAGTCTCCAGCAGCGGATTGATGCTTACAACGGAGGCTCCGACTCGCTTGGCGTCTCTGAGAGCGGTAAGCATGCGCGGGTGATTAGTACCGGGATTCTGCCCCACAACAAGAATCAGATCAGCCTTGGTGAAGTCGTTCAACGTGACTGTTCCCTTGCCTATCCCTATCGAGTCACCCAGAGCGACGCTGGATGACTCATGGCACATATTTGAGCAATCAGGAAGGTTGTTGGTACCCAATCTCCTAGCGAGCAGTTGCCATAGGAAGGCAGCCTCGTTACTGGTTCTGCCAGAGGTGTAGAATATCGCTTGGTCGGGATTATCCAGCGATGCAAGCTCTTCAGCGATAATATCGAAAGCGGCTTCCCATGCGATCTCCTCGTAATTATCCGAATCAGGCCGCAGTACCATCGGGTGTGTTAGCCTGCCTTGTGAATTCAGCCATCGGTCTGACTTACGAGAAAGTTGCGATACCGTCCACCGGGACCAGAATTCGGGACCTGCGCGCTTCCTAGTTCCCTCATCGGCGACTGCTTTCGCACCGTTCTCACAGAATTCGAATGATGTACGATGGTCGTCTGGGTCTGGCCAAGCGCATCCAGGGCAGTCGAAGCCATTGAAACGATTTACCTTAGACAGATTGGAGAGGGATTTCACTGCGCCCATACGACTGAATCCGTGAGACATAGTGGATATCACCGCCGGAATCCCAGCAGCAACCTGTTTTGGCGGCGACAGTTTAGGCGATCTCTCCTTCACCGGGGTAAGGTGTTCGACCTCCCTGCTCACGTTACCCGGAAGGAGGTTGCTTACATCAGGGTCACCCTAGGACATCGACTATCTAGGGCATCTCCCCCCTGCCGCTACCGCTAAACACAGTCATCCTGTTTTCCCCTGCGAAGGAGATCAGCGTCATTCCATGCTCATTGGCCATATCTACCGCTAGGCTGCTAGGGGCACCCACTGAGACGAATATTGGGAACCCAGCTCGCAACGCCTTCTGCACGAGTTCAAACGAAGCCCTACCTGATACCACTACCATCTCCTCCGAAATCGGAATCTGCCCTAATTTGAGGGCATTTCCGATGAGCTTGTCCATGGCATTGTGGCGACCGATGTCCTCACAGGCATCGATGATCACCCCCTCCGAAAGTACTCTGGCACAGGCGTGAGTCCCCCCTGTGAGCTCGAATATCCCCTGATGCGATCTGAGGCTCGCTACAGCGTTGGAGACATCCTTCAGATCGACATTGAAGGATTCACTTAGAGGGGGGCCGTGGATATGTAGTAGATTCGATATCGAATCCTTTCCGCATATGCCGCATGATGAGGTGATTGTCGACTTCCTGGCATGCTCATTGGGTTCGAAAGCCACCCCGGGAGTCAAATGCACCGTAATGGAGTCGTCCGTTGCATCCACGTCGACTATGTCATCAATCGAATCAATGATGCCTTCCGAATGTAGAAACCCCAGTACTAATTGCTCGTCCTGACCCGGAGTCCTCATCGTGAGTCCAATGGAGTGGCTACCCTTCCCGCGAAGAGATACTGACATGGATAACGCCGCCTCTATGGAGACGATGTCGGGCTCGCGCGTGGACTGACCGGACACCAGTCTGACTACGGGCTTCTCTTCAGTGCCTTCCACACTCCGCGTATCGCGTTCATCGTATTGGGTTATGGCTTGTGTGGGCTGGTTTCCGCAACCGTTGAAATACCCCTGTCGGCAGGGGGGTACCATGGGAATACTCGGAGGCGAGGGCTTCAGTCTACCCGTTGTGACTTCTGCCGAAGTTGTTGATGTGCAGATTGAGTTCACCGAACCTGCCAGGCTGGCAATGAAATCCACCATGGGGGAAGACGAGTCTACGCATGTGGTAATCATCAGCGCCGAATCAGGGGGATGTTCTGGGTATATGTACGACATGCAGATAGTCAAAGATCCTAACGACGATTCCTTCCAGCGGCTGGAAGTTGGTGGTTTGACAGTGCTCGTCCATAACAAAGATAGTGCTATGCTTAGTGGCATCCGCGTCGATTACAAAGACACGCTTATGGGTGGCGGGTTCCAAATCGACAATCCTAACGCGGACCGTTCATGCGGTTGTGGTCAGTCATTCGGTTGAGCGCATGCCACCACTGGATCTGCATCCTGTTGCGGAGGTAATCCCCTCTCCTTGCAGTGTCAGTGTACTCAAAGGAAACACCGCCGTAGAACACCTGAATAGAACACTGACAGTAAATACTTCCGAGATACAATTCGGCGATAGGGTAGATGGATTGCTTTGTAACGCTAATGGGCGGATTCTGGATAGGCTGATGGTCTGCAACCTCGGAGAAGAGATATTGCTCATTGGCAATCACGGGGTCGGTGACCACACGCGTGAGAACATTATCCAAGGCATCCCTTGGGATGAAGAAATCACAGTGATGAACGGAGATGCTGCTATCACTCACCTGAGACTTGTGGGCAGGGCTGTTAACAGATGTCTCGCGGGACTCGGTATCGATCCATTAGAAATCAGTCAAGAACGGTGGATCGAATATGGGAGTGCTTTGGTTTCACGCACTGAATATAGTGAGTCATATGTAATCGAAATCCTAGTGCCATCGGCAGAACTTGTTGCCTTCACAGCACTATTACATGAAAACGGTGCCATATCATCAGATAGAAACAGGTGTGAAAGGCTCCGTATAGAGCTTGGAATTCTCGATTATAGGGAGATGAATTCTGCATTCCTGCCCTTTGAACTGGGCCTGGCGCATATGGTCAACCTCAACAAGGGATGTTATCCAGGCCAGGAGATTCATGCTAGAATGGATAGTCGGGGAAAAGCTTCTCGCGAAATCGTTAGACTGCTACTGCCTGCAAGAGTAGCTGTTGGCAAGCACAAGGTCCCAGGCATAGGCAGTGTGACTGTCACAGCCTCCGCAGACGCGCAAGATGGTTCGGTGGCTCTAGCCTTACTGCCTCGTTCTGCTATTGACCTAGAAGAATTGGATCTGGGTGGTGGCGTGGTTGCATCAGTGCAGTCACTCTGACTCGATGCTGTCGAATTCGAATACCTCTCCCTTGTTCAGCCACTCCGACAAGGGCATCAGTGGTGAGAGTCGAAGTGTCCCCAGATTTCTAGTGAACAGATAGACAGTCGGGTCATACTCCTCGACCATCTGCTTCTGAAACGCCTTCCTGACCTCTTTGCCTCTGGAACGGAAGAAACTCAGTTCAACAGTGATGCCTATGATGGTCGCAGTATAGAGCACCAGCAATACGCTCAATGAGAACACCACTGGGTCACCAAACAGATCGTTGGGCCTGAGTTGGCTGCCGTAAAGCAACTGACGCGATATCAGGAAGATTAGTCCGACGCCGACGAGTGGGCCCAGAGCATCCTCCACGAAGGTATCCATAGGGATTAGTCGTCGCTTGGTGGGGTCGGCGAACACTAGGGCGTTAGCAGTAGCAGCCCTGATTACCGATGTTATGGAGACCAGTACTATGTAGACTGCCCCGCTGAGCAGCAGAATCTCCCTAGACTCCAGAGGCAGGTACAGCACGACGAGATATGCGAACAAGCCAAGAAAGACGGTGATTGGTAGCCTATGCACCGAGGCCAGAACAAAATCAAGCTGCTTGGCCCCATCATCTAGACGAGGGATTCCGATGACCTCCCATCTGGTGAACCCCTGGAGCACCTTGGCGGCCCTAGCCAGTACCCTCTTGTCGATCATAATCCATTCAATCGCCCTCAGCACAGGCATCAGGGGAATTGCGATGACTGCGGCGAACAGACCCAGTATTGGCCAAACAATCAGACTTGGGAGGAGTAGGAAGTGCTGGATACGTAGTGGGTGGAGCAAGTCGGATTCTATCCTAGCTTGCCTCTCGGGATCGATCAGGAACCTACGAGCCTCGGCATCCAATTCAGCCCTGTACCTACGCAGCGGTATGCCAGCATCCAGTACCCTTCGGACTTTCTCCATGTAGTGCTCGTGCTCTGGCTCGGATCCGACCCACCACCTCCAACCCACCGACAAAGGAATGGCCAAGATTAGTGGGGACAGTAGAATGAGGGTCGAAGTCACTAGTGCCTCAGTAGTGACAACCACGTCTCGTGGTCGTCGTCCCCCCCAATAACCAAGCGGTGATTGAACGGACAGTATGCTGAATCACTGACAATCGAAGAATCTCCGTGATATCTCATCCCAATCAACAACGTTCCACCACGCCTCGATGTACGTTGCCCTGCCCGGACCGTACTTCTTGTAATACGCGTGCTCCCACACATCGAGCCCAAGAATTGGATTGCAGCATCCATCCATCAGAGGATTGTCCTGATTGGGGCTTGAGCAGACACAAAGACCGCCGTCCTTGACTCCTAACCATGCCCATCCGCTTCCGAATTGAGTCATAGCGGCCTTGTGTAATGCCGCTTTCAACTCGTCGAACGAACCGAACGACGAGTCTATCGCAGCAGCAATATCGCCTGATGGCGAACCTCCTCCATCAGCGGACATCGCCTCCCAGAACTGGCAGTGATTCCACCAACCCCCACCGTTGTTCCTGACAGCTGCGATGTCACTGTGCTCAGAGAGTAGTTCCTCAATCGACTTGCCCTCCAAGCCATTGGCCTCAACAGCTGCGTTCAGATTGTTGGTGTACGCATTGTGGTGCTTAGAGTGGTGTATCTCCATGGTCAGGGCATCTATGTGCGGTTCCAGTGCGTCATAGGCGTAAGGCATATCTGGTAGTTCGAAGGTCATCTGTCGACTCCAACCGGTGGATGGGTAAGAAGTCTCCCGCAATAGTTCGAAGGGCTTTCTGGGCAACCTTGATTGGAGGCCTCTGACGCAAGTGAGGTGTGGGCAGGATAGCTGTTACCGACGGAATGGACGATGTCGCCGTGAGCATCTTGGAGACTGCGGGTCACGAAGTGGTGCTGAGGCATTACGAACCAGAGGAGTTGCGAAGCGGGGCACTTGCGGATTTCGATGCTGTGGTGGTGCGTAGCGCGACGAAGATGACTTCGGATGCGATCGATGCCTCCTGCAAGGAGGGTGTGCTTGGGTTCATCGGGAGAGCTGGAGTTGGAGTAGACAACATCGACATCGGGGCGGCCACCCGGAACGGCGTCGTGGTATGCAACACACCCGGAGCCTCGACGAATAGCGTAGTCGAGTTGACGATAGGGCATCTGATTGCATCGACGAGATTCGTCGCGAGAGCCGACCGGACTCTCAGAAGGGGGGATTGGGCTAAGAAGCAACTCAGAGGAAGCGAACTGGGGGGTAAGCGGCTCGGACTGATCGGTTTCGGCAGAATCGCCCGTGGAGTGGCAGAGTTAGCCAAAGTAATGGGGATGGAGGTCAACGCATTCGACCCGTACGTCTCTTCCGAGGATGCAGCTGAGTTAGATTGCCTCATGCACGATGATTTGAATGGCCTGTTCAAGGCGTGCACTCACATCTCCGTGCACTGCAACCTCTCTCAGGACACTCATCACCTTGTCAATCTGGATAGGTTGGCCATGATGCCAGGGATTGGGGTTGATGGCACAGCCTGTGGGAACCACGTCGTGAACTGTGCCAGAGGAGGAATTGTGGACGAAGTTGGGGTACTCAATGCACTAAACTCGGGAATCCTATCGAGTGCTGCATTGGATGTATTTGAGGTCGAGCCCGCTATAGGCAACGCGCTGCTACAGCACGAGTGTTTTCACGGAAGTCCTCACATCGGAGCGGCTACTCTCGAAGCTCAAACCAGAGTGGGTGCCGAGATGGCGGGGCTGTTATCGGCGTTCTTCGACGGTGACCGCCCAATTTCGGCAATCAACTGAATGCTCACTCGATGCTGTGCATGCGCACCAGCGAATCCTCCAGTGCAGACAACTCAGAGGGTATGGCTATACCAGAAATAGGAGATTTGAGTGAGATGCCAGTGTCCTTCTTCGACTTCCAAACAGCCGAGTTGAACTCCGAGATAATTGGTGTGAGAGCCCTCATGGCATCGGCATCCTCGCCGATAACTCCTGCCGGTAGGCGGGGGAAGAATCGAACATCTACAGCACTGCTTCCGTAGAGGGTGGTTGACAGATAGTGGCAGAAGAACGGGCATATTGGAGATAACGCACTCAACAGATCTCTCACGACCCTGTGAAGCGTCCAAGCAGCCGCGGCGTCTCCATCGTAGAGCCGGGACTTCGACATCTCCAACCAATGGCTTGGGAACACCCCAGTTCCGAATCCCTTTAGTGACTGAGCTGCAGTGTAGATGTCTATTCTAGACCATGCTTCTTGGACGCGCCCCATAACATCATCGAACTCTGACAGAATCCACCTGTCCTCTGCGGCCAAATCCAAGGGCGCTTTGTCCAAATCTTCTGGAACGTCGAACTGGCTAGCGAATCGTGCTACGTTGAACACCTTAGTTAGGACGCCGAAGTATTTGGATTCGATCTCCTCTGGGTTGATATGGAAATCGTCACCGACCTGTGCATCGCAGGCCTTCCACAGACGGAAGCACTCGCTTCCAATCTTGTTTGCTCTGAGCGAGACCTGTTTGCCGTCTGGGCCTCTGATTTTCCAAGAACCTGTCCGGCCCCCCGCTCCGCACTCTAGGACGGAATCCGCATCGATGCCGTTGCCAAGAGACTTGGACATCTTGCGGCCCCATGGATCCATTCCGAGGCCATCCACCCATATGTTCTGGAATCCGGGCTGGTCGAGCAATAATGCGCTTTTCAGTAAGGTGTAGTACAGCCAAGTCCTAACGATTTCCTTGCCTTGGGGCCTTATCGATGTCGGAAACGCTCTTTCGAAGAGTGCTGGATCACTGATGTACCCAGAGACGTAGAGGTTCGAGTTCGATGAATCCATCCAGGTGTCGAACACCTTCTCCTCCCCCACGAGTTCCCCGAGTTCTCCCTCCAATGAGTCGTAGGACCCTATCGATTTACGCGTTTCCCTGTCGAGCACTTCTGAGCCTGTGGGGGGGGCTTCGCGCCATGGTTGGACGTATGCGCCAAGAGGAGGTACCACCACCTTGGAGCCGTCTTGCGAGTACCAAATGGGGACCTCTGTGTGATACCATCTGCGTCGGCTGATAGGCCAGTCGATGGAGATCCCGTCCATCCAGTCATGCAGGAACTGTCTGTTACGCTCGGGTATGAACCTGCTCTGCTCAGAGAGCTCCGATAATCGTTCGAGGATGTGAGTCTGCCTGACGTACCACTCCTTCAGTAGAATAATCTCTACTGGATTTCCGCCTCGCTCACTCACCGGGACCTCCTGCATGTGCTTCTCGGCGGCTGACAAGCGACCGGACTCACGGAGAATCTCGATTGAAGCCGTTCTTGCCTCTTCAGCGGACATCCCCGACAATGGGCCACTGATACTGGTCATCCGGCCATTCATATCAACAGCAACGAACGGTTTGAGGGCCAATTCACGGAATACCGCGACGTCATTCTGGTCGCCGAATGAGCAGACCATCAGAACACCGCTGCCAAATTCCATCTTCACCGAGGGATGGGTTACGATCTCCACTGATGGTTCCCTGTCATCGACTGGAAGAGGCAGGTGGATGCGCTTGCCGACCAGATGGGTGTACCTCTCGTCGTCGGGGTGCACCACCACGACCCCACAGGCACAAATCATTTCGGGACGAGTGGTGGATATCACCACATCCTCGCCATCCTCAGTGGTCCAACGGACATCGCACAGTAGAGTCTCACGTGTTATCCGCTGAACCTCTGCTTCGGCGATTGTTGTCCCTTCTACCGGGTCGTAGATGTTGGGACGCAAGTCCTCTACTATGTCACCCCGCTTGAACAGGTCAACGAATATAGATTGGGTCACTGCCCTGTAGTCCGGGGCGTCTGTCAGGTACTCGTTGTCGAAATCGCAGGATAAGCCTACGCGCTTGGCCGTTTCACGCATCGCTTGGGTATAGGATTCTATCGTCTCCGCGCACAAATCAATGAATTCCCCTCGGTCGTAGGACCTCATCTTGCGGCCGTGCTTCCTCTCCACGGTGAACTCGATGTTGATTCCGTTGCGGTCGACCCCCCATGGGAAACGGACTTCCTTACCTAGCAGTCGTTGGCTGCGAGCAATCACGTCGATCATGCTGTATTGGGCCACCGCTCCGATGTGCCAAGTCCCACTGGGGTATGGAGGGGGGGTGTCGATGATGAAGAGCTCTCTCTCGCTATTCGGATCGAACGAGTAGCGTTGCGAGTAAGACTCTCCGTAATGGCTCTCTTGAATCCTTTTCTCAAGGTCAATGGACCATCTCTTCTCGGGAATTTTCGGTGCACCCATCATACAACCTCGGCTTTCTCGCAGGCTTCCCTGAGGAATCTCATTCTTGACCATTCCCGCATTCGCCGGTGGGTTCGATATACAGCATCAGTCGAATTGCTTCTGCGTGGGGTTGAAGTCCCGCCCCTATGCAGGGCGCTCACGAGAAGTGCATGAGTGCAAGCGATGGCAAGGGCTTCAGGCCCCGGGAAGCCCTAGAACGTGCTAAGACCGAAGCAGCCTCAACCGTCGCTCGAGGCAGGGAAGTAGCGAGCGGTATGGATGCTGAATCTGTCAAGGGATCAGTAAGACGGGCCCCTAACGCCTTGAGAAGAGCTCTGTCTGACTCTACTGCGACGGGCATTCTCACCAAGGCGCCGGCAGTCACAGTGGTACTGTGTTTGCTAGTCACTGGTTTCTTCACTCTGCACTCAGGCATTCTGGATTGCAGGGAGGGTTTCGATAATCCAGCATATTGCGAGGAGGAAGCTGCCCTCAATGTGAATGGAGACTTGGAGGTCTACCTCCCACAGGGTTCTGAGGTTTCGAAGCAGATTGCAATTGTAGAAGAGGACTGGACCACGAATGTGATGGTAATTTACGTCGAGTCGGAAAACACCAACGTGACCACGGTGAACATCCTGAATCAGATAGATGCCGTAGAGAGGGAGTTGAACTACGTCCGCAACGACGGGGGGCTGAATGACAACATCATCTACGTACTCTCAATTTCCACGGTTATCAAAGAAGTCAATTCAAGTGCTGGTAGGGTGGCCAAGGCCACATTCACCGCACTTGCAGAAGCAACAGGCAACGGGGATCTTTCTGAGCAATTCAACGAGACAATAGACGAGCAGGAAGACATAATCGGTAGCTACACCATACCCGATGAGCAGGAACGAGTGGATCAGATACTCGATGAGATGCCTCAGAACGCCCTAGACAAACTGGTCCGGGACGTGGGCAAGGATCTCGATGGAGATGGGATTAATGAGATTACCAAAGTCAACTACTGGAATCGAGCTGTCATAATCCTAGGGATTCAGACTGACAAGGATGGTGACGGGGCAGACGACATCGCCGTCTCCGAGCTTATTTCCGAGACTCAAGCGGCGATTAACGTCATCGCCGAGCAGAACAACTGGACCGAGGACAACTTGACCATGACCCTAACTGGTCCAATACCGATTACCAGTGCTGTGACAGAGGAGTCGTTCAAATTGTTCTGGAAGGTCTTCCCCCTAGGGGTCTTGGCTGTGGCATTGGGCCTTTTCCTGTTCCACTGTGATCTACTTCAAACCGGAAGAATTCGATTCGTCCAGGGCCTCAAGGTGGTCATCATAGCGGGTCTACCAACCTTATGCTCGGTTTGGATCACTCTGGGAATCATAGGATTCACCGACTACGAAGTCACAATGACGGTAATCATTGTCGGGCCTATCGTACTCGCTCTCGGCGTCTCTTACGGGCTGCACATCACCAACCGATACGCAGAGTCAAGGGGCACTCCGAGGGAGAAGATGGCGAATGCTCTGAATTCAACAGGGCGTGCCGTGTTCCTCTCCGCGATAACCACCATCATCGGTTTCATCTCTCTGACCTTTGCTCCGATGAAACCGATTCAGACCGTCGGTTGGTCACTGGCAGGGGGTATAGTGGTAGTCTACATCATGACGATGGTCATGGTTCCGAACCTCACTATGATGTTAGATTTGAAGAAGCCATCTCATCCCCCACCCAAACTGTTCGTCCAAGCAGTTGGAGTCCCAATCAAATGGACTCGTGCAACCATTGCAGTGTTCATGATTGCGATGCTGATGTCGGCTGGAATATCCAGAGATAATGTCGAAGAGAACATCGACTTGCTTCAAATGGCTCCGCAGAACGTTGAAGCAGTCCAAAAGATGGCGGTGTATTCTGATGAGTTCGAGGCAGGCCAACCTGGTTTCCTCATGGTGGAAGGCGATTTGGGCGCCAGCCCCAATCTCTTCGCGCCGGTGCTCGACGACCCTTTCGACAATCTGAAGGGGATAGAGGCGCTTGAGCAGAACTGCAATCGTGTGAACAGAACGACAGCGGTGTCGATAGTTTTCCTGATGAAGGCAGTTGCTGTTGGAGTGAATGTATCTGGCCAGCCTCTAGCTGATCAGATTAACCAGTGGCCCCTACCTGATCAGGCTAAGGATCTGGTAAATTTCGTGTTCGGCAGGGAGGTCGCAGGAAACGGTTCCTTCTGGGAGACCCTGTCCGCCCTGGATGGTTCGCCGTCTGGTGACGATCAAGCGCATAACTTCCTGATTTACGTATTCTACAACAGCATGACCGACGAGATGAGGGAGCTTTTCATCTCCTCGAGCTACAGACGCAGTCTGATCTACATCGACATGCCATTCATGGACGTCAAGAACACGGAGGAGGCCGTAGACGGGCCAAATGGAATCAACTACTGGGTGGACAACACCCCTGGAGTCGAGTCATCATACTTGGTCGGTGTCGCATCGGTGACAATCGAGGTGAATAACCTCATAGTCGACTCTCAGTGGACTTCACTTGGATTCGCCTTACTGTTCACCGTTCTCACTCTCGGACTCGTATTCAGGGACCTCAGGTTCGCACTACTGACGACGATTCCAGTGGGTTTCACAGTGGGAATGCAATGGTTGGCAATGGATTCGCTTGGTGTCCCACTCTCTCTCGTTACGGTGATGGTCGGTTCAATACTGGTCGGCGTTGGTATCGACTTCTCTATTCACATTGCCAACAGAGTCAAAGAGATGGGTGGATCCATGGAGGCGGTGAAGGTGGCTTGCGCCAGTACGGGAATGAGCCTATTCGAGGCGACTACAGTCACCGCAGCGGGATTGACCTGCGCCTATCAAATCCCAATTGAGGCCATACACCCCTTCGTGACTGTGATTATTATCCTGCTAATCGTCGCTGCTCTCTCAGCCCTGCTTCTCCTTCCGGCTATATACGCCCTGCTCATCAAGAGCAACGTAGGTCTGACTGGGGGGGTCGAGACCATGGTCAAGACGGCCGGGCTGCGCCGAGCAATAGCTAGAGACGAGGCTGACTCGATTGATGCGACACTGCTAATTGGCTCCTCTGACGATGCGTGGTAGTCAGATTCATGCGCCGGAAGCGATTGCGAGTGGTATGGCGCATTGGCTGATGAAAAGCGAGCCGCACGCGTACCCTTGGGAGCAACTGGTCGAGGACATCTCAACCCACTGGGATGGTGTCAGGAACTACCAGGCTAGGAACCTGATGAGGGACGATATGTTGGTAGGAGACCTAGTGCTGTTCTACCACTCCAACTGCAAGCCACCGCACGTCGCCGGGGTTGCGAGGGTATGCAAAGAGGCATATCCTGACTTCACCGCTCAAGATCCGTCGTCGAACTACTTCGATCCGAAGGCCTCGCCGGACAATCCTCGATGGATGATGGTCGATATTGAGGCTGTATCGGTACTAAAACGGGTCACATTGCCAGAACTCAGGGCAAACCCGTCACTGGAAGGCATGCCTCTTCTACGACGTGGGCAGAGGCTGTCAGTACAACCAGTTTCAGAGAGTCATTTCAAAGTAGTCTGCCTGATGGGTGGCCTATCGGGAATTCCCGAATAGGTGGGCACGTCCTCGGTGGACGCTCGTCACCAAAGGTGCAAGTTCACCGATCTCCTCCACCCCGCAATCCCAAGGCATCCAGAGTCCCCGGTCGGGCTGCTCGCTTCCGCGCCTGACCTGATTCCCGGGTTTGAGGTGGGCCTCGCTTCCCTCCGGAAGCGGTTTCCACCAACCTGGATCTCTTGGGGGCGAGGTATCGACGTTAACCGGTGGGACACCAATGGCTCGTCTGCGCCGCCCTCGGACTTCGGGTCTCCATTACAGACGATTTGAGAAATACAGAGCACGTCAACTCTCCCCCTAGCCCGATTGTGCCGGGAAATCCCCCCATATCAACAAACCCCCACGCGCGCCGCGTCTTTCGAAGGCTATTCAGAGTACTTCGAAGGGCATCCTGTCTGTATCTCTTGGGCCTCCAACAACCATCCGCTGGATCCACTCACTAGGTTTCCTTTGATAGCAATCGTGTGCCCCTCTTCGAAACCGTCAGGCACGACAACGTCAGAATAGTCGACTTGAAGCGAGTGCGTCTGTCCTACCAACTCGAACGAAAACGACGAAGTGTCGACTGAGCCTATCTCCACCTGCCCCCTAAGATGGACGTCTCCCTCATGAGAGGTCGGGGACGACATCACCTCGTCGATGGAGTACTGTGTCTGCGGCTCTATACTCAGGAACATCAATCCGACTAAAGCCGCCAGACAAGCTCCGACGAGGGCCATTCGGGAGGTTCTGGTTCCAGCCACGACGATAGGTCGAGGAGATGATAAATGAGGGTTTTCTATGATTACTCAGGTGATGTCGAACCCAACCGCTTCCTCGATTCCGAGGAAACCATTCTCCTTCACCTTCCGCCCGAGTCCCTTGACGATGCCACTGACGACAGATGGGCCATTGAAGACCAGAGCTGAATACAACTGTAAGAGGGATGCTCCTGATGCGACGGCCTGCCAAGCAGTATCCACAGAGTCTATCCCACCCACTCCGACTATCGGGACGGCTGACCCGGCTTCTTCGTAGAGTAGGCGAATTACCTCGTTTGAACGAGCCTGCAGAGGTCTTCCCGAAAGTCCTCCACTCTCAGCGAACACACTGCGAGAAGTGGCGTTTTTCGGTACTGGACGATGCAAAGTTGTATTGGTGGCAACGAAACCGTCTATGTCCATCCGCATCGCCATCTGAGCAGATGCGATAATCTCATCATCGCTGTTGTCGGGGGAGAGTTTCAGCAGCAGTGGCTTTCCCCCTCCCTTCCTCTCTGACATCATCTTGCACTCCGCTAGTATAGAAGATAGGTGATCGACTTCCTGCAGTTCTCTCAGACCCGGTGTATTTGGGGAGGAGACGTTGAGGACGAACATATCCGCTTGATTCCACAGCATCTCTAGGGTGCTGGAGTAATCAGAGGGGGCGCTCTCGTTGGGCGTCTTCCTAGAACGACCGATGTTCGCCGCCACGGGTACCTTCGGCCACATTCCAGAGGCTCTTCTGTCTATCAGCCGGTCCCTCACTGCTACAGCGCCTGGATTGTTGAAACCCATTCTGTTGACCAGTGCCCTCTCAGAATGAGCTCTGAACATCCTAGGCTTCGGATTACCTTCCTGAGGGAATCTGGTGATACCTCCATACTCAATCCAAGAGAAGCCTAGAGCAGGCCATGCGCTGAGAGCCTCCGCGCCCTTATCAAATCCCGCAGCCAGTCCAAGAGGGTGATGGAACAACCTGCCAAACACGTGTATGGGGAGCTCGGGCGCGTGATAGATGGCACTGAGGGCACGTTGACCGACTCGACTCTGGCCAAACGAGGCAAGACTCCTCATTGCTAGGCTGTGCGCTCTCTCCGAGTCAGTGAATCTGAGAAGGGGCCGCGCAAACAGCGAATACGGCAGCCCCATCGGAAGAACGCGCAGAACGGCATCCTTCAAGCGTTGCGTTGCATCGCCAGCCCGTGCGCTCAACAATCGAGGCTGCAGCAATCAGCGAACTGGCCCGGAGGACTCTTCGATCTAATGGCTTGGTAGTCCATAACCGAAACCCGGCCAGTCTGGGTATCGATGATCTCTCGTTGACGATCAGCGATCTAGCTGCAGGGTTAGTTCTAGGCGTGGTCAGTGAGAGCTCAGACTCTGAAGGGATACAGATTGAATTGTTGGATTCTCCCGGAGGAGTCATCGCTGCATCTGAGCCTGCAGACATGCGAGTAGTGTGGATACCCGGGGATTGTCTCCCGTTATGGAATCGGTTCAAGGACACAGTACTCGGACTGGTCGCTGCGGGTTATCCTGGTTGCGTCGGTTGTGCAGGGCCTGCTGCTGAATTACCTTGGGATGAAGAAGCGTCAAGACAGCGGCTGAGGTAAGCGGCTTCGCGCGCCCCCTCGCCCGCGCGCGCGTTGGACAGTACTCTGACTGCTCATGTTTATACAGGGTCCATCGGGGCACACCGAAACGTGGCCGGCCAGTCCTCAAGGACACAGCTAGCTAGGGGTGGTACTGTGAGACTGATGATTCTCGAATCCGGAGCGAAGGCCCGCACAGTAAACAAGTACCTCGGCAAGGGCTGGATGGTAGAGGCTTGCAACGGCCACGTCCAGGACCTGCCATCCAATGGTAAGGGGAAGGGTAGATCGAAGGCCATGTGGGCATCGACAAACGGTAACCTACCCGAGCCCCCATGGGATTGGACCGAGGGCGCACAGGGAATCATCACCAAGATTCTAGACAAGGCTTCGGAGAAGGGCGTCGATGAGGTCTACATAGCAACCGACCCAGACAGGGAGGGCGAATTCATCGCATGGAGGCTGAGTATACTGTTCTCACACTTCCCCCTAGTCAAGCGTGTCACGTTCAATGAAATCACGGAGTCTGCGGTGAATGAGGCGATGCAGGAATCCGGTGAAATCGACATGGATCTGGTCGATGCGGCCAAGGTTCGCCGATTCATGGATCGGTTGGTCGGATACCGGTGCTCACGATTCAGCAAGTCGTGGAGGCTGGCATCGATGGGCAGGGTTCAAACCCCGACTCTAGGGTTCATCGTCGACCGGGAACTCGAGAGAGAGGCGCATGTGCCAATCGAGTATCACAGCGTCCATGTCGACTCCGATGAAGTACGTTTCAATGTCCGATTCCACGAGAAGGACGACAAGGATGCATGGACCGATGATTCGGGCAAGCACCGAGCAGACCGGACAGCCGATACGGGATTGGCTGAGGCGGCGTTCGATGCCCTTGGTAAAGCGAAGGACATCCAGATTACCTCGGTGAGTGAAGGCAAGACGAATCGCAACCCACAGCCGCCCTTCACCACAGATACTCTTCTGCGAGCTGCAAACTCCACCCTCGGATGGTCGGTTGCGAAGACCAGTAAGATGGCATCCACTCTCTATCAGTCAGGTCATGTGACATACATCAGGACGGACTCCACCCGGACCAATGCAGGAGCACGTGAAACGGTGAGGGAGCATATCAGGAGTTCATTCGGGGATGACCACCTAGGTCCGGGAGTTCTCGGGAACGATGTCAAGAAGGGGGCAACCAACGTGCAGGACGCCCATGAAGCCATCAGACCGACCCGCCCCGAGAGAACTGATATCGATGCTGGCTCGGATGAGCGTCGTCTGTACGGGTTGATATGGGCCAGATTCGCCGCCAGCCAGATGTCTCCCTCGATTAGGGAGAGGAGAGACTTACGGGCCACTGTTGATGATTTGGAGAAGCCATTGACCGGTTCGGCTTCTTGGAGGGTACACGCCGGATGGGAGGTAGTCTACTCAAAGTACCACAACAAGGTCAGGACGAGCCCTCCCGAATTCGTGCTCGAGGTTGGTGCTCTGTGGAATATCTCCAAGTCAGAAGAGAACCCTTGGATGGTCACTGATGAGACTAAGCCGCCGAAGAGGTACTCGGAGAGTTCGATTGTCCAAGCCATGAAGAAAGCCGAGATTGGGCGGCCATCGACGTACGTCAGTACTGTTTCGAAACTGTCAGCCAGAGGTTACGTCGAAGTCGAAGGAGGTTCACTGCATCCCACCCCAGCTGGTCGCATGATGTGGTTGGATGTCGTTCCGTTCTACAACGAGCAAAAAGAGTCAGAGGGGCTATTCACCCCTCATTTCACATCCAAGATGGAAGAAAACCTGGATGAAATCGAGCACGGCAGTATCGATGGGTCTGAGGTTTGGAATGGATTCGTAGAGGAATTCAGATCAATGCACAACCGGGCTCTTGATCGTAAGCGAGAGTTTCCCACCCCTAGGCAGATTGCCCTCCTAGAGAGTCGGATGCCGCATCTGAATCAGGAGAGACGAGACGAGTTGCTTTTAGGCAAATCCCTCGATGAACTGACCGGAGACGATGCTCGCAGGATCATCGAGCAGTTATATGACCCGCAAGGGGATAATGGGCATCTACCTCCTAGTGAAAAGCAGACTGAGCTAATCGTGAAGCTATCTGACCAAATCGGGCTTGGGCTGGATGCTACCTTGGAGAAAGCAGGAGTGGCGGATCTGTCCGAACTGACAGGGGGTAGGGATGGTACAGCCAGCGAACTGATATCGCAGATGATAGAAATGAGCAGGGATCTGCCTGCGACTCCAGCACAGATCGACTTAGTGAACAAACTATCGGAGCAGCACGAGGTGCCCTTGAACGAGATACTAGCGATTGCAGGTCTCAGAGAAATTAGCGAGATGAGCAAGGCAGATGCCAGCTCAATCATCAATGAAATGAAGAAGCGCTCGCGTCGGAGCAAAAGCAGACGGGGTTGAGGTTTGCGGCGCCCCATAGTGGCAGCACTCAATAACGGATGCCTGTAACGAACGGCATGGAATCACTCGAGTACGATGTCGTAGTCGTCGGGGCCGGCCCGGTCGGGGGATTCCTAGCTCAGAGGATGTGCGAGGGAGGCGCCACAGTGCTGCTTCTGGAAGAGCATGCTCAAATCGGTAGGCCGTTTCAGTGCGCCGGACTGGTGAATCCCGAAGCCATGCGACTGACTGGTCTGGAAAGTACCGTATTGTCTCCTATCTGGGGTGCTAGAATTCACAGCCCGTCGGGAATACCAGTCGTGATCGGTGACAATCAAGAGGTTCGAACATGGTCGGTCTGCCGCAAGTTGTTCGATGAGGGGGTTGTCGGAGGGGCTATGCAGGCTGGAGCTGACATCTGGCTCTCTAGCAAGCCGGTTTCAGCCGAAGAAATAGATGACCATGTGCTGCTTTCAATCGCTTCGCCCGATGGAGAGGTGTCAGTTAGGTGCAAGTTGCTATGCGGGGCCGACGGAGCTCACTCGTGGGTCCGCCGCCGCTTCAAGATGGGGCGCCCGAAGGAGCTCATGATCGGTTTCCAAGTAGAAGTGACAGGATACAAGGGTGAACAGGGGAGACTGGACATGTACACCGGGTCCGGATACTCCCCTGGTTTCTTCGCTTGGGCTATCCCCTCGGGAGAAACTACGAGAATCGGCACTTGGAGTAAACCTGAGTTGATGGGAGGGGGATCTTGTGAACAACTGCTCGACAGGTTGCGTGCAGAACCACTCTGGAGTGAGCGTTTCTCCGAATGCAGAGAAGTCGGGAGATTCTGCGGACCCATTCCAAGTGGTCTTGTGAAACGACCAATGATAGGCAGAGTAGTGTTGTTCGGTGACGCGGCGGGACTGTGCAAACCCACCACCGGTGGTGGGATTGGACCAGGTTTCATGCAGGTGGAGATGCTCGTTCCGAGTCTGCTGGGGTGTTTGAATCGAGATGACTTTACGGAGGCGTCAGTCAAAGAGGTCATCGACCTCTTGGAGCCAATCAGAAGGGAGCAGAATAGGGCAAGAGCACTGAGAGACGCATTCCTGACGGAGATGACTGACGATGAACTGGACGGGGTTTTCGCCGTTTGGTCGCGTCCTGAAGTAACGGAGTTAATCAATCAGATAGGGGACATCGAGCAGCCCATACCCTTAGGAATCCGAATGCTGAAGGAAGTACCCGAGTTCCGCGCTCTGGCCAAGAGAGCTGTGAAGGCAGTATTGTGGGGTTGATTCGTGCATAGATCAGTACAGCGAGTTAGGTACCCTCCGTTCGAGCATTCTCACATGGACCCACGAGCCGTCCCGATGATAGAAGTCGTCGTAGAGTCCGAGGGGCAACCACCGCCATCCTTCAGAATAGGAACGGATGACGATTGGATAATCGAGTGGAGGGGCTGCAAGTCTGACGATTCCGAGATGCCTGAGATATTATGCGATGTCTCGCGCAATCCATTTCCCTTCCTAATGAGGACGAGGAATGGCTGGTACATCGAACCCGATCCTATGCACAAAACAGCACGTCGGCTGATACGCCCCACGGTCGCATTGCTGATTCTCGCACTACTGGTGCACTCCATGGAGCCTAGCCTCGTCAGCCTCGGTCTGCTATCGGAGTCATTCGCAGGCTCATATCGCATAGGCCCACTCGACTACCCGAAACTTCTGTTCGTAGCATTCCCCATCTTCATGTTCCCGATAGTATTCAGGATGATTGCGAACTTGCGGGACATCAGACGTCAGAACGCCTACATCGCATCACCCATAGAATCGCCTGAGATGACATTGGCAGTCGGTGAGAGAGATGTCCGAGCCAGTCGGATTACCATGCCAGTAGACACGATGGCTGTCCGAGGTAGACTGCAAGTCGGAGTCGCAGTCCCCGAGAGGAGTAAGGTGCTAGAGTCCTTGCAGCGGACCGAAGGAGAGCAACCAGCTCCTGGGATGTCTACTAGGCTACCTGAGAGGAGAATCACAAGTGGCGAGGAACTGGGCACTGGGGTAGGGGAAGCTACACCGATGCCTGTCGCTCACCCCCGAGTTCTCCTGCTTGAGCCCATGAGGGTGCATGATCCTGGGGAGTGGGTTGAACTGAGGGAGAACAGTGCTGAGGTTCGCTTCGAGGGGCCGGTGAATCAGTGGCCAGGCTCGATATACTCTGCTTTGATTGCTGTCCATTGGGAGATTGTGATTGAGGCAATTAGAGATGATGGGACTAGGATGAAGTGGGTCGGTCAGGTCATCATGCCGCCAAGACAGGGTCTTGAGCACATCTCGAAACTACCCGTAAGGAGCGGAAGGACCGAATTATCCGAGTCTAGCTAGGCTGTACCGGGACTGGGCTAGCGAGATCTTCCTGAATTACATCGGTTTCCAGCAAGGTATAGTCGGAGTCCCTCTTGCGAGGACGGAAGCCCGCTCTGAGTATCAGTCTCTGGAGCTCCTCTTCAGTGGCCTCCGTCTTAGTAGATCCAGCGGCCGAAACCACATTCTCCTCCATCATAGTGGAACCAGCGTCATCAGCACCTGCGAGAAGGGCCATCTGGGCTACATCGACGCCCATTGTGGGCCACGACGCCTGAATGTGCTCGATGTTGTCGAAGAACAGCCTAGATACAGCGACGTGTCTGAGGTACTCGGTTGGGCCCGCTCCCAAAATTATCTTGTTGTGGCCCTTGTTCCTCGACCCGAAGGAATTGTTTTCCAACATAACAGGCCACGATACGAACGATGTGAACCCCCTCCGTCCAACTGATATGGCATCGTCCTGCATAACCCTCACCCTGTCCATGTGTAGAACCCGGTGCAAGTTGGTCTCGCCAAAGCCGAAGACATTGGTAGCAGATGTCGTCAAATCCAATTCCTGTGCTTCCTGCATGACTCTCAGCCAATTGTCCGCGGAACCCTTCTTCGGTGAGATGTCCATCCTCACTTCATCGACCAGCATCTCCGCACCACCTCCTGGGAGTCCATGCATCCCAGCCTCCTTCAGGTGACCCAACACTTCCTTGGTCGGGATGCCGCAAACCTCCGATATCCCTTCGATCTCAATGGGAGAGAAGCAATCCAGAGCGACGAGGGGGTGCCTCGAACTCAACTCGCGTAGCAGACCTGTGTACCACTCTAGGGGAAGTTCTGGGTGCACTCCGCCCTGCATCAGGACGCGTGAGCCGCCTATGACCTCCAACTCCGACAGCCTCTCGCTGATTTCGTCTGTCGTCTGCATATAGCTCTCGGGGTGATCGGGTGGCCTGTAGAATGAGCAGAACTGACAGTTGATGGTGCACACATTGGTGTAATTCACGTTCCTGTCCACGAGGTATGTCACCTCGTTACCCGGGACCTGAGATCTCCTACGCAGCATTGCCGCGTGCATCAGTTCATTGATATCAGCCGAATCGTACAGAGTCACTGCATCCTCGACGCTCAGCCTAGGCGGGTCCTCCGACCTCAGATACTGCAGAATCGTTCTCCAGTCGGACAGTAGATCACCCGTTATTGCCCACGAGTGCTTCTATTTCATCGATTGTCTTAGGGCAGTTCGATGTTAGTACCACTGGGCCGTCTTCTGTAATCAGCACATTGTCCTCGATACGGACGCCTATTCCTGCATAACGGTCCGGAATCTCGACATCTGTCCTCCAACTTCCAAAGTATAGCCCTGGCTCAACAGTCACAACCATTCCCGGTTGCAATATTGGCCCCTCGTCTTTATCGCCTTGTCTACCACCACCGACATCGTGAACGTCGAGACCAAGGAAATGTCCTGTTCCATGCATGAAGAAATTTCTGTATGGGCCATTGAACTCCATATCGTCTCCAATGGCCTCCTCAACGCTACAATCTAGAATCCCCAAATCAATCAACCCTTGGGCTAGCACAATTGAAGTGGCTCTGTGCATTGAAAGCCAAACTGAACCGGCTTGGCACGCTTCAATACCGGCCAACTGTGCTTTCAGCACGAGTTCGTAGATCTCTCTTTGCTGGTCGCTGAATTTCCCGCTGACTGGCCATGTTCGGGTGATGTCGGAAGCGTACCCAGAAACCTCACACCCAGCATCCACAAGGACTAGTTCTCCGTCAGAGATCTCATTGTCATTAGAATTGTAATGCAAGATAGTCGCATTCTCGCCCCCACCTACGATTGACTGGTAACTCCAACGACTCCTGCTGGCAGTGAAGTGAGCCTCAATTTCCGACTGTATCTGCCACTCCCCGATGCCGGGGAATGTCGCTCGCATCCCAGCGATGTGGGATGCTGAAGCGATGTCAGCCGACTCTTGCATTATCCGAATCTCCTCTTCGGACTTCAACACCCGCATGCCATCGAGTATAGGAGTGGGGTCAGCTATCTCAAGGTGAGATGCTCCACTGACCAACTCGTCCAACTCCGAGTTCAGTCCGGTGAGACAGTAGACGCTGTCGCAAGCATCGAGTTGGGAGTTGACGGTTTCGGTCAAGTCATCTAATGAGAGAGCCCGATTGACCGGCCAACCCGATACTGCTCCTTCGACCCCCACTCTTCGGCCCTCCCATATCTCAGCCTTCGTGTCACGAGGCTGGACAAACAGGGTAGTGATCCATTCTGTACTGTCACGATGAGCCATCAATACTGCTTCGGGATCGCTCCAACCACACAGGTACAGCATGTAGGAATTTGCGCGGAAGGGGAAATTCGTGTCATTCGAACGGTACGCCACTTGATTGGTAGGCATCAGTACCAGCGAGTCCTCTGGCAGCTGCTCTAGGAATGCGGACTGCCGGTAGAGGTACTCGGAATCCGAGAATGCAGGCTCACCCATGCGCTCACCATGTGCGTCGTCCCGAGGGGCGTTCTTATGCATGTGGGTAGCAGAAATCAGTTCTCGTCATCGGACTTCCACTTCGGGATTGAAGAAGAATCGTCCGAAGAACGGAACCTCAGCAGAACTGCGGATAACATGAATAGAGCTGAAATTACCAGCACTATTAGTGAATACGGCATGGGCTCGCTAGCGTCTGGATGAACCAACTGAACAGAGATAGTAGAGTAATCATCGTCATCGTCGATGACATCCAAAGTGAGGATGATTGGGTCGTTGATATCCGACTTCCATGATAGGGTTCTCTCGCATCCTTCGTAAACAGGAGCGTAATCAATCTTCCAGACGCACCTCAATCCTGCTTGGTCGTTGGCTGAATCGATTGAAGCAGAAGCATCCAGTGCCCACTCCGAACCCGGGCTAAGTTTGATTCTGGCACCGTCTTCGATTGGTAACCCGTCTAGAGACGCTATGGCCTCTGGGACAACATTCTGGATGGTGAATTCCTTCACCATCGTACTCATCATCCCCCCAGCGTCGGTGACGACTAGAGTCAGAGTGTAATCTCCCGAGTTACCAGTGGGGATTGACATCGTCCCCTTGTCCTCACCCATCACAATCTCCAGAGGAGTCTGGCCCGAGTGCGATGGTTTTCGGAGCACCCACATGTAGTGCATGCCCTCTCGACCCCATACTGGGTCATCGGATGAACTGGCATCGAAGAACAGGTCACTGAGTCCCTCCAGAGAGTGCTCAGGTCCCTCAATGGATACCAATGGTGCTAGATTGTTGATGCGTAAGGGGATGCACTCCTGAGAATAGGTCACTCCGGAAGGATCGTAATTCTCAGCGTACAGGGAATGCCATCCATCGCTCAATCCCGAAATATCCAGAAATTCCGAGAACTTACCTTCGGGCGTTATGACGGCGAGGTGTGCTGACATATCGGAGTCAGCTTCGGCGGAGCATGCATCGACGGAGCTGGAGGCGGATTTGGCGAAGAATCTCAATTCCGGAGTGGTCCATGACATCGGATACTCGCTCCACCCCTCTACCAACAGGGATTCGTGCACCCAATCGCCGGGTTCCGGGGAGTCGACAATGATAGCAGACCTTGCGGTGTCGCCGAGGAACACCACTCGTCTGGTTTCCCATGACTCGCCTGTTCCGGTCTCAACCGTGATGGAGATAAAACAGGTGCAAGGAGAGAATGTGTCGACATCTGCGTCATCGAAAGTGATTAGCCAGGACCAAGAGGTTCGCGAACCCGATGATTCGATTACTTCCAGCGACGAGCTGATGTCGCCCCATAACGAGTTCTCAGTAGGGTCCAGCCGCCAAAACACCTTAGTCGGTTTAACCTCATCTTCAATGAATCCAGAGAGTTCCAGGGACCCGTTAGAGCGATGGCCATTTTCGAAATCGAAGCCAATCAACGGGATGTTGTCAGGCTCGTCAGCAGCAGTAGTCGTGATAACGAAGGATAGAGAGGCTATGACCAGCAAAGTGACAAGGACATGCGGGACTCTCATGAGTTACGGCCCGAACCATCATGTAATGAATCCCGTGCCTAGATGATTGTAAATCATCTATCGGAGATTCGAAGTTGCCAAGCCAGTTCGTCTAACCAGAGCCCTAGAGTGGTGCGATTGACGAATTCGTGGCTGGCCTCAGCCGACAGGACGCACTCGCAAGCTGCTGCTGCGAGTGAGGCAGCATCGGTTATCGATAGGCCATTGCCCAGTGCTGCTGCCAATGCAGTGGCGGCAGCATCATGCAGACCTATCTGCTGGACAGGAGCGGGAGCAGCGCAGGGAATGTGCATCGGTTCTAGCCCGGCCTGGTAGAGTGTCACTCCGTGAATTCCTCCAAGGACGAGCATAGCGCCCCAGTCATGCTCCTCAATCAGACTCTTCGCTGCATCTGCCGGATCGGATGCCATCTGTCGGCGGCTCAGTAAATCTAGTCCCCGCTTCTCGAATAGTACCACGTCAGCACCCCTGCTCCTGTCTAGCCCAGTCAGTTTCGGATCCATTATCACCGGCAGCCCGGCCTCACTGGCGGCGTCAATCAGCGCTCGGGCGCCTGCAGCATTGAGGACTCCCTTATCGTAATCCGAGAGGACGATGGCGCAACTGTCTCCCAGAGAAGACATGGCTTGTTCTGTCAGAGACTCAAACACACTGTTAGGAAGTCTTTCGCGTGGCCCCCTGTCCGCCTGCAGCAGTATCTGGCTCTTGTCGAGCAGGCTTTCACGGCTGCCGTAGAATCTGATCTTCGTCAGAGTGCTGCGCTCGGGAACGATTGCGATGCCGCTAGGATCTATCCCGTGTTCGGACAGTTTTCCTATTATGACCCGCCCCTCCCTGTCATCTCCAACACAGCAGTACAGGCTGATCTGGAGGCCTAGAGAGTTCAGGCCCATCGCTATGTGAGCCGCTGCTCCCGGAGTCTCCTCGGACCGGAGAATCTTGAGGACGGGGACCGGTGCGGTGGAATCGAGATTATTCGCATAACCATGATGGAATCTATCCAGCATCACGTCGCCGATCAGGGTGACCTTGGAGGAGCCTACGTCATCCAACAGCACCCTCAGCCTCTTGAGAGTAGCAGCGCGCTCCTCGACCTCATCCATCGTCTGTGCGTGATGATGCATGCGAATGATGTTTGCTAACCGGCGAACTCAAGTCGTGAACCTTCTCGTCGATGCGTGGAACAGCACGAAAGCGGTTGGCTGTATGACGGGCAGGCATGTGATAGGCTGTGGAACAAATCCGCCATAGGCCGGCCTATTGAAGGGGGTAAGCTCCTGCTGACTTCTGCAGATGTGATATTTTGCCATGATTACAGGCACTTAGAATGGCCTTCTGCGAACTGGTTGAGTGAATCAGTCGGTGATTCTCCGAGGTTGCTGGATGAGGCTGTGGTGGTGGAATCGCTCAGAGTGCCTGGAAATAAGTTGGTCATGCATCAGAACTTCGATGCCCTTGAATTAACTTACGCGGACTCTACTTGGGGGCTCAGATGGGCGTCTGAAGCTCACCCTAGGTCCGACGAGCCTGTTTCCGAGATCAGATGGTATCACGCCTCCGAACATCTCGACGTCGAGGACCTCTTCACTTGGTCGGAGCAGGTTTCAGACAGAAGCAGAATTCCCGAGATCCTAGTAATCGATGACGAGCATGCAGTAGTAACTTACAGAGTCGCCAGAATCGAGCCCGAAGGTGTGATGGGGGGATTCTCAGAGGCGAATTTGGAGCGCATTGCTGGACTCGGTGGCTCTCCGCTGGACAGCGGAGGGAGCTTTATCGTGGAATCTGATGAGTGGCCAGAAGAGAGGATTGGCGTGCCACATCCAGAAGGTAGGATGCTCGATGCCAGCGCGAAGCAGTTGATCGATTCGCTGAGTGATCCTTCTCAGAACACAATCGGAGCCGATATCCTGCGCGATCTATTGAGCAGGGGATTGCATCCCCGTCCGGGCTTCAAGTACGGGACCAGATGGAGATGCTATGACAGTCGATTGGGAGAGGATCATGCTCCGTGGCTGGTAGTCCACCCAGCAGAAGCCCCGAATGACTGGGAGGGAGCCTGCCTTGCCTCTAGACTGGCGTCCGGAGTCGGAAAGACCTGGTTGCACCCGCTGCAAGTCGGGGATGTGTGGAGGTATCTGGCGATTACTAGGCCGCCAGCGGACTCCCGATGGAATAATCCGAATCGAAGGTGAATTAGGCTGATTCCGAAGGTGGCTGCACTTGTCTCCGACCGCCTGAGACTACCGAGATTGCCAACAGCACAGATATAATCAGCAGACCGTTTGAAGGCTCAGCCAGCCAAGCAACCCAGCCGTCACCTGTGAATGGAGATTCAGCCTCAAGCAACAGTGGAATCCGCAATTCCGTGCCATGGCTGTCTGACAGTACCAGATTCCCCCTTGCCAGCATACCTGGCTCCAACAGTCCACTAGGATCGATATCCAGTACAATGGGATCTCCGGGAGATAGAGAGACAGGGGAAGAGGTCGTGGCAATCCTAGAAGCTGCGCCCTCTACGGTGATCGAGTAGGTACGCTCTTCGTCACCCTCGTATTCGGGTTTGACTTCGACTGTGGTCGGAGACTCCCAAGATACGACAACGTGCAATTCCTCTGTGGACAGCCTGTGCCCTATGCGGAACCAGTCGAGTTGGATGTTTGTCATCGTCTCGCCCTCGCACCCTATGACTCCACTCAGGCTCCCTGAGTCGCTGATGCCACTTGGGCTACCTAGAATCTGTATGTCATGCGTCCCCACCGGGATCTCGATGTTTTCCGGCTGAACCTGACCGCCGCTCTGGGTCCATGACAGGGAAACCTCCAGCGTGCATGGCTGTGATGCGGTTACTTGTGCATAGGTAAACTCGCCTGGGATGAATTGTATCGGGTCTCTGGGAGTCAATATGTCTGCAGAAGATTCCCCGTTGGGCTCTATCACCACGGTTGCGGATCCGATGGTCATTTCCTCTACTGTGACTGTCCATGGGACCAGCCTGCCCCGATTGTCTCGTATCATCATGCCATCTGCACCAAATTCGTCCCCCACAGAGAAGGCATCACTGGCTGACCCAGTGTCCCTCCCTCTCTGTAGTCCGTCATCACCGTCCGCTTCGATGATCTTGACCCAAGCGTTGTCGGGATCGGTGTTGACGAGGTTATCAGGGGCGTTACCGTTGTTGTCGTCGGAATGCTCGACGATGATGCCATGGCCTG
>UINC01001134.1_pt1 | contig 28338 bp, 25 predicted proteins | sample 5385821 | NCBI WGS metagenome assembly UINC01 (sample SAMEA4666929, study PRJEB26691) | marine metagenome | isolation source: Pacific Ocean | place: Pacific Ocean | collected 2011-10-13 | reverse complement strand
TTGTTGACCGGGAGGGTCAGCCCATCACGGAGGCTAACAAGGGCGGATTGCTGGGGATTAAAAAACCCTTCCCCCACTTCTACCGGACCGTGTTCGGCGACCCGGATCGCCAAGCCAAGGACTGGAACACCATCCCCGGCGTTTATCTGACCGGCGACGTGGCGCTGCGGGACACCGACGGCTACTACATGGTGGTGGGCCGGGCCGATGATGTGTTGAACGTGGCCGGGCACCGCATCGGGTCGGCTGAGGTCGAGAGCGCCCTGGTCTCCCACCCTGCGGTGGCAGAGGCAGCGGTCATCGGCAAGCCCGACGAACTGCGCGGAGAAGTCATTAAGGCCTTTGTCACCTTGCGCATGGGCCAAGAAGGGTCAGAGGAGATGGTTGCCGCCTTGAAACTGCATGTCCGCGAAGAACTGGGACCCATCGCCGTCCCTGCTGAGCTGGATTTCATGCCCACTCTGCCCAAGACCCGCTCCGGCAAGATTATGCGCCGCCTGCTGAAAGCTAACGAGCTGGGGCTTGATCCTGGGGACATAACGACGCTGGAGGAGTAGAGGCAGAAATCCCCATCAAAAACCAGGAGAACCACCCAACCCCATGAAGGTCTACTACTTCAGCGAATTTCCCTACCACGAATATCCTGACGAAGAAGCGGATAAGTATCCTTCTCTGCGGCTTACTTTTCCCAACGACCTGTTCGATCCTGACACGGCCACCGACCTGTTCAAGCGGTACTTCGATGAGTGCCAATATGTGGACGAGTTGGGCTATTACGGCATCATGGTCAACGAGCACCACAACACGCCGTCGTGTATGAACGCTTCGTGCAACCTCACGGCGTCGGTGCTGGCCCGGATAACCAAGCGAGCCAAGATCCTACTACTGGGGAACATTCTGCCGATCCACGAGAACCCGGTGCGTCTGGCCGAAGAGATCGCCATGATCGATGTGATCTCCGGTGGCCGTGTAATCTCGGGCGTGGTCCGGGGCACGGGGGTGGAGACAGTCTCCACCAACATGAACCCCACCGAGAACCGGGAGCGGTTCGAGGAATGCCACGACCTGCTGATTAAAACCTGGACCACTCCGGGCCCCTTCCGTTGGGAGGGCAAGCACTACAACTACCGGGTGGTGAACCCATGGATGGTGCCGGTTCAGAAACCCCATCCGCCCATATGGGTGCCGGGCACGTCCAGCCCTGAAACCGCCGAGTGGGCCGGAGCCCATGGCTACACCTACGTGGCGTTCCTGACTGCCTTGGACGTTACGCTTGAGCTGTTCGATATGTACCGGGAAGCATCGACGGCAGCCGGCCACACCCCGACCAAGGACAATTTCGGCTACCTGCTCTGCTGTTATGTGGCCGATACCCAGGAGGAGGCCGACGAACAGGCCAAGCATTTCCTTTGGCGTATGGGAGCAACCACCCGAGGGCCGAGGGAGTACATGAACCCGGTTGGCTACCGCTCGGCCGCGGCTACGGCGGTGGCCGGACGACGAAACGCGGTACCCCTGGGCCAACAGAGCTTTGAGGAACTGAAAGAGAATTACCACATCGTCTGCGGTACCCCGGGCACTGTGCTCGAGAAATTGGAGTATCTGCACGGCCGGCTGGGCATGGAACACCTGATCATGTACGGCCAGGAGTCCAAGATGGACCACGAAGCGACCATGGCCAACATCGGATTGTTCGGCAAAGAGGTGCTGCCGATTATTTCGGACTGGTGATACACAACCTCGGTTAATACCTGCCGGTGGCGAAGTGTCATTTCGAGTTGAGGTCTGTTCGGCGCGGAATTTGGCGGTCGGATGATAAGATAAGCTTGCGGTTCGCCCGCTCCTAAAGCCGGGCCAAATTCAAGAAAATTCACGGCGCAATCGCGCTGCTTGAAGTTATAGGTGGACCCTATTATGCACCGCGTCGTGCCGGAACCGCCGGTAAACAAACGGAACACGGCAAGAATACCTCTTCCGTCCAGCCCCATCGTGCCCCGGACCGTACGGCTATTTCTCCCGTACCGGTTCCAGGTAGTCTCGGTGGCGGTACTGATCTTGGTCACCGCCAGCGTTGGCGTCGTCAATCCAGTGCTCATAAAAGTTGTCTTCGACTCGGCCCTTTTCCCGTCGTCGGGCGGCCCCAACATGGACCTGTTGTGGATATTGGCCGGCATCATGTCCTCCGTGGCCATCCTCAATGGCGTCATGGGCGTGATCCAGACCTATATGACCAACCGGGTAGGCCAGAGCGTGATGCGCGACCTTCGGGATGCGGTCTACGCCCACCTTCAGGGCCTGTCATTAGGATTTTTCACCAGCACCCGCACCGGAGAGATCCAATCGAGGGTATCCAACGACGTGGGCGGGATCCAGACGGTGGTGACAAGCACTCTGACCGACACCATATCCAACACCGTAATTTTCCTGAGCACGTTGGTCGCTATGTTGATCCTGTCCTGGCAACTAACCGTCGTGGCAGTGGCGACCGTGCCCTTCTTTTTCGTGCTCACTAGGGTTGTGGGGAAAAAGCGGCGGGCGGTCACCTCCGAAGCCCAACGCTCCATGGCCGAAGTCACGGCCATTACCCAAGAGACGCTGTCGGTTTCGGGCATCATGCTGGCCAAATTGTTCGGGCGCCAGACCCAGGAGATGTCCAACTTCCACCGCCACAACCAGGAGCTTTCCGATTTGGCAGTGCGTCAGCAGATGATCGGACACTCGTTCTTTGCCGTGGTGATGACCTTTCTGTCCATCTCCCCGGCGTTCATCTACCTGTTAGCGGGAGTCCTAATGTCCGGAGACGGCTCCTCGGCTGTGTCAGCCGGTACCATAATCGCCTTTACAACGCTGCAGAGCCGCCTGTATTTCCCTGTGGGCAGACTGCTGCAGGTGTCGGTGGAGTTGCAATCGTCTATGGCCTTGTTCGAGCGCATCTACGGCTACCTCGACCTGAAACAAGACATAGTCGATTCTCCAGAAGCCAGTCCCCTGAGCCTGGATCGGGTTTCCGGCGGAATCACATTTGACTCGGTGCGGGTCAATTACGCCAGGTCTTATGTTGAATCAGATGACGAGATTGATGAGCAGTACATGGAAGAAGAGTCCCGGATGTGGGCTTTGGACGGAGTCAGTCTGAGCATACCGCCGGGCCAACTAGCGGCGTTCGTCGGCCCTAGCGGGGCGGGCAAGACGACTTTGGCCTATCTGGTGCCCCGCCTCTACGACGTGACGGAGGGCTCGGTGTCCATCGATGGCACAGATGTCAGGAAGATCAGGCAGGTGGACCTGGCGGCGGTCATTGGCTTCGTGACCCAAGATAGCTATCTGTTTCACGACACCATGGAGAAGAACCTGCTCTACGCCCGACCTGAGGCAAGTAGGGACGAGATGATCGCGGCGGCGAAGGCGGCCTTCATCCACGACCGCATCATGGAGATGCCGGACGGTTACGACACGATGGTGGGAGAGCGGGGGTTCCGGTTGTCCGGCGGTGAGCGGCAGCGGTTGTCGATCGCCAGGGTGATCCTGCATCAGCCCCGGGTTCTGATACTCGACGAGGCTACGTCGGCGTTGGACACTGCCAGCGAGCGCTATGTGCAATCGGCGCTGCAACCCCTGATGCGCGACCGCACCACCATGGTCATCGCCCACCGTCTGTCGACCATCGTCGCGGCGGATGTTATCTACGTGATTGACCGGGGCCGGATTGTGGAGCACGGTCCGCACGATGAACTTCTGTCCCAGGGTGGGTTGTACTCCAACCTCTACCGGGAGCAGTACGGCGGCGGACGCATCGAGGCCTACTGCGAAGACGGGGTCATCTTCAGTGACGGCAGCATCGGCACCACCGAACGACCCGAACCGGCGCTAACGGTCGGTGGGAGAGACGGCCCGCGCCAGACACAACGCGATGGTGGCAGGATGCCCTGGGAGGAGTAGGCCTACCGCGCGGCGTAGTTCTTTTCGATGGTTAGGCGAGCTTCTTCGGGGGAAATGTTGTTGGCGGCGGCGCAGGGGCTGGTCTCTTCAATAATGGCGTCGATATCACCCGAGAGCACGTGTTTCTTGTGCAAGTCCTCGTGTTCAATGCCCAGGGCTCGGCCCACCAAAGTCAGGTAATGCTCCACCTTTACCGGGTAGTCAGCCTCGTAGCGGCACATGTGGCGTTGGCAGCCATGATAAAGAGTGGCGAAGGTGTCGGCGCCTCGCTCGACTGCCTGGTCCACGAACCCGGTGGCCATGCCCTCCCACTCTTCCGAACCCACCTTTTCTCGCACGGCGGGGGTGCAGTGGCGGCCGAAACGATCGTCGGTGCCTACATCGATCAGCTTTACTCCGGGCAGGCTGGATAGCAATATCTGGGCGCACCGGGCTTCGGCGTCAGATTGTTCACGGCCCGTGTGATAGTGCAGCGCCACCGTGGTCTCGGGCTGGGCCTTGAAGTCCAGCTTATTTATGTTGTCCACCAGGAACTCGGCCACGTGGTTAAAGTCGAAACTCTTCTCACGCATATCCATGATGTCGTCATAGAAATAGATGCACGACGGACACCACATGACCACCTGCTCTGGGTTGAACTTCTGGAAGTTGGCCGCAGTGGTGGCGGCCACGGATCGGCCTGCTTCCTCGTCGCCCCGCTGGAAGTGCTGGATGCCGCAGCAATAGGTCTTGCCGCCGACGGCCGCGTAGTTAACTCCCATCAACTTGAAGATGTCTGTGACGGTGCGGATCATGTGGGTAGTGCGGAGCACGTTGCAACCCAGGTACAGAACGACATCAGACTGCTTCACGTTGTCTTCGGGGGTCGACAGGAGCCATTCCCGGTCCTCGGGTTTGGTCTGCAGCCCATGGACCACATCAATCTCCCGGAAGTATTTCTGGTAGAAGCCCCGGTCTTTCTTTTCCTGAGCCATCTGTTCGCTCCTCGTTGTTTGCCAGGTTGCGACCCTAATCAGTGTATACGAAAACGCGGCGAGTTGCGTGCCCGGCTAGTAGCCGACGGCGCACCCGTCTTTCCTAGGTTCTGACGCGCCAATCAAGACTCCCGTGTCAGGGTTGCGCTGGATGATCTGGGCCCCGCCAATGGACACCCGATTGTAACCTGTGATCTGGCCCACCTTGTGGCCGCGGGATTGCAGGTCTCGGGCGACTGAAGGATCGAGACCCTCTTCCAGAATCACGTTGTCGTTACCCACCATGAACCGCAGGGCGTTGATAGCCTGCTGCGGGTCCATGTCGTGGTCAACCATATTGCTGATCAACTGCAGGTGGCCTTGGGGCTGCATGAACGCCCCCATCATACCGTAGGAAAGGTGTAGCTCATCGCCGATGGTGGTCATCCCAGGAATTATCGTGTTGTAGGGGCGCTTGTGGGGGGCCAAGTGGTTGGCGTGATTGGGATCCAGCGAGAACAGGGAAGCCCGGTTGTGCAGGACTATGCCGGTGCCAGGAACGATCATGCCAGACCCGAAGTTGGTAAACACGCTATTTATGAAAGAACAGGCGGTACCTTGGCCGTCGACCACGCTGATGTAGACCGTGTCTGACCCATTCAACACCTGGCCATATGGAACGGTGTCCATGGCTGTTTTGGGATTCATCAACGCCCGTCGGGTGTTGGCAAACTCCTTGGAAGTGAGCTCGCCGATGGGCACGTTGGTCTTGCGAGGGTCGGCAACGTATTGTAAGGCGTCAGCGAAGCCTAATCTCATGGCTTCTATCAAGTGATGATAGGCGTCAGGAGATTGGGCGCCCATGCCCCTTATGTCGAATCCCTCGGCGATGTTCAACGCACCTAAGGCCGCGATGCCCTGGCCGTTGGGTGGGCATTCCCAGCAGGTGACGCCACGGTAATCGGTGGAGATGGGCTCGTCCCAGTCCGATGTGTGGGTGGCCATATCTTCCACGCCCAGCCAACCACCGTGCTCCTGGACGAAGGCCGCGGTTTTCTCGGCTATCGGCCCCTTGTAGAACGCGTCGGAGCCGCCTTCAGCGATAGCTCTCAGGGTGGAGGCCAGTGTCGGGAGCTTCACCAAATCGCCTTGGGAAGGGGTCCCGCCGTTGGGAAGCATCTCGAAGCCGGACGGATAAGCGGACAACTTGCCCAGTTGCTGCTGCCACTGGAAGGAGATGATGTCCGAAACAGGGAACCCGTTCTCGGCGTAGTTGATGGCCGGTTCCAGAACCTTGCTCAAGGGCATGGTACCGCAGGAGTCCAAAAGGGTCTCCCACCCGTGGACTGTGCCTGGCGTGGCCACGGAATAGACGCCGATCTCGGGCATGGATCGGTGGCCCTTGCTGGTAAGTTCGTCGATGTTCGCGGCGGCGGGAGCGCGGCCGCTGCCATTCAGGGCGCGAACGCTCTTTTCTTTGTTGTCCCACACCAAGGCGAACATGTCCCCGCCCACCCCGGTGGACATGGGCTCAACAACGTTCAGCGCGGCGGCGGCGGCGATGGCGGCATCAACGGCGTTGCCACCCTCCATCAGGATACGCAGGCCAGTCGTGGCCGCCAGTGGCTGGCTGGTGGCGACAATTCCGTTGGTAGCTAGGATGTTGGATCGCCGGGAATCGAAAAACATGCCGTAGTTCTCTCCGTCCGCGCTTGGCGCTGGGTTAACGATAGATGGTTCCGATTGGCTAATCTGCTAACCGATTCTACCACAGGCACGGTTCGCGCCTGGGTTGAACGCCTGTGGTAATATAGCCACGGCCCGGCTTACGGGCTCGAATGTCCCATCTCCGCGGACGTCTCAGACCAGGATGGCGATGAGACTGAAACGGTGACACCTTTACTCCCACAGGAGGTCCAACCATGGCAGCAGAAGTAGGACAACAAGCCCCAGATTTCACCCTATACGACAGCGGCAAGCAAGAGACTAAGCTCAGCGATTCCAAAGGCAAAAACGTGGTTTTGGCCTTCTACCCTGGAGCTTTTACCGGGGTGTGCACCACGGAGATGTGCACCTTCCGCGACCGCCTAGAGTCCTTCAATTCCATGAACGCCCAGGTGTATGGCATCAGCGTGGATGGCATCTTCGCCCAGAAGGCGTTCTCCGACGCCAACAACCTAAATTTCCCGCTATTGAGCGACTACAAGCGCGAAGTGGGCGCCGCCTACGAAGTGTCATTGCCTAATTTCGCCGGCATGGACGGCTATACCGCCTCGGAGAGGGCTGTGTTCGTGGTCGACAAAGAGGGTGTGATCAAGTTCAAATGGGTCGGTGAAAACCCGGGCGTAGAGCCTGACTACGATGAGGTCCAGCGGCAAGTCGACCAACTGAATTAACGCAAAGGCTCGGTTCAACCGAACGTGAAGCGCCGGAGTTCTCAACATGACAACCTACGTGCTAGTCCACGGCGCTTGGCACGGCGGCTGGTGCTGGAAGAAAACTGCCCCGCTGCTCAGAGCCGCCGGGGCTGACGTGTTCACCCCCACCCTCACTGGATTGGGGGAACGGGCCCACCTGAACGACCACATCAGCCCGTCTGAGATCACGGTGGACGTGCACATCCAAGACATCGTCCAACTCATGCGCTATGAGGATTTGGAGGATGTGGTTCTGGTGGGCCATGCCTACGCTGGAATGGTCATCACCGGTGTGGCGGAGGCCTGTCCTGAGCGCATCGCCCACATGGTTTACGTCAACGGCGTCATTCCGGCCAACGGCGAGTCCATGGTCGACCAACTCATACCGGTCCGCGGCGAAGAGTTTGCCCGGTGGGTGCGCAACGAGATAAAGAACGGCGATGGGTTCCTGCCGGCGCCGGCCTCGGTCGAAGAAGTAGGCCGCCGTTGGGGCATCACCGATCCCTGTGACCTGGCCTGGGTGGGCGCAAATGTGACCCCACAGCCCGCGGCGGCCATGGCCAGCCCAGTCCGCATGCGAAACCCCAAAGCGGCATCGATTCCCAAGAACTTCGTCGGCGGCGGTGAGTCGGGTTTCGACTCAGTGGCCGAAAGGGCTAGGCTGGCTGGATGGGGGATTTATCCCGTGGCCTCCGGACATGACACCATGATCACCCACGCCCGGGAACTGGCGGATATACTCCTCAAGATCGCAGACGAGTAGCCGAAGGAGACAATGGAATTGGCAACCGACCCATCAAGCATCAAAGCACTAGTATTTGACGTATTCGGCACCGTGGTGGACTGGCATTCTTCAGTCGCCCGCCACGCTGAGAATTTCGGACAGGCCAACGGTGTCACCGCTGACTGGGTCGACTTCGCCGAGAGTTGGCGGGCCAAGTACCGTCCCTTCATGGACAAGGTACGCTCCGGCGAACTCCCCTGGACCGAATTGGACACTCTGCACCGCATGGGCCTCGAAGAATTGCTCAATGACTTCAACATCACCGGCATCAGCGAAGATGCCAAGTCCGACCTGAACCTGGCCTGGCACCGGCTGGACGCCTGGCCGGATTCGCCTCCGGGGCTAGCACGTCTGAAGTCCAAATTCATCCTGGCGACCATGTCCAACGGCAATATCGCGTTGATGGTGAATATGGCCAAATACGCCAATCTACCCTGGGACACCATCCTTGGCGCCGAGCTGGCCCACGCCTACAAGCCCGACGCCAAGACCTACCTCACCGGTGTGGAGCTGCTGCACCTAATACCCGAGCAGGTGATGATGGTCGCCGCCCACCAGGATGACCTATTGGCCGCGGCGAAACAAGGCCTGAGGACAGCTTTCGTAAAACGGCCTTTGGAGCGCGGAGTCAACGGCAAAGTCGACACAACTCCTGACCCGTCTTTCGACTTCGTTTGTAACGACTTCCGCGATTTGGCGTCCCAACTGGGCGTTTAACATTTTCAGAAATCCAAGGAGCGATCATGGAGCGCTACGGTGTGCGACTGGAAAATGACCCGAACCTCTCCCCCAAGGACTATCAGGAATTGTCTTCTCAGGCCGAAAAGGGCGGCTTCGAGGCGGTCTGGGTGCCGGAGGGGGGCGGACGTGACTCGCTGACCTCGTTGGCCACCATCGCCATGAGGACCGAGAAAGTGAAACTGGGTACGGGAATTCTGCCCATTTTTGCCCGGACACCCACCAACACCGCCATGGGCGCAGCGGGAATGGCGGCGGTGTCCGACGGCCGGTTCATGCTCGGCTTGGGCGTCGGTCACGCTCCCACTGTGGAGAGCCGGGATGGCATACCATTCAAGCAGCCCATGACCCGCATGCGAGAGACCATTCTGATCGTCAAGGCACTGCTGGCGGGCGAAAAGGTCAACTTCACTGGCAAGCAGTTCAAACTCACCGGCGCCTCCATGGGCGCATCCACTCCCAAGTCCAAGGTGCCCATCTACATCGCCGCCTTGGGCCCGCAGATGCTGGAATTGGCGGGGGAGTTGGCCGACGGCGTGTTGATGAATTGGACCGCCGTGGACTACCTGGGCGAGGCCATTGGGCACATCAAGCGAGGGACTGAGAAAGCCGGCCGGGACCTCAGCGAGATTGACATCGCCGGATACGTGCGCGTCGCCGTAGGGGATGACGTTTCCACATCGAGGGACTCACTGAGGTATCAGGTGGCCCGGTACGCCAGCAACCCCTTCTACCGCAATTTCTTCGCAGAGACCGGATTCGACGAAGAGATGTCCGACGCCGCGGCCGCTTTGGCCGACGGCAATCTCGATAAGGCTGCAGACTCCATCACCGTTGAGATGCAAGACCAGGTGGCGGTGGTCGGGACCGCCGAAGAATGCCGCGCCGCCCTGGAAAAACGCCGGGCCGCCGGTCTGCAACTTCCGGTGATCGCTCCCTTCGCCGTGGGTGACAACATGGCCTCCCACCAGCATGTTATCGAAGCGTTGGCCCCGATAACCTAGGCTCTGATCTGTACAACCATACGCATTTGTCACCTTGAGTGAAGCAAATGATCTGCCAAGGTAATGCTTGGAGGATTCTTCGTCGGCCCGCGGGGCTCCTCAGAATCACAATATTGAGGTGAAACCCCTGCGAGAAGGAAGGAATTATTCGCTACTACTCCACCGGCTCCAACCCGCAGGCGTCGGCCAGAAGTTTGTAGGAGTGCACGCGGTCGGCCAAGGCGTGGGTGATGGTCACCACGCTGAGGTCAGGGGTCTGGTACATTTCTGAGATCTCTTCTAGTCCCTCTTTGACCTGCTGCGGGTCGCCGTCCACGCATACATCCTGGTATTGTTTGACGAAAGCCGCTTCGTCCGCTCGGTAGATGTACCTTGCTGCGTCTTCGGGCGAGGGGATGCCGTTGGCCCGTCCGGTGATGTTGAATAGCCGTGACAGATTGCGGCTGGCAGAGAGCCGCATGGCATCTTCTTCGGTTTCGGCGCAGACCACGTGGACCCCAACGTTGATCTTGGGCTCCGGGAAATGCTCCGACGGCTGGTAGTTCTGCTTGTAGTTCGCCACGATGGCCGGACCCTCTTCCACGTTGATGCCGAAGAAATGGGCGTAAGCGAAGGGGAGCCCTAACTGCGCCGCCATGTTGGCACTCTCATATCGGGAGCCTAGGAGCCATACATCGGGCACCTCGGGTTCTCCCGGACCGGCGCTGATCCCAGAGAAGAAGTGGGTTTCTTCCAAATCGTTGTTCAGAAAACCCAGGAGGTCGACCACCTGCCGGGGAAAGTGGCGAATTTCCCTTGGTTGGCCGGGGAAGGTCAGGGCGGCCGCGGTGACCTGGTCGCTGCCCGGTGCCCGGCCGATGCCAAGGTCAATGCGGCCGGGGTAGAGCGCGCCCAGCATGCGGAAATTCTCGGCAACTTTCAGTGCGCTGTAGTGGGAAAGCATGACCCCGCCGCTGCCCACTCTGATGGTCTTGGTGTGGGCGGCTACCTGGCCGATGAGGATCTCTGGGCTGGTGCCGGCAAAGTTGGGCAGGCTGTGATGCTCGGCCAGCCAATACCGCCGGTAGCCCAATTTCTCTACTTCCACAGCCAGCGCGATGGTGTCGCGTAGCGCCTGGCCCGCCGACTCGCCGGACCGCACCGGCGACTGGTCCACGACGCTCAGTTCAAGTTTCTGACTCAAGGGAAAACCTCAACCTGGCATTCCAAGCCCTCCGATTAGGAACACCGGAAGCCTGGTAGATACAAGTATACAAGCTACTACTAAAACCGGCTGGCAAGAATGGAAGGAGAAATTGCCCGGTGAGCCTATTGCGCGGTCCTTTGAGGCGTCATATAATTTTTGCTGGATGAAGATAAGGAAGTGGATTTTAAGCCGTTCTCCGGGTTGGAAAGCCTGGGGAGCGGCTTCTTTTTGCGCCATGACGTTTCTTGCTGCGTGTGGATCTGGAACAACCGACATCGACGGCTCCAGCACCGTCTTTCCCATAAGCGAAGCCATGGTGGAGGACTGGGGGGATTCCATCGGAGGGTCTGCCAGATTGGTCATTGGGATATCTGGCACCGGCGGCGGCTTCAAGAAATTCTGCGCCGGCGAGACCGACATCAATGACGCCTCCAGGCCGATCAAACCCAGTGAAGTGCAGAAATGCGCCGATGAAGGCGTGGAATTCATCGAACTACCCGTTGCCATAGACGGGCTGACCGTGGGCGTGAACCCAGACAACGACTTTGTTGGATGTGTGACCATTGAAGAACTTCACGCCATGTGGCAACCGGAAGCGGAAGGGGCGATCAACCGTTGGAGCCAAATACGGGAAGGTTGGCCCGACGAGAAACTGCGACTCTATGGACCCGGCGTGGATTCTGGTTCCTTCGATTACTTCACGGAGACGGTGAACGGCGAGGCCCAAGCCTCCCGAGGGGATTTCACCTCCAGCGAACGGGACAACGTACTGGTTCAGGGAATCGCTGGAGACCGGGGCAGTCTGGGCTACTTCGGGTACTCCTACTTCGCCGAGAACCAAGACAAGCTAAGGATGGTAGGCGTAGACAGCGGCAACGGCTGTGTCTTCCCCACTGATGAGACCATCAGCGACGGCACCTATTCGCCTCTGTCCCGGCCCCTATTCATCTACGTCAGTAAAGAGTCATGGTCCCAGCAGAGTGTGAAAGACTTCATCAGCTATTACGTGAGTTATGAACGGGCCAGCCTGCTGAAGGACCTGGGGTTTGTCCCGTTCCCCGAGCTGGTGCACGACCTGGTTTTGGACCGGTTCCAGCGCGGACTGACCGGCACGATCTTCGGCGGCGAGAACCCTCAAAGCGGGACAGTCTACGAGATATTGTCCGCAAACCGTTAACGGAAATTGATGAATGCACAACCGGCGCCGTTTTATTTAAGGAGCTCGATCAGCATTGGCTAGAAACGTGGTGAGCCCGCCGTTGGGGCACGGAACGAGGGCCGGCTGGAAACGAAAGCTTCCGGAGCAGTCCATCGCGCTGGTCTTGTTTCTCTCAAGTTTCCTGTCGATTCTCATCACCGTCGGCATCGTGGCCGTTCTCCTCTTTGAGGCGATTAAGTTCTTCGGCGATGTTTCGTGGTGGGAATTCATTACCGGCACCCGATGGACACCCCTTTTCTCATCCAAGCAATTCGGCGTTCTGGCATTGGTGGCCGGCACCACATTAACGGCGGTACTAGCCATGGTGGTGGCGTTGCCCTTGGGCCTGCTCAGTGCCATATATCTCAGCGAGTACGCACCCCAGAACGTCCGCCGGTTAGTCAAGCCTATATTGGAGGTCCTGGCTGGAATACCCACCGTGGTCTACGGGTATTTCGCGCTGTTGTTCGTGACCCCCATCCTGCGGGGGATATCCGGGGACATCGCGGTGTTCAACGCCCTGAGCGCTTCCATTGTCATGGGGATAATGATTCTGCCCATGGTCTCTAGTCTCAGCGAAGATGCCATGGGCTCGGTGCCCAGAACCCTGCGTGAGGGCGCCTACGCCCTAGGTTCGACCAAGTTGGAAGTCTCCACATTGGTGGTGGTGCCAGCAGCGCTTTCGGGAATCATGTCGGCGTTCATCCTAGCGGTCTCCAGGGCCATAGGCGAGACCATGATAGTCACCATAGCCGCCGGACAGAACCCCAGCTTCACGTTGAACCCCTTCGTTCCAATCGAGACCATGACCGCCTATATCGTGCAGGTGAGCCAGGGAGATGCGCCCACGGGGTCCATAGAGTTCAAGACCATCTTCGCCGTGGCCCTCCTGCTGTTTGCCATCACCCTGGTGATGAACCTTCTGAGCCAATACGTGGTCACCCGCTTCCGGGAAGAGTACGAGTAGTGTCGATTATCTCCCAGACCGAGTTCCAAAGGAGGAGGGCCCGCCGTAAGTGGATCGGCCGGGCATTCCACGGGCTGTGTTTGCTGTCCGTGGCCATCGCCTTGGGCATGTTGGCGGTGCTGCTGGTCTATCTGCTGGTGCAGGGAGTCACCGGCATCGACTGGAGTTTTCTCACCAGCTTCGCGTCGCGGCACCCCGATCGGGCCGGGATCAAAGCTGCGATGTTGGGAAGCATATACGTGGTGATCGTGGCCGGCGTGGTCTCGTTCACCCTGGGTGTCGCCACCGCGTTATATCTGGAGGAGTACGCCGCCCGCAGCAAGTTCGCCAGGGTAGCAAAGATCAACATAGCCAACCTGGCCGGGGTGCCGTCGATCGTCTATGGCATCCTTGGGTTGCAGATATTCGTCCACAGCCTTCATCTGGGCAAGAGTGTGCTGGCCGGGGGGTTCACCCTGGCATTGTTGGTGCTGCCCATAGTGATCGTGGCTGCCGGTGAGGCGGTGCGCGCAGTCCCGCCGTCGTTCCGGGAGGGTTCCTACGCCTTGGGCGCAACCCGGTGGCAGGTCATCTGGCACATGGTGATCCCCCAAGCTTTTCCCGGCATTCTGACTGGTGTGATCCTGGCGGTCAGCCGAGCCATCGGTGAAACGGCGCCTCTGATCGCCATGGGAGCCCTCACCTTCGTGCCCTTCACGCCGGACAGCCCGTTGAGCCGGTTCACGGTGCTTCCCATCCAGATATTTAACTGGACCTCCAGACCACAGGCGGGATTCCAGGAGGCTGCCGCAGCCGGTATAATCGTGTTACTTGTCATACTACTGGTGATGAACGCGGGCGCGGTGATACTCCGCAACCGGTTCCAGAACAAGTGGGAAGCATAGATATTGCAAGATCTTGATCCCATCCTTCAAACCAGCGGACTGAGCGTCTACTACGAAGCCAAAAAGGCCGTAACAGACGTGAACTTGGACGTAGCCCGCAACCGGATAACGGCGATCATTGGCCCTTCCGGCTGCGGCAAGAGCACCCTGCTGCGTTGCTTCAACCGGATGAACGACCTGATTCCCTCAGCCCGCGTGGAAGGGAAGGTGCTGTTCGACGGGCTAGACCTCTATGGCCACGACGTTGATCCCACAGAGATACGTTACGAGATTGGCATGGTGTTTCAACGACCTAACCCGTTTCCCAAGTCCATCTACGACAATGTGGCCTTCGGCCCGCGCATCAACGGTTTTCAGGGGAACGTAGACGATCTTGTCGAACGATCGTTGGTACGGGCGGCCCTCTGGGATGAGGTCAAGGACCGGCTGAAAGCGAGCGCGTTATCCCTTTCCGGCGGCCAGCAGCAACGGCTTTGCATCGCCCGCGCCCTTGCGGTGGAGCCCAGAGTGATATTGATGGACGAGCCGTGCTCGGCCCTGGATCCCATCGCCACATTGGCCATCGAAGAACTCATGCGGGAGTTGTCAGAGGACTATTCCATCATCATAGTGACCCACAACATGCAGCAAGCGGCCCGCGTCTCCCACTACACAGCGTTCTTGATGGTGGAGGAGGCGAGGGTGGGCTTCTTGGTTGAGTTCGGTGAGAGCCGTCAGATATTCACCAACCCTGAGGACGAACGGACTGAGGCCTATATAACCGGCAGGTTCGGATAGGGAGCGTTATGGTCAGAGCTGATTTTGACAGAAGCCTAGAGGAACTTGAAGCCGAACTTATCGGCCTGGGCGAGATCGTTGAGAAAGCGATCATCAAGTCCATGGATGCTCTAGAGCGCCGGGATCTTACGATGGCGTATGAGGTGGTGGCCGAGGACGACCTGATCGACGAAAAGCGCTTTGAGCTGGAAGAGAAATGCATCGACCTCATCGCAACCCAACAACCCTTGGCGGTGGACCTAAGGACCTTGCTGGCTGTGCTGCATATCGCGGTTGAACTGGAGAGAATGGGGGATTACGCGGAGGGCATCGGCAAGATCTGCATGATCATCGGCGACGATGAACCCGTGGAGACGCCCAAACAGTTGCGCCAGATGGCGGGGATGGGTATCGCCATGTTGCAAAGAAGCCTGAAGTCGCTGATGGATCGAGACACAGATCTGGCCAACGACGTCTGGGACTCGGATGACGAAGTGGACGCCCTTTACGACGGGGTCTGTCACCAGATATTCCTGGATATGGGGCATAATCCCAAGATTATTGAGGCGGCAACCCATTTCTTGTGGGTCGCCCACGACCTGGAGCGGATTGCAGACCGAGCGACCAACATCGCAGAGCGGGTGATATTCGTGGTCACCGGCCGCATCGGTCGCTACAAACAGCCTTCTCAGGAAACTGAATAGCCGCCATATAGGTGTCTATGACCCGTGCTTGGCCAGGCTTGTTTCCCTTTTACCCGCTAACGGTCATGTATTGTATAATTGTTGATAGCGATTGAGCGTGAACCGTATGTGGGTAGTGCAGTGGGCGCAGACGCCTGGATCGGGTACCTCTTCCTGCGCGCAAATGTCCAAAGAAAAATGTTCGCCTGGACCTACGGCACCCAGCATATATGCAAGATAAATACCAAAAAGAGATCGAAGAGATTCTTAAGAACGCGGGCGAAGTAGCGCCCGATGAGCCCGGCATGGAGATCGAGAAACCCCTGGAGGACCGCCCCAGGGCGGTGATTCAGGCCGCCGAAGCCAGTAGGTCTTCGGAATCCTATACGCCCAGAGGCCGCTGGCCTACGATAACGCCAGGCAAGGTTTTAATGACTGGCCTGGTTGTTTTCATCATCACCGCTCTTATCCAGATATGGGTGCTGATCTGGGTTGGATTGGCGCTGTTGGTGCTCGGTTACCTGCTCTTCTTCATTTCGCCCAGAAATATATCTATCGAGAAGAGATGGCGAGGGGAGTCCATAGAGGACGCGCCGGATTCTCCATGGGACCGGTTCAAGCGCTGGATCAGAAGTTGATTTCCCCCTTGATATAACTTGGTGTGACGAAGAAACAGAAATGGGCGGCGAAGGGCTGCCCATTTCTATTTTAGTGTCAACATGGGGTTAATTTGTTTTGGCGTGGTCCGGGTTTAGGCTTTCTGCCAAGGCCAAGATGAGATTGCCCATGTGGGGGTGGTCCGGCTCGACATCCACTCGGAAGCCGGACTCGAGCATCCGCTTGGTGCAGACTGGGCCCACGGAGGCCACGACCGCGGGTCCCAGGGCTAGTAGGCCCCGCAGCGATTCTTCCTTGCCAGCCTGGGCTGCTATGGACAAAAGATTGTCCACCTGGATCCGGCTGGTGAACGCAAGGGCGTCAATCTGGCCGTCTTCCAGGGCATCTATAAGGCCCAAGACCGGTTCGACGTCGTCAGGCAGCCCCCAGGTATATAGAGACACTTCATGGACCGTGGCACCGCGTTCTTCCAAGATTTGGATAAGTTGGTCGTTGGGTCCACCGTAGGCCTGCACCGCCACCTGTTTGCCAGCCAGGTCCAACCCCTTGATGGCAGTCAGAAGGTCGGCGGAGGTAAACGGCTCCGGGGGCATGTGGTCTATGTGGACCTTGTAGCGCCGCAGCACGGCCGCGGGCTTGGGGCTGCGGGCGATTACCGTAGCTGCGGCCAGAGCTCCTAGCATCTCTGCTTCTTTGCCCTGGGACGCAGCGCTATCGAAGAGGGCTTGGGTTCCCACTCCAGTTTGGAAGACCATCAGCTGCACTTTGCCAGAGCAGATGTTGGCCACCAACTCCTTCACGTCGGGCGTGTCACCCAGGTGGAGCTCTTGGAGAACTGGCGCTGGATAGGGGATCCCGCCGTTTCGCTCAATCAAGGCTCCCATCTCAGAGACCATGCGGGCCTCAACGTAAGCGATGGTTTTTCCTGCCAGGGAGGGTGAAGTCGGAGCTACCAAATCAGTAGCGCGATAGCCGATTAAACCGCACACTCCCCCTCGCCCCGTTCTAGCTTGTACTGATTGGCTCGTTCCCAGTCGATGTACATATCAGAACCGGGAGCGGCGCCGGAGACAGTCTCTTGTGCCTTTTCGGCAACCTCGGTCAACTCTTCAAGACCGACGCGGTCCAAGAACTGGTTAAACTTCTCCCCGTCGTTCCGGTTGTCCGTGTAGTAAGAGACAACATGCTTTAGCACGCCGGGAACGGCCTTGGCGGGAATCTTGACCCTGGGTATGCGCGTGCCAATACGTGAGTCCTGCACGTTAACGTCACCGTAGTTGCCGCCCAAGAACATCTCGTAGGCGGGTACTTGTTCGCCGTCGGGACCCTTCACGGCTGCGCCGTGGAATCCGATGTTGGCGATGTGATGCAGACCGCAGCCGTTGGGGCAACCGCTCATCTTGATGCGGATATCGTTGACGCCCTCGTCTTGGAGCAGGCTGTTCCAGCTTTGGACCTCTTCTTTCAAGGCGCCGGCCAAGCCCATGGACGAGGTTATGCCCAGTTTGCAGCTATCGGTGCCGGGGCATGAGACCACATTGCTGATGGAATGGGCATTGGCTTCTTCCAGGCCGATCTCAGTCAGCGCTTCCCACACGTCGTGGAGCATATGCTCCGGTATGAACCGCAGGGCCAGGTTCTGTTCCTGGCTGGTGCGGGCCCTGCCGCCGGTGTACTTGCGCATGATGTCGGCCAGGCCATGGAACTGGGCCGCGGATATGTTGCCGCGGTCGGGCTTAACGTGCACAACGTAATAGCCTTCCTGTTTCTGGGCTTCGACGTTGGTCTTGCGCCATTCGATGTAATCGCCGCCACCATTGGTTAAGTGACCGTTGGCTGCGTTGGTAGACAACACAGGAGGAGTCTCCCGCAACATCTGTTCCACGTTCATATAGGGCTTGGGATCTATGGGACCGATATTCTCCAACTCGGCTTCGACCAAGGACTTAAATTCCTCCAGTCCGATCCGGTCGACCAGCACCTTCAGGCGGGCCATCATACGGTTCTTGCGCAACATGTCGGCGTTGTTGAAGACCGTGAACAGGGCTAGGGCCAGCCGAAGGATGTCTTCCTCCGGCAAGAATTCGTAGAGGGGTTTGGCTAACCGGGGCATGATGGACGTGCCTCCAGCAACAAACACCTTGAAGCCGCGCTTCTCGACGCCGTTCACGACTCTGATCTGCGAGACGTAAGTCAAATCCTGGATGGCGGCGGCGACGTGGTCGTGGTCGTCGCAGCCGGTGAAAGCGCTTTTGAACTTACGGGGAAACGCTTGGGTGATGGGATGGCGCACTGCGAACCGGACGAATGCGGCCATATAAGGCGTAGGGTCAAAGACCTCCGCGCTGCAAACCCCGGCGGTGGGGGCACCCACCACGTTACGTACCACGTTGCCGCAGGCCTCGCGGGTGCTCAGACCCGCAGCTCCCAGCAGCCTCAGGGCGTCTGGGCACTCGGCCAGAGGGACGTGGTGAAACTGGAAGTTCTCCCTGGTGGTGATGTGGCCCTTGCCAAGGGGGGCGTACTTCTCAGTGAACTCACCCAGAGAGTCCATGGCTTCCGTGGTGATGATGCCACCGGGAATCTTCACCCGGATCATCTGCACATCGGCCTGGCGTTGGCCGTAAACGCCCTGCTTCAAACGGAAGGGCGTGAACTCCGTATTTTCTCTTTCGCCGGCCACGAATGCGGCGGACTCCTCCTCCAACCGCGTGATCTCGTCTTCCATGAAAGGAATAATGGTCTGAGAATGCTTGGATAACTCCAAGCTCCCTTCGTAGATGTCTTCCTGGGTCTTGGCCTGGGTATTTGATGGCTTGGTAGAGGTATTGCTAGTCAACTTGTGTTCTGCTCCAGATTTTTTGGGCAAATAAAAACCCACCAGTCTCAGTAACGTGGTGGGCTCAAGGGTTCCTAGTTGTGTTGTTATTTAACGCAGGATGTTATCTTGTCCCTATGTAGCAAGTACAGGTACAACAAGAGGCGCAGGGGTTACCGTTCACCTTCAGCATTGCACATGAGTCTACTCTCGCAGTAATTAAGTGTCAACAGGCGCGCACGAAAGCTGAAGATAGGGGCGATTCTGGGCCAATTGACAGGAAGCCTGGCCAGTAATACTGTCACATCGGGTTAATTAGGAATTGAAATAAAATAAAATATGGAAGTAACCGGTGTGTCTGTTGTCACCACTTCAAGGGGCCTGATGGACTTAGTCGCCAAAGGACTCTTGACCCTGGAAGGGAGGATTTGCGACCGGGTGTACCGGCCGGTTCCGGTGGAGCAGGTCAGGGCGAGCTCGACGGCCAGGTAACGTAAGTGATCTAGGTCTAACCTTTTAGGTCTACCAGGGCCACGGAGGCAAAAGCGACATGAAAGCGACGGCTGACGTAGTTGTCTTAGGCGGTGGCGTGATCGGCGCCAGTATCTTGTTCAATCTGGGCAGATTGGGCGTAACCGACACCGTCCTGGTGGAGAAAGATGTGCTGGGTTCAGGCTCCACCGGACGCTCCCAAGCCATCTGCCGGATGCATTACTCCAACCTCGTAACCGCCACGATGGCATGGGAAAGCCTGGGTATCTTCACCAATTTCGACGAGGTAGTGGGAGGGGAGTCTGGGTTCGTTGAGACCGGTTATCTGGTGGTTGTGAAAGAAGAGGACAGCGCCGCCCTGGCTCACAACGTGGCCATGCAGTACGGATTGGGAATCGACACCATGCGTGTTACCGCCAAGGACCTGGAGGACATTGCACCGATGGTGTCGGTGGTAGAAGGCGAATATATGGCCTGGGAGCCGCGGTCGGGCTACGCCGATTCCTACATGGTCACCACTTCGTACGCGAAGAGGGCCAGGGAATTGGGGGCCGAGATAGTCCTCCGAAACCCAGCCACGAAGATAGAGATCTCCGGCGGGCGAGTCAAGGCCGTCGTCACCCCTGAGGGACGGGTGGAGACACCGGTGGCAGTTGTGGCAGCCGGTCCCTGGTCTAAGGTTGTGTTGGCAGATGTAGGCGTGGACGTGCCCTTAGTCCCCGTGCGCCATCAGGTGGCCTCCCTCACCCGCCCGGTCGACAAACTGCCCCTTCACCCGACAGTTGGAGACATCGCCCAGTCCTTTTCATTCCGGCCTGACGGCAGTTCACTGACCATGATGGGATTCGGAGACGACGAGGAAGTCGGGGTGGAGACCTACAACCAGGGTGTGGACATGGAAATCATGGCCGACGCTCTGGGCCGTCTGACCCGAAGGATACCGGCCATGTCGGAGGCGTACTTCAGGGGAGGATGGTCAGGGTTGTTCACCACCACGCCCGACTGGCACCCCATCTTGGACGCGGTGCCGGGGATAGAGGGCCTTTATTGTGCCGTTGGTTTTAGCGGCCACGGGTTCAAGCTCTCACCCATGATTGGTGTGACCATGGCTGAGCTGATCGTCGAGGGCGTCGCCAAAAGCGTGGACATATCACCCCTACGCTTCAACCGGTTTGAAGAAGGAGACCTTTTAGAGTCCAGCTACCGCTACCGCGTCCTAGCCTAACAAGTGCAACCCGGTTTTAAAGGATCTGCGTCCACGTTAGTCAAGCGGTCACTGATGCTCTCAGTTGTTACCCTGGTACTGCTTGGGTCCGTCCAGGGCAGTGGCAGCCCATCCAACACCGATGCCGCGGTGTCGCCGCACAAATACAGTTTGCTACGTTGGGAAGTAGACCACTTCTTTGACAAGTGGGTGAACAAGTTTCACGACATCCTGCCATGGAACTCAGAGCCCTCCCGAGAGGACCGCATCGCCCAGGCCGAGGAGTTCTTTGAACTGAGGGCCCAGATGAGGGAGTTAGAACGCGAACCTACGGTGGGAAGTGCCACCCGGATCGAAGACCTTCGGCGGCGGACCGAAGATATGCAACCCGGTGTGGAAGAGACTATCGAGTCGGAGATCAGCACGGTCTTGGTCCAAGAGGGTTTCTCGTCCAGGATCGGCGTCATCTTCCCACCAGTTGATACCGTGTTCGCCGCATCCCCGGAGGCGTTGATAATCTCACCCCGAGACCGCATCGCCCAGATAAGTTCCACGCTGCTGAAACCCGGTCTCTCCAGCGAGGTGCGAAATGAGCTGGAGGACCTGATATTCCGCGAGGACGGCGTGTCGGCTCTGGTCGTAAGCACCGGCGGTGTTGCAACCTATCCCAGCGTGGTGACGGCGTCGGGCACCCTACGGGACACGCTGGCGATCTCGGCTCACGAATGGTTGCACCACTGGTTCTTCTTTCAGCCCCTGGGCCAACACTTCTGGGACAACGCCGAAATGACGACCCTCAATGAAACTGCGGCCAGCATCGGCGGCGAGCTCATTGGCGACCGGGCCTTCACCGCCATGACCGGAGAGGTTGTTAGCCGCGAATCCGGCTCGGCAACCGAGTCCGTGGAGCCGGCAGAATTTGACTTTAACGCGGGGATGAGGGAGACCCGGCTGACTGCCGAAGGACTGCTGGCCGAGGGCAAGATTGAAGAAGCCGAGGCATACATGGAGGAGCGGCGGCAGCTCATCGCAGGCAACGGCATCTTCATCAGAAAGATCAACCAGGCCTTCTTTGCCTTTCATGGTTCCTACGCCACTGGGGCCGGCTCGGTCAGCCCAATCGGCGGCCAGTTGGAGGAACTTCGTGACGGGTCGGAATCTCTGGAAGAATTTCTGAAAACTGTGGCGGTGTTCAGCCGCGCCCGAGATTTGTCGGACTATCTGGACGCCCTGACCAGGTAGTTAACGGTAGGAATACCAGCGGGTATTTCGCCGACGCCCCGGTCATCAATCCTAGGATATTTGGCGTCTGTTAACAATATTAGTATTGGCGCTATTGTGTCCTCAAAATATTCAACGGCCGTATTGGAAGCCCTAAGACAGACGGCAAATGAATTCAAAACGCGATGCAGAGGCGGATAACGTGATCCGCCAAGAGGTCCTAGACGGTGTGTACGCTCCTTGGAACCAACTGCCCCGACAACATGACCTAGCAAAGAAACATAACGTTGCTTTCAACACCCGGGAACAAGCGTTGGACTTGATGAGCGTTGAAGGCTACTTCAGCCGCAAAGCAGCGGTGGGACCTACGCCCCCTTCCCAGATGACGACGAACTCATTAAAAAGGCGTGACGGATTAGCATTGGAAACTTTAGTATCCCAGAAGTTTCTCGGTGCGGTGCTTGAGGATGTCTTCCGCCTGGGAGACAATCTCCCGTAGGATGTAGGAAGCCGGTTCTACAGAGCGTATGAGCCCGGAAGCTGCGCCGGCCCGGACAGGGGCGGTGGTGGCGTCACCGGCGGCGGTGGCGGTAGCGATGTCTTCCTTGAGTTCGTTCTGATTGGCCATCATCTCCTCTTCACGCCCGTGCCAGGTATCGGTAAAGGTGTTGCTAATCACCCGATCGCTGACAGTATCAATGGGAAATGGTGCGTCTGAAACCAGGTCATAGACTTTGGTCAGTATGGTGTCATCGGCGTCAGCGAGGATAACCTGTCCCTTGGCCCACTCTGGACCTGCCCATTCCAAACTCGCCACGAACCGGGTGCCCATCCACGCACCCTCGGCTCCCAGCATCAGGGCGGCGGCGAGACCAGGGCCGTCAGCGATGCCGCCCGCTGCGACTACCGGTATGTTCCCGGCAATCTTTACCACGGCGCGGACGAAAGAGAGAGTGCCCAGATGACTCGTATGCCCTCCAGCCTCGTTACCTTGAGCGATGATAACGTCAGCGCCGGCCTTGATCGCATTTTTGGCGTCGGCCATTGTTTGCACCTGAGCGAAGACTTTTACTCCAGTACCTTTGGCTTGATCTATGTATGGGGTCGGGTCGACGAAGGAATGGCTGATGGCGCTCACTTTCGCATCCAGGGCTGCCTCGATGCCCTTATCCATCCAGGCAGCCGAGGAGATGAACCCCACGCCGAAGGGCTTGTCAGTCTTTTCTCTGACGGCCTGTATCTGATCATTGAGCCAGGCTGGGTCCGGGTCCAAGTTGCAGCCGATCATCCCGAACGCGCCAGCTTTTGAGATAGCGGTGGCCAGTTCAGCCGTGGCGGTCCCAGACATTGGGGCGTTGATGATGGGGAAGCCTACGCCCAGCAATGAGCAAAGTTTTGTTGTCAGCATTGTGATCCTCCTGTGGTTTGGCTTAGGCGGAAAGTTGCCCTTATCTCTGATCATTTTGAGAGTATTGACTTAGTCGGACCTAACCTTCTCCCGTGCGCGGGGGAAGGGACATTACGGGTTAAGGAGACTGGAGTTACACCCAGGGTGAGCGTTTGGAGCGGTCTTTTTGTGAGGTGGCAGCAGAGAGGCCCTGGCGTTCCAGGGAGTCAGTAAGAATTCGCCTGAATACCCGGCGGTCACCGGCGCTGACGACCGCCTGCTCATGGGACTCGGCTATGGCCACGGGGTAGCCCTGCCCACGTTGGCATTGGTCCCAGACCAGACCGTGGGCCATGGAGAGCAGCGTCTCGTTCTTGGCCACCCACTTGGGCACCTCGACCCGACCGATCTCCTCGCCTGCGTTCACGTAGAAGAAGTAGACCTTGCTTGCCTCGTCGTACGAGTCCCTGGAGACCGAGGAGTTGGTCTTAAACACCGGGGAGCGCCAGCCGGGTTCCAACAGGCGTTTGAACAGGTCCCGGTCCAGGAATTCGTTGGCGTTGTTGCAGGGTTGCTGGGCGGAACGCCGGTTATTGCATGACTGGGTGCAGACTGTGTTGTCGTGGGGACAGAGGGAACAACGGACGGCGTTCACGGCCTCGGTACTCCGGGGGTAAGACACGTAGGCAGCCAGAGCTACCGGCCGGGTCTCTGCCAGCTTCTCCAACCGTTTCATGGCGGGAATAAGGCCATCGTTGATGATGGCGTAGCTAACGTAGGGACGATAGGCCTGACCCGACAAGCCCCACAGCACCAGCGAGCCGTCCACCAGTGCCAACACCGGCAGGCTGGGCGAGCATTGCTCAACCGTGTTGGCCAGGGTCTCCAGTTCTTTCACCGTGCGCACCAGGCCCAGGAGCGGACCACTGATCATCTCTTCGCCCATGGGGTCGTCTGGGTCGGAAATATACAGCTCTTCCGGAGTGGTTGCCAAATGGGGTTGGCTGAAGAGATTGGCGTCGGGTTGGCTGCCATAGGTCAGCACACAACCGCCGAAGTTGAGCAGATAGCAGACCACGGGCAGGTGGCGATCGACGTCGATGTGGGAGCCGTCGACCGCGACGACCATCCAGTCGGCGGGCTGCTCGGGCGGCGGGTAAACTCCCATCAGGGATTCATCGACCTCTGCCGCCAAGTAGGGGCGTTGTCTGGTGTCCGACGTTTTCTCGGTTGCCGTGGCTGGGTCAACGCCGGCCGCCGAGTTTATCAGGGCGGTCAGCCGCTCTTCGCGGGCCTGGTTGGCGCCGCGTACAGACTGGGTGAGTTGGTCCAATTGAAGGACCGTTTGTCCCATGTCCAGGCCCATTACTGCCTACCTAAGCACCCGTTCGTCGCCGGTGCGGCGGGTGATCTGTTGCTGGTCCATGTACTCCAGGAGAGGAAGGATATATTTTCGGCTGGTGTCGAACATGGTCCGGGCCTCGGCTACCGTGATATTGCCCTGGTCCTTGAGGTGTTGGACGATGCGCTCGGTCATCTCCCGGTAGGCCTCGGCGTCGAAGACTACCCCGTCAGTCATCCGGACCACCTTACCCTGGTCGATGAGGACGCTCAGCAACTCGGGGCTGATCTTCTGGTTGCTGGGTGGAGCATAAGGGTCTTTCTGCAGGGAATTCAAGTAGGCCGACGCCTCTTCTTCCATCTTTGGCGTCAACGTGATCTCATGGTCGGGCAGGCGGAGCGATTGTCGTTCATCAACCACGACCTGTTCCTTGACCAGCCTGATCAACGCCCGCTGGTAGACCGGCTGAGACAGGTCCAGACGGCTGCGTATCTCCTGGGCCGGGACGCCCTGTCGCAACGGGTATTGGGTGTGGTAGAGCTGTAGGGCCGAGGTGACTTTGCTCTTGAGGATTGCCCAGCCCTGAGCCGAATAAACCACGGCGTCGGCGTCCCTTCCGAAATCACCCAGGGTTACCAAATGGTCTTCCCTGGTCAACTGGGCTACCCTTTCAAAAACTTCCTCCCGGGACAGGTTGGTACGCTGGGACAGCGTGGTCATGTCGCAGGGGCTCCACTGCTCGGCAACGCTGATGATGACGTCTCCGCCCGTTCCCTGATCGAGGGTCAACAGCCGTTCCACGACATCGTCGTCGAACCGGCGGTAGCGCCGCCGAGGGGTGGGATCAACTATCTGGCCGCCGCCCAGCGTGTCCTCAGAGGAGCGTATAACGAAGAAATCGCCTTTGACCACCGGGAGAGGATCGTTCAATAAGAGTTGGACCCAGCCTTCCTGTCCGGCCAGCAGCCGGTCGGTGTCAAGAAGTCTGACCCGCGCTGAGGTCTCGCTGGTGAACAGGTGGAAGGTGACGCCCTGGTTGTGTTTCAGGGGGTTGGGCGCATTCTTGACCATCCGTAGGCGGGCGTCCAGGCGACGGGTGGGCTTGAGCCAACCCGGTATGGTCAAAATCTCACCGCGTTCAACTTCGCCCTTGGACAGGCCCGAGAGGTTTACTGCCAGCCTTACGCCGGGGTCGGTGGCGTCCACCTTGGTCTTGTGGCTCTGGAGGCCTCTGACCCTAGCCCGCTGCCCCGACCCGGCCAACTCGATCTCCTGTCCCACGGTCAATGTACCATCGATGAGGGTGCCGGTGACCACCGTGCCGAATCCGGAAATGGTGAAACAACGGTCGACGGGTAGACGAGGGCGTCCCAGGTCTTGGCGCTCATCGGTCTCGTCCAGGATACGATCCATGGTGGCTTTCAGTTCGTCCATGCCGTCGTCTGTGTAGGCAGAGACGGCGACCATGGGGCAGCCCTCGAAGGACGTGCCTTGCAAGGTGTCTTCCACTTCGGCTTTGACCAGTTCCACCAATTCTTCGTCCACCAAATCTGTCTTGGTGACGACCACCAGTCCGCGGGTAACTTGAAGGATGTCCAGGATGGCCAAGTGCTCTCTGGTCTGGGGCATGACGCTTTCGTCTGCGGCGACGATAAGGAGGGCTAAGTCGATGGCGCCCACGCCGGCCAGCATATTCTTGATGAACCTTTCATGGCCGGGCACGTCGACGATGCTGACTTCCTGCCCGCTGGGCAGTGTCATCCATGCGAAGCCCAGGTCAATGGTCATCTCCCGCGCTTTCTCTTCAGGAAAGCGGTCGGGGTCGATGTCGGTCAAAGCTTTGACCAGGGTGGACTTGCCGTGATCCACGTGTCCGGCTGTGCCTATGACGTACATGGAGGGATGCCTCTAGCAGGAATGGCTACAGGATAGCACTAGAGCCACAGATGGAATAGCGGTCTGGGACAATTACCCTACTCCAAGAATCGGGTAAAAGCCTGATTGGCGATGAGGTAGGAAGATTCGGTCAGCTTCAGGCAGTCGCCGTCTTGTTCCAGCAGGCCCAGGTTGATGCATTCTTGTATCGGGGCATGGAATTTTTTGGCCAGGTCAACGCCGGTTAGTGATGAGGCGTTGGACAGGTTCAGGCCGTCCAGCAGCCGCAGACCCAGGAACATGGTCTCCGAGCAGGTGGTCTCTAGACTGAGGTGTTCCCAGCCTCCCAACGTCGGGACTTCCTTCAGCGCGGCTTCCACCAGTGCGTCCATGGGCCGGACGTCGGCAGCGGCCCATTCAGAGGCTTTTGCGTTGTATTCTCGTGGTGATAAGAGCGTCCACAAGCGCCAGTCCCCCAGGCGGGAATGCGCGCCGGGGCCTACGCCCAGGTACGGGCCGTTCTCCCAATAGACGACGTTATGCTCGCAGGCCCGTCCCGGCAACGACCAGTTGGATATCTCATAGTGATGGTAGCCCGCCGCCCCTAACAACTCGCGGGCGTATTGGTACATATCGGCGGCCAGATCGGAGTCTGGTTCGGTAATCTTCCCATCCTCCAACCAGCGGTGCATGGGCGTCCCCTCTTCTATGCTCAGGGCATAGAGAGATATATGCTCCGGTGCTAGGCCAATCAAGGAATCGAGGGTATGCCGCCACCGGTCGATGGACTGGTTGGGCAGCCCGTACATCAGGTCCAAGTTCACGTTGTCGAATCCAGCTTGGCGGGAGGACTCGAACGCCTCCACCGCTTCCGATGCCTGATGGCGGCGGCCCAGTAGGTTTAGGAGGTCGTTGTCCAAGCTCTGTACCCCGATGCTGAGCCGGTTGACTCCTTGGGCAAGGATTCCGGCGCAGGCAGCGGCGTCCAAGTCTCCTGGATTAGCTTCTATGGTGATCTCGGCGTCAGGGCTAACCTGATAGGAAGCCTGAATTGAGCCAAGTATCTTTTCGATATAGCCCTTAGGCAGGTAAGAGGGGGTCCCGCCGCCGAAGAATATCGACTTTACGGCCGGATGGGTCAGGCTGTCGCCCCAGCGTTCGATCTCGGAGGTCAGCGCGGGGAGAAAGGGTTCGATGAGGTTCTCGATGCCCTGGTAGGTGTTGAAATCACAGTAGGGACACTTGGTCTTGCAAAATGGAATGTGGACGTAGAGTCCCATTCCAGATGCGGGAATGATCGGGCGTGCGTTACTCGTCGTCAATCAGCCTGCTGGAGCCGTCGACCACTTTCTCGGGATCCTTGTCTTCGGGGCGATCCGACTCGGTAACCCGGTCCATATGCTCGTCCACGATCGTTGGCGGCGCCAGCTTGGTCAGAAACAACAGCGCCAAGCCCAATATGATGAGGTCGTCAAACCTTCCTACTACGGGAATTCGGTCTCTTAGGATGTCGTATGGGGAGACGATGTAGATCAAGGCAAGCGGCACCAGCGCCCGCAGGAAGATCGATACCCGTTTGTCGAAGGTCAAACGCCAGACCAGGCGGGCGAACTTCAGAGCTTTGGGCAACAAGCGGGGGGCCAGGAAATATAAGAGGGGGAACGCTAATCTGTAGAACATGGTCAAACTCTAAGAGCGCCTTATCTCCCATTAAATTATAATCCAAGGTGTGATAACTTGAAACCGACCGGTTTCCATCACTGTATTAAGACGCCACCGGCGCGTTTGGCCTTATTAAAGGCGCCCTATCGTTGCTGTTGGAGGGGTGAGCATGCCCAGGGCAAAACGTCCCCAGACTCTCGGAGCTCTCCG
>UINC01001130.1_pt1 | contig 28437 bp, 22 predicted proteins | sample 5385821 | NCBI WGS metagenome assembly UINC01 (sample SAMEA4666929, study PRJEB26691) | marine metagenome | isolation source: Pacific Ocean | place: Pacific Ocean | collected 2011-10-13 | reverse complement strand
TTCTTCAAAAGAACGATAGTTGTACATCTCAATTTCAGAACGCACAATTTCCTCGATCATTTCTTCTGTTACTAAATCGACAGCAATAAAATCCTGGAGCCATGTTTGAAGGTCTGAGTTTTTTACCGCGCTGATTTCCTCATCACTTATTAATTCATTATTGGCCCGTTTTTCACATAGGCTAATTATCGTATGATAAACTTCAAGGAAATCCTTGTCTGCTTTTCCGCTTAAAAAAGCTTTTGCGATGAATAGAATCGCTCGCATCGCGTCTCCAAATCGAAAAGCAATTAAGGTTGCCGCATAGGATCCACCCAGTACTATCAGCAAAGATTTCAAATCAACAAAGCGGGAAATAGAGCCGAGCCATGAACCTTGAAATTCAGCAAAATTTGCTTTTAGCGCCCGTATTTCTTCTATTGAAGCCTGTGTTGCTTTTAATGTATCCAGCGCCGTCTCAAATTCCCTGAACTGGTACATATAATAATTCGAAAGGTGATCCGGCCAGACTATGCCGAAAATCACCAACGATGCTCCTATCATCATTCCCAGAAGGGTTCCAATTTTGTCTAACATGAGATCCTTAAAACAATTCGCATAAAAATATTTTTAGTAGTTATATCAATGACATGCTCCAATTATTAGTCTAAATAATCAGTTATCGCACGAACAGGAAAAGCTTGTCCAAAAAATTCATAGTAATAAGCCTGAAACATGATAGGCTAAAGACATTGAGAGCCTTAATAGAGCAGTCAGCCGGTTTTCATGTTTCTTCCGAGCATTCTGTCTTAAAAACCTAAGAATTACAATACATTTTCTGAAAATGCCGCTAAGCATTCTTCTAAAGCATTTTTAGCACAATGCAGTATGAACCAATAATGACAGAGCAACCGCATTTTTTTAAGACATTAGAGAAAAAACAAGGCGCTTGCCTGAGGCAGGCCCCATGGACAACCGCGCAGACTAATCTAGGCACTGTGAATCTGTTGAGTCGGAAAAAATTTACTGAAAAATTGCTGGAGTGTATTCTCCCTATGTTTGAGGTGAGCGGGGATTTGAACAGGTTTGCGGGACTGCAGCCGCTTTATGAGGGAATAAATCTGCTTGACCCGCATTATTGCCGTAGGGATGAAGCACAGCGTATGCTGGAAAAATGCCTCGGGCTTAACGATCATCAACGAACCCACCTGGCAGGCGCGGTGATGCATTTTATGGAAATTGTTAAACAGACAAACCTGAATACGCTGGAGCTTCAAACAAAAGAAATATTGATTTTATGGTGGAAGATATTTCCGCAAACTAAAGCCTGGAATGCTTTAAAGTGGCTCTGGGATGAAGGAGTAGCAGTACCTCACAGTCAAAGTGGATTTCGCGCATGGCGTCGTTTTTCACAGGGAAGTTTAGCAGATTCGGAAAATATTTTGGAAACACATCCGAAAAAATGGCTGGAAATCTGTGAGGAGCAAACCGATTTTGCGACTGCTCTTGAAGCGGACCGAATGGCCGCCGCGTTTTCCGGAGATGGGAGACACGCCGGGCTGGCAGGAATTTGCGCGGAGTTGCCAGACTGTGAGAATTGTGAGCTAAGCTCGGAATGCCTCTGGTGTGCTGCTGACACAAATTCGGCAAAATTCAAAATAGAAGAAAAAATACAGCGAAAATTAATTTCAGCAGAAGATATTCCGGAACTGATGCGCTGGCTGCTTACTTCAAATCCGGAAGAAGGCAAAGCACTTGAGCATGCACTTAACCCTGACGCTCCGCTCAAAGATTGGAGTCGGAAACGCATGAGAAGCCTGGAAAAAAAGCAGCCGCTCGGTTCAGAACTGATTTTGCGGGTGGAAGCACTGAGGGAACTCTGCAGAAATTACGGGATTGAAAAGCTGAAACCTCAGGATCAATTTAGTTCCAGCCGAGATATTTTTAAGCATTTTCATCAACAGTTGTCACGCCAAAAACAGGAGCAGTTTATCATTGTTCTGTTGGACAATAAACACCGCTATTTAGCTGAGGAAGATGTCAGCAAGGGTATTTTAAATAAAAGCCTGGTGCATCCCAGAGAAGTGTTTGCTTCAGCGATTGAACATCGAGCGGCGGCAATGATATGCATTCATAACCATCCGTCCGGTGATCCGGAGCCTTCACAGGAGGATTTGAGAATTACGGAACGTCTGGCTGAAGTAGGAAAACTGGTGGGAATTCCGGTGCTGGATCATGTAATTGTCGGAAATGAAAGTTACACAAGTTTTGCAGATAAAGGAATACTTTGAAAAAAATTAAAGATCACTATTTTCACAAGGCAAAGCGTGATGGCTACGTTGCCCGTTCTGCTTATAAACTTGAAGAAATTGATAAAAAACATCGACTGCTCCGCAAAGGCAATCTGGTGCTGGATCTTGGCTGCAGTCCTGGCTCATGGTTACAGTACGCTGCCGGAAAAGTTGGAGAGCAAGGACAGGTACTGGGCGTGGATCTGCAGACGGTTAAACTTTCACTGCCGAAAAATGTCAAAGTACTGCAGGCTGATATTTTTGAAATGACGGTAAAGGATTTTGAAATGAACGGAGGTATGGTTGACGTGGTCCTGAGCGATATGGCTCCAAAAACTACCGGAATTCGAGATACGGATGCCCAACGTTCCTATGCGCTGAATCAGCAGGTTCTTGAGTTGTCGGGCGACTTGCTGCGGCCTCATGGAACTCTGCTGGTAAAAGCTTTTCAGGGAGCGCCTTTGGAGCAGCTGCGCCGTGAATTCAGCAACTCATTCACCCAGGTTAAGTTATGTAAACCAAAAAGCTCTCGTTCCGAAAGTGTGGAAATTTTCCTGCTTGGATTAAATAAAAAGTGAGCTTCCCGAAAAATCCTGAAAATCATTCCGCAGCTGAATCAGTAATCCAGGAATGAATAATATTCAGAGCTGTTCTGCTGTGGTGTCATTTCTATATTATAAATTAATGTCTAATAATATTAGTATATTAGTCGAGTGTCGATTTCTCCCTGCACTCGAAATGAAACTCTCCGGAGGACTTTATACTTGCTCATCAAAAGTGAAGATGCAGAAAAAATGTAAATATTGTTAAAGGTTTTACAATAATTGCCGATTTAAAACACGAGAGTAAACTCTGGAAAATGTCCGGAGATATTTGTGTTTATTACTTCACACCTGCTACAGCTAAACTTAAAATCTTTCGTCGGCAATGAAAATAAGACAAAACCCAACAGCCTTGAACACATTGAGACATGCGTCGAATTACTTCAGCAAGGTGAAGGGGGGCATTGAGCGGCTTAGTTCCGGAGTCAAGATAAACAAAGGGGCCGATGGACCTGCCTCACTGATTGCCTCAGAAAGACTGCGTGGAAATATTGCGGGACTTAAACAGGTCTACAGCAATGTTTCAACTTCTGTATCCCTCCTGCAAACTGCGGAAGCGGCCTTAAATGAAGTCAGTAACATGCTGATTAAGATCAAACAATTGACCGTTCATGCGCTGAACGAAGCAACCAACAGTTCTGACATGTTAGCTGCAGATCAGCAGGAAATTGAAAATCTTTTGAGTTCAATTGATCGTATTTCGCAGAACACAGAATTTGGCGGTAAAAGGCTGCTTGACGGCAGTATGAGTACAAACGGTACTGCTGTGGGTGAATCGCTGAGCTTTGTCTCTGCCGAAGCAACTGCGTCCTCTTCACCGGAGCAAGGCTGGGAAGTTGATATTCAGCAAATAGCAACAAGAGCCAGAATGAAAGGTGACGTCGCTATAGATGTAAACAACATCCGCAACGGTTTGCAAATTCTGCTGAATGAAGGCGGACGGAGCATGTCTCTGAATACATCGGAGGGTCAGTTAGGCCGCGACCTTGAGCAAATGCTCAAGGATGTGGAGCAGTTTCCTTTACGCTTTCCCGCCGCGGAAATGTCTTCACAAATTCGTGGAATGGTCGTTTATGCCTTAAATCAGGGAATTGCGGAATACGGCTTAAAGCTTCAGGTCATGGAGACTCCGGATAATACCTTACAAGTCCAGCACAATAATTTTGGAGATTCCAGTACATTTTCTGTGACCAGCTCAATTGCGGGAATACTTTCCCCAAAAGCAAATATTGCTCAAATTGCAGAGAGTGGAAAAAATATAGAAGGTACAATCAACGATCAGCTCGCGTTGGGCGAGGGTCAGTATTTGACAACGATACAGGGGATGGAAGCAGCCGGTGTTACTGTAAAGTATGAGAAAGAATTAGGCTATCATGAAATACCAGTTTATGATGATGCCGGTCTCAGGACGGGCACACAGTTGATTGAGCAAAAAAACGAAGACATTGTCGGTGGACCGGAGAATCCGAAAAAAGAAGGCTATGTTCACGTTTCTCAGATGTCAAAAGAATTTCAGGTAGGAGTTGATAAACAGTCAAACTCTGCATTCTCATTTGCAAATGTCCGCACAAATCTCATGGGTAAAGGCATTAAGAATAAAAGCGGATTTCTTAGTCTTGCGGACATTGACGTAAAAACCGCACAGGGCGCAAATGACGCGGCAAAAATCGTCGGGCAGGTAATTGATCAAATATCTGTTTACCGCGGTGAATTGGGTTCATTTCAAAAGAATACACTTGAGAGCAACCTCAACAGCCTCAAAGTAGCAGAAGAAAATATCACCCAGGCGGAGTCCACCCTGCGTGACTCAGATATGGCTGCCGAAATGTCGAATCTCACCAAAGATCAAATCATGCTGGAGGCAAGTACTGCGATGATTGCCCAAGCTAATCAAGTTCCAAAAACTGTACTGGGTCTAATCCAAAACAGCGCATAGACTGAAAGCTGGTTCTCATTTTAAAGCACAGGTAGCTGAGTTCCGCTGTATCCTCCATCTTCCATTTTCTCTTCCGGACTTCCAGCTGTTATTCTCCAAAAAAACTTGCCGTTTACTCAACTTAGGGGCTAGAATTACGCTGATTCAGAAATATTTTTCTGCATTCAGTAAATCTAAAAAGTCTGGGCATTACCGCCACTTTGACAGTACAGAATGAACTCAACTTAAATGGAAACTCCACAAAAGTCCCCACAAATTTCTTTGGAATTGAGAGGAATTACCAAAAAATTTCCCGGCATTGTTGCTAATGAATCGGTTGATTTTGACTTGCGTGAGGGAGAGATTCACACCATTCTTGGCGAAAACGGTGCAGGCAAATCAACCTTGATGAACATGATCGCCGGTCTTTTTCCGGCGGATGAAGGAGAGATGCGAGTTTTTGGTGAAAAGGTAAATTTCACCAATCCCCGGCAGGCGATTGAAAAAAGTATCGGCATGGTTTTTCAGCATTTTATGTTGGTAAAGAACCATACAGTTGCAGAAAATATCATCCTGGGTCAGCCCGGTATGGTGAGGCTTAATTTGAAAGAAGTCCATCAGCAAATCAGGGAAATCAGTGAGCGTTATGATTTGTTTGTTGATCCGGAAAAGAAAATTCAGCAACTCTCAGTCGGCGAGCAGCAACGTGTTGAAATTGTGAAAGTGCTGTTCAGAGGTGCACGTATCCTGATTCTGGATGAGCCAACCGCAGTTTTGACTCCGCAGGAATCGGAAGCATTGTATGAAATCATGCAGCGCATGACGAAAGAAAAACATTCCATCATTTTTATCACTCATAAAATGAAAGAAGTGATGGCGCTTTCACACAGGATTACGGTTTTGAGCCGTGGAAAAGTGATGGCAACTTTGCTGAGAAAAGAGACAAATCCGCAAAAACTTGCTGATTTGATGATTGGTAATCTGGAAGCTCAAGATGTTGTTAAAGTTTCAGAATTCCTGCGTAAAACAGTGGTTGAAGAAAGCATTGAAGTTGATTCAGAACCTCAAAATATACAGCAAAAATCAGGAAACTTAACGGTTGCATTAAAAAATATTCATGCGGTAAATGACTTGGGACATCCGGCTTTGAAGGGAATTTCATTTGAGATACGTTCCGGAGAAATTTTAGGTATGGCCGGAGTTTCCGGAAATGGTCAACCGGAATTGACTGATGTGTTGAGCGGCTTGCGACCAGCGACTCAAGGCACGTATCAGTTTGAAGAGGCGGCACTAAAAAATCCTACAGTGAACGAAATGATTGAACGTGGAATTGGTTATATTCCGGAGGATCGTAAGAAGTATGGAGTGTCTTCCGGAATGTCGATTGCTTATAATTTCCTGCTGCGTGATTTTCGAAATCCGGAATTTTGTTCTCACCAACTGCTCAAGCAGGCAAATATATTTGACTATGGTCAAAAGAAAATGGAGGAGTTTGATATTCGTGCTCCTTCAGCAAAATCTCAGGTTGGACTGCTTTCCGGAGGAAACATGCAGAAAGTAATTCTTGCCCGTGAAATTTCACGTCCGTTGAGTCTATTGCTGGCCTCACAGCCAACCCGGGGTTTGGATATTCACGCGACCAGTTTCATCCGTGAGCAAATTTGCCGTGCACGCGACAATGGACTGGCGGTGCTCTGGATTTCAGAAGATTTAGATGAATTGCTGATGGTCGCCGACCGTATCGCGGTGATTTTTGATGGACGTATTGTCGGAATACTTTCGCAAGAAGAAGCCTCAGTCAGTCTGATTGGTCAGATGATGACCGGGATGAGCAGTGACGGTCCGGAAAATTTGCTGGAGAACAATGAAAATGCGTGATTACCTTTTATTTTATGTAAACGGCATACGCCACCAAATTTCCGGGGAGCGTGGTTTTCAATCTCTCTCTGAATTTTTACGTGGTGATTTGGGATTAGTCGGTACAAAAGTAGTTTGCGCTGAAGGAGACTGTGGTTCATGCACGGTGCTCATTGGACGTGTCCGGAACTCCGTGATGTGTTATGAAGGAATTAACAGCTGCATTCAGTATCTGTATCAACTGGATTGTGCCCATGTGATCACCGTGGAAGGCTTAAAGGACGAAACCAAAAAAATACATCCTGTACAAAAGGCGATGATTGACACGCTTGGGTCACAGTGCGGATATTGTACACCGGGATTTGTGATGTCACTGGCTGCAATGTTTGAAACACAGGAAGCTATGACGAGGAGTTCAGTACAGGACGGTTTAACCGGAAACTTGTGTCGCTGCACCGGCTATGAACAAATAATAGACGCGGCCTTGTCTTTGAATCCAAAAGAGATACCCAAAGCATCTAAACGTTTCAATGAAGAAGCAATACTGACGGATTTTAGGGAACATGTTTCACAAGCTGTTTCTTGTGAATTTGAGGAAAAGTGGAACGGCAGCTCACAAAAAGTTCAGTTTTATGTTCCGACTACTTTGAACGAAGCACTTGAGTTTAAACAAAAACATCAGCATGTCACCGTGGTTGCTGGAGGTACCGATATTTCGGTACAGATGAACAAGGAGCGTCTTGAGCCAAGCAGCGTGATGAGTCTCACTCATTTGAACGGGTTGGAAAGTTTCGAAATAAACAATAAAACAGTGACAGTTGGAGCAAAGCTGAGCTGGTCGAAATTAGCAGAACATTGCCAACAGCATCTTCCTCAGTTTGCCAAAATAATCGAAATTTTTGCTTCACGGCAAATCAAGAATGCGGCAACACTTGCAGGCAATATCGCCAATGCCTCACCAATTGCGGACTCTCTACCCTTCCTTTATGTAATTGACGCAGAAATTGAATTGAGCACATATCAGCAGAATGTTGAAGTGGCGGAAAAACGTTGGGTCAGGATTAATCAATTTTACCACGGTTATAAAATAACCGAAATGAAAGCGGAGGAATTGATCACAAGAATTCGCTGGAATCTGCCGGAAACGGAGGATGTACTGAAACTCTACAAAGTTTCAAAACGTAAAGACTTGGATATTTCAACGTTTACCGCAGGAATATGGCTGAAGTTGAAAAAAACTAAAATACAAAATGCGCGTCTTGCTTTTGGGGGAGTTGGCCCTGTTGTTCTGCGTTTGCCTGAGACAGAGGAATTTTTGCGGGGCAAACCGCTGCTGCTGGAAATTTTCCAGGAGGCAGGTAAAATAGCTCGCGATGAAATTAACCCGATTTCAGATGTACGCGCTTCTTCGGATTATCGGTCGCAGTTAACGGAGAACATTTTGTTGAAGTTTTTTCATGAATGCTGTGACTCCTTGAACAAAAAAAAGGCGGCATGAAAGTAGTTGGAAAACAAGTTCCGCATGATTCCGCAGTAGGACATGTGACGGGAGAGGCTTTGTTTGTGGATGATTTAGCCTTCACCCAAAATGAGTTGATCGTGGATTTTATCGCAAGTCCTGTGGCACATGGTAAAATAAAAAGTTTTAATTCTGCGGAACTGTCCCAACTGGAAGGAATTGCGGGCGTTTTTACTTTTGCGGATATTCCCGGACATAATCTTTATGGACCTGTAATTCAGGATGAACGCTTTTTGGCGGAAAAGATAGTGGAATATGTGGGACAGCCAATCGCGGTTATCGCAGGAGAGTCCCGGAAAGCGATTCGTCATGCCAAAAAAAAATTGCGCCTCGAAATTGAAGAATTGACTCCGGTTTTCACTATCGATGAGGCACTTGCCGCAAAACAATTTATCGGTGTCTCACGTGTGTTTAATCAAGGTGATTTTGAAAAAGCCTGGAGCACAGCAGAACACACTGTAGTAGGAACTTTTGTATGCGGTGGTCAGGAGCAATTCTACCTTGAATCACAAGCTGCAATCGCGTGGCCGGGAGAGCACGGTGAGATTCATGTTCATTCTTCAAGTCAGAATCCTACGGAAATTCAGGAAGTTGTGGCAGAGGCCCTGGGTTTAGGTTTTCACGAAGTGGTTTGTGTCTGCAAACGGATGGGAGGCGCATTTGGCGGTAAGGAAACGCAGGCGGTGATTCCGGCTGTCATGGCGGCACTGGTAGCGGCAAAAACGAAACGACCGGCGCGGGTTGCCTACACGAAAGACGACGATATGCGTTCAACCGGAAAAAGGCATCCGTACAAAATTTATTACAAAGCCGCGTTCACCGCTGAAGGTCAGATCACAGGCGTGAACTTGGAAATTTATTCCAATGGCGGAGCCGGAGCAGACTTGTCAACCGCAATCCTGGAACGTACTTTGTTCCATGCAGACAATGCTTATTTTATTCCGAATCTCTTTTTTAAAGGAACTATCTGTAAGACAAATTTTCCGCCAAATACAGCATTCCGAGGATTTGGAGGACCGCAGGGCATGGCGAATATCGAATACGTGATTCAGGAAATTGCCCTCGTTTTGAAAAAGGACGCTTTTGAGATTCGTCGCCTCAATTGTTATGCTCACGCTGAACGCAATATAACTCCATACGGACAGGTCGTACGCAATCATCTCCTCCCGGAAATTCTGGATCAACTTGCCGAAACTTCGGAATATCGCCAGCGCTTGCAGGAAGTGGAGGAATTCAATCGACAGTCCACTACTCACTTGCGTGGACTCGCTTTAACGCCGATGAAGTTTGGAATTTCCTTTACTACAAAATTCCTCAATCAGGGAAATGCGCTGGTGAATGTTTACAAGGACGGTACGGTGCAGGTTTCAACCGGTGGTACAGAAATGGGGCAGGGTCTGAATACTAAAATCAGGCAGTTAGTCGCGGATGAATTCGCCATTTCATATGACGATGTACGGATAATGATTACTTCCACGGAAAAAAACAACAATACTCCGCCGACTGCCGCTTCAGCAGGAACCGACCTGAACGGCATGGCTGCGCTAAACGCATGCCGGAAAATTAGAAAAAATTTGACGGAATTTGCCAGTAGTTATTTGTTGTCGCCTGATAGTGGTTTTGATCCATCTCCGGAAAATATCATTTTTGAAAACGGAATAATTTATGATGATCGGTGTAAGGTTCGCTTTCCGGAATATAAAATTACTTTCCGGGAACTGGTAAAGCTGGCATTTATGGAAAGGATCAGTTTAGGCGAGCGAGGTTTTTACGCGACGCCTGAAATTGATTTCAACCGTGAAACGGAGAAAGGTGAACCATTTTATTATTACACAACCGGCGCCTCAGTTTCTGAAGTGCTGATTGACCGTTTTACGGGACAGCTCAAACTGGAGCGTGCAGATTTGCTGATGGACATTGGTGAGACAATAAATCCAGGAATTGACAGGGGGCAAATTATTGGAGGTTTCATTCAGGGAGTCGGTTGGGTTACAAATGAAGATTTGCGTTATTCTGATAAAGGTGAGCTCTTGACCTATTCTCCGACAACTTACAAAATTCCGAATATTCAGGATCTTCCGGAAATTTTCAATCTAGACACAATCGAAAATCCGCAACATAAAATCAACGTCCGCCGCAGCAAGGCGGTTGGCGAACCGCCGCTGATGCTTTGTCTGTCAGTCTGGATTGCGGTCAAACATGCTTTATCGTGTGTAAGAAATGACTCGATACCTCGACTAAATCTTCCAGCTACTGCTGAAGAAATACTGCGTAGAATCACAGAACTGAATGACGATTCTAAAGATGCTGCTGCAGGAACTTCTTCTGCAGATGAATCAGAAGTCTCGCTGGTTTCCCTGCCGATACTCTTTGCTGAAAAAAGTAAACAACCGTAACAAGCCTCAAGTTGTAGATTGTTTTGCCCGCAAAATAGCTGATTGAATTGACATTTAAGGTTTATTTTAGCATAGTGTAAGTTATAAATTCTTGAAAAAGAATGCTTGAAAATTAAAAAAATACTCACAATGGAGAGAGAATGAAGGATATAGAAATTAACGGGATTAAGGAAACCATCGTCGAGCGCTCGGATTATCCGATTGAAGAATGCAAAAACATTCTGGGACAGGAAGTAACTGCAATTTTAGGTTATGGACCGCAGGGTAGAGGACAGGGCCTGAACATGCGTGATCAGGGTTTCAAGGTTATTTTGGGACTGCGTAAAGGTCGGAGCTGGGACAAAGCTCTGGCAGATGGTTGGGTTGAAGGCGAAACGCTTTTTGAAACAGAAGAAGCAGCACAGCGCGGGACTATTCTGCAATATTTGCTCTCAGACGCCGGACAGATTGCTGCATGGCCCATGGTAAAATCAAATTTAAATGATGGCGACGCTCTCTATTTTTCCCATGGTTTCGGAATTGTGTTTCATGAGGATACGAGCATCATACCTCCTGAAAATGTTGATGTGATCCTGGTTGCACCAAAAGGCAGCGGACTTACCGTGCGTACACATTTTCAAGCAGGACGCGGAATTAACGCTTCTTTCGCAATTCATCAGGATTATACTGGACGTGCCAGAGAACGCTGCATTTCAACAGCCTTCGCAATTGGTTCCGGACATCTTTTTGAAACTACCTTTAAGAAAGAAGTTCACAGTGATCTCACCGGTGAACGTTGTGTTTTGATGGGACTGCTTCAGGGAGCTTTTCTCGCGCAGTACGAAGTTTTGCGTGAACATGGACATTCGCCTTCGGAAGCCTACAATGAAACAATTGAAGAAGCACTGCAAAGTCTATATCCTCTGGTTGCAGAAAAAGGCATGGACTGGATGTATGCTAACTGCTCGACTACTGCTCAACGTGGAGCGCTCGACTGGGCACCGCGTTTTCGTGATGCAATAAAACCTGTGGTAGAAAAGTGCTATCAGAGTGTGCTGGATGGAACTGAAGCTAAAGTATCCATCGATTCCAACTCCCAGGCTGATTACCGTGAAAAATTGGAAAAGGAGCTTGAGGAAGTCAGCAATCAGGAAATGTGGCAGGCCGGGAAAGTATTACGTCAATTGCGTCCGGAAAACTTATAAGCATCAGTTAAGGTCACTATGGGTTTTGTCAAGTTACTTGAAGAAGGCAAGTATTTCGAAATACAAAAGCGGAGTGGACGTTCCGAAACTTTGGAACAAGAGGCAATGTCATTTTGCGGTGCGTTGCGTCCACACTACAATCCTAACATGATTCTGTTGTTGTCAAGTCCGCTTGAATCACGTGGTGACGTTTTCGAATTCAGGTCAGAAGATATTATTTACGCAGAAGAACTTTCCAGTATCACCAAGCCAAACGGTGTGACCGTTGAACGGGTACGCCTTTGGGTCAAGAACGGTAGTCCAGCAATGCGTATGGAACCGATACTTGTAGGAAATGACGAGTAAGCAACGCTAAATCTTTGCTAAAAACAGGCGCAAAATCTAAGTCACCGTTTTCAGCAGCTTGACAGACTGTTTTTTCACTTGCCTCTTCTGCAAGATGTACAGCCAATTCCTAATGTCACAAATCATGCCCCCCTTCAGTTCAACTAATACAAATTTGAGCAAATCAATACTTCTGTCGGGGCTGCTGCTGTTGCTGGTTTTGCTGTTCATTTCTTGGCTGCCAAACTCAGTCTTTGCTCAATTTGAAGATGATGTAGAAATTCCGGAAAACGTTGTGACTTTTCAGGCACGTTTAGAACCTGAAAAACCACGTCCGGGAGAACACGTCCGTATTATTTTGGATTTGAAAATTCATCAGGGCTGGCACGTTTTTTCCGTAATACCCGGTGAAGGAGATTTCGCCCCTATTCCCACCACTCTGACTTTCGAAGATGAGTCTCTGCTCCTGATAGGTCCTGTCTACGAAAGTAACCCTATTACTGCTCCGGATCCTTTTCTGGACATGGTGTTGAGCTTTCATGAAGAGCAAGTCAGTCTGTTCCAAAACGCCCAGATTCCGCAGGAAATGAACGGAGGTACTGTTTGGAAAAACAGTGGAAATCTCAGTTATCAAGCCTGCAGTGACCGTGTTTGTCTGCCTCCCAAAACTGATCGGTTTTCTATCGAAATTCCGCTTGGAATAGGAGAGACACGTAGCGAATATAAAATTCCGCAGTTTGCGGTTGATAATCCTCCGGAAGATATTTCTGAACTTGAAGATGCACTCAAGGGAGGTTTTTGGAGTTTTATCGGTTTGGCTGTCATTGCGGGATTCTTGGCATTATTGACACCCTGCGTCTTTCCAATGATTCCGGTTACTGTCGCTTTTTTCACCAAACAAGGTGAGTCCAATCCCAGGGAAACGCTGCGGCTGGCAGCACTTTTTGGTTTGGGAATCGTTGGAACTTATACTGTAACGGGGATGCTGCTTTCCATGGTTTTGGGTGCAGCAGGTGCCGTACAGTTTGCCACTAACGGCTGGATCAATTTAGCAATTGGCCTGATGTTTACTCTTTTTGCCTTCAGTCTGATGGGTTTCATACAACTGAACGCACCGGGTGGTTTGGGAAATATTGTGGACCGCTGGTCCAGGCATTTGAGTGGAATTGCAGGGGTGCTGGCCATGGGGCTGGCTTTCACGCTGACATCTTTCACCTGCACAGTTCAATTTGTAGGCACACTGCTGATCGCTGCTTCACAGGGCATGTGGTTTTGGCCCATTGTGGGTATGCTGGTTTTCTCAACGGTTTTTGCTTTCCCTTTTTTCCTGCTGGGAATTTTCCCCCGTCTTATCCAGTCAATGCGGTCCAAGTCCGGCGATTGGATGCTGCATCTGAAAATAATCCTTGGATTACTGGAACTGGCGGCGGCCTTTAAATTTTTCAGTAACTCAGATTTAGTCTGGCAACTGGGTATAATTGACAGGAATTTTGTGTTGGCTGCATGGGTCATACTGTGTACGATTGCAGCGCTCTTTCTGTTAGGAGGGATCAACATTCACCATGTACGAGTTGAATTGACAGGCGGTAGCGGATTTGCGTCAGCCTTCCTGTTTGCCATGCTCGGCATTTATCTGCTGCGGGGGCTGGTAGGAGTACCGCTTAATCCATGGGTCGATACATACTTGCCGCCTGTGCTGCAAACATTTTCAGAATCAAGAACCGGTTTTACAACAAGTTATGAAACTTCCGGAGAAGTTAAGGCACATGCCCTGCCTTGGCAAACAGATTTGCCTGCTGCTTTGATACAGGCGAAAGTGGAAAACAAAAAAGTGTTTATTGACTATACTGGATACACATGTGTTAACTGCCGCTGGATGGAAAAAAACATTTTTTCTCATCCGGATGTGATGACCCGGTTTCAGCAGAAATTTGTACTGGTTCAGCTTTATACTGACGGTGGTGAAAAAGCGGACGAGAACCAACGTATGCAAATCAGTAGATTCAAAACCGTTGCCCTTCCATTGTACGTGATTCTAGATGCAGATGATAATTTGCTGGCCAAGCGTGCTGGAATTATAAAACCTGCAGAGAAATTTTTAGAATTTCTGAACTAATTTTCCCTCTGATCAAAATAAACTGTGCGTTCTGAGATAAAAATATTCTTAACTCTTGGAGCAGTATTTTTCTTGAGTAGCTGTTCAGAACTTGGGTATTACTGGCAGGCTGCGTCCGGTCACCTCGAATTGCTAAACCGTAAGCAGGACATTCAGGAATTACTGGAATCTCCTGAGACATCTGCGGAATTAAAACGAAAACTGAAACTGGTTGAAAGTGTCCGCACTTTTGCGAGCGGGCGAATGGGGCTTCCGGATAATGCAGCTTACACCGCATATGTTGATCTGGGACGTCCTTTTGTGACTATGGTTGTTACCGCGGCACTGCCTCTTGAGTTGAAAGCACAGCAATGGTGTTACTGGTTTGTCGGCTGTCAGGAATACCGCGGTTATTTTGATGAAGCGGATGCCGAAGTGTTCGCGTTGGAAATGAAAGAGCAGAAGCTGGATGTTTCAGTGGGAGGGGTAAGCGCCTACTCTACTCTAGGTTGGCTCAACAAGCCTTGGCTGCCGAATTATTTTTCAGATCCGGTTCTGAGTACTTTTCTGCTTAAGAATGACGCAGAACTGATTGCGACACTGATCCACGAAATGGCGCATCAAATCGTTTATGTTAACAATGATACAGCGTTTAATGAATCATTCGCGGTTTTTGTGGAACAGGAAGGTCTGCGGCAATTTCTTGACGAAGCTGAAAATTCCAAGTTTATAGAAGGCAAGGTGGAAAAAACCTATCAGTGGTATTTGAGTGCGCGTAAAGATCGCATCCTGTTCCGGAAACTGGTTAAAACAACTTTTGATAAAATGGAGATCTTATTTGCGAAAAATTTTCCAGATTCTGAAAAGTTGCAGAAAAAACAACAGTTGTTCAATGAATTGCGTGAAAACTACATGAGTCGCAAGGAAGAATTTCAGGTGCTTTCCTATGGTAACTGGTTTGCTAAAAAGCTGAATAATTCACATTTGCTGGGTGTACAACGCTATCACAGTCAGGTAGAAAAATTTTCTCTTCTTTTTGAAGAACATGGACAACAGTGGCCGCAGTTTTTTGAAGCAGTCCGGAAACTGTCAAAATTATAAAATTCAATAATTTTTATTTTACGAAGCAATCTTAATAAACTCGAAGGAAATGTCCAACTCTATTTTTAATAATATACGTGTCATTCTGCTGGACCGTGACGGTGTAATTAATGAGGAGCCGGGACCGATCCTGAGCCCGGAGCAGTTTGTGATGATTCCCAAAAGCGCTGAAGCACTTGCCAGACTTAATGCCAGGGGTTGGCGCTGTTTCGTAATTACGAATCAGGCTGCATTTGCCAGAGGTGATTTGAGCGAGAGCGTTTTTCAAACTATAACAGAGAAAATGCGTGCTGAACTTGAAAAATCTGCGGCGCATATTGACGGTCAATATTATTGTCCGCATCATCCGGACTGGGAAAACGGTCAACGTAGATCAGCAGCAAAAGCATGTAACTGCCGTAAACCCGGCACCCTGCTGCTCGAGCAGGCATCCGCGGAACATGGATTTAGTGCAGAGGAAACGGTTTTTATTGGAGACTCCACCAGTGATTTTGCGGCAGCCGCCAAATGGGGCACATGCTCGATTGGTGTACGTACCGGACATGCAGGTCGGGACAGGAAGGTATCCGCAGAGCCGGATTATTGGCAAGCAGATTTGTGGGAGGCAGTTGAGTTTTTGCTGAAAAATTCAACCTGAACTTAAATCTTGATGGAATTTGCCTGTGATGATCTAAAGCAGCGCGCTATTGATTTGCACAAATAACTTGAGACCAACAGCACAAAAAGCTAGTGTTAAAGGATTACTTTTCCTCATTTAATTGTTTTAAATCATAGTTGATGAACATGGAAAAAGTCCTAAAACTGTGTCGTTTCAAGTGAAGCGAGAAATCTTCTTTAAGCCGCCACTCTAATATCATTAAGATTTCTCCCTACGGTCGAAATGACAAATTGTGTATTTTAGATTGTTCACGAATTTGTCAAAGTTTCATATAATTTATAGTATGACCATAAATAAGAATTATCATGACTAATATAATTTCAGGCATAACGTATTTTTTCAAAAATATCATCACACTGTTGTTACTCTCTTTTGCGGCAGTTCACATTTCAGGTACAGTTTTGGCCGGTACTCTTCCGGATGGACTCTATGCACAAATGAAAACCTCGAAAGGCGAAATAGTGTTAAGGCTTTTTTACCAACGCGTACCTGTGACAGTTTCCAATTTTGTCGGACTTGCAGAAGGCACAAAAGAGTGGAAAGACCCTGTTACAGGAAAAAACAACAAAACGCGATTTTACGATGGTTTGAGTTTCCACCGTGTGATCAAGGATTTTATGATTCAGGGAGGAGACCCTCTGGGAACGGGTTCCGGCGGGCCGGGTTATAATTTCCCGGATGAATTTCATCCTGACCTGAATCACAGCAAACCGGGTATACTTTCCATGGCCAACGCTGGTGCAGATACAAACGGCAGTCAGTTTTTTATTACACATGTTCCTACACCGCATCTTGACAAAAAACACTCGGTTTTTGGCGAAGTCGTTGAGGGGATGAATGTTGTAAATGCTATTCAAAAAGGAGATCAGCTTCTGGCGGTTACAATTCTCAGAAATGGGGAATCCGCAAAGTTGTTTGATCCGGAAGTCGCGGAAAAACTGCTTGCACAGCGTAACAAAGAACTTACTGAAAAAAATAAGAAAGTAATTCCTGCAGCAACCGCAAAAATAGATCCTGAAACTGTTCCAAAATCAGGACAGCCGGCGGCAGAGGAAGTAAGTGTTGAAATGCTGGTTGTGACATACAAAGGTGCACGTACACCTAAACAAAATATATACTACGATAAAGCCGCTGCTGAAAAAGTTGCAGAAAAACTGACTGATCTGGCCAGACGAAAAGGTGTTGTTTTTTCGGAACTGATCGACCGTTTCTCTGATCTGGCCCAACAGCCCAAATTGCCGTTATTATCTTCAAAAGAACCTAATTTGCCTGCTTTCCTCAAATCTGCTTTTAAGTTAAAAGTAGGACAAATCAGTGATCCTGTCGATTCAGCATTTGGCTATTTAATTTTCCGTCGTGTATCTTTTGAAGCTGTAACTGCTAGTCACATCCTGATAACCTACGAAGGTGCTTTGCGTGCTACAAAAAAGCGTGACCGAAAAGATGCCAAAAAATTAGCAGAGAAAATATTGAAAGATCTTAAAGATGGGACTGATTTCGCGGAGTTAGCACGTCAATATTCTGACGGACCTTCCGGTCCTAAAGGTGGAGATTTAGGACGTTTTACACGTGGACAAATGGTGCCGGAATTTGACCAGGCGGTTTTCAGCCTGGAACCAGGTGCAGTAAGCGGTGTGGTAGAAACGCAGTTTGGTTATCACATCATCAAACGCATTCAATAACTGAAAAAATAAGATCTTGGACATTCCTGTTTCTCAGCACATCTGAACGCCAGGTCTGAGGTTATTTTTGTAAAGTTGAGGAGGAAGCAATTGAAAACCGCGGGTATTATCATTATCGGAAATGAAATTTTATCCGGAAAAGTTACTGATATAAATTCGCCATATCTGTGTCAGGAACTGAGGACGCTTGGAGTAGAGGTTCAGCAAATTATCACTATTCCGGACCTTCCGGAAATCATCGGCCGAACTACAGTTGATTTTTCAGAGCGTTTCAGTTGGGTTTTCACCAGCGGCGGGATCGGTCCAACTCATGATGATATTACCGTTGCTTCAATTGCCAAAGGTTTTGGCACAGAACTTTTTGAATCACCCCGAATCATGCAGGCTATCCATAATTATCATGGTGATAAAATGACTGCTGCACACCGCAGAATGGCCATGATTCCAGAAGGTTCGGAACTGATTGAATATTCCGAAGGCCGCGGGCCGCAGTTGCAGTTTCATAATATATTTGTGTTTCCGGGAATTCCGGAATATCTTAAAATCCGTTTTTCAGGCATCAAGGAACGCTTCCGGACAACTCCGATTGTGCTGAAACAAATCTATCTCAAAGCAGATGAAGGCGTAATAGCTGAGTCTCTGGACTCAACTCAGGAAGCATTTCCGCAACTGATGCTTGGATCATATCCGAAAGTAACAGGTGAAGACTATGACGTAAAATTGACTCTTGAGTGTCGAGACTCTGCTTATTTGGAAAAAGCCTTCCATTTTCTTTATGAACGATTACCGGAAGGATGTGTTCTTCGGGTTGAATAAGAAACTCAACAAAAGCTAATGCTTGCGCTTAAAAACCTCCCACAACATTTTTCCGGACGAGGCCCGCTGATTCACGTGGTTTTGGACGGTTGGGGTGTTGGTCAAGCTGATGAGACAAATGCCATTTATCAAGCAGATCTGCCGGTGATGAGTCGTTTGACAAAAGGTTGTCCCTACACTCAATTGTGGACACACGGTCTGCACGTCGGGTTGCCGAATGAAAAAGATTTGGGTGGTTCAGAAGTTGGGCACATGACGATGGGTGCCGGAATGATCAAGGAGCAGGGGCCGACGCTGATCCAGAAGCTGATTCAATCAGGAGAATTTTTTGAAAATCCGGTTTTAAAGCGGATCACCCGGAACTGTGTGCTGCATGATACTCCGCTGCATTTGCTGGGCCTGCTTTCTAACGGCAATATTCACAGTCACGTTGATCACAGCGAAGCAATAATCCGCTATGCATTTCAGTCCGGAATCCGGCGTTGTTATTTGCATGCGCTGCTGGACGGAAGGGACGTTGGGGTGCAGTCTGCTTTGGATTTTACGGAACCGTTTGAGCAACTGTTTAGTGAATTAAAGAGCCAGCGTGCTGAAATAGATTATGCTTTTGCTAGCGGCGGAGGTCGTGAAGTTGTTACAATGGATCGTGACAACAACTGGAAAAAAGTTGAAGCAGGCTGGAAGATTCATGTGAAGGGAGAATCAGAAAACCGCTTTCCGTCCATCCGGAGTGCGATTGAACATTTCCGGAAACTTGATCCGGAGATCATAGATCAGGATATTCCCGGCTTTGTGATTGTGCGCAACGGAGAGGCGGTTGCTAAAGTTGAAGATCAGCATGCTCTCATTTTTTCGAACTTCCGCGGGGATCGCGCCAGTGAATTTTCAGAGGCGATGCTGGCAGATGATTTTCCGCATTTTGAACGAAAGGTGCGTCCCAAAGTGATGTTTGCGGGAATGACACAGTACGATCAGGACAATGAGATTCCTCCGGATTTTCTGGCAGGAACTCCGGAAGTTGACGATCCGTTCGGCAAACGTATTTTGGAACTCGGGCTCAAGCAGTTCCGTTTAACAGAAACACAAAAATTTGCGCACGTTACTTTTTTTTACAATGGCGGTTATCGTGAACCGCTGGACATTTCGATGGAAAATTATCATTTGATTGCTTCTGATAAAATTCCATCCTTTGCAGAAATGCCGGGAATGAAAGCCAGTGAAATAAGTAAAAAAGCAGTAGAATTTATCCGTTCCGGAGAATATCAATACGGTTTGATAAATTTCGCAAATGCGGATATGGTTGGTCACACCGGAGATTTACAGGCTGCAATTCAGGCAGTTGAAACCACAGACGCGGCTTTAGACAATATTGTACGTGCTATAGACGCGGTTAACGGGTTGCTGGTTATCACAGCGGATCACGGCAATGCGGATCAAATGCTGATCGTAAATAAAAGCGGAACTTTGGAAAAAAGCACCAAACACTCAATCAATCCTGTACCGTACTTGGTTTATGATCCGCTGTATGATGGTGATTATAAACTGAAACCGTTTAGTGTAAATCACAACAACAATTTGAGTCATGTTGCGGCCACAAACTTCGTCCTGCTTGGGCAGGCAGTTCCGGATGACTTGGCACCAGCGCTTTTTGCTGAATAAAAAATATATACAATTCAACTTACAGACAAACAAACTAAATGAAGAATATTCTTTGTATCGGCGCCGGTTATGTAGGTGGACCAACAATGGCGATGATTGCTAAAAATTGTCCTGAACACAAAATAACCGTTGTTGACATAAATCAGGAGCGGATTGACCGCTGGAACAGTGATGACCTGCCGATTTATGAACCGGGACTGCTGGAAGTTGTGAAGCAAGCCCGCGGTAGAAATCTGTTTTTTCATACTGATGTTGCTGAAGCCACCACGGATGCAGACATAATTTTTGTTTCAGTAAATACGCCCACCAAAATGTTTGGAGAAGGTGCGGGAAAAGCGGCGGATTTGCAATTCTGGGAAAAAACCGCACGTGAAATTTTGGATAATTGCCTGAAGCCAAATGTGATTGTGGTTGAAAAAAGCACTCTTCCGGTACGGACCGCAGAAGCGATGGCGCGAATCCTTGAGTCCGGAAAAAGTTCAACCCAATTTTCGGTGGTTTCGAATCCTGAATTTTTAGCAGAGGGCACCGCAATTGAAGATTTAACAACTCCGGATCGTGTTTTGATTGGAGGAGAAGAAAATGAAAATGGCCGTAAAGCAGCGGAAACTGTGGCAGAATTATACGCGCACTGGGTTCCGCGGGAACGTCTGCTGCTGACCAATGTCTGGAGCAGTGAGCTCTCTAAACTGGTGGCCAACGCTATGCTCGCGCAACGTATTTCTTCAGTCAACAGTATTTCCGCACTTTGTGAACGTACAGAAGCGGACATTGCGGAAGTTTCCAAAGCAATCGGGATGGATACTCGTATTGGTTCAAAATTCCTCGAAGCCAGCGTTGGTTTTGGGGGTTCATGTTTCCGCAAAGATATTTTACACTTATCATATCTTTGTGAGTACTATGGACTTCCGGAAGTAGCTGATTATTGGGCCAGCGTAGTCAGGATCAACGAATGGCAAACCGATCGTTTTTTTCAAAATATACTCCATCAACAATTCAACACTTTGGCCGGAAAAACTGTCGCACTGCTTGGCTTTGCTTTTAAGCAGGATACCGGAGATACGCGCGACTCTCCGGCAATTCCGCTTTGTGAAAAATTATTGGGCGAACATGCGAAAGTCAGAGTGCATGATCCAAAAGCTTTGGAAAACGCCAAGATTGATCTGCAGGAAATGCAGGGCGATGTGAGATTTGTCGAAGATGTTTATGAGGCTGCTGAAGGCGCGCATGCAATTGCGCTTGTTACTCAGTGGACAGAGTACCGTAGACTTGATTTTGAGAGAATTTTTCAAACAATGGTCAAACCTGCTTTTATCTTTGACGGACGTAATCATCTTGATCATCAGCAATTATTTGAAATCGGCTTTAATGTTTTTCCGCTTGGAAAACCTCCTTTGAAACATGTTTAATCGTTTACGGCTATCAGAAACTTTTCTTGCTGCAAGTTACTTCAGGAGCTAGTGCCATTCTTTAATTCTATTTCTCCTGTAACTAAAAATGGTTTTTATGTCCTTTCGAATGAACCAATTTAAGAGGTTACCGCCGTAGCGAGAAAAAGGAAGCCGGTATACAACTTTGTCTTCAAGTAGAACTCCCCCAGCTAAGGCACTAAATAAATGACGATGGTACCACTTAGCGTAAGGTCCTTTAATTTGTACATCGGCAAACTGGGACATTGGCTGCCAGTTTGTAATTAGTGACGTCCAACTTGCAGGTATACCTCGAATTTTAAGTTTATAATAGATTTTAGTTCCTTCTTGAATATTTTCAGTCGACTTACCTTTTACTTTAAAGTTTAATAATGGAGGGGTTAGTTCTTCAAGGTTTTTCACATCACTAAAAAAATCAAAAACTTCATTAAGAGGTTTATGTGTCCACTGTTGTTGTTCAAATAATCTATCGTGACAGGATTCCTTCCAATTAAAAAGTGAGTTAAATGCATCTGCTAAATTTGTGAATTTGAAAGTATAATTATTTGCAGTTACTTTTTCAGGTAAAACTTTTTGGCTGGACAAAACCACACCAGCCATTTCGCCCAACGCCAACCTAAGAGCTATTTTAGGAACGGGTAATATTGCTTTTACTTTCAGTGCACTTGCTAATAATTTTGTAAATTCTTTGTTTCTTACTGGCGTTGGAGAAACAATGTTTATTTGTCCAGTTAACTTATGGTCATGAAGGGTTTTCATTGTAATTCCTACAACGTCGTCGATATGAACCCAGCTCATCCATTGAGTGCCCGATGATAAGGGACCTCCAAAACCATTTTCAAATATTGGCAACATCTTTTTTAGCGCACCACTATCGTTCGATAAAACAATTCCAAACCTGAGTTGGACATTTCGGCAGGAGGATTTCTTTGCCTCCTGTTCCCATTCCTGACAAAGTTTTGCCAAAAAACTTTCACCGATTTTTGAGCTTTCCGTTAAGGTGTCATCACCTTTGTCCCCATATATTCCAATGGCAGAGGCAGTTACAAAAACTGTAATACGTTCTAGGGAATTCTGAATAGCAGTTACCATGTTTTTTGTGCTGTTAATTCTAGAAGAACGAATTTCCAGTTTTTTTCGTTCAGTCCATCTATCGCCATCCAATGGTTCCCCCATAAGATGAATAACAGCATCAACGTCCATAGCCTGAACCGGGGGTAAACTCTTTGTGGGGTTACTCCATTGAAAATATTTGCAGGGCAGAGAAAATTCCTGCCGAAAATTTGTCTCATTCTTCCTGCCTAAAACAATGAGTTCCATTTCCGACTCTAGAATGGCCAAACATATATTGTAACCAATTTTGCCGGTTGCACCTGTAACAAGTATCCGTTTAATTTTACTATTCATGATGTAACCACCTTTATAATTGCCTCTGAAACAATGCTATTATTACCGACAACATCATTTATCTTAAATTTAAGATGGGGATAAATTGACTGTAGATCATAAACCATTGTCTGGATGTCTTCATTAAAATGAACACCAGCTGAAAGAAATATAGGATGAATAATAATGGTTGATATTTTAGAATTATTATCTTTTAAATTATTAACGGTTTCACTCAGACTCGGTCTACATAACTCCAGATAACAGAGGCGAAATATTTTTTTTGGTGAATTATTTTCAATCTTTTCTAGGAGAGTTTCGAATGACTTTCTCCATCTAGGATCTTTTGATCCATGAGCCAGCAGAATATTAGCTTTGACTGTTTGTGATTTATTATGTTCTTTCATTTCACTGTTTTATTGCGGGAGCCTTTAAAATAAAGGGGTACAGTTATAATTATACAAACTCGTATTAATTTTGTACCCAGTTCCTATTCTAAATTGTAGGCTAGTTTCGAAAAATCTTAATTAAATTCTAATGAGTCCTTCAACATGTCGAGTTACTAAGTTCTAAGGCAGATTTTTATTTACTTTTTCAGCATGGACAAACATGTCTGAATTGTTGAACAGTCTAAAAGCACATTAAAAAAGCTGCTCGGGGATGGATCTCATGGGGCATCACTTTTTAGTACACTTATCTTTTTCGTGTTCATGTTAGAGGACAGGGCATTATTAGTAATTCCACGTAACATACCACCAAAAATCAACTGATGTACCGGGTATAGCGCATACTAGTAAACTAGTCCAAGTAATCCGACCGGGTCAAAAATTGCTGTTTGACGAATTGTAGATGAAACTTCGTTACCTAAAACTTCGAACTCTAACCATGCCCTACCAGGCATTTTCATTTCAGCAGTCAGACGTAACAAGTGGTTAGGATCGTGTTCTTCGACACGCCAGAAATTGATGGTATCACCAACTCTCAATATTTCAAAATGTGCTCGTCCACGTCGCATACCAACTCCACCAAAAAGCAAATCAAGAAATCCACGTAACCGCCACAACCAGTTCCACGCGTACCAACCTGTATCTCCACCGATTCTCTGAATTGGCTTAAAGATGACCTTAGGGGGCATATTTATTTGTGCTGTTCTTGAATCAATCAACCGCGACCCGAAACTCTCACCAGACCATGAAAGCATCTTTCCAGATGCTGAGATAGAATCAGACCAGCGTGTTTCGGAAAACGACTTATCTTCTTTGTCAATAGCACGACGAATAGCATCATTGACCCCCCATCGGTTTTATTTTAAAAACCTTTAATGCAGATTCATCACAAACAACAGTGGAATGAACGATACTCTGAATCAGTTTACGGCCGATTCGTGCATACAAAGGCGTAATCAGTCCTAACCACAAGCTGGAAATATATGGTGATATAAATGGCACTGGAATCATCCTAACAGCTATGTTACGACAACTGCCATATATACGCATGATATCCGCATATGACACTTGATCCGCACCCCCTATTTAGTATACTCTAGAGCCAGAATCCGGCAAAAAAAGTGCTTCTTCAAGATACTCTATCAAATCCTCTATAGCAATTGGCTTACTTTAAAGAGGTGGGAAGAGAATTTCACACGTGTATTAGATAAAGTTAAAGACTTAGGTTTTGACGATAAATTCATAAGGACATGGAAATTTTACCTGAAGTATTGCCAAGGTGGTTTTGAGGCCAGAAAAATTAGTGTCTCACAATTTAATTTTACAAAGTAATGCAAGGGAGTATTTTTAGAAAACATACATCTCGGGCAGCTTCAGTTCATTGTTATATAATATTAAAAAATATTGCAAAGCTAAAACGCTTCAGGATAAGCTTATTTAATAAAAAAGTGTTTTCCTCAAACTTTTTACAAATTCATGTTTCTAAATCAGAACCTAATTCAACAATTATATATTGTAACTTTATCGCGCAACTCCAAAATGCTTAAAAAGACATTATTTCTAATTTCCTTTTTGTTTTTAATTCACTCAAGTGTTTCTGCGATTGAAAGAAGGACAGAGCAATTTTCCACAGAATTTGGCTACTTAACTTTACCATTACCCTATGTAATACCCGGAGCAGGAATGGGACTTGGTTTTCTTGGCGGATTTAATAATGTTCCATTTGGAAGTACAGAAACTACTCTTGATCTTTTCGCTATTCTCATTACCGGTGATATTGGAGGTGGAATTGTTCTAGCTACAGATGTACCTGTTATTCCTAAATTTCTTCTTCTTGACATTGGTCAAGGAAACTTTGATAAGGGGTCGTTTAGATCATATAGGGACAGGAGGATGAGTTCTGATCCTGATGATTATGTCATAAGTGAGCTATCAGATACCCGCTTTAAGTTTACTCGCTTAACGTTAACTTTTTTCGATCGAATGTTAGATGTTTTCACATTCGGAACAAACAACAAGTCCACTCTTTCAGCAGTACGAGATAAAGACGGAGATCTTATTTACGAAGCTAATCAAAGTTTTGAAGGAGATTCCAGGAGCAATGGGTTTCAGATAGATTGGACAGATGACCGTACTGATCCGCAAAAAGGTTTGAAGCTTATCTATACAAATTCTGATTCACCCGCAAGCACTTCTGAATCCCCAGATTATTATGTCGAGAACTATAATATTACAGGTTATGTACCAGTTTTAAGTTATAGTACTATTGCTCTCAATTGGTACCGTTCTGGAGCAACTGTTCGCAGACAGGGAAACACTGACTTGGATTATCTGATTGCCAGAGAAACTGCAACCTGCTTTTCAAACTGTGATACCGCAACTATAGAAGTACTGGCGAAGAACCGACAGGCAACAAATCAGTACGGTTCTGCAGGTAGTTTAGGTGGAACAGAGAGATTGAGGTCTTATGTTGGAGGACGTTTTAGTGGTGCTCAGGTGGAGTCCCGAGGTATAGAATTCCGTTGGAATTTGTCTGATGAAAAAACTGCCTTCGACTGGTATTTCATCAAGGATATCAGAACAGGATTTCAGGTGGCATTTTTCTATGAAGAAGGAACTGTGGCAGATAGCGAAAGTGACCTCTGGAATGAAAAAAGGACCTCTGCTGGTATAGGAACAAGACTGGTGACTGGTTCGGGGTTTGTATATCGTTTAGATTATGCAACTGGCAAAGAGGGTGGTTCAACCATTGTCATTTTCGATTATCCCTGGGGAACTTTTGGTCAATAGTTTTATTGTTATAAATCAAAACCATTAATTAATAACAGAAAACCCTTCAAACCATAATTCAAGTAAACGTGAAGTTTCTCCGATTCGGTTTTTTTGTAACTTACTTGAAATTATGGTGGATTTTAATTAATTAGCTCTATATCAAAAAAAATTCACGAGAATGTTATGAGAATATTCTGTAGTACTTAAAAAAACTTGATGTAGATTCTTTGTTACTCAATAAAGAATATGATAAAGTTACTACCTATGCCAATGTAAAGAGGGGGCAGATTACACTTGTCGAAGAAATTAGTAAGCAAGATAGATGGAAGAATTTCCAGATTATAAATATGCATCCAGGATGGGTTGCTACTAGCGGTCTAAAAGATTCACTACCAATGTTCTTTAGTATGATGAAAAATAGACTTCGTGACTTGGAAGAAGGTGCAGATACAATTCTTTGGCTTTTATTAACTGAAGAAAATCTTAAGTCAGGCGGTTTTTATTTTGATCGAAAAATAGCCTCTCCCCACCTATCAAGTAGTTTTAATCCATCAAAAGAGCAGAGGAGGAGACTGTTGGAAAAAATAGAAAACTACAGAGAAGAATACCTATTGTCTGAAGAAATCACTTAAGAAATAAAACCTCTTAGGGAATTCTTAATTTCTAACTCAACTTAAGAATACGCTTCTTATAGGCATATTTATAGTGGCTAATTGTTTTTTAAGGACAGAGAATGATTGCCAACTTAGAAAAGCACATAGTGCCAATATTTTTCCTAAAAATGTAGACAAATAAGGACTATTGCTCTACTATTGCTGTTAAAATATTCGTTATTAATTGTTTGTAGAAACATATTAAGGGGAATTATTTAAATCATCAGTTAACACCTCCCAGTATAAGAAATATCTATTACTAATCATATCCAATGAAAACATTTGCAGAAAATCTTAAATCTATTCCAAGCACGAAAAAAACCGTGTTGCTGCGTCTCTACAATGAACGTAATGATCTCGTTTCCGTCATTCCTAATATTCCCGGACGGCAAGGCTCGATCCAGGTGTTCCAGCATATTGCAGATAAAAAAGGTGGAATTAACCAGGAAGCGGCCAAAGAAGGATTGAGGCTCTTTGGAGAACATGTAGAAGATGCGCAGAAAAATCCCGGAAAACACAAGAAACTCGAATTGCTGCTGGGCCTTAAAAAAAGGCAGTCGCTGCGGATTGAAATTGTGGAAAGTTCATTTAGTGATCTGTTGACAAATCTTGAGGGACAAAAAGCATCTGCCTCAGAATGCGAGGTTTTCATTGATTTGTTAAATCAGGGTAAGGTTCGGGCTGCAGAAAAAGTAAAAGGTGTCTGGGAACCTCAACCATATACGATTGACGGTGTTTTAAATTATTTTGGTACACACGGCAACGAACGAATGGAAGGAAAATACTGGGACAAGATTCCGCTGAAAACCGCAAACTTCACTGAAGAAGATTTTGAGCAGGGTGGTGTGCGTTATGCTCCGGGATGTATGGTACGGACAGGTGCCTACATTGGTCCAAAAACAGTTGTCATGAATCTCGCATTTGTCAACATCGGAGCTTATATTGCAGGCGAGGGCTGTATGATAGACGGAGGTGCGCGGGTAGCGTCTTGTGCTCAAATTGGTAAAAATGTGAAGTTTGGCGCAGGTTCCGGAATTGAAGGAATTCTAGAACCGGCAGGCAGGTTGGCTTCCATCGTCGAAGATCATGTCAAGATCGGCGCGATGTGTGAAGTAACCGGAATTATAGGAGAAGGTTCGGTAATCGCCAGCGGTGTAATAATGGCATCCGGAAAGAAAATATATGATGAAGATACCGGTGATTTTGTGCCTCCTTTAGAATGTGTAGTCGGTGACACAAAGTTCCTGTTACCTGTTATTCCTCCATATCGGCTTGCGGTAGGAGGTTCTTTGCCAAGTAAAAAAGGAAAGCATAATACTGATGCTGTAATTCTCAAAGCGGGTGATTTAAGGGACTCTGCGACGATGAGGCATTTCACAAAACAGGGGATTTTATACGGATGACAAAAATGTCACCTTTGTTGGTGCGTGCCCGCGAAACGCTAAAAATTGAAATTGCAGGACTTGAGGGACTGATTGAGCGTCTGGGTCCTGAATTTGAGGAAGCAGTCAATCTACTTTATGCCTGTCAGGGAAAAATTATCCTGGCCGGAATGGGAAAAAGTGGTTTGATTGCCCAAAAAATAGCAGCCACTCTCACCAGTACTGGAACGCCAGCACTTTTTTTACATGCAGGAGAAAGTACTCACGGTGATTTGGGAATCATTACCAAA
>UINC01001283.1_pt1 | contig 28694 bp, 17 predicted proteins | sample 5385821 | NCBI WGS metagenome assembly UINC01 (sample SAMEA4666929, study PRJEB26691) | marine metagenome | isolation source: Pacific Ocean | place: Pacific Ocean | collected 2011-10-13 | reverse complement strand
AGTTATTAAATATCTGAATTTTTATTCCACCCCGATTGTACTGCCACCTTGGCAGTCTGGCGACACAGGAATATTACCTTGCTGCTTTTCCCATTCGGCCGGCGAATACAGATGCAAAGCCAAAGCATGCACACCGCTGCTCAGCTCTTCAGATAGAAGCGCATATATACATTGGTGGCGCTTTACGCGAGAGAGCTCTCTGAAAGATTGGCATACTACGGTCAGTTTGAAATGTGAATCTGACGCTGATCCACCATGCATGTGACTTTCATTTTCAATCCTCAGTACAGTAGGCGTGAGATTTTTCTCAATCTTTGAATGGATTATTGATTCGGTGATTGACCGTTGTTCCATATTGGATGCTCTATTTTATATGTATTTGATTACAATGTAGCCATAGCCAGATTATAACGCGACGATAGATTGCATCGTAGTGGTGATTGAACTTAAACGCCGCTAAACTGCAGCCCGCTATTATTTCAAGAAGATCTTTTAATGAGTATTTCATGGTACCCGGGACATATGTACAAAAACCGTAAGGCATTAGTAAAGCTATTGCGGGAAGTGATTGCCGTCATAGAAGTACTAGATGCTCGGGCGCCTAACGCCACTGCTAATCCTATGCTAGCAGAGGCCTGTGGGAACAAGCCGCGTATCAAGGTGCTCTGCAAAGCTGATCTAGCTAACCCGCAAGCTACTGCTAAATGGCAGGAATACCTGAACACTCAACCAAACACAATATGCCTTATTAGCGAATTCGAAAACTCAACAATAAAAGAGAAGCTACTGCAAGAGGTTAGGCATGTAATCGGAAGACTCAACAAAAATAAAGAGACCAAGCACGAGCTTGCCATTATTGGCATCCCCAATGTTGGAAAATCAACGTTGCTAAATAAATTAGCAAACCGAAAACTTGCTAAAACTGGCAATGAACCGGCTTTGACCCGCTCTCAGCTGCGCATAAACTTAGATGATATGTGGTACGTGATCGATACGCCGGGAATTATGTGGCCTAAGCTAGAAGACCAGGAAGGAGCCCGAATACTCGCAATGCTTGGCAGCATTCGGAATACAGCATACGAAGTGGAAGAAATTGGTTGGTTTGCTTCGGAACTATTACTAAAATGCTTCAGAAAACCATTAGTAGAGCGTTATAAATTACCCGAAGACGTGGTATCTCCAAAACAGCTACTACTGTATATAGCGCAAACCAGAAGTGGCCTCGACAAGGGTGGCAAACCCGACTTCCACAAAGCCTCTGAAGCATTACTAAATGATATTCGCTCAGGTAAACTAGGCCCCTTAAGTTTGGAACATGCTCCAGACTAGCTCCACGCCTATGGCAAGGTTGATTGAATACATTACCAAAACAAAGAACTAAAAACATTAACTGACTATGGTAAAAACACCTATTCTTGAACTCTCTGAGCCTATATTTGATCTGGCTCCTTCCGACGCACATTCTGCTTTCAAATGGCATTGCAGTGAACAAATCTCATCACTGAATATCGTGATGGAAAAATATGTTCATACGGTTACCGGCGCGATTCATTACCATCTGGCCAGTACTAATAATGAAAATGTGTTCCTAGTCGCCTTCAGAACATTGCCGACTGACTCCACTGGCGTAGCTCATATTTTGGAGCACACCGTGCTGTGCGGAAGCGAGAAATACCCAGTCAGGGATCCATTCTTTATGATGATTCGTCGCTCATTGAATACATTTATGAATGCTTTCACCAGCAGCGATTGGACGGCCTACCCATTTGCCAGCAAAAATCGGAAAGATTTTAATAACCTTTTAAATGTGTACCTAGATGCGGCTTTTTTTTCACGACTGCATGAACTGGATTTCGCACAGGAAGGTCATCGTCTTGAGTTTGCGGAACCCGATAACCCGGCCAGTGAATTACAATACAAAGGCGTCGTCTATAACGAGATGAAAGGAGCCATGAGTTCCGCAGATAGCGTTTTATGGCAAACCATGAGTAAGCACCTTTTCCCTACAACAACTTACCATTACAACAGTGGCGGTGAACCGGATCATATCCCCAGCCTAACTTATGAAGAACTGATCAGTTTCTATGGAAATCACTATCACCCGAGCAACGCCGTATTTATGACTTATGGCGATATTCCTGCCTGTGAACACCACCAGGCTTTTGAAGAGCTTGCATTATCCCGCTTCGAACGCCTCGACACTAATATCGGAGTTGAAGATGAAATACGCTACCCAGCTCCTATTAAGGTCCAAGAAGCCTATGCCTCAGATGATGACAACCCTGACAAATGTCATGTTGTTATCGGATGGCTACTCGGGAAAAGCACTAACCTGCCTGAGCTATTCAGGTACCAGCTACTCTCCAGTGTGTTGCTCGACAATAGCGGGAGTCCATTATTAAAAGCATTGGAAACCTCTGAGCTCGGAAGTGCGCCTTCCGGTATATGCGGGCTCGAAGACTCCAATCGAGAAGTAAGCTTTATAGCTGGCCTTGAAGGCTGCGCTTTTTCAGTGCGCGATAAAGTGGAGGCTCTGGTACTCGATACATTACAGAACTTGACAGACCAAAGCCTGCCGCAAGAACAGGTTGAAGCGGCCCTGCATCAGTTAGAGTTGAATCAGCGGGAAATTTCTGGTGACAGTTACCCCTATGGGTTACAACTGATTCTTACCGGGCTATCCACAGCGGTGCATCGGGGTGATCCTATCGCGTTATTGAACATCGACCAGGTATTGGCAGACTTACGCGAAGCAATCAAAGACAAGCAGTTTATCCCGAATCTCGTTAAGGAGCTGTTATTAGATAATCCCCATCGGGTTTCACTGACCCTTAAGCCCGACCGTAAATTAGAAAAACAAAAAATAAACGCTGAAAAGAAAACACTTGAAGATATTAAATCTTCATTATCCGCATCAGGGGTTGATCAAATAATTCAACAGACCAAGATACTTGCCGCCCGGCAGTTACAAGAAGATGATTCTAATTTGCTACCCAAAGTAACTTTGTCAGATGTACCAACTAAAATAAGTGAGCCTGCTCGTGAAGATGAGGTGCTCGGGTACTCCACCCTACCTGTTTCCTTCTATGGCCAGGGCACAAATGGGCTCAGCTATCAGCAAGTGGTCGTGGAATTACCTTTATTGAGCTCGGAGCTTTTGGAAATCCTACCACTCTATACAAGCTGTTTAAGTGAATTCGGCGTCGGAAAAAAGAGCTATGAAGAAGTACAAGCCTGGCAGGCACAGATAAGTGGGGGAATCAATTGCTTTAGCAGTATTCGGAGCAGTCTGGACGATGTCCAAAAAACTAGGGCTTTTTTGACCTTTTCCTCCAAATCTCTTGCAAACAACCACAGTAAAATGTCAGATCTGCTCTTTGAAACGATTTCGTCTGTCCGGTTTAACGAGGAACAGCGTCTGAAAGAGCTCATCGAGCAACTGTTTACTCGAAAAAAGGCCAGCATCACCGGACAAGGTCACAGCCTAGCAATGATTCTGGCTTCCAGTAAAATGAGTGCAACTTCTCACCTAGCGCATAATTTTGGGGGTCTTGAAGGAATTCGTCGGCTAGAAAAACTGCACGATCAACTCGAATTAAAGGAAACTAGAACAAACCTATTTTTGCTCCTTGCCCGCCTTCATGAAAAGGTGTGCGCCGCTCCTCGCCAGTTCTTGCTTATTGGTGAGCCTGAGCTCAAAAGCGCCCTGATTCAAGACATCGATAAAGCCTGGTCTGGTTCGAAGTGCCCAAACCGTAGCTCTACTTTTAGCTTAACTCCTCTCAGGGAGCAAATAACTGAAGCTTGGACCACGTCAACGCAGGTAAATTTTTGCGCAAAAGCATATCCTACGGTACCTTCCACACACGAAGATAATGCATTGCTTCATGTCCTTGCCGGCTTTATGCGAAATGGCTATTTACATCGCACTATCAGAGAACAAGGCGGTGCGTATGGTGGAGGCGCTGGCCAGGACTCAAATTCAGCCTCTTTTAGATTTTTCTCTTATCGTGACCCAAGGCTGCAAGCAACGCTGGATGATTTTGACCACGCCGTTGAATGGGTTGTCTCCGGAAAACACCAAGGTCACCAGCTTGAAGAGGCAATACTCGGGGTAATTGCGGCCATGGATAAGCCCTCGTCACCTGCCGGAGAAGCAAAACAGGCGTTCTACAACAATTTGTTCGGGATCGACATAGAACATAGAATGACATTCAGACACCGGGTACTGGCAACGACCCTTGAGGATCTGAAAAACGTAGCATGTCGCTATTTTAATCCCGATAAAGCAAGCATTGGTGTCATCACTAATAAAGGAGCAACGGATTCTTTATTAAAGTTAGGGCTCAAAGTAGTAGATTTATAGAAAATCGAAATATTAACTGTGCTTTCTTGGTTGGTTGGTTTTAAATTCATGAAAATAGTCCAAAACCTGAAACTTAAGGGAACTTTACCCTTCGGTCACAGTCTCAATCAATGTAGGTAGATGTTGTGCAAAGTTGTAACTTTTGTTCCATTTATCTCTCCCTTGATAGTGTGTTAAACCCAACAACGCAAGTTGTTGGGTTTTTTTGCCTGGATTTCATACGATACCCTAACAACAGCCCACGATAGACTTCAATGTCAATCTTGAATAAATTCCGTGAAAGATTAGCAGAACTCGAATTCTCTTCTCGCGCTTAATATGCGATTGCATCCTACGTTCTCCTATCCTCCCTTGTCATAAATTACTTACAATTGGCCGACATTTCTCTATACTAGGGCCGCCAATAATACTGGGCTCCTTCACGAGTAATGCGACGGCCGAACTCAGACAAATTTGAGAAGCTGAAAGCATTAAGAAATGGGGTCCGTGGCCGCTAGTAGTATTGGTCACTCTTGTAAGATGAAGGGTGGCTAAACCCGCGCCATCATTGAGCTTGCAGTAAATATTACGAAATGAAACCCACCAATATCTCTGACCCGAACTACTTTCATAAAGTGGTTGATTGTCAGTGGGCATGCCCAGCCCATACGCCGGTGCCGGAATACATTAGGCTTATTGCCGAAAAACGGTACACCGATGCCTACATGATCAACTGGCAGTCAAATGTATTCCCTGGGATTCTCGGTCGAACCTGCGACCGGCCCTGCGAGCCGGCGTGCCGCCGTGGCCGTGTCGAAGAAGAGCCAGTAGCGATTTGTCGATTAAAACGTGTCGCCTCCGACTTCAAATCCGATATCACAGATCGGTTGCCCTCTATTCCAAAGAAAAAAAATGGCAAACACATTGCCTTGATCGGCGCCGGGCCAGCCTCACTTACCGTTGCTCGTGATTTATTGCCCCTAGGCTACGAGATCACTCTGTTTGATCGTGACAAGGTAAGCGGCGGCGCAATGCGCACCCAAATTCCCAAATTCAGGCTCCCGGTCGAGGTGTTAGAAGAAGAACTTAATTACATCCTCGATATGGGCATCAACTGCCGGTTTGGGGAAGAAATCACCAGCATGAAAACATTACTGCAAGAAGACTTCGATGCCATATTCGTTGGTACTGGTGCTCCTCTTGGGAAACAACTGGACTTACCCGGACACGAGGAAGCCAAAGATCACATCCATACCGGCATCGAATGGCTAGCTAATGTAGCGTTCGAGCATGTCTCTTCAATCGGCAAACGCGTATTAGTCCTCGGCGGCGGTAACACGGCGATGGACTGCTGCCGAACATCTAAGCGAATAGGCGGCGAAGAAGTAACCGTAGTTGTAAGAAGCGGTTTCGACGAAATGAAAGCCTCACCGTGGGAAATAGAGGATGCGAAGAATGAGGACATTCCGATCCTGAATTTTCATGTGCCTAAACGCTACTTACTGGAAAAGGGCAAGCTGGTAGCAATGGAGTTTGAGAAAGTACGCAAGGAGTACGATAAAAACGGCCGCCGATTGCTTATTCCTACCGGAGAAGATCCTGTCATACTGCCCTGTGATGATGTGCTTTGTGCTATTGGACAGGAAAATAGCTTCCCCTGGATAGAAAAAGAGACCGGTATCGAATTCGATAAATGGGAATTACCGATACTTGATAAGCAGACCTATCAGTCAACCCATAAAAATGTCTTTTTCGGTGGAGACGCAGCATTGGGACCAGACAATATAATTACGGCAGTGGCTCACGCACATGAAGCCGCTCTTTCTATTCGTTTGCTCTGTGATGACCAGGATATATCTGTCAGACCTGACCCCCTTACCACCTTAGACAGCCAAAAAATGGGTATTCACCAGTGGTCTTATGATAATGACATAAGTAACGACGAACGTTACATAGTGCCTCATGCTGCCAAGGAAAAAACGCTTAAAGACTTGAACATGGAAGTGGAATTAGGTTTCGATCCTGAACTTGCTTTTGCGGAAACTATGCGTTGCCTCAATTGTGATATACAAACCGTATTTACAGACCAACTCTGTATCGAATGTGATGCTTGCGTTGATATCTGCCCGACGGACTGTATTACGTTTACAAATGACGGCGAAGAAAACGACTTGCGCCAACGACTGATGGCTCCCGCAGAAGATTTGGATCAGGATATTTATGTTTCTGATCTGTTGAGCACCGGTCGTATAATGGCAAAAACCGAAGACCTATGCCTGCACTGTGGACTTTGCGCTGAGCGCTGTCCTACCAATGCATGGGATATGCGCAAGTATTTATTTAATACTGCTAAGGCTGTTGACGCATGCCAAAGTTAGTCGCTACATCAACTTCCACCAAGGTACAATCTATAACAAAGGTAAATAACTTTGTTGTGAAATTTGCCAATGTCAATGGTTCTGGCTCAGCTAGTGCCAACAATATGTTCGCTAAGTCGGTTTTTCGCATGGGGATACCGATGAGCCCGCATAATATTTTTCCATCCAACATCCAAGGCTTACCAACCTGGTACGAAGTGCGAATTAGTGAAGATGGCTATCTGGGTCGACGTGACAATGTCGACCTGCTGATCGCCATGAACGAACAAACTATCAAGGAAGACATCAATGATGTTATACCAGGTGGTTATGTGCTTTATGACTCGTCCAAAGCTTTGGCCAACGCTCTTGTCCGTGAAAATGTAAACTACCTCCCTATTCCTCTCAAAGACATTTGTTTACACGAGTTTGCTAACCCTGCACAGCGCCAACTCTTTAAAAATATTGTCTACGTTGGCGCACTAGCTGCGTTTCTAAAAATTGATTTTAAAATTCTCACATCCATGGTGAGCGATCAGTTTCGCGGCAAAGAAAAGTTAATCCTTCCTAACATTCACGCTCTGGAGTTGGGCCACCAGTATGCCATTGACAACTTTAAGTGCCCTCTTCGCTTACAACTCAAGCGTAGCAATAAGAATAAAGGAAAAATACTAATGGATGGTAACACCGCGGTGGGGCTGGGCTGCGTCTATGGGGGTGCTACGATTGCTTCTTGGTATCCGCTCACACCGTCAACCTCAGTAGTTGATAGTTTTGACAAATATTGCAAGCGGCTTCGTATCGATCCCGGTACAGGGAAGAAAAAGTATTCAATCATTCAGGCTGAAGACGAACTCGCCGCAATTGGCATAGCTATAGGGGCAGGCTGGAATGGAGCGCGTGCATTTACGGCTAGTAGCGGACCCGGCGTATCGTTGATGCAGGAATTCTTGGGACTAGCATATTTTTCAGAAGTTCCTCTAGTGCTCTTTAATATACAACGGGTTGGCCCCTCTACCGGTATGCCAACCCGCACCCAACAGGGTGACCTGTTATCTTGCGCCTATGCCTCCCATGGAGATACCAAACATATTCTGCTATTTCCTGCCACGCCAAAAGAGTGTTTTCAGCACGCCGCTGATTCGTTCGACATTGCCGATCGCTTGCAGACTCCGGTTATCGTAATGAGCGACTTGGAACTGGGAATGAACGAGCAAATTTGCGACCAGCTTGTATGGGACGACAGCCGTATCTACGATCGTGGTAAAGTGCTCACCTCCGAGCAACTAGAAGAAATAGAGGACTATGGCCGATACCAAGATGTTGATGCTGACGGCATCCCCTACCGAACCTATCCTGGCACTAATGCAAACAAAGGTAGTTACTTCACGCGCGGAAGTTCCCATGATGCCAATGCTGCATATACGGAAGATGGAAATGTTTATGCTGAAGTTATGGATCGTTTAGCACGTAAATTTAAAACAGCGCTTAATTACTTGCCTGAACCCGAAATCTCAGACATGAAAAAGCAAAAGCTAGGTATGGTTTTCATCGGTAGTACTAACATTGTAATCCAAGAAGTGCTCGATAACCTTGGCAAGAAGGGTATCCCCCTAGATACCATGCGCATTAAGGCATTCCCATTTCATAAGAGTGTAAAAACCTTTATCGATAATCACGAACTTGTATATGTTATTGATCAGAACCGAGATTCACAGTTGAAAAGCCTTTTGAAGTTAGAAAGCAATATTAATGAAGAGAAAATGTATTCCATTGCTAACTACAACGGAGTTCTTATAACTGCCGGGTACATTGAACAGGCAATACTTGGGTCGATGCCGAAGTTGAAGAAAAGCAGTGAAGTACCAGCTTAAATAACCAACAGAGTTGAGAAGAGAACGTGAGTTACATTAACAAGCCCAAATTTAAACATCCTCAGTTACAGACTAACGAACTTGGCCTGACGCGCAGAGATTATGAAGGCACACTTACGACACTGTGCGCAGGTTGTGGTCATGACTCAATCAGTGCTGCGATTATTCAAGCGGCTGCTGATATGGCGCTTGAACCTCACAAAGTGGCTAAGATATCCGGAATCGGCTGTTCATCTAAGATTCCCTCCTACTTTTTGAGCAAGTCTCACGGCTTTAATTCCGTTCATGGCCGCATGCCCTCTGTTGCAACTGGCGCCAATCTTGCGAATAAGGAATTGGCCTATATTGGCATTTCCGGTGACGGTGATAGCGCATCGATCGGCCTAGGTCAATTCTGCCACATCGTCAGGCGGCGAATTAACATGCTTTATATTGTCGCTAATAATGGGACTTACGGGTTAACTAAAGGTCAGTTATCTGCGACAGCAGACCTAGGATCCAAGACCAAGTCAGGTGAAGAAAGCCTCTACGATAATATAGACCTAGCTAACTTGGCGATCGAGTTGGGAGCGAGTTTTGTTGCGCGCAGTTTCTCCGGTGACAAACAGCAACTCATACCTCTTATTCAAGCCGGCTTAAATCACAAAGGATTTGCATTTATCGATATTATTTCTCCCTGTGTAACCTTTAATAACACTGATTATTCCACCCATGGCTACAAGAATACTTGGGAAAACTATATAGCGCTCAGTGAAGTCGACTTTGTGCCCATGCGAAAGGAAATTACAACAAGCTACTCAGCTGGTAAAGCCAAAGAAATTACCTTACACGACGGGTCAGTAATCCACCTGCACAAAACAAGCAGCAAATACGACCCCTACGACAAAGAAAATGCACTGCATCATATCAATAAGCACAAAAAACAGGGAAAGATTGCAACAGGTTTACTTTATATAAACCAATCCACGTCAGATCTTCATGAACTGCAAGATACGGTGGACAAACCCTTTAATACTCTAGGCAACCATGACCTCTGCCCTGGTAATGAAGTGCTCATTGATATCAATGAAACATTCCGCTAGTTTGGGTCACGACTTCTGAGCTTTTATGAGCTCATAGGCAGCTTTGATATCCTGAGTTTTTCTCGTAGCAATTTCAACCATTTCTTCCGGCATACCCCTAGCTACCAATTTATCTGGGTGGTGCTGGTTCATTTGCTTTCGATAGGCTTTTTTAAGTTCAGGAAGGCTAGCCCCGGGGCGCGAACCAAGTAACTTATATGCCGCGGATAATTTGTCTTTAACGGATACTAGATCAATAAAATTTGCTTGCCCTGACAAGCGGGTAAGTAACTCATTAAACTGCCTTTGCGAATAACCCAGATCTCTGGCAATTCCCTCGAGTTTATCTTGTTCTCCGGGATCAAACCTACCATCAGCGAAAGCAACAGAGACAACGATTTCAAGAAAAATCTGAACCAAATTACTGCGTCGAAAGCTCTCTCTTTTAAACTGAACTAGCACCTCATGAACTGGAAAACCTTCTTTCTTGCCCTCGTTAAATAAATTAATCGCAACAGTTTTCTGGTGAGCGGTTAGGTGCATTTGGCGCATAACCTGTTCCGCCATTGCGATTTCATCTCTTGTTACCTTGCCATCTGACTTTGCGATATAACCCATAATAGCGAAGGTTGTTGTAAAAAAGACCGACTGAATTCTTTCCCTTTCGCCCAGACCGAGTGAATCGTCAACGCTAATAGCGTCTAATCCGCCATCAAAATAGTTACCCAGCGCGGCGCCAAGTAGAGCACCAAGAGGTCCCCCCATCATGAAACCGAATGTACCGCCGACAACCTTGCCCCACCAACTCATGAAAAATAGTTCCCGTTATACAAGTAAAAAATATTAGTTCGCCAGTTCGATGCCTGATTGCCAGGAAGGGTATGTCACGATTACTAGCTAATAAGCCTTTGGAACCAGCTCTTGTCCAATTCAAGTCTGCAGTTGGCCAGTTGTGAAGAAAATCTGTTGAAATTAGAGTGTACTAGATTTGCAGCCCCGACTAGCCACGGTTTTTCTAGATAGCTTTTTTGCCGATAGCCACCGTTACCCTCATGGTAGGCATAGTAGAGGGCACGAGCATCGTCGCGAGCGATATTATTTATACGAGTAGAGCGCGAGTTGTACCATGCTACAAAATCGATAGCATCATCGAATTCGCTGCGTGAAGCACTGCGATTACCCGAAACACGGATATAGTCCTGCCAAGTGCCATCGAGGGCCTGGGCATAGCCATAGGCTGAAGATGGCCGTGCCCCGGGGAAAATCCAGAGTACTTTTGAGCGTTCCGGTCTAGCCTTAGCCCGAAAACTAGATTCTTGGTAGATAATTGCCATATTCGCAGCAATAGGAACACCCCAGCGCTGTTCGGCATTTTTTGCTGCTCGGTACCAGGAACGACGATCCTCAAAGATTGCGCACACGTTAGTGATATCCTTGGGTTGCGTAGCTAAGCAAGCAGTCAAGTTAACAGCTACCAACATAATATAAATTAGACGACGAATTAAAAAATTCAATGGCCCACTCTCCACTCTCTAAAGTAAATTGTGCCTCTTGCTACTTTCAATAAATACATTATGCTTTACGAACTGAGTGTATCAATTAGCGTTAAAAATTCTTCTTCATTAATTACTTTTATCCCCAATTCTTGCGCCTTCTGTAGTTTGGATCCTGTTCCGGATCCGGCCACTACCACATCTGTGTTGCTTGATACGCTTCCCGCTACACTGGCCCCATGTGATTGCAACCTGAATTTCGCTTCTTTTCGAGACATCCCCTTGAGAGTTCCGGTAAGCACATATGTAAGCCCTTTCAGTAACTGATCGCTATCCGATAGTTTTACCTGAGGCCAGTGAATACCTGCGTGTTGCAATTTAATAATTAGTGCCCGGTTTTGAATGTTCGCAAAAAAAGTATGAATGTGCAGTGCTACTATAGGGCCTATGTCGTGGATTTCCCCCAACTCATCCTTGCTAGCATCCTGAATAGATGGAAGGTCACCAAAATAACTTGTCAGGGCAGCCGCCGTTGCCTCTCCTACTTCCCGTATTCCCAGCGCGAAGAGAAACCGTTGTAGGCTGGTGCCTTTGCTTTTGTCAATTGCCTTAATCAAGTTATCAGCTGACTTAGGACCCATACGCTCCAAGTCCAAAAGCTGTTCTTTGTTCAATTCATAAATATCGGCGGCACTATCGATAAGGTTTTGATCCACTAATATTTCTACGAGTTTTTCACCGAGTCCTTCAATATCCATAGCTGCTCGAGAGGCAAAGTGCTTTATCGATTCTTTTCTTTGTGCTGGGCAGATAATGCCGGCACTGCAGCGGAATAGAACTTGTCCATCTTTCTCAATAAAAGATCCGCAAGCTGGACAAGCTTTTGGCATCTTAATAGGTTTTCTCTTATTGTTCTGTTGTGGATTGACGACCTGCACAACTTTTGGAATCACATCTCCCGCCCGTCGGACTATAACAGTATCGCCAATACATAATCCCAAGCGATCAATCTCATCCATATTATGTAGTGTTGTATTACTAACCGTTACACCACCTACAAAGACGGGCTCAAGACGAGCCACAGGTGTTATAGTGCCAGTTCTCCCTACTTGAAATTCTACATCGAGCACCCTGGTGGATCTTTCTTCCGCTGGAAATTTGTACGCCATGGCCCAACGGGGACTTTTGGAGTTTTGGCCCAATTTACTTTGAGCATTGAAATCATCTACCTTAATAACAGCACCATCAATCTCGTACTCTAAGGTATTCCGTTTTGTGAGCAACTGCTCACAATAATGCACGCATCCTGCAATTCCCCGCTCGGTGCTTTGCTCGGGATTCACCGGTAATCCCCAGCTCGCAAGCTTATCGAATACTTCACTAAGGTTGCCCGGAAGTACGACCCCCTGCACCAAACCAACGCTATAACAATACATTTGTAATGGGATTTTTGCCGTATTCCGCGAATCTAGTTGCCGTATTGCTCCAGCTGCAGTATTGCGTGGATTTACGAATATCTTAGTACCCTCCCTTTCAGCGCGTTCATTAAGCTGTGCGAACCCCTTCTTGCTCAGAAAAACTTCGCCTCTTACTTCTATAAGAGTTCCCTTTGGCAGCTCGTTAATTCTGAGAGGAACGTTTTTAATAGTTCTCACATTATGAGTGATGTCCTCACCGGTAATGCCGTCCCCTCTGGTTGCTGCTCGTTCCAAAATACCGTCTCGATAAAGTAATCCAACCGCGACACCATCCACCTTTGGCTCGCAACTGTATTCAATTTGTCTTTGATCATCGAGGCGCTTTTTGATGCGCACTTCAAAATCGATTAAGTACTGCTGATCCGATACCTTATCTAGGGAGAGCATGGCAACTTCGTGTGTTACCTGATCAAAGTTTTTTAAGGGTTTTGCCCCCACACGTTGTGTTGGAGAGTCAGCGGTGAAGAAGTCATACTTTTGTTCAAGTGCTTCAAGGCGAGCGAAGAGGGAGTCATAATCTGAATCCGGGATCCTCGGCGCATTATGGGTATGATAGAGTCGGTTGTGATGCTCTATTTGGCGACGAAGCTCGAGAATTTCCTGCTTTATATTTTCAGGAACGATCATGGTGCAAGTAAGGATAGAACTGGTTAGCCGTGGCCACCAGCTGCTTTTAGCTGGCGCAATTCGAAATCACTGATACGCTGACGGTAGTGTTCTATAGTCTGTGCTGTCATAACGTTACGATGATCGTCTTTAAGCTCCCCGTCAAGAGTGCTGCCCACCTGTTGCGCAACTGTTAACATCTGTTCAAAAGCGTCCATGTTATTAATTGCAGTAGGTAATGCCAGGAATAAACTAATTCCGAGTGTGCTGAAACTATCCAGGTTATTCAGGTCAAACGTGCCCGGATTAAGGATGTTCGCAACACTGAACACTAGCAACGACTTACTATCATTACCCAGGCGTTTATGAAATATATTCATTTCCCCAAATTTCAGCCCAGCGTTAATTAAAACTTGCAGCAAATCGTCGCCGGAAAAAGTGTATCCGTCCCTAGCCATTACATTGATAACTACGATTTCCGCAGGCTGAATTGGTTCCACTACACCATCAGAAGAATCCGACAATTTTGTCTCTTCAGAGACCTTCTGAGGATGCGCTTCGGGCTCAAAGCTGACTACGGTTGTATCCCCATCAACATTGGTCTCCTCGTCCGAATTCGCTGGTTCGGGATCTTTGTTGCGAGAAAACATTGTGAAAAGTGAACGTCTTTTAGGCTTTTCGACCTCTGTGCTATATACATTTTCGGGCATGCCGCTCAGCTCCCCTTGATCTTCCGAGGTCGCAAGCTCTCCAATACGTTCTCCGGCAGTCATGGAAAATTCTTCCAATTCATTTTCAAAATTTTGACCAAACGAAGGCTCTTGCCGGTCGTATTCGTTATGATCAACGTCGACTTCATATTCTTCGTCAAGAAAATTTGATTCCACAGGATGATCATATTCCCCATCATCACTTTCGCTTTGGTCCGATACTTCATCATCTAATTCGTCGTATTCACTAGATTCTGCAGCTTCAGCTGAAACCTGCTCGGGCCTGTCGGAATACTTGTTGTCACGATATTCTTCCCGTTCAGTTTCTTCGTGCCGATCCGGTTCCTGCTTATTGATAGGATTACTGGCAGGTTCAGCGACGTAATTTGGCTCTTCAGTATTTTCGTATTCCATTAATTCATCGTCGGGATTCTCTTCCCATTCAGCTTCTTCCTGCCCATCCGGTTCATGGCGATTACCAAAGTGATTTTCAGATTCAGCGTTCTCACTACTTGCTTCATTCATATTTGAAGGTTCGACCGTATCCATCAAAATAGGTACCAACTCATCTTCATCATCGCCTACCCCTTCGAAAGCCTCGTGGGCACGGTTTTGGATATTAACCTCTTCCAGTGTCCGAGCTACTACTCGAGCACCCCCGCTAGGGAGCTCAGTCATCTCCAACGCATCGAGATCAACGTCCTGCGGAATATTTTTATCAATCGCCAATCGAATCTGACCTCTGCGGGCCTGCAATGCCACGTAGAGTCCACGCAATAACACTGCAACGATTGCAAGTCCTACAAGTAAAATTACTAATTCACGTGCGTCCATGGATGTTCAGCTGTAGTGGTTTGAATTTCGGTTAAATTATTAAAATTTTCTAATACTATCCTTCATTTACCCCATTTTCTTTAGCATAGAAACTCGCTTTCTAATAGATTTTACCGTCAAGAATTTGACAAGAAAATTATATAGCTGCTAACTCAGCCGCCTCATCGATATCCACGGCTACAATGCGCGAAACACCGGCCTCGTGCATAGTCACGCCCTGCAGTTGTTTTGCCATTTCCATGGTTATCTTGTTGTGAGTTATGAAGATGAACTGCACATAGTCTGCCATCTCCTTCACCAGGTTAGCATAGCGGCCTACATTAGCATCATCTAGCGGTGCGTCTACCTCGTCCAGCATGCAGAAGGGAGAAGGATTAAGGTGAAAGATTGAAAACACCAGCGCTATGGCTGTCATTGCCTTCTCCCCTCCAGAAAGTAAGTGAATGGTACTATTGCGCTTGCCGGGAGGACGAGCCATTATAGCTACGCCTGTATCCAATAAATCGTCTCCCGTCATATCCAAGTAAGCATGCCCGCCACCAAACACTCTCGGAAACAAATCTTGTAGCCCAGTATTGATCTTATCAAACGTATCTTTAAAACGGGTTCGGGTTTCCTTGTCGATTTTACGAATCGCGTTCTGCAGCGTTTTTAGCGCTTTCTCAAGGTCTTCGTTGTGCTTGTCTAAATAAACTTTCCGTTCCGATTGTTCCTCATATTCATTAATAGCTGCAAGATTAATGGGGCCAAGTCGCTGAATACGATTAGATAGCTTTTCCAGCTCTGTTTCACATTCTAACTCCTCCAGGTCATCAGGGAGATTTTCCAGTACTGATGGAAGTTCAAACTTTGCTTCCTGTAACTGATGCAGCACTCCATCTCGCTTTACTGACGCCCCCTCGCTGTTTAACCGTTTCTGCATTAAGGATTCTCGCAGCTTGTTCAACTGACTTTGGATTTCATTTCGGCTTCTCTCCAGGTCTCGGATCGTGTGTTCGTTTTCATCTACTTTCGACTTCGCCACACCCAGCTCCTTCTCTACTTCGAGTCGCTGCTGTAGTAGCGTTTCCAGGTCAGATTGCATTTGTTCTAAAGGTTCGTCCGATTCCTCGATCTGGCTGGTCAGAGATTCCATCCGCTCCTTGGAGCGCTGAACCTGGCTCGCCATTCGGTCCATGCTTTCCCGAGTGGACTGCAATTGTGCTTGCATTGATTGATTTTTTAGTGCAAGTTCATGCGATAGGTCTTTGTCTTTATTAGCTTTTAGTTTGTAATTCCCTACGGTTTTTTGAGCCTTCTGACGCAAATTTTCAAGCTCCTCTCGCCCTCCAACGTCTTCCGCCATGCTATCGAGAGCCTTCTCCAGACGGCCGCGCGCCTGCTGAGTATTTTCTTCTTCTGCTACCAACTGACTGGTGATTTCCCTAATTTCAATCTTTATACGTAGCTTTCTTTTAGTTTCTTCCTCTGCTTTGGTCTGCTGAGCCGTCATGCTAGACCTCAATTCTCCGAGTTCCTGTGTCTTTATAGCAATTCCTTCTTGTAACTTTTCTCGTTGCTCCTCGTTTGTTTCGAGAGTAGACCCAAGCTTATCTCTTTTTTTAAGTAATTTATCAGATATATTATTTAATTTATTGATATTTTTAGATAATTCAGAGATATAATTGCCACGTTCAGCGATCGAATCGTCCGTGCTTTTACTATGTATCTGAATCCAGGACCGTCCCAACCAGATGCCTTCCGCAGTTATTATCGACTCCTGGTAATCCAGTTGGCCCCTAAGGCTTATAGCTTCGGAAAGTTCCTCGGCTACATATATCCCGGCTAATAACCCAGAAAGTTCCCAGTCGCTGCTCACTTTGCTTGCGAGAGGCTTTAGCTGCTGCTTGTTCAAGCTTTCAGTATTAGCTCTGCTGGAAACATCGATAAAGGATAGCTTTCCCTGTGGCAATTCTTTCAGCAAGTCATCTACCCTATCCAGTCCTTCAATACATATACCCTGTATTGACTCGCCAAGAACTGCCTCAACAGCAAGCTCCCATCCGGCCTGAATTTTAAGACTCTCCCCCAAGCGTACCTGATTATCGAGATTCCGATGCTTCAGCCATGTATTGACTGCTTGATTATCTTGCCCAAGCGCTGCTTGCTGTAATGCTTCCAGAGAAGACTGCTTACCCTTAGCAGTCTGCAATTCTCCACGAGTTGTATCTAACTCTTCGAGGCACAAATTTAATGATCGTCGGCCCTCTTCTATTTGACTAGCTAGCTTGATATTAGCTGTCCGCAGATTCTTTATCTCGGTTTCTAGATTGTCAATTTCCATTGTCACACCGCTGAGATTTTTATCAATCGGCTCTTGCTCTAAACTCAATTGTTCTTTCTCAAGTTTCTGTTTCCTTTCAAGAGCACCTCCAATTACGCTTTCCAGCTGCTGGATTCTTGACTGCTCAACCTCGGCTATCTGTCTTGGCTCCTCAGCACGTTGAATAAATTCATCCCACTCAATTTGCCATTTTTCCAGAACCTCCTCAGCATTGGCTAACTGAGTCGCTGATTCCTGTTCATTCGTCTGGGCTGTTTCCAGCTCTGGGGAAACGGAACGTAACTCTGAATCCAAGAGAGTAATCTTACGCAGGTCTACATCCAGCTCTTCACACGTTTGCGTCCAACCTTCTTCAGTTTCGGTGAGATCTTGTTTGAGTTGGTCGACCCGCTCGATGTGGTGTTCTATAGATTGCTCTATGCGAGCAATGTCATTGCCAAGGCTATAAAAACGAGCTTGCACTTCGCCCAGCGAGTCCGTAAGTTCGGCATTGTCTGTTAAGCGGCTTTCTACTTTAGCGTCAATTTGACTTTGATTTGCCGAAGCCGACTCGATATCCAGCTCAAGCGAATTAATAGCGCCCTGGTTAGCTTTAATTTCTCCATCGAGACTGCGCCAGCGCAGCGCATTGAGATTTGCCGCAGTTTCTCTTTCTTGCTGCTTCAAATCACCATACTTTTCTGCTGCAACCGACTGACGTTTAAGATGTTGCAGCTGACGTCCCAGCTCATCGCGAATATCCGCCAGACGCTCCAGATTAACTTTCGTTCGCTTGATACGGTTCTCTGTTTCCTTTCTGCGTTCCTTATATTTGGAAATCCCCGCGGCTTCTTCTATATAAACGCGCAGCTCTTCAGGCTTAGATTCAATCAAACGCGTGACCATGCCCTGCTCAATGATGGAATAGCTGCGTGCACCGAGCCCAGTGCCCAAAAAGATATCCGTGATATCGCGACGGCGGCACCTTGTCCCGTTCAATGAATAAGTGGATAACCCTTCCCGATCCACCTTGCGCTTTATGGACACTTCAGTGAAATTAGCGTATTCACCGGCTAGCTTACGATCAGAATTATCAAAAATCAGTTCGACACTTGCCTGTCCTACTGGTTTACGGGCACTCGAGCCATTGAAAATAACGTCCGACATATGTTCGCCGCGCAAGTTCTTGGCCGAGCTCTCCCCCATTACCCAGCGAACGGCGTCGATCACATTGGACTTACCACAACCATTCGGCCCAACGACCGCACATAAACTTGAAGGAAAATTAATCGTTGTAGGGTCTACGAAAGACTTAAAGCCATTTAATTTAACAGACTTCAGTCGCATGATTGACCCAGCGTAATGAGCATCTTGAGTAAAACCTGAAGCCTAAAAATATTATTGGGATATGGCGCCATCATTTTGCTGAGGTTTTGATCCACGAAAAATAAACATCGCTATGAAATCGACGTTTTTCGTCCACTGAACTCTAAAATGTATCTAATAAAGGATAATACTTTTAGTCGGCCAAGTCCCCGAAAAGAATAGTCTTCTAGCAGAACCAGCTAAAAATCCTTTGAGGTTAAATCCTTAAGACTTAAATTCGACCTATTTATATTACGATCGGCTTCTTTTACACTAATCTGAAACGGATTTTTCAATTTTCACCGTATAACAAAGAGTACCAATTTTAGTTTTTATACAGGTTTACCCTCACCGGAGGAGGTTATGAAACTACAATTTTTATCACTCATTACCCTGATTTTAATTGGGTGTGCATCTATCGAAGATTTAACTGCCAATAATCCCATCATAGATACACTGGGCGTAAACTTGACCCAGTACAATCGCGATTTAGCAGATTGTCAGCAGTACGCTAACGAGGTAGAAATTGCCCAAAAGGCTGCCGTCGGAGCTGCGTCTGGAGCAGCAGTGGGTGGTGTTTTCGGAGCCGTTCTTGGTAACAGCGACACAGCTCAACGCGGTGCAGGAGTCGGCGCAGTCGGGGGTGGAACAAGAGGTATTCGTCAAGGAATACGTGAACGCGAACGAATTATCAAACGCTGTCTCATTGGGCGAGGCTATCGCGTTCTTAACTAGTAATTCATGAATCAGCCAGAATCAACACCTATTGATTCATATATTGTTCGCAATATTGTGGTTTAAAAACGCAGTACTTCCACCTTAATCTGCTCTGCCGCAATCTCCTCTTCCGTAAACGGTAAATCAATCCACTGACTCTGGGAGTAAAGTTTCGTCATATCTGAATAAAACTCTGAATCGGGGTCCGGGGATTGAGAATAAGTAAGTATGGCCTTGGTGATCGGGCTACCTTTTTCACTCCAAGTAACCGTTTGAATGTAACTATTGCCGTGAGTGATGGAGCTGTAGCCACCATTGTCAGCATTAAAGCGCGAGGTGATTACACTAAACATGCCCTGACCGCCAGCACCTCCAGGAATACCGATTTTCTGGCCATTGCGCACGGCAAACTGCACATCTCCCCATTTAGCTTTCAATGGAATGCTAGCACCAGCAAGTGAATCGACAGCAGCCTGTAAGTTAACCATGATGTAATCTCTGGTAGCCTGCTCGCTAATAGTTAAACCATTTGGCGTATGAACAGGGTCATCAACTTCAAACGGTATGGCATAGTGATCACGTAGTCCTCTCGCGTTATTCCAGAACTGGTTAAAAATATGAGCTCCGACACTATCTATAGTCTGGCGTCGATCCCAGTTCGCCAGAATTGTGCAGGGTTGCATAAGCTCTTCACTCTGGCTGCACACCGCAAGAATATCGTCCAGAAAAACCTCAGCACCGTAGTGACGGTGACTGAATAACAAATTTTGTACCGCTTTCTGAGAAAACTTTTTACCTGAGTCCATCACTTCTTCGACAAACTTTAAACCCGCACGGGTTCGCAATGAACGGGTTGTACGCTCATTGCCAATTATTGGTGAGAAGCCCTCAAGACGCTTTCCAGGGTTCGACAACCAATAAGAATCATTGCTGTTACTGACATAAGTATCGGTTATCAGACTAGGTTGTTCGGACGGGGGCATCAAACCTGGATAGGCAGCATCAGGGTCTATTCGCCAATCACAATCGGGGTCAGAGCCATTCAAGGTAATCATGCGGCCACTATTACTTGTCTCTATGGAGCAGCGTTGGATAAGCTCCGTGGAGACATTTGGTATAGCCGACATGTCCGCATAAAGGGCTCCCCCGTCTTTGTCTGCCGCTATGGTATTAACAAATGCGGCACCCTGATGAGTTGCGAGTGCTTCACGCAATTCGGCTACATTTCGGGATTTATGAATATCCTTATACTGATCAGCAGACCGGTAATTTTCATAGTTTACATCGCGCATAACATAGACGTATTGATCGTTCCATCGATTTCCATCTCCCACAACTACCGGTCCCAGATGTGTCATATAAATAGTACGGTCAACCGTGCCATCTTCAGTTTCCACACCTATCTTTATCTCATCAATGTCGCGTATCTCACTCCCAAAGCGATACGCCATCGGGTTACCTTCAACAAGATCAAGACGAAACATAGTGAACCGTAACGCTGTGGAGACCGTATGTGACCAAGCCACATGTTCGGTAAAACCAATGGCCACGCCAGAGGTGGTTATTAAGCCAGCACCCATGACATCTACTTCACCAGGCAGGGTTAGATGTGCTATGTGAAACCGAGAGGGTCCTTGCCATGGATAGTGAGGATTACCCATGAGGATGCCACGCCCACTATCAGTGAGAGCGCTACCAAACGCTAGGGCGTTGCTACCAATCATTTGCGGGTCTACTGAAAGATCTAAAGTGTTTAATTTCACCAACTCAAGACCAGGTTGAGCAGTCGCGATTTCAGTAGTGACACGGCCCAGTCCGTAACGGATACCAACACCGATGGCCATTTTTGCCAAATCGCGTTCTGTAATGGGGGTGATCCAAGGCGCGTTATTACAGGAAGCTGGCATGTTGCCCGCCCGCGTTTTAATGAAATTGTTATAGCCTGATACGTAACCAGCATTCATAGCGCGGGTATCGTCTGAACCATAGGCGAGATACTCGTCAATCTTACTTGGGTTCAGTAAAGCCCGATGGAATGCATCCGCGTTAATGCTGCTTTCTGTGGCTTCAAAGTACCTTGATTGCTCACCGCGTACTGTGACAAACTCCCGCGCCAAAACACAGATGGTATTGCTGGCGATAGCATGTGCAAACCCATAGCCCAAGCCTTCCCAGCTATCCGCTTGCACATGCGGTATGCCGTAAGTAGTCCAACGGATTTGTACTTCACTGGATGGGCCTTTAACTAGCCTACTATCAACGGATTCTGTTCCCGATGGTGAACTGTTTGTTGTCAGCACTGCGCTCTCGGGAGAACAGGCCCCAAGCAGAACGAGCGCATACAAGGATAGTACAGCAACATTTAAGCGAAACAGAGCAAGGTATGTGAAATTAGAAGGAACACACATGGTGGTGTCTCCATAATCTGTTATTTGAATTTTATCTCTAATCTTAAAATATACAGCAAATAAAGGTGAATTTCTGTGGGTGTCCACTTTTCTTGGTGATAGGATTATCACTATGATATTAACTGGATTAGTTCCCTCCCGAACCGTCTTAGCTCTCGCTTTGCTATTGCTCTTTCCGCTAATTGGCATAGCCGCCGAGCGAGTGGTCTTTGAAGCACGGAAGATCGTTACCATGGACCCATCAATACCGGAGGCCCGGTATGTCGTTGTGGAAGATGGCCGTATTTTAGGTGTAGGCAACTCATTGGCCCAATTAAACGTATGGCTGGATAACCAAGACTATCGCATTGATTCCCAGTTTAGTGAAAAGGTCTTGCTGCCAGGATTAATTGATCCCCATTTACATCCGTTAATGGCAGCAGTTTTACTTCCTACCTCATTTATTACTCCTGAGGATTGGAATTTACCCTCGGGTAAATTCCCGGGAGTAAGAACTGCCGAGGACTACCGACGACGACTGCGAGAGCTCATTGCCGACAACCGAAGCAGCGACCCATTTATCACCTGGGGCTATCATCAGCTTTGGCACGGAGATCTGAACCGACAGTTACTTGATGAGATTGAGCCTAACCAAGCTGTAATCGTTTGGCATAGATCATTTCATGAAATCATCATGAACACAGCAGCCATGAGATTTCTTGAGCTCGATAACGAATCGGTTTTTGCTGAGATAATTTCTGCTCCTGGAATTGATCCCAGTCATGCAAACTATACAGCCGGCCATCTTTCCGAAACAGCCTTAAGCGTCGCCTTGGCGCGTCTTCAACCGGTAATTTTAGCTCCGGATCATTTAAATACTGGCATGGATATAATTCAAAGGATGCTGCGAGAAAACGGTGTTACAACTATTGCTGACATGGCAACCGGGTTATTCGCCAGTTTCAATATAGAAGCGGCACTGATTAAGCAGACTTTCGAACGCGAAGATTCGGCTGTACGCGTGATGCTAGTTCCTAATGTTAAACCTATGGTTGGGCAGATGGGTTCAGCAACGGCAGTACTGGAATTCCTGGATCAGATGCAGTCGTCGCAAACCGGCAGCAAGGTTTTTCTGAATAATCGCGTAAAGCTGCTAGCCGATGGCGCTTTCTTTTCCCAATATATGCGAATGAACCCTCCAGGCTATAGTGATGGCCACGAAGGAAAATGGCTTACAGAGCCCGCAGAACTAGAATCGTTAGCCAGGCCCTTCTGGAATGCTGGGGTTCATATACATACCCATGTTAACGGCGACGAAGGTCTGGACGCTGTTTTGAATACTCTAGAAGTACTGCAGTTTGAAAAGCCAAGACCAAACCATCGTTTCACTCTGGAGCATTTTGGTTATTCCACCATAGCACAAGCCCAACGACTCCATACGCTAGGAGCGCAGGTGTCTGCACAACCGAATTATGTTTATGTATTAAGTGATAATTATGCGCAGAATGGACTCGGATATGATCGAGCATCTCAAATTGTTCGTCTCGGCACACTTGAACGCCAAGGCACTATAGTCGCGCTACATTCCGATCTTACCATGGCACCGGCCGACCCTCTTTTTTTAGCGTGGATTGCGGCCAATCGTCTAACCATGGAGGGAACACTCATGGGGCCCAATGAAAGGCTATCGCGGGAAAAAGCCTTGCGTGCGATTACTATAGACGCGGCATACATAATCGGCCTCGAAGACGAGATAGGTTCAATTTCTGCAGGTAAAAAAGCCGACTTCGCCGTATTAGAACAAGACCCTTATGAGGTTGATGTTACCCTCCTTAAAGACATTCCAGTTTGGGGTGTGGTGTTTGAAGGGATCCCTTATGCTGCAAATGATAAACCAATAGAACAATAAGTTAGCAGCTAAAATTTGTACACGTGGAAAAGCTAAACCTTTTCCGGTGTACATGTAGGAATTTTAATTGCAGGTTTTACAAACAACATTTTCAGCTGATCCGGTGTTCATCAATTCCTCAAACCACTCTAAAAATGAAAACCCGGACTCCGTTAATGAGTAGAACTGTGGTCTCAACAGGATGGTATGAAAAGATCCATCAGCCACGAAGTAACTGAAGTTTGCAGTTTGATTCGAGATATCTGCAAGATTAGCCTTCAGCGTTGGAAGTAGCGATTCTGAGTCCTGGCCAAGGGCTCCCATGAACTGCTTCTGCACCGTGTCCTCCTTGGTATCAAAGGAAGCAAGTACTATGTCACCGCCCTGGCCGGCCGCAATGAACAATTCGTAAAAGCCTAACCCATCGCGGTTAATTGATCCAAATCTCGGACTCTGATCAAGCACATCACCAATACCCCAAACATCGAAGGGATTAAAATTTGCACCCCGGTATCCACCGGAAGCATCGCCAAAACCAACAACGCGGGCGTTAGCGTAGTGATCCTTGATCAGCGCGGCGTACACCGGAACCGCGACGGATCCCGCGCTGGATCCCGCTACCATAAATTCCGAGGGATTGGTCAGGTATTCATATATCCAATCAAGTGCCACCTTAGCGTTTGGATAACCCATGTGGTTGATTTCGAACTCACCTCCGGGAAAGTTTTCCAATCGAGGCACAGTGTATTCACCAACCTTGCTACCAAGATGGACGTCGGCAGTGCAATAGGGAATATAAATCACCGTGTGATTTCGGAACGGGTTATTTCGGTTTTCGAAGTCAAAAATCCCATTCATATTCTCGGGATTATCATTCCTCAGGTTGATTGAATAGGTCGGATTAAGGTCAGGATGGCACATCATACCGTTCCAACAACCACCACCACCCTGAAGAAAAAGGAGTGCTTTAGCAGGATCCCCAGGTTTAACGGAAAAATTGTAATCTGTTCCATCTGAGCAGTAGGCACCGTTAGCAACGATGTCATTCCAACCATCTGATAGATCCGCACTCTCCATCAATTCAAGTTTATTAATACCGGCGCAATTAGAAAGGAGTGCAACTAGAGCTAAACTCGAAATTAATTGTAATACTGTTCTCATATCTACATCCGCAGGGAAAAAGTAATTTCAAAACCCAAATATACACCGCCATACGGATCGGATAATACTTAGAATTACAAAGAAAGTGGATTTAGTCCGCTACTAGGCCCCCAGTAACGCGCTGCACTGGCTGTTTAAATCAATCCTCACTATTCCTCTTCCAAGGCCAACCCTTTTGTCAGTTTGGTTCCGATCCTGTGTATGTCATACTATTTTAGAAGATTGGTTTGTTTAACCTCATTCTAGACTGAGCCTACGCTCAGAAAAACAACCAAAATAGTTAACAAGAGCGAGTCATAGCCCATGAGGAAATTCCAGAACTACACAAATTTATCCGTCGGACTACTTATGGCAGGATTACTCGGAGCCTGCGATGCAGATGTTCCTTCAATCAATATTGAAAGTAATAATAGTAGTGTGCAAGCTCCGCCTCTTGCAACTCCAACAGAGCCGATTAATTCGGCAGCCTCAGTTGCTCCGATAGCCCCAGTTGTTGCCACTGAACCGGGTTGGGTTGACGATCAACGTATCATTAATTTGCCTATTAGCGAGCCCGGTAGCTGGCCTACTTACGGGCAGACCTATAAAGAACAACGTTTCTCTCAACTAACCCAGATCACTCCTGAAAATATAGATGAACTAGGGTTAGCCTGGTCTCGACAGATTGGTGACTATAATATGCGCATGCAAGGTACTCCACTAGTTGTTGATGGCGTTATGTACGTCACCAATGGCTGGAGCGTCGTTTATGCCCTTGATGCCACCACCGGTGATGAAATCTGGCATTATGATCCCGAAGTAGATCGCAGCTATATTCGTCTAGCGTGTTGTGGTCCCGCCCATAATCGGGGCGCAGCCGTGTACAAAGGCAAAGTTTATGTCGGCACATTCGATGGTCGTTTGGTCGCTATAGATGCTACTACAGGGGAAGAAGTCTGGGATGTAGATACCTGGATACCCGAAGGCCTTGGTCGTTTTAATATAACGGGCGCTCCGCGGGCAGCCGCGGGCAAGGTTTATATTGGCCAGGGCAGTTCCGAGTCCGGCCATCGTCGTGGCTATGTCACTGCCTATGATGCCGACACGGGCGACGTAGACTGGCGTTTCTTCTTAGTGCCGGGCGACCCGAGCAAACCCTTCGAACATCCAGAAATGGAAATGGCGGCTCAGACTTGGGGTGGCGAATGGTGGAAATACGGTGGTGGAGGTACAGCCTGGAATTCCCTGGTTTATGACGAAGATTTCAATAGTCTCTACATTGGCGTTGGAAACGGGGCCCCCTGGCCAAGGGAAATTCGATCCCCCGGCGGTGGTGACGATTTATTTCTGGCCTCCATTGTTTCAGTGGACGTTGAAACAGGCCGTATGAACTGGTTCTACCAAACGGTGCCCGGCGACAACTGGGATTACAGCTCAGCAATGGACATTACTCTTGGCGAAATTGAGCTAAACGGGGAAACACGTAAAGTCTTGTTGCAGGCGCCAAAAAATGGCTTTTTCTACATACTTGATCGGGAAGATGGCGAGCTACTGCGCGCGCACGCATATACCGACGGCATTACCTGGGCTACACACGTCGACATGGAAACGGGCCGACCAGTTGAAAATCCAGATGTGGTTTATGAGACAGACCCACAATGGATTCTCCCAGCTAATTCTGGAGCTCATAACTGGGAGCCCCAATCGTGGGATAACGATCAGGGACTGATGTACTTTTACTATCATGATATAGCTAACTTTTATTCTTTGGACGAAACATTCGTCAAAACGGGCGTATATGAGATACGTGAACGTGGATTAAGCTTAGGTTGGGGCGAAGGCGCCTATCGCCGTGAACTGGAAGCTAAGGCAGCTCCCCGCCCGGAATCTAAGGCTTTTGTTGGGGCATTTGATCCAATAACCGGACAATACAAATGGCGTCATCCTTTGGAGTCTATATACAACGGTGGGGTTCTTGCTACCAGATCAGGTCTGATGTTTCAGGGAGAAGGTACCGGCGATTTTGTTGTACGTGAAACTGACACGGGCATGCCAATTTGGAATTATCGCGCACCAGGTACTTTTCGCTCCACCTCAGTGATGAGTTACCAAATTGACAATACACAGTACATAGCAGCAATGATGAATGGTAACCGCACCATAGATCTTGGAGGCACTCTGGTAGTATTTAAACTCAATGGTAATTCAACTCTACAAGTGTCAGATATCGTGCAATCTGAAATTCCTGATCAGCCCGCAGACGATTACAGCCGTGAACTCGTTAACGAAGGCGATACCCTCTACCATGCTCAGTGTGCAAGTTGCCACGGCGGCATCGGTATTCCATCTGAGGTAGCTATTGTAGCCCCTGACTTGCGGTTAATGACACTAGGCACACATTCCGACTTTGAAGATATCGTTATAAATGGTGCGCGTTCCGAACGCGGCATGCCGGACTTCGAAGATGCACTGACGAATGAACAAATAGAAGCCATTCGTGGGTTTATTGTGACACAGGCCAAGGAGCTTAAAGATTGGCAGCAAAATCGTTAAATCTCAGCGAATGAAGATAGACCTCCATGGCATTAGACATCGTGACGTAGATAGGTTAGTGGAAAATTTTATTTTATTGAATCAGGAAAAAGCCCCTTTAGAAATTGTTTGTGGTAACAGCCAAAAAATGATTAATTTAGTTATGGAAGTAATTCGCAGACTTGATTGTGAGAATTATGAGCGGCTCCAGGGAATGATTATGGTAAGAAAAGTATGAACTACCTACCCAGTTGATTCCAACAAGAGCCATGTAACTCTATTTTGGAAGAACGGTTACGTTATGTTTAAATACAGAAAGGAAGAAAATAATCAATGGCATCATTTTCGTTTAAGGAGATAAAGCTATGACCAAAGAGCATAAGGAGAAATCCACGGGTTCGGAATCACCTGATCGGAGGGAATTTCTGAAGCGCGGCGCCGCGTTAGCCGGTGGATTAAGCTTAGGAACGGTGGAATCCGCGATCGGCCAGACCCCTTCCTCTGGAGGGAATATTCTCGGCACACCAGAGTTAGTAGGGTATGGCAAACGCTCCCGTTTCGAAACTTCGGTGCGCATACCGCACGGTGGCAGACCATCGCCCGATGCTTTTGGCCTCGACTTTCACATCGCCGCTCCACTCCAGGAATCGGTGGGTGTTATTACACCGTCCTCACTCCACTATATGGGGACCACTCGCGGATCCTTTGTTCCAGACATCGATCCCGAAGAGCATCGCCTTATGATCCACGGTATGGTTGACCGACCGTTAATCTTTACCATGGAGGAATTAAAGCGGCTTCCCTCCGTAACCCGCCTTCATTTTATCGAATGTGCGGGAAACCGTGCTAATCGTCGACATAAGACTGTGCAGGAAACCCACGGAATGACTAGTTGCGCCGAATGGACCGGAGTGCTCCTGTCCACGCTCCTTAAGGAGGCCGGCGTTCAGGAAGATGGGGACTGGATTGTGGCGGAAGGAGTCGAGGAAGTGAAAGGGGCGTCAAGTATTCCGATGGCGAAAGCAATGGAGGACTGTCTAGTGTGCTACGGCATGAACGGCGAGGCAGTTCGTCCGCAGCAAGGCTACCCTCTGCGGCTGCTAGTTCCTGGTTTCGAGGGAATCCTTTCTGTTAAATGGTTGAGACGAATCAAGGTAGTGGATCAGTTTTACATGACCTACAACGACTATGGGCATCTTCGCCAGGAATCCGACGACGCCGCATTGAGTATGCAAATCGGTCCAAAATCTGTTATCACTTTCCCGTCAGGTGAGCAAACCCTGCCCGGTCCGGGGTTCTACGAGATCAGTGGCCTAGCATGGTCTGGTGGCGGTGCCGTTAGTAAGGTGGAAGTGTCCACCGACGGTGGCAGAAGCTGGGTGGAAGCTGAAATTCGTGGGACGGCGCATCCTATGGCGCATACCCGGTTCAGCTTACAGTGGAACTGGAACGGACAAGAATGCGAGCTTCAATCGCGATGCACAGACGAACTTGGTAGTGTTCAGCCATCTCGAGCACAGATCGCTGAATTTTGGAACCAGCCCCCGGATCAGCCAGTCAGGATAAGAGGCCAAGACAATTCAATTCAGCCATGGAGGATTGAGA
>UINC01001125.1_pt1 | contig 28696 bp, 27 predicted proteins | sample 5385821 | NCBI WGS metagenome assembly UINC01 (sample SAMEA4666929, study PRJEB26691) | marine metagenome | isolation source: Pacific Ocean | place: Pacific Ocean | collected 2011-10-13 | reverse complement strand
TGAGTCATGCGATGGATTTAATTTTGACGGGTCGAGGTGTTTCGGGAGAAGAAGCAAAATCCATGGGCTTAGTCAATAGATTATGCCTCCCTGGAAAAGCTTTAGAGATTTCAATGGCATTGGCACAAGAGTTACTCAAGTTCCCTCAACTTTGTATGAGAAATGACCGTATGTCTGCCTATCAACAATGGAATATGTCTCTTCCTGAAGCCATCTTAAATGAAACAAAATTAGGTAAGGAAGTAATTGAATCAGGGGAGACTAAAGAAGGAGCGGCAAGATTCTCTAGTGGAAAGGGGCGACATGGAAGTTTTGAGGATATTTAGATAAAATTGAATGCAAGGCTAAAACCATGAAGATCATAACTTTATTCTTTGAACATATAACTAGCTGGGGCTTAGTCTGGTTTGGACTAATCTTCTGGGGAAGCATATTCAATGCAATGTTCCTTTATTTTTTAGGCAGCAATCACAGTCTAGGTTTTGCATTAACAGCTTATTTATTAGGGCTTATTTTGGGCCTATTAGGTAAATACAAGGGTTGGTCATGGATCAATTAGCAGAAGATTCTCAAACAAACCTTTCTATTGAAGAAGAAAGGAAAGTAGCTCGTACTTTTATGGGTAGAATTGAGTGGGAAATGATAGTCGTTGGACTCGGACAATGTATTGTCTGGGTAATTACTTGGGGCCTAGTTGTAAATAATGTAATTCCACTATGGGCTGGATTCCTTATCTCAACTATTTCTACAGCTTGTTCTTATCTCCCTTCTCATGCTGGACAGCATGGTCATTTATCAGGAAAACATAAACACCTTAACTGGCTCAATACTGTTGTTGGCCAAATATCTCTTATTCCATTAGCTCAGTCTCACCATATTCTTAAAGCTACCCACATGAAACATCATGCTCATACTAATGATCCAGAAAGAGATCCAGATTACCGCCACACACATGTTGATAACTGGTTTCAATCAGCAATACAAATTCAAAACCAAACTGGAGAGGGCGGGCTCGTTGAAGTCGTAGAGAAGCTTAGTGAAGAAGACCCTAAATTTGCAAAAACTCTAGAAACAGGAAGTCTTGTAGGTCTTGTATTTTTCTTTACACAAATGGCGGTTGCAGTAATTTATCCTCTTGAAACTCTGTTATTGTGGTGGATACCCAGAAAACTAGCTACGTCTTATCTTGGTATTATTTTTTCTCATGAACCCCATAAAAATTTACCCATTGGGAGATATAAAGATACTCGATTTTGGTCTAATGCTATGCCTAGGTATTTGAATCATTCGATGCAGATTCATGTCATGCATCACATGTACCCAAACATTTGTCATTACGATGAACCTAAGGCAATAGAAGCCCTAAAACCCTTTATGGTGGCAAGAGGTATTCCGGGCGCTGAAGAAATTCCGGAGAAAATTAAGCTAAATCCTCTAATCAGGGCTTTTTCTTAATTGGATACTTTTACGGCCCTTAATCTACTCATTCTAATTATCATTCTTTCTGCTGGAGCAGTAGATATTTATAGAAATAGAGACGACTATAAAACTTGGCAAAGCTTTGTTTGGATTCTTCTATTGGCACTAATTCCAATAGGAGTTTTAATCTTCTATGCGCCTTAAACCGAATAAATAAACTAATTATTTATTAGGATTCACTAAGTATTTTTCTCCAGTGGCTTGCTTGGCATACACCTCTATGTTCTCAGGTTGTAAAACTTCAGCCAGAGAAATTTCCTTTGTGTAATGGCTTGCAAAAGTGGTTTTAATCTCATCGGCTACTTTTTGTTTAAGTTCTTCAAACCTTTCAGGCCCCACACGTCCAATGAAAGGTGTTAAAAGCCAGCCTCCTAAACTCCACGAGAATCCAAACGCTCTGTTTAGAGTAGTGGGGGACCTGTCCAGACCACCGTAGATGTAGACTTGCTTAAAGGTATTTGATCCGTATCGATTGTATTCCGTTGCAGTTTGGTTTGCTGCTATTTCCATGGCTGTAAGGATTTGACCTGAGAGTTTTCCTCCACCGGTTGCATCAAAGCCAATGGTTGCCCCAGTTTCAACTAACGCCTTTACTAGATCTTGCATAAAAGTTTCCTTACTTGAATTGCATACATACTTAGCGCCTAGACCAGTAAGCATAGTTACATGCTCTTCTTTACGAACGATATTCACTAAGGGGACATCCTCGTCTAGGCATATCTTTATTAACATTTGACCTAAGTTAGAGGCGGCAGCGGTATGGACAAGAGCTGAATGGTTTTCCAATCTCATGGTTTCTACCATCCCAAGTGCAGTAAGAGGGTTAACAAAACAAGAAGCACTTTCAGCCGAAGTTACGCCTTCATTCATGACGAAACAAGCGGCTGCGTTTACACATCGGTATTGTGAATACATTGAACCGCCGGCAACACCGACTGTTTTTCCGACTAGATCTTCTAACTCATTACTACCGGCTTTAACGACCACTCCTCCGCCTTCATTACCAACTGGAAGGGATTGGTCTAATCTTGTATCCAACATCCTTAAAAGGCCTTCAGGTATATCCATAGTAACCACAGCCGCTTCACCTTCTCCGGAGACAGACATGGAGGATACATCGGCTGGGCCTATTAATAGACCTAAGTCAGAAGGGTTTATAGGCGAAGCTTCAATTCTTATTAGAACTTCATCTTCTTTAGGTTCAGGGATTTCAGTACTTTCTATGTAAAGTAATAACTTACCCTCTTTAGTTACCTCAGATCTAATTTGTTTTGAAATATTTTCACTCATTTTTTTCTCCTTTATTTTGAAATGGGAAATTCGTTGCCAGCCCAGGTACCGAATCCACCGCTCATGGAATAAACATTCTTATATCCCATTTTCTTTAGACTTTCAGCAGCTAATGCCGACCTAAATCCACCCTGACAGTAAAGTATTAATTCCATTTCCCTGTTTTTGGCCACAGATTCTATGTCTCTTTCGATTATCCCTTTACCTAAGTGGATCGCTGTGGGAATTCTGCCTAAATCCCATTCATTATCTTCTCTAACATCAATCAGATTTAAGTTGTCTCCTTTATCCAGTCTGTCCTTTATTTGGTATACATCCACCTCAGGGATATCTTTCAGAGCTTCTTCAACGAGACTTAGAAATCCTTTAGCATGATCTTTCATAGTTCTATGACTATAAAGGTCTAAGCTTTAGTTATAAATACTTTTTTTTCTTTTACAGAGCCGATCTAATTAGCTGGGGTACGTTTGTTGTTATCGAAGACAAACCCAACTCTTTATAAATTTTAGCCTGTTCAATGTCGTCTACAGTCCATACATGAACTTTTTTGTTTGCTTCCAGGATAGGAGCTACAAAGGCATGAGAGAGCCTAGAATGATTTTCAGCTCCAACACCATCCAGTTTGAACTCCGTAAGCTTTTGCAGTACTTCTTCATTTGAGACTTCCTCTGGACCGCTAAAAGCAATGAGCAGATTGACGTTAAGAGATTCCATGGACTGCTTTACTTCTTTAACAACTTCCTGATGAAAAGAGATAACTGTAATGCAACCGCTGTCTATCTTGCTTTTTTGTATATCTTCAATAAGAGGGTCGATGGATTCAGTGCCTGTTTTGATTTCTATGAAAATACTTTTATTCTCTGGTATCTCTTCTAGAACTTCTTCTAAAGTAGGAATGGTCTCACCTTTCCATTTCATACCTTTCCATAGCCCAACATCCAGAGACTTTAATTTTTTCAGAGTACTTTCTTTAATGACTAATTCTTGGTCAGCTGTTCTTCGTGTACTTTTATCGTGCATGCACACAAGCTTGTGGTCTTTTGTTAATCTGACATCGATCTCAATGCCATCAGCGTTTTGCTGAAAGGCTAGACGATTTGCAGCTAAAGTATTTTCCGGTGCTTCTGAGGATGCGCCTCTGTGTCCTATGACCTCAACCATTAATCCCAGTTGAGTGCGCCTCCAGTTTGATACTCGATCACACGCGTTTCAAAGAAATTCTTCTCTTTCCTGAGATCCATTATTTCAGACATCCAAGGGAAAGGGTTCTCCGCTTTAGGGAATTCTTCAGGTAACCCTAGTTGGACCAGCCTTCTATTTGCGATGTAGTTCAAATACTCTTCCATCATACTGGCGTTCATACCCAAAACCCCTCTAGGCATTGTGTCTCTGGCATATTCAATTTCTAACTCCATGCCTTGCAGAATCATTCCTGCTGCTTGGTCTTGCATTTCTTCATCCCATAAATGCGGATTCTCCAATTTAATTTGGTTGATCATATCTATACCAAAATTTAAATGCATGGATTCATCCCTCAGAATATATTGAAACTGTTCTGATGTGCCTGTCATTTTGTTTCTTCTTCCCATGGAGAGGATTTGAGTAAAGCCACAGTAGAAGAAAATACCTTCAAGCACACAATAAAAGGCTATCAAGTTCCTTAAAAGTTTTTTGTCTTGTTTTGCTTCTCCAGTTACGAAGTTAGGATCGTCTAGCTCTTTAGTAAAGTCCAGAGCCCACGAAGCTTTTCTTGCTACCGAAGGAACTTCTCTATACATGTTAAAAAGTTCTGCTTCATCCATTCCCAGCGATTGAATGATATATTGATAGGCATGAGTGTGTATTGCTTCTTCAAAGCTTTGTCGCAATAGGTACTGTCTACATTCAGGGTTTGTTATATGTCTGTATATAGAAAGAACTAGATTATTTGCTACTAAAGAATCAGCAGTTGAGAAGAAACCTAGGCTTCTCATAACTATTTTTCTCTCGTCATCTGATAGCCCGTCTTCGTTTTTCCATAATGCGACATCAGGAGTCATATTAATTTCCTGGGGCATCCAATGATTAGCACACCCATCTAAGTATTTTTGCCATGCCCAATCGTACTTGAAGGGTACCAATTGATTTACGTCAGCTCTGCAATTGATCATGGCCTTTTGGTCTACGTCCACTCTTGACCCCATTCCTTGTAGAGCTTCTTCTCCGGTTTGTTTATCAAAATCAGCTACAGCTTTTTTTGCTCTTTCCAATCTGTCAGAAAGGCTTCCTGTCTGGAGAGCCACCTTTGGCTGTTCAACTTGCTCTTCTTGAGGTTGTGGTGCCGGTTCTGCTTTCTTTTCTTGCGTTTCTGCTTTTACAGGCTTTACTTCTTTTTCTTCAAATTCTTCCCAACTTAACATAATTCCCCCTATTTCTATTTATTGACAGGCGTCACAGTCTGGATCCAGGACAGAGCAAGCATCTGGTGCTTCTCCGGCCATGGGCTCCTGTGAAGCTGAAACCGCGTTTAGTTCACCAGTTGCTATGGTAGATTTCTCTGTTGTTGTAGCTCCTCTAGACCTCAAATAGTAGGTCGTTTTTAAACCTCTTAACCAGGCCATCCTGTACATAACATCTAATTTCTTACCATTTGGTTCATCTATATAAAGATTCAGTGACTGACTTTGATCTATCCATTTTTGTCTTCGGCTCGCAGCATCAACTAACCATCTGGGTTCAACTTCAAATGCAGTGGCATAGACTGATTTAATTTGCTCCGGGACTCTGGATATTTCTTTAATGCTTCCATCGTAGTATTTAAGGTCATTTACCATGACTGAATCCCATAGACCTTCTTTCTTGAGAGCATTGACCAAGTGTAAATTGGCTACGGTAAATTCACCTGAAAGATTAGATTTAACGTAAAGGTTTTGATAAGTGGGTTCTATTGATTGTGAGACACCAGTTATGTTGGCTATGGTAGCTGTGGGCGCTATTGCCATAACATTGGAGTTTCTCATTCCTTGGCTTAAAACCAACTCCCTTAAAGAGTCCCAATCCAAAGAAGTGCTTTGGTCAACTTCTGCATAGCTATCTCCTCGATTTTCTTTCAAATAGGCTACAGAATCTATCGGCAGAACTCCCTTGCTCCAGAGAGAACCTTCATACGACGAATAGGTTCCTCTTTCTTTAGCTAGATTACTTGAAGCTTTTATTGCGTAGTAGCTGACTGCTTCCATTGACCTGTCTGCGAATTCTACTGCTTCATCTGAAGCATAAGGAACCTTCAGCATGTATAGAGAGTCATGAAAACCCATAATTCCTAAGCCAATTGGTCTATGCTTCATATTAGAATTTTCTGCAGCTCCCACAGCGTAGTAGTTGATATTAATCACATTGTCTAACATCCTGATTGCTGTGTTTATCGTCTGTTCTAGTTTTTCTTGGTCCAGTTTTCCATCTTTTAGGTGGTGAGTAAGATTTACGGAACCAAGGTTACAGACAGCTATTTCTTCTTGGCTTGTATTCAGAGTTATCTCTGTACATAGGTTAGAAGAATGCACCACGCCTGTGTGTTGTTGTGGTGATCTTAAGTTACAAGCATCTTTGAAGGTCACCCACGGATGTCCTGTCTCAAAAAGCATGGATAGCATTTTTTTCCATAGTTCGCCTGCATCTATCTTCTTGTAGAACTCGATTTCTCCACTTTGCGTTAGGCTTTCATAATGCTCGTACCTTTCCTCAAAAGCTTTTCCAAACAAGTCGTGTAAGTCAGGGGTGTCATTAGGAGAGAAGAGTGTCCAGGGCTTTCCTTCAAATACCCTTTTCATAAATAAGTCCGGCACCCAGTTGGCCGTATTCATGTCATGGGTTCTTCTCCTGTCGTCACCGGTGTTCTTTCTTAGTTCTAAAAATTCTTCTATGTCTACGTGCCAAGTCTCGAGGTATGAGCAAACCGCGCCCTTTCTTTTCCCGCCTTGATTAACTGCCACCGCTGTGTCATTTACCACTTTAAGGAAAGGAACCACTCCTTGGGATTTACCATTAGTCCCTTTAATGTGTGAGCCCAATCCTCTCACTGGTGTCCAATCATTACCCAGTCCGCCTGCCCATTTAGAAAGCATTGCGTTATCTTGTATGGCCCCATAAATACCATGCAGGTCATCAGGTACAGTTGTTAGGTAACAGGAAGAAAGTTGCGAGTGTATTGTTCCTGAGTTGAAGAGAGTAGGGGTAGAGCTCATGTAGTCGAAGGAGGATAATAGGTTGTAGAATTCTATTGCCTTTTCTTCTCTGCTTTCCTCATTTATTGATAGCCCCATAGCGACTCTCATAAAGAACACTTGTGGCAGTTCATACCTAACATTCTCTTTATGTATAAAGTATCTATCGTATAAAGTTTGTAGGCCCAGGTAAGTGAAGTTTTTATCTCTCTCAGGTTTAAGTGCTGCTCCCAATTTTTTGATATCCATATTTAGGAGTTCCGGGTTTACTATTTCATTCTCTATTCCTTTTTGTATAAATGTTTGTAATACCTCGGGGTAGAGCTTTTCCATTTCTCCTTGGGTGGCTTCTCCTTTTACCCCTAAAAAAGTAAGGGCTTCTGTTCTTAGGTTATCAAGCAAGATTCTTGCTGTAACAAAAGTGTAGTTAGGTTCCTTTTCTACCAGGGTCCTGGCAGTCATAACAAGAGAGGTACGTACGTCCTTCATTGTTACTCCGTCATAGAGGTTCTTCTTTGCTTCTTCTATTATTTCTTCTGCTGAGACATCTTTAAGTCCATCACAAGCTTCCTCTACAATTGTGTTAATTCTTTGGGTATCTAAAGCTGCTTCGGTACCGTCATCAAGAATTACCTTTATGCCTGGTTCTGCTTGCTGTGGTTCTTCTTCCGCTGTCTCTTCTTTTCTTACCCTCGTTCTTTCCTCTCTGTAAAGAACATAAGATCTAGCTACTGTTCTTTCTTCTGAGCGCATGAGTTCAAGTTCTACTTGGTCTTGAATTTCCTCTATGTGTAATGTTCCTCCGGAAGGCATTCTTCTAGAGAAAGTTATTGTCACCGCACTCGCAAGTTCGTTGACTTTATTATGTATTCTGGTTGAGGCTGCTGCTGCCCCACCTTCCACCGCTAGGAACGCTTTTGTTATGGCTATTCCTATTTTTTCCTGGTCATAAGGTACAACCGATCCATTTCTCTTAATAACTCTCATCTGCCCAGGTGTTATAGCTGCAGTCTCTTTTTCCCGTTCGGGTGTCTTTGTTTGCTCTGTAGGCTGTGTTTCTCTTAAATTTTCCATTTTTTTGACGCTCTTCGCTCTTATCTTTATTTTACTAAAAATCTATATATAGTGTTGTTTTCACCCCAGAGACACAAGATACTGTGTTTTTATACAAATTACAAGACAACAAATACTAAAAAGTTTTGTGGATTTCTTGTGGATAACAAGTTACTGAATAAGGAGTTTCCTTTATGATTATTTGTTTGAAGTTTCTTATATTAATTGATGTTAAAAAAAGTTATAGCTATAGACCAAGGAACCACTAGTTCTAGAGCTGTTCTTTTTGATGAGAAAAGCAACTTATTGGATTTTGAACAAAAGGAATTCAAGCAATATTTTCCAAATGATGGTTGGGTTGAACATGACCCAGAGGAAATTTGGAAGTCAGTATTTGATGTAACAGACAAGCTTATTAAAAAACATTCACTTAAACCTTCCGATATTGCTGGTATTGGAATAACCAATCAAAGAGAGACCACTGTGGTGTGGGACAAGAAATCTGGCAAGGCTATTTATCCAGCCATAGTTTGGCAAGATCGAAGGACTTCTGGGCTGTGTGATGGGTTAAGAAAAGAAGCTGGCATAGAGCAAAAAATACAGCAGAAAACCGGTTTGTTAGTCGACCCTTATTTTTCTGCAACTAAGTTAGCTTGGATTTTAGACAACGTTACAGGGGCAAGAAAAAAAGCAGAAAACGGAGAATTGGCATTTGGAACAATAGACTCTTTCTTAGTTTGGAGACTCACACAAGGAAGACAACATAAAACTGACGCGACAAACGCGTCGAGAACAATGCTGTTTAACATTGACAGTCATTGTTGGGACGATGAGTTATTAGATTTTTTAAAAATACCCAAAAAAATATTACCTGAGGTTTGTGATAGCGTTCATGACTTTGGAGATACCTCTCTATTTGGAGGCAATCTCAAGATAGGTGGTATAGCGGGAGATCAACAAGCAGCTTTAATTGGACAGTGTTGTTTTAATCCAGGAGAAGCAAAAAGTACTTATGGTACTGGCTGTTTTCTGTTATTGAATACTGGCGACAAAAGGATTTCTTCAGAAAATAGGCTTTTATCTACCATAGCATATAGGCTGGATGGAAAAACTACTTATGGATTAGAGGGCAGTATTTTTGTGGCCGGCTCTGCAATTCAATGGCTTAGAGACGAACTGAATTTTTTTGAGTCGGCTGGGGACTCTGAAGAGATAATTAATCACAGAAATGTTAATTCTAAAATCTTAGTTGTTCCTGCCTTTACTGGCTTAGGAGCTCCACATTGGGATCCAGATAGCAGGGGTTCAATTTTTGGTTTAACTCGTGACAGTAGCATTGCAGACTTGACTGCTGCCACTTTGGAATCAATAGCGTTTCAAACTAAAGATTTAATTGGTGCCATGGAAAGTGATGGAGCTAATTTTTCAGAATTAAGAGTTGATGGTGGAATGGTAGCGAACAATTGGTTTTCTCAACAGTTAGCTAATATTTTGAATATTGATGTTTTAAGACCTAAAGTTATCGAAACCACAGCACTGGGAGCTTCCTATTTAGCCAGTATGAAAGCGGGCTTGTGTCCTGACATAGAATCACTAAATTCAAGCTGGGAAAGCGAGAAGACATACCGTCCCGAGGAAAAAGAGATCAAGATTCTTCAAGAAAAGTATCAAGTCTGGCTTTCTGCTGTTGAGAGAACCAAGGGTCTTTATTAATGGTCCAGAAGCTTAAGAAGTAAAGCTTTTTGAGCGTGTAGTCTATTCTCAGCTTGAACCCATACTTTGCTCCTGGGGTCTTCCAGCATATCCTCTGAAACCTCTTGTCCTCTGACTGCAGGTAGACAATGAAGAAAGATAGCTTCTGTCTTGGCAAGGTCCATTACTGCAGGAGAAACTTGATATGAATTAAATTCTTTTATCCGGTTTTCAGAATCTGCTTCATCCCCCATTGAGACCCAAACATCTGTTGTAATCAGATCGCTCTCTTGAACAGCAGATTTTAAATCTTCAGTAAAGGTTGCACCCGTTTTTTGCATTACTTCAGTTGAAGGCCAGTAAGTTTTTGGACAAGCAATCTCAAGATTAAACTGAAATAGCTTTGATGCTTCTACGTAGCTAAAACAAACGTTGTTGTAATCTCCCACCCAAGTCACCTTGGCATCTCTTATTTCTCCCTTGTATTCATAAAAAGTTAGTAAGTCTGCTAATAATTGGCAAGGATGAGATAAATTAGTTAAACCATTTATAACGGGAACAGAAGAGTGGTCAGCAAAAAGATTTAAAGTTTCGTGAGAAATTGTTCTTAACACAACAGCGTCTGCCATGGAGCTGATTACTTTAGCTGTATCTTCTATAGGTTCCCCTCTACCTAACTGCAAGTCACTGGTCGAAAGGAAGCCCGCTTTTCCACCCAATTGAGTCATACCCACCTCGAAAGAGACTCTTGTCCTTGTTGAAGCTTTCTCAAATATTAAAGCCAAATATTTACCCTTTAAGAGGTTGTTATTAGTTTTATTATTTTTAAGAGATAGAGCTTCTTTTAACAGACTTGCTGCCTCAGAATAAGAGAAGTCGCTTAAGTTTAAAAAATGCTTCATAGCTTGTAAAAAAGGGGCAGAATTCTACCGGTTATCGAGAATGCAAGCAAATGATGTTATCCTCCGCACTTTTTTGGGATAGCAGTAGATGTCTGAGCATAAAATTAAGACTTTAAGCAATATTTCTCCAATAGGTATAGAGGCTTTATCTAATACCGCTTGTGTTTTGGATGAAGAGTCTAAAGATCCTGATGGTGTTTTGGTAAGAAGTACTAAATTAGATAAAAGTAATTTGAATCAATCTTTGAAGGCTATCTCTAGAGCTGGAGTGGGAGTCAACAATATCCCTATAGATTTATGTACTGAAAGAGGCATCGTGGTTTTTAACACTCCCGGTGCGAATGCCAATGCAGTAAAAGAACTTGTATTAGCTGGCTTAATGCTTTCTTCTCGTAATGTTTTTTCAAGTATAGATTTTGTAAATAGTTTAAAGCACATAGAGAAGATGGAGGAACTCGAACCATTTCTTGAAGAGAATAAAAAGAAATTTAAAGGAAGAGAATTATCTGGATCAACTTTAGGGATAGTGGGTTTGGGTGCCATAGGTTCCGAAGTAGCTAGAATGGGTGTTGCCTTAGACATGAAGGTAATTGGATATGACCCAGCTTTGTCAGTGGAGGCAGCATGGAAGTTACCTAGCCAAGTAGAGCCTGCAGATTCAATAGAGGATGTATTTTGTAGAGGCGATTTTATAACTTTGCACATACCGGCCATCGAAAGCACTAAAGGCATTGTTAATCTTGAGCTTTTAAAAAATGCTAAGAAAGCGTCATTGTTAAACTTTGCAAGACACGAAGTGGTGAACAATGAGTCCATATTGGAAGCATTAGAAACAGGGCTTCTAATAAATTTCATTACAGACTTCCCAACTCCTGATTTAATCAAAAGAGCTAATGATCACGGAGATGTAATTTTATTACCACACATAGGTGCCAGCACTGCACAGGCTGAAGAAAACTGTGCAATTATGGCCGTCGAACAACTTTCTGACTTTCTCCAAAATGGAAACATAAATAACTCAGTAAACTTTCCTAGCGTTAGCCTACCTAGATCTACAAAAAACCGAATTGCAATTACGAATAGAAATGTTCCAGCGATGATTGGTCAAATTGCCACATCTCTAGGAGAGCTAGGATTAAATATAGCTGATATGACTAACGTGAGCAGAGGTGACTTAGCCTACAACCTAATAGATATTGAAAATGGAGTGGATGAGGAAGCTTTATCCAGATTATCTGCAATTGAGAACATAATTAATGTAAGACTAATTTCTTAGTAAACATATCAAATTTTCAGCAACCTATAATTCATAAAAATTACCTAACTATTTGTCTTTATAAGAGAAATTTCTTCCTAGAATAAGGTTATCTCAACTTATAAATGAGTTTCTTGTTTTACACACGCTAAATTTTAATAAATTTTAAATTCAAGCTCCTTAATTAAGAAAAGGTTAAAATTTGTACAAAATGGTTAAGTTATTGATTTTATTATAAAAAATAAGAATAGATCAAATTTCGATCAATTCAGTAATAAAGCTCAAATGCAAGGCCTTAGTATTTGATCGTTAATGTTATCCAAAGAGTTATCCACAGAAATTGTGGATAAAAATTTATAAGATTTTCCTTTCAAGTAGATTTCTCCTACTATTGAAGATCTTTCTGGATTTGCTATGAATATGGAGTTAGAAAATACCATCAAACTAGAGCAGTCTTGGTTACAAGAACTTGAATCTGAATTTGAGAAACAATATATGAAAAATCTTAAATCATTTTTACAAAGTGAGAAGAAAAAAGGAAAAGAAATTTATCCCAAAGGGAAGGATATGTTCAGAGCTCTAAACCTAACTCCTTTAGATCAAGTTAAAGCAGTTATCATTGGTCAAGATCCTTATCATGGCCCAGGTCAAGCTCATGGTCTCTGTTTTTCCGTACCTGAAGGTGTAAGTATTCCTCCTTCATTACAGAATATATTTAAAGAATTAGAAAATGATATTGGTTTAACTAAACCTGATAGTGGTTGTCTAGAATCTTGGGCAAAACAAGGAGTACTTTTACTAAACAGTGTACTGTCTGTTGAGAAAGGGCTTGCTAATTCTCATTCATCGAAAGGGTGGGAACTTTTTACAGACTCAGTTATAGCAAAAATTAATGAAAAAGAGGCGGTAGTTTTTTTATTATGGGGTAATTATGCTGCACGAAAGGGAAATAGTATTGATTTGAACAAGCATTTAGTTTTGGAATCCGTTCATCCTTCACCTCTTTCTGCTCATCCGAGTTTTTTTGGGAATAAACACTTTTCAAAATGTAATGAATTTCTAGAATCTAAAGGAATCGGTCCTATTGACTGGTAAGTCGACCTTTCAACTAATGGTAAGGGTTGAGTTAGTTTCTTTTACCTTAAAAGAGCTTTCCAGATAATTTTTCTTTTTTGCACTAATCAGGCAGACGCTTTTCTCTTCAAGGTTTACAACTTTCACAAGATTACCTATTTTTCTGTCTTCCGTATTGGTAAGAGTCATCTTTTCAGAGATATTTAAATCAGAGCTTTCTGCTACACACAAACGAGGTAGATTTTTACTTCGATATTGCATTCTGGCCACAACTTCTTGACCTGTATAACAGCCCTTTTCAAAATCAATTCTGTTGTTTACATCATAATTAAGTTCGTGAGGGGTGAATTTACCTATATTTTCTTCGGATATCTCTACATTTTGACAAAGAATTTCATCAAGGTTCCATTGAGCTTTTTCTTCAATCGGCTCAAATAGATTTTTAAATTCAGTTAATCCATCTTCATTACAAAAAGCTAATAAGAACTTTTTACCTAGGTATTTTATAAATCTACAACCATCTATTTCAATGGTATTTTCAGTTTGAACCACTTGCTCTTTGTATATATCTTTAAACGTGTCTTTATCTACTCCAAAGAACGAGAAAGACTTATTCTCTTTTATTTCGACCTCATAAAAAGGACTGTATTTTTTTAGTTCTTCTTCTGTTTTTAATAAAGCTTTATTATGACCAATAAGAGCGTAAGAGTTATCTTCTAAATGACATAGGTTGAAAGAGCTTATTATTCTGCCTTTTGCATTACAAAGAGCCCCTAATTCACTGTTTTTAGTAGAAACTTTACTTACATCACATGTAATTTGGCCTTGCAGAAGTTCAAATGAACCTTCTCCATTAACTTCCAAAACACTTAAGTGATTAAGGTCAATAGCTTTATTTTTATCCATACCAGGCCTAAACTATTATAAACCTACAGTGAACTCAAATTTACATAAAAAGGCCTATTTCCTCTCCAGACGAGGCTTACAGGAGCTAGACATTATATTTAAGCCTTTCGTTGAAGAAAGATTTGAAGCTCTAAGTGATAAAGATAAGTTATCTTTTCTTGATTTATTACAAAAAGATGATGTTGATCTTATAGACTGGCTACTAAATGGAACGCCTGTACCCGAGGACTTTAACAACATAGCGACTCAGATTAAGCTTTACTTAAACCATGAAGAAAAATAATTCTACTTTGATTGCTGAGTTTGGAGGGACTAATGCTCGCCTTGGTGTAACTGTAAATGGAAGTAGTCTAGCTGAATCAAAGCAATACCTTTTATCAGACTTTACATCTATAGAAGCTTTATTTGATAAGTATTTCGAAGAAATTAATCAGGTAGTTTCTAAAGGGATAATTGGAGTAGCAGCTCCGGTAATAGAGGATGAAATAAGGTTCACAAATAATGACATCAAATTTAATCAGAATGCCTTAAAAAATAAGATGTTTCCAAAAGGGCTCATGGTTTTAAATGATCTTGAGCTTCAAGCTTATGCCATAGAAGGTCTGAGTAATGATGAAATTATAAGAATAGGTCAAGTTAAAGAAGAAAAAAAAGGTTCTAAAGTATTGATCTCTCCTGGAACTGGGTTAGGGCTTGCAGGAGTAGTTGATACAAAAGTAATTTTTACTGAAGGCGGTCATTTGAATATACCGCCTGATTCTCCTGAACTTGAGGACTTATTAAACAAATTTCGTGAGGACAAAAGAAGGCCGCCTACTTTTGAAGACCTTCTCTCTGGAAAGGGGATTAAATTTATCTTTCAGAGTTTAGATGGTTCTTCTGTTATTCAATACAGCAATGAACAAATCTTAGCTAATAAAGACAACCCTGTTTGTATTAAAACCAGAAAACTTATACTTTATTTATTAGCAATTTATTGTAAATACATAGCCTTAATTTGGGGCGCAACATCCGGAGTATTTTTATCTGGTTCTATTGCTAATACTCTATTAAAGCCTGAAGATTTAGATACTTTTAGGACTCATTTTGAGTCTAGTGCAACGATGCAAGATCTATTGAAGATAATGCCTGTTTCTTTAATAAAAGACACTAATCTTGGCTCGAAAGGTGGTCTAATATTGGCCTCTAAAGGCTAAAAAATTATAAAATTCCAGAACTTTTTGGTTATTTTAAAGTCTACCTGATAAATGCTATGAAAGCTGATAAGAAAAAAAGTAACAAGGATATTGACCTAATACTTGTTAGAAGAGCTAAAAGAGGCGATTACAAAGCCTTTGACCTTTTAGTTCTCAAATACCAATCTAGGATTATAGGCATTGCAATGAAATTCGTAAAAGACCTACAAACAGCAGAGGATGTGGCGCAAGAATCTTTCATCAAGGCTTACAAATCATTGGATTCCTTCAGGGAGGAAAGCGCTTTTTATACTTGGCTTTATAGAATAACTTCTAATACAGCAAAAAATTACTTAATTTCTAAGAAAAGGAAAAAAGAATTATTAGAAACAGAAATTCTGTCCTCAGAAGAGATGGATATTTTTGACATACCAGGAGGAAGTTCTCCTGAAGAGATACTAGAAGCTAATAATTTAAGGGAACTGATTTTTGAATCTTTGAGCAATCTTCCTGAAGACATTAGAACCGCTGTTTCTTTAAGGGAGTTTGAGGGCCTGAGCTACGAGGAAATTTCTGAAGTTCTTGATTGCCCCATTGGAACAGTAAGGTCAAGAATTTTTAGGGGCAGAGAAATAATTCAGGAAAAGATCTCCCCTTTGTTGAATAGTAATGTGGAATTAATTAAAGGATCAAAAAGAATATGAATGAAGGAATAAAAGAAAGAATATCTGCTTTGGTGGATGGAGAGCTTTCTGAGTTTGAAGCGAGAAGAGTTCTAGAAGAGATAGAAACCAAACCGGAATTAAGAGATTATTGGAACAAACTGCAAATAACTAAGTCAGGACTAAAGAAAACTTCATTAGGTTATTTAGACCAAGATATTTCTAAACGAGTTGCAAGAGAGTTAGGTGAACATACTTATGAACCTAGTAATTCTGAGACCATTAGCGGGTTTAATTTGTCTATGATTGCTGCCGTATCTGCAGGCCTTGTTCTTGTATTATCTATTGGAGTTTTTAATTCGGCTGAAAACCCCTTGTCTACTGAAGAACTATTCGCTTCTGAGGCTTCTAAGAAAATCGAGCAAGCTATTGCCAGTCCTCAGGCTATGCAAGTATTAGACAGAGCTTTGACAGGGATGAATGTGACTTTGGAAGATCTAAACTCAGGAAAAAAAGGGCAGGTTTATGCAAACTATAGACTTCCTTCAAATGGAAAAACTTTTAGAGTTAGTTTATCTCCCGCATCTATAGGTATGCCGGAATTAAGAAACGCGCAAGCCCCCAAGCTCGCTTATTTAAAAACTAATAACGGCGTTTTTATCATTTCTGTTAGTGGTAATATCTCATCAGAACAGAAGTCCCAAATTCTAAGAAATGCAAATTTCACCATTAATAAACTAAAGTAACTAAAACAAAAAAATTTTATGGGTAAATTATTAACTCTTTTTCCTTTAATTACGCTTTTCATCTCTTTAAGTGTTCAGGGTGCTAATCAGCAATTACCAAGTTTTTCAGAACTTGCTGAAGCCTCTTCTCCTGCTGTTGTAAATATAAGTAGCAGTAAGACAGTGAAAGGAAGGAGTAATGGTCCGAGGGGGTTTAATGATCCTTTTTATGACGATTTCTTTAAAAGATTTTTTGGGGAGCCACCCAGCCAAGGCCAGCGAGAGAGGGAAGTAAGATCTGGAGGTTCAGGTTTTATTATTTCCAGAGACGGATACTTACTTACTAATAACCATGTAGTTAATGAAGCTGATGAAATTATTGTGAGTTTAAGTGATCGTAGAGAGTATAAAGCTGAATTAATAGGTTCCGATGAGAGGTCTGATTTGGCTTTGTTAAAGATTGAAGCAGATAATTTACCTGTAGTAAAAATAGGCAACTCAGATCAACTAAAAGTAGGAGAATGGGTTGTCGCAATAGGTTCGCCTTTTCAACTCAATTTTTCGGTCACAGCAGGAATTGTTAGTGCCAAGGGAAGAAGTATTCCTAATGGGTCCGACTCTACTTATGTTCCTTTTATCCAGACCGATGTGGCTATTAATCCCGGAAATTCTGGAGGACCTTTATTTAACCTTGAGGGTAAGGTCGTAGGTATAAACTCACAGATATACACAAGATCAGGTGGTTACATGGGTGTATCTTTTGCTATCCCAATAGATTACGCCATGGACATTGTTAACCAACTTAAGGAAGGCGGTTCTGTTGCAAGGGGTTGGTTGGGAGTGAGCATACAAGAAGTCACCAGTGATTTCGCTAAAAGTTTAGGTATGTCAGTTCCCAAAGGAGCTCTTGTCAGTCAAGTGATGCCTGACAGTCCTGCAAAGAAAGCCGGTCTTCAAGTTCGCGATGTTATTGTGGAATTTGATGGCGTTGAAATAGTTTATTCAGGAGATCTTCCGCAAACCGTAGGAAGTGTGAAGCCTGGCTCAAAAATAGAAGCCAAGATTATAAGGGAAGGGAAAACAAAAAAAATAAAGATAGAAGTGGGTCAACTACCAGAAAACTTTAGTGCAGCAAGTCCTTCTCAAGGAAATAAATCTAATGACTTGGGAATTGTTGTACGAGAGCTTACCTTTGAAGAAAGAAGAGAAATGAAGATTGATCATGGAGTTCTTATTACAGAAGTAAATCCAGAAGGCTTGGCGGCTCAACAAGGTATTCGTAAAGGAGATATTATTACCTATTTGCTTAATGAAAGAATAAGAAACACAAGAGATCTTTCCAGTGCGATTGAAAAAGCTAAAGAAAACTCCGATGTTGCTATGATTGGGATTGTGCGTGATGGCGTGCAAACATTTCGTAGCTTAAAACTCACAAAATAGTTACCCTTTACTCATATTTAAGCAGAATGCGTGCTTAAGGCTTATGGATATAAGAAATTTTTCTATTATTGCTCATATTGATCATGGTAAGTCTACTTTGGCGGACAGAATTATAGAGCTTTGTGGTGGTTTGACTGGCCGTGAGATGTCAGATCAGGTTTTAGATACTCTTGATCTGGAAAAGGAGAGAGGTATAACAATTAAAGCCCAGACAGTTAATCTGAATTATTTAGCAGATGACGGAGAAACTTACCAATTAAACCTAATAGATACCCCAGGGCATGTAGATTTCTCTTATGAAGTCTCAAGATCTTTGTCAGCATGCGAAGGGGCTATTTTATTGGTGGATGCTTCTCAAGGAGTGGAAGCTCAAACTTTATCTACTTGCTTTAGTGCCGTTGATGAAGGGCTTACCATAATACCTGTATTAAATAAGATCGACTTAGACCAAGCAGAGCCCGAAAGAGTAAGAAAAGAGATTGAAGAAATTATAGGCATAGATGCCTCTTTGGCCCCGTGCATAAGTGCTAAAGAAGGAACGGGCATAAGAGAAGTTCTAGAAAAAGTAATTAAAGAAGTTCCTGCGGCTTCAACAAACACTAGTTCTCCTTTGCAAGCCTCCATAATAGATTCATGGTTCGATAATTATTTGGGCGTAGTCTCTTTGGTTAAGGTGGTCAACGGATCATTAAAAAAGGGAGAATTAATTGAAGTTCACTCTAAGAAAGAAAAACACTCTATTGATAAACTTGGAGTTTTTACGCCTAAGAGAAAAGAATTAAATGAACTCACTTCTGGTCAAGTTGGTTTCGTCTGTGCTTCTATAAAAGAAATAAAAGGGGCTCCTGTTGGAGATACCATCATAAGAAATAACTCTAATACCCCGCAATTACCTGGTTTTAAGGAAGTTAATCCTCAGGTTTATGCAGCTCTTTTCCCCCAAAGTGCTGATGATTATGAATCTTTTAGAGAGGCTCTTGAAAAATTGTGCATCAATGATGCTTCTCTGCATTATGAACCCGAGCACTCTGATGCTTTAGGTGCCGGATTTCGTTGCGGTTTTTTAGGCACTCTTCATATGGAAATAGTTTCTGAAAGATTAAACAGAGAGTATGGAATTAATTTAATTACTACAGCGCCAACGGTTGCTTACAAGATACTGAATAAAGAAGGTAATGAAATAAGAATAGAAAGCCCGAGTTCTTTACCTGAACCAAATAAAATAGATGAAATAATGGAGCCGATAGCAAAAGCCAATATTCTAGTACCAGAAAAATTTATTGGTTCAGTAATGTCACTATGTAATGAGAGAAGAGGTCGACAATGTTCTTTAAGATATGTTGCTGATCAAGCTGAACTGGTTTACGACATTCCCTTAAGCGAAATAGTTATTGATTTCTTTGATCGACTTAAATCTGTAAGTAAAGGTTATGCCTCTTTAGATTATTCTTTGGATAGGTATGAGAAAGGGGATGTCATTAAACTAGACATACTTTTAAATGGAGACAGAGTAGATGCATTAGCCACTATTGTTCATAGAGAAGTGGCACAAGCTAAGGCTAGACAACTGACAGAGTCCCTTAAGGAAGTTATACCAAGGCAGCAATTTGACGTTGCCATCCAAGCTGCAATTGGAGGAAAGATAATCTCCAGACAGACAGTAAAGGCTTACAGAAAGAATGTAACTGCTAAACTTTATGGCGGTGATGTTACTAGGAAAATGAAACTCCTGGATAAACAAAAGGCAGGTAAAAAAAGAATGAAAAAGATTGGTAAAGTTGAAGTACCGCAAGAGGCTTTCCTGTCTGTACTAAAGGTTAATAACTAATATGGAATTTTCTTCACTTTTTGGTATGGATAAAACACTTGTCCTGTTGTTGATTTTAGGACTTTTCAGTTATTTTTCTTGGATCTTTTCCACCATTAAAGGCAATAGCATAGGCCCTAAGATAGCAAGCGGGTCAATGTTTATCATTGTCTTATTGTTACTGTGGAGGGTGTTTCGATTAAATTTAGATTTTGGATTAGTTCTAACTGGAGCAACCTTTTTTGCGGGCTTGTCTTGGGTTATAGGCTACTTAATTAAATTAAAAATCTTAATTTCTGAAAGTCGATCTTATTTCTTTATTTTACTTATAATTTTAAGTATTAGATCTTTTGCTTATGAGCCATATCAGATTCCATCTAGCTCAATGGAACCAGGGTTGCAGGTGGGAGACTTTGTCCTTGTTAATAAATTTGCTTATGGCATAAGACTGCCAGCAATAAATAAGTTAATTTCTAAAGAAAAAGAGCCAAAAAGAGGTGAGGTTGCAGTTTTTTATCCGCCACACACTTTATGTGAGGCAACGCCAGAAGATGCCAGGCCAGAGTTATCTTCTATGTCAGTTAGAGACAGTCAAATTTTCTTAAATAGATTCATGCCATTACAAAAAGCTAGATGCACTACCCTAGGCATAAAATATATTAAAAGAGTGATAGGTCTCCCAGGCGATAAAGTTGAAATAAGGGGCTACGAAATTTTTATAAATGACAAAAAGATTAAACAAGAACTTTTAAATCGAGACGAGGCAGAAAGTCTTTACCTTGAAACAATTGATGGCATTGATCATATTGTGCGAATTCTGGGGACGAAAGAGTATGAGAACTTTATTTGGGAAATACCGCCTAATAAATATTTAGCTATTGGTGACAATAGAGATAATAGTCTGGATTCCCGAGCTTGGGGTTATTTTTCAAAAGAACACCTTATAGGGCGAGGTGAATTTATATGGTTGCATTGGGGTTCTTTTTCAGAATTACCTCACTTTCAACGAAACAGACGTATCAAATAAGTTACCTGTGTCTTCAAATCTTAAAAAGCTAAAATCTAATTTTTCTGATAAAGAACTTTTTGATTTAGCTTTAACTCATAAGAGCGCCTCTAAAACAAATAATGAACGACTAGAATTTTTAGGAGATGCCATTATTAACTTTTATGTGACTCAAAAACTCTATGAAAATTATGCTGACATACAGGAAGGAAAGCTAACAAGATTAAGGGCTAGTCTTGTAAGTAGAGAATTTTTAAATGACTTAGGACTAGCAATTGGACTATCCCAAGCCGTTAAATTAGGAAAGGGAGAATCTACCGAAAATAATTCAATTGTAGGCAACGCGTTGGAGGCAGTTGTGGGAGCTATCTTTTTAGACACTGGGCTAGAAGATACAAATCAATTTCTTGATACACTCTACTTTGAGGAGTTCTCCAAGCTTAAGCCGTTAGATGACAGGAAAGATTCAAAATCTCAATTGCAGGAGATTCTACAAAAAAAAGGCCTAGCTTTACCAAAATACAAAGTAGTAGATCATGGGCCAAAATATAATGAAGATAGGTTTGAGATTAACTGCACTTCACCTGATTTGAATATATCAGCTATTGGTAAGGGTAAGAGCAGAAAAATTGCTGAACAGGAAGCTGCAAAGTTATTGCTAGAAGAGCATTTTCGTAATGAAAAATAAGAACGAAAGAACAGGCATGGTTTCCTTAATAGGAAAAACTAATGTTGGCAAATCAACTTTATTAAATCAGTTAATAGAGCAGAAAGTTTCAATCACTTCGAGAAAGCCCCAAACAACTAGACAAAGGCTTTTAGGTATAAAAACCAAAGAAAGAAACCAAATAATTTATGTTGACACACCTGGTTTTCATCAAGGGCATCAAAGAGCACTAAATAAATTTATGAATAAGGTTGCTTTGTCTTCAATTGAAGGCGTGGATATAGTTCTTTTTGTAGTTGATGCTCTTAATTTTTCTGAGCCAGACAGGCACTTATTAAAGCAAGTCCCTAACCGAAATAATGAAGTAATACTGGTTATTAACAAAATAGATAAGATAGCTAAAAAAGAAAAACTAATACCATTTGTAGATGAAATTTCAAAATTATTTCCTTTTTCTGAGGTCATTCCTATATCAGCTCTCAAAGGCAAAAATATAGATATTTTAGAAAAAGAGATTTCTGCAAGATTGCCATTTGGCAATCATCTTTACCCCAAAGACCAAATAGCAGATACTTCAGAAAGGTTCTTGGCAAGTGAAATAATTAGAGAGAAATGCATTACTAGGGTTGGAGATGAAGTCCCATATAGACTTACAGTAATAATAGATAGTTTTAAAGAAGAAGAGACATTAACAACCATAGACGGGACAATCTATGTTGAGAAAAAAAGCCAGAAAGGCATAGTTATTGGAGAAAAAGGTAAGCGTTTAAAATCCATAGGCACTGCCGCAAGAAAAGATCTTGAAAAAATGTTAGATAATAAAGTAATGCTTAGACTCTGGGTTAAAGTTAAGAAAGATTGGACAAATGACCAAGGTGCAATGAATTCTATGGGGTATAAGATTGTTTAAAACTCTAACACTCGAACCGGCTATCGTTTTACATACAAGAGCTTATAAAGAAACCAGTCTAATAGTAGATATTTTTACAAGAAACTATGGAAGGGTCTCCATCATAGCCAAGGGAGCAAAAAGACCTAAAAGTAAACTAGGAGTGATAAAAACCCCTTCAAGTCTGTTCTTAATATCTTGCCGCGGCAGGAGTGATCTTAAAACCTTAACTCATTGTGAACTTAATAAATATTTTGATCTTTCTCCTAACCGCTTTAATTCTTTAGTCTATTTAAATGAACTGTTAGTAAAACTTTTAGAGAAAGAAGATTCGCATCCTGAAATTTTTGATAATTATTTAACAGTGTGCAATTGTTTAAGTAATCTAAGTGGGAAAGATTTGGAAAGCCACCTCAGAGCCTTTGAGCTTAACCTTTTAAAAGAAATTGGTTATGGACTTGATTTAAAATTTGAAGCCAACTCCAATAACGAAATAAAGGAAGAAGGAGTTTACGGCTTTGATCCTATAATTGGCTTTCAACCAGTAAATGATGAATCAAATAAAAAAAATCATTACACTGGAAAGGATATCATCAATTTTTCTAAAGGAGACTTGAGTAGTCCTCAAACTCTATCAGCATCTAAACAAATTATGAGAGAAGCTATAGACTTTCACCTAGGCAATAAACCTCTGAAGATAAGAGAATACCTCTCCCTTCAAGGAAGTTAAGAATGATTAAAGGAATTGGAACAGATTTATTAGAAAAGAGGAGAGTAGAGAAATCTATTTCAAAATTCGGCGATAAATTCATTAAAAAGGTTCTTACAGAAAAAGAGCACCAAGAATATCAAACCAAAAAAACTTCTGAAAAAAAAGTTTCGTTTCTGAGTAATAACTTTGCTTGCAAAGAAGCAGTTGCCAAAGCTCTTGGTACTGGTTTTTCTGACGGGATCACACTAAAGAACATAGAAGTTTTGAGAGAGAGTGGTGGCAATCCTTATTTACAGCTTCTTGGAAAAGCAAAAAAGAAAGCTGAAGAATGTGGCTTTGAAAATTTTACTTTAAGTATTTCAGACACTAAAGACCATTCTTTAGCCTTGGTTATAGGAGAAGGTGAGTGAAGATTATTCTTTTAGGACCTCCAGGAGCAGGTAAAGGAACTCAAGCTGAAGTCCTTTGCCAAGAATTTAATATCCCCCATGTTTCTACGGGCAACATCTTAAGGGAGGCCATTAATGCAGGGACAGAATTAGGTAAAAAAGCTAAAAGTCTAATGGATGAAGGTATTTTGGTCTCCGATGAGGTTATCGTAGGAGTAGTTGTAGAACGCATAGCCCAAAAAGACTGCGAGTCTGGGTTTTTATTTGATGGCTATCCAAGAACTATCCCGCAAGCTAAAGCCTTAGACATAAATTCTGTAGAAATAAATTTAGTTATAGAAATAGAGGTTCCAGATGATGTCATTGTTAAAAGGATGTCTGGCAGGAGAGTGCATTTAAGCTCAGGTAGAAATTATCATGTTGATTTCAATCCACCTAAAGCAGCTGATGTAGATGATTTAACTGGTGAGGCGCTTATACAAAGGGAAGATGACAAGCCAGAGACAGTAAAAGACCGGCTCGAAGTTTATCGCACTCAGACCTTACCTTTAATCGATTTTTATTCTGAAAGAGCACAAAAAGGCGATTTAAGTTATCTAAAAATATCTGGAGTGGGTTCTCCAACTGAAGTTTCTAATCTAATACTGGAAAAAATCAAGAACGGTTAATGCCCAACATCCTGGCTATAGAGACCTCAAGTGAAGCATGTTCTTTAGCTGTATCTAATGGAGACAGACTTGAAATCTGTCATGAAGTGATACCGCAACAACATACGGAAAAATTGTTGCCTTTAATGCAAGAATTAATGAATCACATCAATCTAACTTATCAAGATCTTGATGTTGTAGCTACCGGTTGCGGACCGGGTTCTTTTACTGGCACAAGACTAGCTTGCTCAATTACCCAAGGGTTAGCTTACAGCATTGGTATACCGGTTATTTCTGTTTCCAGCATGCAGATATTGGCTCAAGGCATGAACCGGGAGTTTCAATGCTCAGAGGTAATAGTTTTAATTAATGCTCATATGGAGCAAATTTATGTTGGTGAATTTGAATTCGTCGAAGAAAAGATTATTTCTTCCGCCGAAAAAGCATTGAACTTAGATCAAATTAATTCAATCCGACCCACTCAGGGCTCTTTTTTTGTGGGTGATGGATGTCAACTTGTCGATGAATATTTAAGAAAATTAGATGCAAAAGTCTATGAAAGATACCCAAATGCAGAGGATCTACTGAGAGAAGCGGAAATTAGATTAAGAGTCGGTAATACTCTTGACCCTAAAGATCTAGCGCCTGTTTATCTTACTGGGGAGGAGCATTGGGCTAAGAATTAAATGGATATTCTCCAATTAATTTTACTTTCTTTTATCCAGGGATTGACTGAGTTTCTTCCAGTTTCTAGTTCAGCTCACCTAGTCTTGCTTAGTGAATTTCTTGGCGAAGAAGATCAGGGCATTATTTTTGATGTAGGAGTTCACTTTGGGACTCTCATGGCAGCTTTAGTTTATTTCAGATCGGATCTGAAAAAAATGGTTGTCAATCTAGGCTCTCACAATTTACTTAGTCAGGAAAATAGCTTAACAATTAATTTAGTAATCGCGGTAATTCCTATCCTCCTAGCAGGGTTTTTATTAAGAGATTTTGTTGATTTAAATTTAAGGAATAGTCAGGTAATTGCTTACGCTACTATTGTTTTTGGAATTCTTTTGTATGTCGCTCAGTTTAAAGAAACTGAAGGGGGTTTGGATACCCTGAACATGAAAAAAGCGCTCATCATAGGGATTTTTCAATGCCTAGCTTTGATTCCTGGAACTTCAAGATCCGGTATTACAATAACTGCAGGATTATTGCTTGGATTAGGCGCAAGAGAAGCGTCAAGGTTTAGTTTTCTTCTAGCTATTCCGACCATAGGAGCCATAGCATTGGCTGAAATTATTAGAATTAGTTTTATCGACTTTACTCAAAACGGCATTGAGCTTTCCGTTGCTTTAATTATTTCTTTCTTAGTGGCTTATATTTCCATAGACATGTTTTTAAAGTTAATAGAAAGAATTGGTTTTACACCATTTGTGATTTACAGATTGTTATTAGGAATAGGGCTTTTAATGTTTTGGGCATGAAAGAATTCAAACTTCTACTTACTTCCGATAATGAAGAACTAAATCAAAAAGCTATAGATCTATCAAAAAAAATAAAGCTCCCCTTTGCAGGACATTTAGCGGATTTAAAGAAAAACCATGAAGATAGTTTTTTATTAGTTGTATCGGAGGATTTAATTTATCTAAAGAAGGGCCTGACTGGAACTTCTAAGCCAATTTATTGTGACTTCTACAAGTGGAGTAAAGAAAATAAGAGAAATAACTTAGTAAGAAGCATGAGAGGATTACCACAGCAAGGTGTAATTATCGACGCTACCGCTGGCTTCGGAAGAGATGCTCTAATACTTAGCTCTTTAGTTGAGAGAGTTATATTAATTGAAAGAGTTCCTTGGGTTTCCGCTCTTTTAGAGGATGGTCTGAAGAACTCAAGAGAACTACTACCTTACTTATCCAGTACAGAAGTTATTTGTTGTGACTCCAAAAAATATCTCTTAAATTTAAAAACTAAACCAGATGCCATTTACTTAGACCCTATGTTTGAAAAAATGGGTAAATCTAAAGCAAAAAGAGAAGTACAGGCATTAAGGGATTTGACCATACAGTCAAACGAAGAAGAATTATTAGAAGTGGCTTTGAAGAAAGCAAAAGACAGGGTAGTAGTTAAAAGACATAAAAAAGTAAAAAATCTTTCTGGCTTAAAGCCCACTTTCTCTTTAACTGGCAGGGTGGTTCGTTATGATGTTTATTCTATAAGTTAAGTTTATTAACCTCATTCATAAATTCTTGATTAAAGAACTGTTTAAATTCTTTTTGAACTCGTTTAGTTATTCGCGAAGCTGATAGCATATTATTCGTGTTTTCTTTGATATACCTGTCATCTAGGAGCTTAGTTATAAAAGATTTAAATTTAGAAGCATCTGAGAACTCTGTGTACAGCCAGCCTTCAATTTCTTGTAACTTGTTAGCAATCGCTTCACACTTATCTTGTAACTCAAGTATATCTGTCTCCTCTTTCCATAAAGTGCTCATAACAATATAGAACCTCTTGATACTTGGTTCACTGATATTGCTTAGAGCTAAGAAATCTCTGTATTCTTTACTGTCTTTTTCAGGTTTAGTTAGAAGATCTTTATCTTTTTTAACAACCAAACCTAATTCAATTAATATTTTTAAGTTGTTAACTATCACCTTACCCACTTGTTCATTAGTCCAAGGTAAATAGAAATCACTTTGAAGAAACGGATATACAAGGTTTGTGAGCCTTAAGACCTCCTTTTCTGACAATTCTTCTACGTACTTTAGTGATAAACAAACCAATGAGTAGAGAAGGAAGAAATGTGAAATATTATTCTGATAAAAACTTAGAAGAGCGGCTTCATTCCTTGTTGGTCTAAATACTCTTTCTCCTCCAATCAATTGACTGGTTACTAATCCCAGCTCTTCAGTTTTTGTAATGATTTTTTCAGGAGAATCCTCTGTTAACCACACGTCTTTAAAATTTTGGTTTCTTTTAAGAAGATCAATAAATAGTTCAATTCGTTTACTTATAATTTTTGTATCTAAAGTTTGCGTGGTTTCAGTAAGAAGGCTTAGTGAAAATAAACTTGAAGTAGTAATAACAGAGGATTTATTTATACCCTTCATCACTTCTATACCCAATCTGTGCGTAGCTTTTTTAAGCCAGATAGGTCGATCTAAAGGGGAATTAATCCTGTAATCTTTTAGGGCTACTTCTTGTTCTAAGAAATCTTTAAGATCTATAGGCTCCCCAAAGTTTATGTAGGCATTGCCAAGAAAGTTACCAAAATCTTTAATGGTTTTAAATAAGTCTAAAAAATTTTCTCTCTTCTTCTCTTTTCCTAATAACTCAGACAAGTAGCTATTGCCTTCTATAATTTTTTCATAACCTATGTAAGTCGGAATCAATTTAACTTTCTCATTGCTTAAGCTAGCAAAACTTCTAATAGTCATTGATAAGAGACCAGGTTTAGCTTGAAGCGAAAACCCACTTCTGCTTCTGCCTCCCTCAGGAAAATATTTAATAGAAGATCCTCTTTGCAATAACCTTCTAAAATACTGAAAGAAGATAAGGCTATAAAGTTTGTTGTCTCTGAATGACCTGCGCATAAAGAATGCTCCACCACCTTTACCAATTCTTCCTAAAATAGGAAGATTGAGATTATTCCCTGCAGCTATATGGGGAAGCATCAATCCTTTTTCTAACAGAATATAAGACAAAGCAAGGTAGTCTATGTGGCTTCTATGACACGGAACGTAAACTAGACTGTTGTCATCGGCGATCGATTTAATTTTATCCAAGTTTCGTAAGTGAATGCCGTCGTACCTTTTATTCCAAAACCAACCCAAACCTCTTTGTAGGTTTCTTACGATCGGATAATTAATATCTGAGCATATTTCATTGGCGTATTTAAATGCTTTTTTATTGAGCCTTCTTTTCTTCTTAAGATCTCCATTACTTTGAGCTTTTATCTCTTCTCGTACAACCTTATCTCTGGATAAAGACCTCACCAAAGTTCTTCTATGAGAGATGTCTGGTCCAATAGCAGCTTTCTTTGTCTTTCTAAAGATAGCTCGTAAATAACGGCTAACTAATCTTGAGCTTTCTTCTGCAGTTCTTTCTTTATCTTTTAATTCAGAGAGAGTAAGAGGCCGATTAAATTTAATAACCAAAGACCTTCCGTGTAAAAGAACCCTAAAAAACTTTTTAAAAGAACCGCTCACAGCCCAAGATTGCGAGAAAACTATTTTAAAAAAAGACTTTTGTTTATCTGGATGCATTCCCCAATAGAGAGACACAGGTATCAAAATTATTTTTTCATCTTCTAGACTCAGAATTTCAGGTAGGTTTTCGGGTAAGAATCTCTTAATTTTTTGTGCTCCTATATCAAACTTTGGAGGTATTAAACGAATGAATCTTGGTAGATTTGTTTCTTCAAAACTTTCTATAGGCGATGCGATATTTTGTTTATTTGTGTACTTATCTAGCGCCACTAATTCGCTAACAGACTTGTTGGGAAGCGCATAAATTGTTTTTGGGTTACTTAGATCTTTTTTTGAAATCCCTTCTTCAAACTCCACTTCAAAGCTAATAAAAGGAGACACGCAGTATTTAGCTACTGAAAAAAACTTTTCTCTAATCCAAAATCTCAACATAAGACTATAATTTTAGAATAGAGTTTAACCTTTCGAAGTAAACTTTTTTACTAAGACTTTTGCCGGAGTGGCGGAATTGGTAGACGCAGGGGATTCAAA
>UINC01001123.1_pt1 | contig 28875 bp, 21 predicted proteins | sample 5385821 | NCBI WGS metagenome assembly UINC01 (sample SAMEA4666929, study PRJEB26691) | marine metagenome | isolation source: Pacific Ocean | place: Pacific Ocean | collected 2011-10-13 | reverse complement strand
ACAACGCAAGACACACTAGCAATACAGGGGTCCTAAGTTTTGGCATAGAAAGCTCCTTGTGCCCGAAACCGTGAAACCGTCGTATCATAATCATAAGGTGGGCTCGTGTAAACAGATCTCGCTCTACCGTAGTTATCTCCGATGAGTTAGTGGCGTTTTCTTAATAATGATATTAGCTGGCACAACTCTGTCTCTCGTGGCACTTTGCACTGTGGTTGCCGGTGTTCAAGCGCAAGAAGCTGAAGAGACGACAGGTCGAACAATTACCGCCGAGGCCCTTCTTGATGGCGAGACCATTGTTTTAGACGGAATACTCGACGAATCTGCTTGGAAACGTGCTAAGCCTGGCACGGATTTTATTCAACAAGACCCGACCTATGGTGGGACCCCAACAGAACGGACAGAAGTTCGATTCGCGTTCGATCGAGACAATTTGTACATGGGCGTCTACAACTTTGATTCTGAACCAGACAAGATGCTTGGCAACACGATGAAGCGGGACGAGTATCTCAGAGCTGACGACCGCTTTATGTGGGTTATGGACACTTTTCTGGATCGACAAACTGGATACTTTTTTGAGATGAATCCATCTGGACTGATGGCGGATTCTCTTATGGCTCCGGGTGGTGGCAATCGAAATTGGGATGGTATCTGGGACGCTAAAGTACTCAAAAGTGATCTCGGGTGGACTATCGAACTCGCTTTACCATTTCGCACGTTGAATTTCGATCCTAACGGAACGGCTTGGGGGGTGAATTTTCAACGCACGATACGCCGAAAAAATGAGGAAAACCTTTGGACGGGACACATGCGTAATCAGGGATTACGCCGCCTTTCAAATACGGGCTTGCTTCTCCTTGATTTATCAGAAGTTAGTCAAGGTTTTGGCCTAGACGTGAAACCGTATCTGTCAGCCTCTGGATTTGAGGCGCCCGGCGTAAAAGTTCCCTTGCCGTTAGCGACGACGACGGATGCCGGAGTAGATCTTTTCTATAACGTAACGCCAGGACTGCGAGCGAATTTAACAGTTAATACGGATTTCGCCCAGACGGAAGTTGACCAGCGCCTTGTGAACTTAACTCGCTTCCCACTGTTTTTTCCTGAGAAGCGTGATTTTTTCCTTGATGGAGCAACTTTCTTTAATTTTTATTTGGGTCGTAACAATCGTGAACCCAATGCTGCGTCTGTGCAGCCGTTCTTTAGTAGACGAATCGGCCTACATACGGACGGCAGTCCCCAGAAGATTAATTACGGTACGAAGTTGACGGGTCAAGTCGGAAAACAGGATGTCGGATTTCTTCACGTTCGCACTGATGAGGCGGGTTCCGCCCCTGCCGAAGATTTCACTGTGATGCGAATTAAGCGGCGCCTGTTTACACAGTCATACGTTGGCATGTTTTACAGTCGTCGACACGCGAACACAGCAGGTTCGATATCCTTAGAGACGGCTGGAGTGGATTTTCGCCTAGCAACATCACAGTTTCAAAAATCTAAAAATTTGGAATTCAACGGGTTTTTTCTGTGGAATACGAACCCCGTCGGGACCGTTGATAACAATCTAGCCTATGGAGTACGCCTCGACTATCCAAATGACCGCTGGGAAGCCCGAGTTTCATTTACTGAGGTTCAGGAGAATCATAATCCAGCGATTGGGTTCACTCGCCGCAGAGGCTTTCGGGGATATGGGCCGAGACTTATGTTTGCGCCTCGCCCGAGGCAACATCGATGGATCAGGCAATTGACGTTTGGCGTGGATGCCGATGTGAGAACCGATGTCAGTAATCGCCTGTTGACGAGAAAATTGAACATCATGCTGCTGGACGTGAATCTGCACTCTCAGGAACGATTTAGCTTAGAAGTCATCCCGACCTATGAGCGACTTGAACGAACGTTCGAGATCAGTCCAGGGATTGAGTTACCGGCTGGGACGCATTATGACTTTGTTCGCTATAAAGCTACGTTTAATACCGCTAATCGACGAATCTTTGCCTTCCAAACGAACTTAGAAGCCGGTACATTTTTTTCAGGTACCCGCAAACAAGTAGGTGTTCGTGTTGGTTTTCGCCCTCGCCCAGGGGTTACTGTCAATTTTGACAACGAGTGGAATCGAATCTCATTAAATGAGGGGCGGTTTGATACCTTTCTGCATCGTTTGGTGGTCGACACTCAGTTTAGTCCTTGGATATACTTGGTCAATAATGTGCAGTTCGACTCCGTTAGTGAGCTCATGGGATGGCAGTCCAGATTGCGCTGGATTGTCACTCCAGGGAACGATCTCTTTGTGATCTATACACATAATTGGCTGGATGATAATCAGTTCGATCGCTTTGTGACACAGGATCGTCGCGGAGCAGCCAAGTTTGTCTTTACGCACCGCTTCTGAAGAAAATACTGGAGATAATTGATGATTCGTTCGTTAGTGATAATACGTAGAGCACTGCCCCTCTTGGTCGCACTAACTTTTGCCGGGTGCGCCGATGAGGCAGCACCTGTGATTCGTGACGTGAATGTTAGACAGACCGACAACCAGAGCACGCCGTTAGCCGCAATCGTCACATTATTAACACACGAACCAGCTCGCATCCGACTTGATATTTCAGACGGGACAAATGGCTGGAGCTTGGAAGCAGAGCCAGATTACGACCGGAGTCACGAAATCCCCGTGTTTGGATTGCGTCCTGGGCGAGAACATTCGTTTACGGTGTATGCGGTTGACAAGTCGGCGAATAGTTCTGTGGCCGGTCCTTTCATGCTGGCCCCCATCCCGCTTCCTGAACTGTTTCCGGATATAAGAGTTACAGTATCAAATTCTTTTGCGATGGAGCCGGGATTGACGCTGTTTAATTTAATGCATTGGTATGAGGATCGAAGAGATGCTGAGTACGGCAGCCTGGTGATTGTCAATCAGTTAGGTGAAGTCGTATGGTTCCATGATGCTGGCTTCCCTCTCCTTGATGCCCGACAGCTAGAGAATGGAAATATTCTCTATATGAACTCGAAATATGGCATGTTGGTCGAAGTCGACATGCTCGGGAATGCGGTTTCTCGTTGGCATTCCACCGGCGTGCCAAAAGATGTTCCCGAAGACAGCATTCCGGTGGAGACCGAGACGTTCCATCACGAAGTCTCTGTCATGCCAAACGGAAACTTTTTAACTCTAGGAGCTGAACTTCGAGATTTTGATGAGTACCCTTCAAGTGAGCAAGATCCGGACGCACCCAGTCAACCCGCGACTGTGGTCGGAGATGTTATTCTTGAATTTACACCTGCCGGTGACATCGTTCATTCTTGGAGTTTTCTCGACATTCTTGATCCACATCGCTTCGGTTATCAATCTTTAGACCCAGGATTTTGGAAGCCAGTGTTTGGAGAAGACCATGCCGGAGCTCTGCGTGATTGGATGCATGCAAATGCAATTATTTACGATGACCGAGATCATTCAGTGATTGTGTCGAGTCGGACTCAAGATGCGGTGGTTAAGGTGGACTTGGACACCGGGGAGTTGCAATGGATATTAGGTGTTCCTGATGGCTGGCACGAACCTTGGTCGGAGCATCTGCTTGCGCCAGTTCAGTTTGTTGGGATGGGTCGCTACGCCGACAAGAAGGATATGGAATGGCCCTATCATCAACACGCTCCCATGATTACACCTCGTGGTACGCTCTTGCTTTACGATAACGGAAATTTCCGTTCACGCCCGTTTAATGTTTCGCAGAAACCAGAAGATAGCTACAGTCGTGCAGTTGAATATTCAATCAACGAGATAACCATGGAAGTGTCAGAAGTATGGTCACATGGTGGGCCTGGCGAAGGCGCAATATACTCTTCGTTTATTAGCGATGCTGACTGGCTTCCTCGCACTGAAAACGTCCTCGTTACTCATGGGGGTATTTTGACGGCACAGGATGGGAGACGTGCTGACGGTGTTGGATTGGATGTCCGCCGTTCAGCACGGATCATGGAAATTAAACGTGTTAATACAATTGTGCCATTTCAAACTCAAGGCTTCGTTCCGAATGAAACAGTCTTTGAGATGACGATTGACACTAACACCGCTACTGGAGGCTGGCACGTTTATCGGGCCGAGCGTATCTCATCAACCTTGCACCATGAAGGTTGGGGTAACGTGGTTACATTTACCGCAGACGAGAATCCCTAATACGGACTAGTTATCGTATTCAGCGTCCGACACTTTTTCAAGCCACTCGGTAGTGGCGTCAATATTGATGGCAATATGCATCATGCTGGCGTTCTTGTCAGCCCCGTGCCAATGCTTTTCATTGCGATCAATCTGAATAATGCCACCCGTAGGCACTGAAAAAATCTTTTCCCCAGATGCTTGTATGCGGCAGGTGCCTTCAATAATTACAAGCAATTGAATCCCTGAATGAGTATGCCAAGCCGTGCGACTTCTTGGCTCAAAACGAACGCGGTAGATATTGATTGTCGGGTCTGCATTGACACCCGTCATTCGAGTCAGCTTTGCTAAACCCGTGAAGTGCACCGGATCACAGGATTCAACTGAAAGTTCGGAAGGGTTGTAGACTTTCACCCTATCCTCCGCTCGTTAGGAGAAAATACCTCACGAATGCATCTGCCTCATGAGGAAGTCGACGAAATAATATTGCCAGCGCTCGCTAACAGCAACTAATCGTTTGCGCTACCGCTGAGCAATGGTTCTAAAGGTGCGGACTCAGCTCCATTTTCTGTGCAGACAGCGTATCGACTCCGTTCGCTGGCATACATAGAGACGCCAGCGTGCTCGCCCTTGGCGTTTAAGGCATAAAAACTTATGCCAAATGCAGGTTCACCGCGACTGTTAAGCAACCGTTGTTCAATTGTGCTGTCCTTTATCCGTTGCAACCCATCCATGCCAGCGTCTTTTGGATGCATTCCACGCCGCATATTTTCCACAACTAAATATGAGGTTAGATTGTATAGGTTCGCTTCACCTCGTCCGGTTGAACCAGCAGCGCCAACAGAACCGTCGACATAAAGGCCTGCGCCGAGGATTGGGGAATCACCGACACGGCCTGCAATCTTCCAGGCTAGACCACTCGTGGTGGTCACTCCACAAATTTCTCCTTTTGAATTAATTCCATCGCAGTTAATTGTGCCAAAGAAATCATGTTCATCCACCAAACCTTCGGCCATCATCTCCAGACCCACTTTGTATCCAAGCGCCACTCTTTCAGCAGGATTCAGATAGTGGCCAGGGTCCGTTCGTCTTTTCCATTCAAGCCAACGATCTCTCGAACGGTCTGTGTTTAAATCATCGAGAACCTCAAAACCCATATTGCGAGCGAATTGTTGTGCACCTGCTCCGACCAATAAGTGGTGATCAGTGTTTTCCATGACCGCCTTTGCCACTAAAGAGGGAGCTTTGACCCCTTCGATCCCAGCTACTCCACCAGCTCGCTTCTTGGGACCATGCATGCAACAGGAATCTAATTGCACGATTCCATCAGCGTTTGGGGATCCCCCGTAGCCGACTCCGCCGTCCTCGGGATCGAGCTCATTTAAATTCACACCGGCAATGAGTGAATCGAGAACATCTTCACCACTCGTCATGAGGCGAAACGCTTTTTCCACACAGGTCTCAGTCCCACCATTCTTAATACGGTTTCCATTACCTGAAGCGATTACCACAGGGTTGACGGTTGACGTTTGAATGGCAGGGGCGGTTCCGAAACCAGCCACCGAAGCCGTTGATGTTAAGCCGGCCGCTGCGGCACTCGTTAAGACAAAGTCGCGTCGATTAATCTTTTTAGGCATCTAATAATTCTCCTGTTCGACTGGCTGATTTCCTTGTTGCTAGAATGCCAACATTATGGATCAAGAGTTCTAAAACAACCGACCATTTACTGGGCATCTTAAACAGATTGTCAGCCGTGAGCCCATATTCTGTCAACTTCAGACAGGTTGTTACTGTAGGACTCCTGTAAATATAATCAGAAGCACAGGGTTGCAGTCGATTTGGTCGCTGATAAGATTAACGTGAGATATGTCGGAACAGACGCACGGCTCGTTCTCGCATGAAACAGGGACCCTTGAGTCTTGGCGTAATCGACGCCTGAGAGTGCTGGGCGTTGTGGTTGCCCTTTGTTTCGCAACTCTTCCAATTTCTGCATTCCTTCAGCAGTCCCCTCCAGCGATCTTGCGAAGTGCCTCAGAGCCTTTTATCGATGAGACTACCCTTCCAAATATTGCTTGGACCTGTCCCATGCACCCAGAGGTGCACGAACTTCATGACGATACGTCTTGTCCAATTTGCAACATGCGCTTAGTTGAAACCCGACGAGTTGCGGCATGGACATGTCCGGTGCATTCTGTGATCTTCGAAAGAGGTGAAGGAGTTTGCCCCATAGATGGTGAAAGACTGGTTCGCATGAATCTCAGTCTTGCATGGACTTGCCCGGAACATCCTGAGATTGACACTCTGAATCCCGGACTGTGTCCGATTGATAGAGTCACAAGGTTGGTTCAGAGGTTGTCTCCCCTTCCTCATGAGGACCATACGCCGAAACACGGCGGTATCTTTTTCATGGCACCAGACAACTGGCATCATATTGAAGGGGTTTACCCCGGCGCTGGGCGCATAGCCGTCTATGTTTATGACAACTATTCACAACCAATATCTGCCGAAGCGGTTCACGGTCGAATAGTGCTGGAAGAGCAGTATGACGTGGAAGCGAATGAGGTTCGTGAAGTGGTAGCCTATCCTTTAGCGGCTTCAAGCGATGAGACCTATTTAGAAGCGCAGATAGGTAATCAGGAATTACCGTTGGAGGTAGTAGCGAAAGTCCGATTCGACGGTGACGCAACAGAAGATCGATTTGATTTTGTGTTTACCTCTCATGGTCAAGAGAATGCGAGCCCATCAGGCTCCGAATTAGATCTAGCTGGGCCACTTCAACCCACATCAGATTCTAGTGCAGCTCTGTCGCCTAGTAGCATAGACGCGCTCTTGGCGGTGGCAATTCCAGGGGATCCGAAGACGATTGTCAGAGAGATCGTGGATCGGAATTCAGATATAAGAAAGCTATTGGAAGCCGGTATGTTTACCGAGATTTATATACCGGCACTTCAAGCGAAAGAACTTGCCTTGGGTTTGGGGTCTCACATGGTTAACTTGGCTTCCGACCGTCAAGTAGTGGTGACATTAGCTGTGAAGTCTCTTGTCAGGTCTGCTTGGCTGTTGGACTGGTACGGAGATTTAGGAAATCGCCCACTAATTCAGGAAGCCTACTCAATTTTTGAGACAGCTGTTAATCATCTACGAGCTGCGTATGAAATTCAGTAGTGCAAGAATCAACCTGCGAATGATTTAACAGTGAGCTGATCATGACGACACCTTATCGAATAATCGCTGTCATCTTACTTGTTGTTGCTGTGTCTAACCTCCGCGCACACAAACCAATCTCATCAAAATATACTTATGGCGAGGACGTTTACCCTATTTTTCTGGAGCACTGTGGTTCTTGTCATTCACAAAATGGGGTTGGCCCCATGTCGCTACTTACCTATCAAGACGCCTATCCCTGGGCGCAGTCAATTAAGGAAGAAATTGTCAATTTAAGTATGCCGCCATGGTCTGCAGAAGAGGGATTTGGCGCGTTTAAACATCGCAGTTCGCTTACAGCTCATGAACTCAATGTGCTGGTTGACTGGTCGAATGGTGGTACGCCGGAAGGCCTTAAGTTAAGCAACGTCGAACCAACTTCCACAGAGTCGACATGGAGCCTTGGAGATCCATCTCTTGTGTTGGAGATACCAGAGAATTTCTCAATGGATCCTGCGACAAGTGAAACCGTTCACTATTTTGTGCTAAATGGAGAACGCCAAGCAGAGCGCTGGGTGACTGCCGTCGATGTGCGGCCAGGTAACGCATCGATTGTGCGATCAGTGCAAGTCTATGTTGATGCAACCGACCGTTCGAGAAGGCTAGATGCCGGAGATGAGGCTCCCGGTTTCATCATGGATGAACTTGAGCCAGGATTTCAAATCGAACAGATAATTGGTATTTGGGTTGCTGGTCAAAGTTCGATTCAAACCGATCCCGGTTTAGCCTACTATCTTCCAGCTGGTTCGGACCTTGTAGCTCGTATTCATTACAAGAAGACCTGGCTTGATGAAGGTCTTAGTGTTGAAGACCGGACTGCTGTAGGGATGTATTTTTCCGAAGCGTCTGACTTGACGCCAATTAAATCGTTAGCCGTTGGTGTTTCAGGAGCGACCGATACGATGTCCGGAATGTTTGTTAATTATGACCAGATGATCAATGAATCCATTGAGCTTCTATCGCTGATACCAGAAATTGATAGTTCGCCCTTGTTTGTCCAGCTTGAGGCGATATTGCCAACTGGAGAACGTACGCCAATCGTTCGATTAGCTCAACCACGACCAGCATGGCGAACACGGCACTGGCTCAAGGAACCCATTCAGTTACCAGCTGGTACGCGACTCAATGTCTCGGCGATATATCCAAGCATCTTCGCTGCCGAAAATATGTCGAGTTTGCGATTTAATATGGATGTCGTGCCGGAAACACAATTCAACCTTGTGCAAAACAATCACGTGCTAGCCGCACGCTGATTTCACAGCTGTTTAAAACTGGACGGCGATAAAACGAGCTCTATTGACTGAGCGAGGAGAACTCGTTTCCGTTCAATACTGCAGATAAGTGGAAGCTGCGCAACGCCGATAATTCTCCGCATGATTTCGACACCGGCAAATTGTAGGACATTGCATTTTTGAGCCGCCGGTAGCGACCGACCTGACTGTTCTGCATATTGATCCATAACTAAGCCCGCAAGAGATGTCGTGTGCCGACCAAGCAAAAGATGAGCGATCAAGATACCAAGATCAAATTCAGAGAAACCCAAAAAACAGAATTCAGGATCAATGATTTTTGGTCCTCGGCTTGTTTGCAGCCAGCTTCCTGGAAAAAAATCTCCATGGATGAGGATTTTCCCATCTTGAAGATAAAAGTCGCCGAGGGTCTGCACTGACTCGACATAGCGATGCTGCTGTTGAACTCGCAAAGCTTCCTTCTTCAGTCCGGGAGTGATCGCATCTAAATTATTCACATTCTCCTTTTGAAGAGGTAAGACAAACATGTGAAGATGATTCAGGGTACGCATTAACCGATTCGTAAATTGAGAAGATCGAGAAACCCGCACCTTATGCAAGGCGGACAAATACTGAACCAGCTGAATGAGATCGGACTCGGCCAAAGTAGCATCTTGATAAATACTTGTGTAGTCCCTCCCGATTCCAAGATCTTCAAGCATGAGCATTCTCGCGTGGGGATCTACAGCCAAGAGTTCAGGCATTTGTTCTTGGAGCGTTGGATATGGTTTTACAGCTGTATAGAATGCTGCCTCTACCAATGCGCGATCAGAAGGAGCTTCAATCTGATCATACTTTTCGACCCACGGCCTGGCTTGTTTTAGAATCACGGTCCGCACAGAAGTTTTCAACCGAAGGAGGTAGTTCATATTTCCGTCGCCCGGCGTTTCGACGTGAAGGATTGTTTCTTCTTTTGAAAGCCACCCCAGTGCTTGTAAGTAGTTAACCAATTCCGGTTGATTATTTGCGTCCATGAAAAATCGATCGGGATGTTTAGCTAGAAATTCAGATCGTTTACTCATGGATTCTCTCTGGCAACTCAGCCATCATTTACTTGACATTGCAGGACAAAGCGCTGGCTACAATTCGAATCGCAGAGAACTCAAGTTCTCGATACAATAGTGGGTGTAATTGCAAAAAACGACAAACAGTTGATTAACGACTTTCAAGATTAGCAGAAAAGATTGTATTTTTACCGGTAACTCTTATGGCATACGAGGCCGTTTTTCGCTGCATCGCTGGGTGTCCTGGCCAGTACTCATTAAGAAAAGCAATATATCGCTGTCCGTCGTGCGGGGACTTGCTTGAGGTCGCACACGACATACAAGCTCTAAAAGGCCGTTCTGCAGCTCAATGGATGGAGTTGTTCGATCAGCGATATAAACGAACCCAATGGCCGTATGGTTCGGCCGTCTGGGGCAAGAAGGAATGGGTGTGTCCCGAAATCGATGACGACAATATTGTCTCCATGGATGAAGGTGGGACGAATTTATTATGGGCTGAACGATTTGGTCGAGAAATAGGTATCGATGACCTTTGGATTAAACTTTGTGGAAATTCTCACACGGGGTCTTTTAAAGACCTTGGGATGACAGTGCTTGTATCCGTTGTTCGGCAAATGATTGCGGATGGACAACGGATTCAAGCCGTAGCGTGTGCCTCGACCGGAGACACTTCGGCCTCGCTTGCCGCCTATGCCGCAGCTGCGGGAATTCCGGCCATTGTCATTCTTCCGCATGGAAAAGTATCGGTTGCACAGTTGATTCAACCGCTGGCAAATGGGGCAACCGTGTTTGAACTGGATACAGATTTTGATGGCTGTATGTCCATTGTTCAGCGGTTGGCAAGTGAAGAACGAATTTATCTCGCCAATTCGATGAATAGTCTCCGATTGGAAGGGCAAAAGACGGTCTCCATTGAAATCGTCCAACAGTTCGACTGGCAAATGCCAGATGTGCTTGTTATTCCAGGTGGCAATTTGGGCAATGTCAGCGCCCTAGGCGCAGGCTTAGATATGATGGAAGATTTAGGTCTTACTACTACTCGACCACGAATTGTGGTGGCGCAGGCTGCAGCTGCGAACCCACTATATCTGGCTTATCAGAATGATTGGAATTTCGAGGCAGTCGTTGCCCGGGCAACCCAGGCTTCGGCAATTCAAATTGGTAATCCTGTATCCATTCGGAAAGCTATTCGAGCATTAAAGAAATACAACGGTATCGTAGAACAGGCAACAGAATCCGAACTGGCGGATGCGGCTGCGCAAGCTGATCGGACAGGCATGTTTAATTGTCCGCACACCGGAGTCGCCCTTGCCGTGTTGATGAAATTGGCACGACGAGGTGACATTCATAAATCGGCGCGGGTGGTCGTGATTTCTACTGCAAATGGTTTAAAGTTCATTGATTTCAAACGGGGTTATCACACAGGGAACCTTCCGAGTATTGAACCTGCCTATGCGCAACAGCCCGTTCAACTTCCAAACGATTACAGTGCCGTTTGCGAAGCGGTTGATCGATTATCAAGTGGGAAATCGTAATCCACGCTAGGACAGAAACAGATCGTAGGCAGAGCTTTCTAATTCAAGTTGGTACGGATAGCCAAGCTGTTCAAGAAATTCAGTGAACTGGTCTCGATCTCTTTCTGGTATTTCAAATCCTGCTAGGACTCGACCGAAATCAGCACCGTGATTGCGGTAATGAAAAAGGCTGATATTCCAACGGTCGCCGAGAGCATCAAGAAAGTGCATTAGCGCACCTGGGCGTTCCGGGAATTCAAATCGACACAGCAGCTCATGTTCCGTATCGACAGCGTGGCCTCCCACCATGTGGCGAACGTGCAGCTTCGCCACTTCGCTTTCAGACAAGTCGACGGTTTTGTATCCGAGCTCGTTTAAAGAACTCGAAAGTTTCGCGGCATCGTCCTTTGAAGAGGTGCCAATACCCACGAAAATGTGAGCCTGGTCCCTTTGGCTTAACCGGTAGTTAAATTCGGTGATTACGCGACGTCCAATTGCTGAACAGAATTCTCGAAAAGCGCCAGGTCGCTCAGGAATGGTTACTCCAAGAACTGTTTCGCGAGCTTCCCCAAGCTCCGCTCTCTCCGCAACAAAGCGAAGTCGATCGAAATTCATATTGGCGCCACTAAGTAGAGCGACCAAGTGCTTATCTCGAATCTTTTCTTTCGCGACGTAAGATTTCAGACCGGCAATAGCAAGTGCACCAGCGGGCTCCATGATAGTACGAGTGTCGTCAAAAATATCCTTGAGGGCTGCGCAAATTTCATCATTGGTGACCCGCACCACTTCGTCGACCGTTGCCTGTGCGATGGGCATCGTGTATTCTCCTACCTCCCGCACTGCAACGCCGTCAGCAAAAATCCCCACGTGGTCTAACTGAATTCTTCGACCCGCTTCAAGAGATCTGTACATCGCATCCGCTTCGAACGGTTCTACTCCAATCATCCGAACTGCTGGATTCAAAGTCTTGATGAACCCAGCAATTCCAGCAATTAGGCCGCCACCGCCAATCGGAACAAAAACTGCATCAAGTTGACCGCGGCTTTGCCTAAGGATTTCATCTCCGATAGTTCCCTGCCCCGCGACCACTAAAGGATCGTCAAATGGGTGAACAAAAATCAGACCAGTCTTACGCGCGAGGTCTTCGCATCGTCTCATTGCGTCAGCGAATGAGTCGCCTTCCAGCACTACTTCGGCGCCCATCGCTCGCACAGCTTCAATCTTAATAGCGGCCGTGGTTTGAGGCATGACAATGATAGCCCTTAGTCCTAAACGCTCGGCAGCGAAGGCTACGCCTTGAGCATGATTACCGGCGCTCGCTGTGATGATTCCTTTTTTTTGATCCTGTGGAGATAACTGAGCGATTTTGTTGTAGGCTCCTCGAATTTTGAAGCTAAAGATTGGCTGCAAATCTTCTCGTTTTAACTTGATATTGTTTCGCAGGCGACGTGATAATTTGTTTGCGGGATCCAGAGGGGTCTCTTTTGACACTTCGTAGACGCGGCTAGTCAAAACTTGCCGCACTAAAGAATCAAGATTTGGGGAAACGGCGTCCTCAGTCATTGTTGAATCTGACATGATGAAGAAGATCAGGGCGTAGGTTTCTAAACGCTAATTAATATTGTTACCTTTTGATAGTACTTGTGTTCAGATTCTTGTCAACACAACTAGATATTTCATGCCTTCGAGCGGGACCCAGACAACAGCGTGGCTCAGTGGTATGCTCCTTGCGGTGTATTGCTGAAAGTAAGATTCCAGTCAATTCAGCAGCATTATGTCATCTAGATTTCTAACACAGTTTACCCGTCGGGGGTTTCTAGAGGCTAGCGCAGGAACGGTGCTTAGCAGTTTCTGCGCGAGATCTCCAGCTGGTCCTGCTTGGAACAATCTGCGTTTCATTCATGATCCCGAGCCTGGGGCAATCATTCGAAATGCATTAGATGATGCTGCGTTATTACTGGAACGAGGAGGGATTCCAAGACCTTTAAGGGCTCAGGCTAATGGAATTTGGACTGTGGATGACGTGGTAGTCGCTTCGTCTCCAGAGAGTTCTGTTCTTCCATCGGAATGGAAGTGTTTAACGGACAGGTCAGGGGCATTTCGTTTATTGGTTCCTCGCGAAGGGCCAGGCTTAATCATTGCCGGTGCCGATCCAGAAGGCGCTCGTAATGGGCTTTACGCTTGGCTTGAATTAAACGACTTCGCTTTCTTTCGGGATGGCGAGCATATTCCACGAATTTTATCAGGAAGGTCTGTTACACCAATCGACGAAGAGGTAAGACCGGATTTTCGTTGGCGTGGTGACATGATCTGGGATAACTATCTTGGACCAAGTCGGTACTGTGCTGCAACCTGGGGCATCGCCGAATGGGAACAAGCGTTACTGTTCATGGCGCGAAACGGTCTCAACTTCCTTGAATTCTATTTACCCCTCGAAGGGGTTTTTCTTCGGGGCTTCCCAGAGGCTACAACTCTCCAGGATGGAGTCTTATGGAAAACTGAATCCAAAGAAAAGTTGACTCGCTACGTGCTTTCACGAGGCCGAGACCTTGGCATCCAGTTTATGTATGTGCTTACTTACGGTGCGTTTCCTGAACCGGTTCGAGCACTGTTTCCCGGTTTGGAATGGGCTAATGGGTTTTTGTGTGGCCATCAACCAGAGCTTGAGATCTTTACGCGGAAGGTTTGGTCGAATCTTATTGAGACCTTCGGCACTGACAGTTTGTACGCCATTCGACATCGCGGCGAAGAAGGTCAATCTTACAGTGATCCTTGTCGATCAATTACAAAGTCTGATGGTTTCAATCAGAGCATAAGGCTGCTTCAGACAATTGACCCGAACGCTAGAGTTACAGTTTGGACGTGGGGTGAAACACTTCCCGACTTGTTCGAGGACCTGCCACCCAACGTTAAAGCGACCCATATCCGCCACGGCATGGGCGGACTATTTACCGATCGTGGTGTCGGAGCTGAACAAGCTGACGGCAAACCGAATCTCCCATCAGAACAGCGGTGGCTGGCCGGCCAATTTACGGTGTTCGGAGGCAACGAGACACTTTTGCAGACAGCGTGGAGCGATGCAAATTCACTCGCCCGTGATGCCCGTACTGCGGCAGTCGATTCAACTTGCGAGGGATATTTTCAATGGCCGGAATGGTCAAACACATCGCCGTGGGTTTCCCACGTTATTCGTTCACTTGCGTGGAAACCGATGACGTTTCGAGCAGATTCAGAGTTGCAGCGCTATGCTCGAGTGCGGCATGGTGAACAAGCCGAAGGTTTCTTGGCCGCGTTTGCACCTCTTCTTAATGCCGGGAACGCAAAGTTTGTGGCCACTCCACGTAAACGACTCCTTGTCCCCTACTTCCTCTCGCAGGTTGAACGGGAGCTTCTTGAAGCAGTGGCTAACGGATTACAAGTTATGTCACAGGATTTGTCGCATTTCCCAAGTTCACGATTATTTCAACGCGATCTCCTTGACGTCCTGAGTTGGACAGCCGTACGGCAGGCTCAGGTATTTGAGGCTGCTGCTTATCAGGCATTTCAAGAGCGTAATGAACCAAAGGTTGCGATGGCGATCGAGTCTGCGAAGATGACGTGGTCTATCCTCCGCACGGTGCTGGCACAGGCTCCTGAGCTTTCCATTATCGAAACAGCGCGGGCCGCGGTGAAAGTAGGCCCGATTTCAAAGAATGCTTTAGACTCTTTTTGGACACTCGGTTGTGATTTCTATAACGGTTATCCGCTGGTTCTGTGCCCGGAAGCCATTGAACTTGTTTATCTTGACCAGTCTGGCAAGTTAGGCCAAACGCTCCTTGCGGCCATACAAAACAACAATACGGAGCCTCTGGAAAAACCTGGCTGGTTTTGGCACAACTTTTCAGATTCAACATGGGCTGACACAGTACGCGTGTTACCAAGAGAAGATACTTTTCATTTTGAAAATTCCATGCGGAGCCAATTGGCTGAAGCATTGAGCACATCCGAATCCACAAAAATATTTGCTTTACCGAAAGAGGGTGAACTAGTCTCACCTGCGTCACCTTCCTTGATCGGCGATACGGTGCTATCGGAAGCGGTGAAACAACTCGGAAGGATGGCGATTCCAGAGGCGCTTGAGAAGTCAACATTGTAAGACGACCCCGTAAGTGATGGCGCTTTTAAAAGTGTGAATAGGTCTACACAAGGAGGAGGAATGAAGACGCGCGATGTCACTCGTAGAGGATTCCTTTCTGGATTAGCTGGCGCCGGACTTACGGCTCCGGTCTTAGGACGGTCTGCAACTGTAGGTGTCCAAGCGAATCCGAATAACTTCCCTCTCGTGGTTACTAGTAAGACGAATCGCTTTGTACGTGAAGAGATTACGACCACTGCCTACGACTTAATGCTAAATGGTGGATCGGCAATGGACGCTGCTGAGAAGGGCACGAATATTTCTGAGAGTGATCCGAGAGATACCACGGTTGGTTACGGTGGTGATCCGAACGAAGACGGTTTTTTACAACTCGATGCATCGGTAATGAACGGGGCCGACAATAACAATATTGGCGCAGTTGCGGCGATTGAAAACATCAAAACTCCCTGCTCGGTGGCTCGTTTAGTCATGGAACGCACCGACCACTGGTTGCTTGCCGGACGCGGTGCCTTGCGATTCGCCAAAATGCATGGATTCAAGGAAGAAGACTTGCTGACCAATGAGGCGCGCCAGCATTGGCTAACCTGGAAAGAAACTTTGAGTAATCGAGATTATTATTTTCCACCACGCGATCCTTCAGAACCAGTGGGCGGCACCATCAATGTGCTGACGCTTGACAGAAACGGTGATATCGCTGGTGTGACGAGCACAGTTGGCCACCATTTTAAACTGGTCGGTCGGGTTGGCGACTCCCCTATTATCGGAGCCGGTTTGTATGTAGATAACGCTGTTGGTGCAGCTGGTGCGACCGGACACGGTGAGGAATGTGTTAAGAACTGCGGAAGTGTTTTTGTTGTAGAACGCATGCGAGATGGCATGACGCCTCAGGAAGCTTGCGAAGCCCTCTGTCGGCGAGTTCTAGAACGGCATAATGGTCAGCCGATGTTTAATCTGAGAATGGTAGCCCTTGATAAACAGGGTCGTTACGGTCAGTGTTCACTGCGAGGTCTTCAGGCTGATGAAGATGGTTCATTTCGAGGAAGCGGATACGCCGTGCATGATGGTCGGGGCCATCGTTTGGAGGAAGGAGTAGCCCTCTTGCCTGCAATGACGCAAGCGGAGTTGGATTCGATACCATGGCGTTAACATCGAAACCGCTGTCCATTTTGAGCACTTGAAGCTTATGGCACTTAACCCACGAAGCCCTCAGAAGTTAGATGCCTACGACGTGTGTATCGTTGGTTCCGGTGCCGGTGGCGGCATGGTTGCGAAGATGCTTACGGAAGCTGGCGCTGACGTTGTGATGTTGGAAGCCGGACCAGATTGGAACACCGAGCGCGATTCACGCATGCTGGCCTGGCCTTATGAGTCACCTCGGCGTGGAGCCGGCACCGACCGTCCGTTTGGTGAGTTCGACGCATGCCTAGGCGGCTGGGAACTTGACGGCGAGCCTTATACCGTCGCTGAAGGTGAACGTTTCGACTGGTTTCGTGCGCGAATGATCGGCGGTCGCACCAATCACTGGGGCAGGATTTCCTTGCGATACGGTCCAGATGATTTCCGTCGTCGAAGTCTTGATGGGCTTGGAGATGACTGGCCAATTACATACGAGGAATTAAAGCCGTACTACGATTCACTCGACCGGCTGGTTGGCCTTTTTGGCTCAGTGGAAGGTCTCCCTAACGAGCCGGACGGGATTTTTCAGCCACCACCTCGCCCTCGGTGTTATGAGCTGCTTTTGCAGGAATCTTGCGAACACCTCGGTATTACATGTATTCCCTCTCGGATGTCGATTTTGACGGAACCGCTCAATGGACGTTCTGCATGCCATTACTGTGGACAGTGTGGTCGCGGTTGTGTGACGGCTTCGAACTTTTCGTCACCTACCGTATTTCTACCGCCGGCACTTGCGACTGGGAGGCTGCAGATTCTTACGAATGCGATGGCTCGTGAAGTTACGACCGGTGAAAGCGGTCTTGCAACGGGTATCTCATACGTGAACACATTAGACGGACGGGAGTACCAGGTTCGAGCGCGCATCGTTGTGCTGGCTGCTAGCGCGTGTGAGTCGGCTCGACTTTTACTTAATTCAAAGTCATCTCGCTTTCCCGATGGATTGGCAAATTCGAGTGGGACGGTTGGGCGTTACTTGACAGACTCCACGGGTTCTGACGTGGCTGGTTTTATCCCTGCGCTTATGGATGGAGTTCCTCATAACGAGGACGGAGCTGGGGGCATGCATGTGTATAGTCCATGGTGGTTAAACAATGCCGACTTAGATTTTCCGCGTGGATATCACATTGAACCTTGGGGTGGAAAAAGAAGCATGCCCAGGTTCGGCATTTTTGGAGGTGTCGAAAACTATCCATCTGGAGGAGGTTGGGGGCGCAGCCTCAAAGAAGACTACCGGCGCTACTATGGCGCGGTGGTCGGGTTCTCAGGGCGAGGAGAAATGATTCCAAACTCGAACAGCTATTGCGAAATTGATCCCGAAGTTACCGATCGCTGGGGTATACCAGTGCTACGATTTCGTTTTCAGTGGAGCGACCACGAGCGTTTACAGGCTCGGCACATGCATCAGACGTTCCGCGAAATAATTGACGATATGGGTGGCTACCCGCTCACGCCGGAACCGACAGAAGCCGACGAGTATCGACTGGAACCTGGTGGACGCATTATTCACGAGGCTGGTGTAACTCGCATGGGGCACTCGCCAGATAGCTCTGTCCTGAACGAACATTGTCAAGCACACGACGTGAAGAATCTGTTTGTGGCTGATGGGGGTCCATTTGTGACGCAAGCCGACAAGAACTTGACCTGGACGATCATGGCTTTGGCTATGCGTACGGGTGACTACATCGCGAAGGCTCGTAATCGCGGTGAGCTCTAGGAAGACGATTAAATGACTAAGATATTGCGGCGTGAAGCACTGCAGCGGTTGGCAGCGGTTCCTATTGCTGCGAGTGTGGCTTGGACTCCGGAGGAAGTTCAGACCGCCAGACTTCGCACCGATAGGCTGGGACAATCGTCTGATCAAAGTAGCAGTTCGTATGCGCCTATCTTTTTTACCAATCAAGAATACGCAACGGTAGCTCTCTTGGCGGAAATGATTTTGCCTTCCGATGAAAAATCTGGTGGTGCGGCCGATGCCCGTGTTCCAGAATTTATTGACTTTATGATGGTGGATCAGCCAGCCCGACAAGAGTTTATGCGGCAAGGACTTGCCTTGATAAACCAGGAGTGTCGTGCTCGCTTTGATGCTGTTTTTGTGGACTGCGATGAATCCAATCGGGCCACTCTCCTTGATGCGATAGCTTGGCCAAATCGGGTGCCGAGTGATTATGGGTCGAGGGCACGCCCTCGCTCGGTCGCCCCCACGCAAAACTTGCAAACGGTCGATCGTGATAAGGGGGTCGAGTTCTTTTCGATGTTCCGTGATCTAACGGCTACGGGATTTTGGACGAGTAAGATTGGGATTGAAGACCTTCAGTACCTGGGCAACCAATACGTAGTGGACTGGGAAGGATGCCCAAGCGAGGCTCTTGAGAAGTTAGGTGTGCGCTATTCTGACTGAGTATTCTCTTCAAGTTGCACCGCGGGACATCGTCTTCCGGTCAATCGCGACACCCCTATAATCGTGAACAGGCCTGCAAGCATTGCGAAAGTTCGAAAAGGAAACCAGACCAATCCGGTCGACACATCCTCGGCATAGGAGATAAACGGGGTAAGTCCCAGAAGCGGTTCCCCTGCTCCAAGCCTGAGAGTAAATGCAACGATATATCCTGCGGAAGCCCCAATCCAATTTGCTCGGCGGTCATAGAGCGCGCAAACCAATTGAGGAAAGAGGATGCAGTAGACGAAGTCGCTTGATAGAAACCAGAGCGAGTAAACGCTTCGGGTGTTTAGGGCAATAAGTGTTGCAGCGCAACCGACAGCAATGATGAGTCGACGAATGATTCTATTTAGGTCCGTCGAGGTCGCCTCAGGCTTGATAAGCGGACGATAGATATTCCAGGTGGCCATAGAGGACGCAGACAGGATCGAGGAGTCGACTGATGACATGACTGCGGCAGCCATTGCGATCAGGCCGAGAGTTGCAACAACTGGTGAGGTTAAATAGCGTAAGACTAACGGGAGAATCATTGCCGCGTCAGGGTCGGAGCCAATCAGTTGCGACCAATTGACCGAAGTTCCAATCACTCCAATTGCCATTGCTGGAATCGCTACGGTTAGGCTGAGACCGCCAGCCCATATCGAGAGTCGGCGAGCATCTGACGGGCTTTTGGTCGCGAGGACGCGTTGGAAATATGCGTGCCACGGAATTCCTCCGCAAATTAACAATAAGGCTGCATCCGACCATGGAATCCAGGACATGGGAGGCTGGGCTATCTCGCTAGACGAATACGTCGTCCAAGCCAGAGTTATGCCTCCAACTTCAACACTCGCGAACCAAGCGGCTGCTGACAGACCGACCAGTAAAAGGGCTAGTTGTACGACATCGGTGATCGCGACGGCCCAAAGGCCACTTCGTGCCGTATAAGCCATTGCAACAATCACTGACAGGATCACTCCTGGCGTGAAAGGAATACCAGCAATCACTTCAAAACTGACGCCAAGGGCTGTGAGAATTGCAGCAGTCCAAAACACTTCGCCCATTAATGCCGGAACATACAGCCAGGCAGCGACCCTTGGGCCGTATCGCTTCTGAAACGGATCAAGCATTGTGGTGCAGTTCAGCCTCCGCATCGTCGGTGCGAACCATAAGCCACCGATAATCAGGCTCAACGCGTATCCCCACGGCGCTTGGGCATGCCACAAGCCTCCAAGGTGAATAGCCTCAACCGTACCGTTAAGGTATCCTCCCCCAACCCAAGTAGCCGTGACGGTCAAGATACCTATTCCCAAAGGCAGTCGGCGCCCAGCCAGAGTCATCGCCGTAAAATCGAGAATTGCGGCTCGACGTGAAGCTCGGGAACCCAATAGATAGAGAAACAGGTAGAGGCTTGCGATACAGAGAACGGCGAACCAGTTGATCGTAAGAGTATCCAGACTCATAGCAGCCTGCTTGGTGAAACTCCCCTGACGAGTCTTTAAGGTCTGAGGGACTCTACCTCTGACCTCGGCGTTTCCTTAAAGAGTGAAGCGAACAACACGAGAATCAGCGCTGCACCAACAGCCGGCACTAGCCAAATGGCATTCCAGGTATGGGTGCCCTCTGGTTTCGCAAAGTAATCGACAATGAGTCCCGACAGCCAGGAACCTACAAAAAATCCAACACCTAGCGTAACGAAAGCAATGAGACCCTGGGCAGCAGCTCGGAGGTGTGTCGGAGCTTTTCGGTCAACATAGATTTGTCCGGTCACAAAGAAGAAATCGTAACAGATTCCATGCAACAAGATGCCCGCATAAAGCATCCAGGTTAAAGCGCTCACATCTCCGAAGGCAAAGAAGATATAGCGACAAACCCAGGCCAGCATGCCAATAAGCAACATACGTTTAATGCCGAGACGTACAAAAAACCATGGCATGACGAGCATGAACCCAATTTCAGAGACCTGGCCGAGTGTCATCTTGCCGGCTGCGTTCTCAACTCCAATCTCGTTTAAAAAGGGGTTAGCGAACGTGTAGTAGAACTGGAGTGGAATTGATATTAGAAACGAACCTAGAACAAAGATGGCAAACGACCGCTCTTTTAAGAGTCCGAGTGCATCCAGGCCAAGCACGTCACGCATCGTCATGCGTTCGGCTGTCCGTTTGGGTGGAGTATGCGGCAGCACGAAACAAAACACTCCCAACACAATCGAACTTCCGGCGGCCAACTGTAATTGAACCGGGCTGCTTTCCAGTTCTAGTATTCCAATAATGTTTCCCGCAACAATCCAGCCGATTGTGCCCAGCACGCGAATCACTGGAAACTCTTTCCCTGGATTCTGCATTTGATGAAATGACAAGGAGTTTGTGAGCGCCAACGTCGGCATAAAGAGCAAAGTGTAAGATAACAACACCAAATAAAAAGGTAGGAATGTCTGCATCTGAGAGGCGAAGAGCAGAATGACTCCCCCAATGAGATGTAAAACAGTCAGAATTCGTTCTGTTGCAAAAAACCGATCTGCAATCATCCCGACAAAAAATGGAGAGATCATGGCCGCAACGGCGGTGGTACCGTAGGCAAGACCGATCTGTTGTCCCTGGAAACCAAGAGTTTCACCGAGATAGGTGCCAAGCGTGACATACCAGCTTCCCCAAACAAAATACTGGAGAAACATCATGGTAAAGAGTTTGAGACGAATGGTAATAGGCATGGGTGCCGCAGCTTGCGGGACGTGAACTAGCGACTCGGAAGTTCTCGAACCTTTATATTGCGGTAATAAACAGGATTGCCATGATCCTGTAGAGCAAAATGGCCACGTCGTGCGCGACCAAAATTAGGATAGGCGGCAAATTTACTCGCTGCGACTCGTTGTTCCCAGTCGTCACTCCATAGTTCGTAATCAACAACTTGCACGTTGTTTAGCCAATATTTAACATGGCTGCCATTAACAACGATTCGAGATTGATTCCATTCTCCAACAGGTTTAACAACATCCTCGCTCCGTCCGTAGAGAGCATAGTCGCTGCCGGCAGAAGTCATCGCGGCCTGTCCGTCTGGGTGGGCGTCGTCATCCAACACTTGCATCTCTGGCGCTGTATGCCACACTGCATCCTCATCTTCAGTTACTCGAAAAAATACCCCGCTGTTGCCACCTGTTTCTATCTTCCATTCAAATTGAAGGTCAAAATTTTCAAATGTTGCTTTCGTGACGATATCTCCACCTTCGCCGACCCGGGTCAGGGCACCGTCGACGGCCTGCCAGCCCGCAGGCATACTAGTCTGCTTAAAGCCTCGCCACTCGTTTGTCGTCTGACCGTCAAAAAGCAGTTCCCATCCTTCGGCTGCTTCATTTGGTGTCAATGTATTCGATTCGCCTTGGTTATCTTGGACACTTACTGTTGTGCTCACCAAGACGATTATCCCGAATACTAGAAACGTTTCTCTCATTACTTCCTCCGCGTGACACTGACTGTAGGAGTTATTCCTCGAGCCCGGCAGCCCATCGAACTCCACCAATCAGATGACCTTGAAATTGTGAATCCCGCCACGTGGCTGGTTCGTGACCCAGTGCAGTATAAAAGATGCGACCATTCCCATACTCCCGAGTCCATGACAAGGCAAAATCACCATCCGTGCGATTGATCCCGTCGGCCTCCATATCAACCGAAGTGGTATCCACACTTAGAAGCACATGCACATCGGTGCGATTCCAATCTTTAAACTGGTAGATTTCTTCGTAAAGGGTTAGCGGTGATTCGAGATGTCTTGTCGAGGGATGGTCCGCATCTTCAACAGTAACACCGACTTCCTGATGCCAAGGATGACCGTCAAAATAACCGCCAAGCATTTCGCCATATTCGGGCCACTCATAGAAGGTATCCGTCGCACTATGAACGCCAACAAATCCTCCACCGTTCCGCACAAACTCTAGAAGAGCCTCCTGTTTTGACGCAGCCATCGGTAACTCACCCGTCGTATTAAATGCGACCACGTCATAGTTGGTCAGTGTGTCTTTAGTAATTTGTTCAGCCGAACGGATTACCGTCACATCGAAGGCGTCTGGTGATTCGCCAAGTCCTCGGATTACTTCCTCAGCCACGGGTAACACCGTGTGCACCCACGCGGCTGGCTCGGTGAGATAGAGCACGTTTGGACGGTCTTGAGCGACTGCGTCGTTCGAAACGCCAATTGTCAGCCAAATAAGAATTGGCAAAAATGATTGCCAACAGCACCGTTTCGTCATCTTATCTCCATCCTTATCGACGTGACTCCATGAGCAAGCGGTCTACGCGTTTATCTATATCCTGACGTCACTCCATCGTTACTTGCATGTCTTGCGGATTCCATCGAACTGGCTTCTTTTCAAAGTAGCTGACGTTTGACAAGACGGCTGGACCAGCCGCACGCAGTCCAAAGCTCGCGTCCTCGACCACCGGTTGCCGGCTTCGTATTGCGTCGAAGAAATTCTGGAAGTGATCCAGAGTATCGCTGTATCCATTCGGCGCTGAAAAGTACTCCTCTTCCGTGGGTGTCAATTCCTGTCGTGCGCTGGGGAATTTTGATCGATAGTCGTCAAGAAATGCTTTCTGCGTTTCGTTCGAGAAAGTATTAATCGTGTAGCCTGGCGAAGTCGGTCTGGCTCGCCGTGTCAGACCCACACGAGACCCCACACTCATGACCGCTTCGTCTCCCACGAACCGAAAACCAGAACCAGCGGCCGCGCCGTCAGCAAAATTCACTCGAAGCGCCAAGGTGAATTCTGGATGGGCGTCCGTAGCCGGATAATCATATAGTCCGAGCATGACATCCGGAACATCTCGACCATCCTTCCAGTAACGTAATCCGCCAGTTGCAAAAATTCTGGTTGGACCTTCGGATCCAACAATGAAATGTAATCCGGAAAACAGATGGACAAACAAATCACCAGCGACTCCGGTTCCATAGTCTTGATAATTACGCCATCGAAACATTCGAGTTGCATCGAACGATCGCTTTGGCGCATGGCCAAGAAATCTGTCCCAGTCCACAGTTTCGGGTGAAGCATCGGCTGGAACCGTGTATTGCCAAGCCCCTACAGCGGAGTTTCGATCCCACCAGGCTTCTACCATATTGAGATTGCCAAGGCGTCCGCTCTCATAAAGTTGCTTTGCGTATTCATACAGAACATTACTCACGCGCTGACTGCCGACCTGGAGAATTTGTTTAGTTCGATTCTGCGCTGCCACGAGTTCGGTGCCTTCGGCAGCTTTTTGCACCATCGGTTTCTCGACGTACACATCTTTGCCAGACTCCATTGCCTCGATGGCAATGTGTTTATGCCAGTGATCAGGAGTACCAATAATTACTGCATCGATCGTTTTGTCAGCTAAGATCTCTCGATAGTCCCGTGTGGTTGACACGTGCGAACCGAATCGCTCTTTCACATGAATCAGGCGACCATCGTAAACATCAGCCGCTGCTACCAGTTCTACACCAGGCACTTTCAAGGCTTCCTGGGTGTCATATTGTCCTTGACCTCCTGCACCGATCAGTGCAATTTGGATTCGGTCATTCGCCGAAATGGACTGCTGGCTTGCCACTCGTGGGCGGCTTAACAGCGTCGTGGAAGTTCCTGCTAGCACGCCGGTGGCGGTGGTCAACTTAAGGAAATCACGACGAGAGGTTTTAGACGTCTTCATGTGTTTCTCCGAACTCTAATAAGCCATATTTATGGGTTCTGCAAATACTGTGCAGGATCTTACTTCGAGTGGGCCGTTTTTGCGTTAGTATTTATTTGCTAGATCGTAGCTTGGTGAGCCTGTAAACCAATCGGACTGAAGGGAGAGTTATGGCGTCGCGAGGAATCGATCGACGAAAGGCACTTCGAGCCATTGGGCTGGCCGGTGCAGGCGCTGCCAGTTTACCGTTGTGGGCCAGGTCTCTTGTGGATCTCGCTGAGGCACATACGACCGTCTCGACTCAAACCTTTAGGGGCCCGATGGCGGATAGCTTTCAGGACGCTACCCAAGGTGTTCTAAACCAGGCTCAGTTCGAAACCGTCGAAGTTTTGACTGACTTAATTATTCCCCAAACTGATACGGCGGGAGCTCGAACAGCCCGAGTCACCGCATTTATAGACACGATTCTTTCTGATGCAGAAACAAACGCGCGTGACCAGTTCCTAAATGGCATTGGATGGATAGACCAACGAAGCATGGAGTTGTTTGGAGGTAGTTTTGTCACGGCGTCGGTTGACCAACAAAACGCACTGCTGACGATTCTCAGCGCAAGAGAAAATAAGACGCCGGCGGATACTGTCGGAGTTGAATTCTTTCAAGCCTTGAAGTCCCTTACTGTGACTGGCTACTACACATCTCGGATCGGCATGCTGCAAGAGTTGGACGATGATGGTTCCAACTATTTTGATGAGAAGCCGGGATGTCAGCATCCAGAACATAAAACCGGTAATTAAGAGTGGGAGTTTCGATTCATGTCCGCACAAGATGAACGCTATGACGTTGTAATCGTTGGTTCTGGCGCGACTGGTGGTTGGGCCGCGAAACAACTCACAGAGGCTGGGCTGCGGGTCGCAGTCCTGGAAGCCGGACGGAAACTTGACCCAGAGCAAGATTTTAATGAACACAAGCGCTCGTTCGAGATGCCCTTTCGTGGCCGGCGTCTGGGAACTCGTGAACAGCAAGCAAGACAGCCAGTGCAGTCGCTTTGTTATCAGTGTGATGAGTACACGAATCATCTGTTTGTTGACGATACCGAACACCCCTACACCACACCCGCCGATCGACCCTTCCATTGGATTCGCGGCCGGCACGTTGGTGGTCGCTCAATTATGTGGGCTCGCCAAACCTACAGGCTCAGTGACTATGATTTTAAGGCGACTTCACGCGACGGCTTTGGGGCCGATTGGCCACTCGACTACGCGACCATTGCACCGTATTACGATCAGGTAGAGCGATTCATCGGCGTCAGCGGGCAGGCGGAGGGCTTACCCCAGTTACCGGATGGAGCATTTCTGCCACCAATGCGCCTCACTTGTGGTGAGGAACTTCTCAAGAGTGCTATCCGAGAAAAATTTGGCCGAGCGTTGACCATAGGTCGATGCGCCATTCTCACGAAGGATCTGAATGGACGACCTAAGTGTCATTACTGTGGTCCTTGTTCTCGAGGCTGCCGCACAGGTTCTTATTACAGTAGTCCCTCTTCAAGCCTACCTGCTGCTGAAGCGACGGGCCGTCTCACTTTAATTCCGAATGCGGTAGTTAGTCATGTAGAGGTCGATGATGCGGGGAAATGCCGTAGCGTGTACTACGTTGATCGCATTACACGCCAGCATCGCGAGGTGCTTGGCTCAGTGGTTGTGTTGTGCGCCTCCACTCTGGAGTCAACACGTATCATGTTGAATTCAACCTCGGACCAACATCCAACCGGGATCGCAAACTCCAGTGGCGTACTGGGACATTATCTAATGGACCACGTGATGGGTGGTGGTGCAGCAGGGGTACTTCCAGTGCTGAAGAATACCCCTGATACTCGCGGGACTCGTCCTAATGGCATCTATATTCCTCGATTTCGAAACATCACCGATCGTCATTCAAAGTTCCTCAGGGGATATGGGTATCAGGGCAATGCGAGTGTCGTGAAGTGGGGCCACGCAATGAATGTGGAAGGCTTCGGTGAATCCTTCAAAAACGAAGTGAAAGACAATCGCCCATGGACGATTTCAATTGGCGGATTCGGTGAGCACTTGCCCCAATATGATAACTTTTGCGAGCTTGATAAGGTCCATACGGACGCATGGGGAATTCCGATTCTTCACATTAGTGCGGCTTACGGAGACAACGAGCAGAAGATGGTTGATGACATGGCTGATGCTGCCGAAGAAATGCTTCATGCGGCGGGTGCTGAAGACATTGAAGTTCGCCGGGATATTTCTGTGCCAGGATTGGCCATTCATGAAGTTGGCACAGCCAGAATGGGTGATGACCCAGGTTCTTCAGTGCTTAATACATGGGAGCAGGCTCACGACGTTAGCAATCTGTTCGTTATGGATGGTTCCGGTTATCCATCATCGGCCTGCCAAAATCCGACGATCACGTTCATGGCTCTTGCGACACGCGCCTGCGAATATTTAGTCGAAGAATTTAGGGCTGCACGCCTTTAAAGCCGCCAAAGGGTGGCTGTTCTCCATGAGCGAACTCGAACAAATCGAAAAACAAACTCACACCCTCAAAAGAACGTTGGGGCCAATTATGATATGGGGTCTTGGCGTTGGCTATGTTGTGTCTGGTGAGTACTTCGGCTGGAACCTCGGGCTAGCACATGGTGGACCCTTGGGGATGTTGGCTGCCACCCTTCTTGTCACAATCATGTATGTCGCCTTCGTGATGAGTTACGCAGAGGTTGCGTGTGCCCTACCTCGCGCTGGCGGTGTTTTTATTTATGCTAATCGAGCTTACGGACCTACAGCGGGCTTTGCGGCTGGTGTCTCTCAGCTGATAGAGTTTCTGTTCGCACCACCTGCAATTGCTCTTGCGATTGGTGCTTACCTGCAGACCTACACGGCTGCCGTGCCCGCCTGGGGATTTGCTGTTATCGCTTACTTTATTTTTACGGGTTTAAATATTTGGGGGGTGCGCCAATCCGCCCTGTTTGAACTCGTCGTCACAGTGTTGGCCGTCGGGGGGCTCTTGCTGTTTGCGGGTACAACGTTGCCTCACTTCAGTTGGGCTTACTTCGCTCAAGATCCACTGCCGAACGGTTGGAGTGGAATCATAGCTGCCCTACCATTCGCAATCTGGTTTTACTTGGCTATTGAGGGAATTGCGAATGTCGCCGAGGAAACACGAGAACCGCAGCGAGACATCTCGAGAGGGTTCATATCTGCGATGGCGACGCTCGTCTTTCTAGCGCTGCTAGTCTTCTTTTCGGCAATTGGCGTCAGAGGTTGGGAGGCAATCGTCTTTGATGCGGCAGGCAACCAGTCGGACACACCTCTTCCCCTTGCCCTTGGTTACCTGACCGGAAGGGAAGGAATTATCTATCATGGGGTCGTCGTTCTAGGTTTATTTGGATTGGTAGCTTCATTTCACGGCATTCTATTGATTGCTGGGCGAGCAACTTTTGAATTCGGAAGAACAGGCTATTTACCAGCCATCTTTGGTCGCACACTCCCCCACCGTCAAAGCCCTGCGGCTGCACTGATTTTAAACATGTTAATTGCCTTCGGTGCGCTTGCGACTGGCCAGACCGGAGAATTGATCACGATGGCCGCATTTGGCGCACTCGCTTTGTATATGTTTTCCATGGCCAGCCTTTTCCGTCTCCGTAAGACTGAACCGGATCTACCTCGACCTTACGTAACACCGCTCTATCCGTACCTTCCAGTAGTCGCACTATTTCTTTCCGCCGTTTGCTTCAGCGCGATGCTGTTTACCAACCCCGGTATCGGCTTCAGCTTTATTGCCATCATGACTGGTAGCATCCTAGCGTTTCGCTTATTCGGGTTCCACGAGAAGACTCAACCTCGATAACAAATAAAAGACCTACCAGTCCGGGTACCAAGAGCGATCCCGAAATTCGATAGCCTCACCCGCGATAGCATTCCGAAATGCCTGAATTGTCGCTGGAGTGTTTTGCGTGCTACGAGGCTGACCGGGGTCCGGGTTACTTAACCAACTCGCATAAGTTTGGTCATAATGATAAAGGTATACGACTTCAGGCCTGAAGGTTTTAAGGCATTCGGCAGTCGGAATTGGATGCATCCGATCCACAGGTAGATTCATGGGCAGAAACGCAACTGAAATGCCTTTCAGAGCCTGAATTTCTGGAACACATTCGGTCACTCCCGACAGATAAATCCGACGACCACCCAAGTTCAGCACATAACCGTTTGCTTGACCTTCTGGATGAAGGGGTTCTCCAGGAGTTAAATCGTAGGCCGGAATTGCCTCCACTTGGATGCCGGCGAACGTACCACTTTCACCGTTGGCCAGCACGCGACCG
>UINC01001118.1_pt1 | contig 29105 bp, 22 predicted proteins | sample 5385821 | NCBI WGS metagenome assembly UINC01 (sample SAMEA4666929, study PRJEB26691) | marine metagenome | isolation source: Pacific Ocean | place: Pacific Ocean | collected 2011-10-13 | reverse complement strand
GGACGCCTGACTCTGGATCAGGAAGCGGAGGTTCGAACCCTCCATCCCCAGCCATTCCACAATTCTGCAATTCTCTCCCAGCCTTACCGTCTGCGTCCACACTAATTTGCTACCTCGGTGTCATCCAGGCGCCTCGCTGGAAAGAAGGCTTGCTGCTATCTAAGAGCCGTCCGACCACTTGTGCGGCAGATTGGCCAGCCTGCCGAACCCCAAGTCGTGGCATAGCGCTTCGTATCGCTCCCGGTCAACGCCTGGCCATTCCAAAGCTTTGAGGGATGCGTCCATCGGGACATTGGTGCGCAGGGTGGTCAGGTCCTTGTAGAGGTGGGCCTCTCTGGCATGTTGATTGAGGCTATCCGCCGCGGCAGCAGCTCCCCTGACTTTCACATCCCAATCAGCAGCATCAAGGGGTATATCTTCGATGTGCTTGTAATAGGCCAGCAACTGGGCGGATGTCTTCGCTCCCCATTTGGGAATGCCGGGGATGCCGTCGGCAGCGTCGCCGGTCAGTGCCAAAAGGTCGGGGATGGAAGCCGGGGAGACGCCGAATTTCTCGAACACTCCGGCCTCATCAAACACTTTTTCCCGGCGGCGGTCGTAGCAGACCACAGAATCCCCCCGGACCATCTGGGTCAGGTCTTTGTCGGGGGAGCAAATCACCACCTGTTCAACGCCGGGAAGCCCGGTGCAGCGAGTGGAGGCTGTTGCCAGGGCGTCGTCAGCCTCAAATTCAATCATTGGCCAGACCTTGATGCCCAATGATTCCGCGGCCCGCTCAGCCAGTTCGAACTGGGCCAGCAGGTCTGCCTCGATGCCATCTCCGGTCTTGTAGCCGTCAAACAGGTCGTTTCGGAACGACTTCACGTCATGGTCGAATGCGCAGCCAATGTGGGTCACATGGTCTTCCCGGAGGAGATAGAGAAGGCTCTGGACAATGCCGCGTACCGCGCCCACGGGACGTCCATCCGGGGCCTGAATCGGAGGCAGGGCGAAATAGGACCGGAACAGTTCGTAGGTGCCGTCCACCAGATGAACCTTCATAGCACCCCATCTCCCGGATTATCCGGTGACCGTTACTCGGTGAAATACACGTATCTGTATTTGGGTATTACCAACGGGAACAGGAAGTAATCGTTCACGTTGGGTTTGATCAGGACGGAGCCCCCGTTGGAGTGCCACAACGGCACCCACGGCGCGTCCGCGACGATAATCTCTTCAGCTTGGTGATATAGCTCGAATCTGGCTGTTTCGTCAAGTTCCACGCGGGCCCGCTCTAATAAAAGGTCGAGCTTAAAGTTAGTGTACTCCGATTGGTTATTGCTGCTCTGGCTGTGGAACAGGACGTCCAGGAAGTTTTCCGGGTCCGGGTAGTCGGCGATCCAACCGAGGCCGCCAAACATCTGGAACCTTTGTCGGTGCAGGTCCTGCAGGAATATGGCCCATTCTGTCTGGAGGAGTTCGATTCTCACACCCAGGTTAGCCTCCCACATGGCCAACATGGCCTCGATGGAAGGGCTTACCGCGGCGCCAAAGCTGCCTGGGAGGGTGAGGGTGATTCTGGGCAGTTCGTCTAATCCCCCGTATTTGGAGTCTTGGATCAACTGGCGAGCCTTGTCTGGGTTGTATTTGTAGCCTTGCAGGTCCGGGTTGTAGCCGGGGAACCCGGGCGGCAAGATGCCCGCCGCCGGCACCACCAAGTCTTCAAGCAGCGTGCTGGCCAGGGACGCCCGGTCGATGGCGTAGTTGAAGGCCTGCCTCACTTTGACATCGTCGAAGGGGGGCTCAGTGGTATTAAACCCAAAGTAGTCAACGTCGAACTGCGGTGGCGCCGGGACCACCTCTCTAGAGAGGGCATTTGACGGGTCCAAAACTCCTTCCAACAACCCCAGCGGGATACCGGTGATGTGTAACTCGTCGTTCTCGTACATTAACATGCTGTTGCCGCCGCTGATGAGGAATTCCACCTCGTCTATCATGGCTGGACCCAGGTGATAGTCGTTGAATTTTGCCAGCCGCAGCACCTCACCTGGACGATATTCCTCCAACCTGAAGGGGCCAGTGCCGATGGGCTCAAATATCCAGTCTCGGCCTGATTCCACGTTCTGTTGATCCAGGACGAAGCTCACAGGGTAGGTGAGCTTGGAGAGGAAATAGGGTTTAGGGGCGTCGGTTGTGATGGTCAAGGTGCTGTCATTGATCACCTGGACACCGGAAATAGCGTTGGAGGAACCTGCCAGCTTCTGCTGTACGCCGACGATGTCGCCTAGGAAAACACTGGCGTTAAACGCCTCCGTGAGGGGGTCGGCTGCTCGTTCCAACGACCATTTGACATCGTTGGCTGTGACGCTTCTGCCGTTATGGAATTTTGCGTTGGGATGGAGGCGGAAGGTGGTTGTCTTTCCGTCGGCGCTAACGTCCCAACTCTCCGCCAGATCGCCCACGATGGCCAGATTTTTGTCGATGGTCATCAGGCCACCGAAGATCTCCACTGCGTACACAGCAGAGTTAACATCGGTGGTCAGGTGAGGGTCCAGGGTGGGTGGGTCTGCTCCCAGCCTGAGGAAGGTGCCGCCATCCACAACCTTGGCGCCGATGGGACTGGTCCGAGGCACGCGGGTCACCTGAGGAAGGGGAGTGGGCGTCAGCGGCGACCCGAGCGTCGACCGAGGAACCGAAGTCGGATCGACGCCGCCCGCCTTCTCCGAGATGGAGTCCGACGAACACGCGATCCCCACCACTAGAAGTAACCCTAGTAATGCAAGAACGGGTTTCATCCTAATCCTCACTAAACGGCCCTGTCATCGGGATAACCGTGCTCCGCAAGCAGTTTTGATAGCCTGGCGTCGGGGACCGCTTGCCGATCCCAGCAAACTATTCTCATTACCACTTACCGATTATGCCCCTAGCTTGGGCTTAATGGAAGGAACCATCTCTTGGCTGGAGACTGAGACGGTTCCAGAATGCATCTGCCAAGGATTGGCTATACTAGTTATCCATAAGGATACGCCATGACGACACTACCGGATTATTCCTCTCCAGGCCAAACACGATGCAACATCTGAACCGCGACCAAACGCCAGACCCTTCTCCAGGCGGAACGGTGGTCTGTTTTGGCGTGTTGAGCTATCTGCAGTTGATGGTTGTGGACCAAGTGCCCGTTCACAACGGCGGGACGCCAATCCGCCAACTGAACGACTCCTATGGTGACGATGCCGGTATCGTAGCTGGCATGCTACACCAGTGGGGCCAGGACACGGAGTTCATCCCATCGGCGGTTGGCGATGATGAACCGGGCCGTAAAGTTGCCGCAACTTTAGACAGTTTAGGCGTGCCGGTCCAGGTGGTGGTTAACCCCGCCGTTGCCACCGTCGCCGAGCTTTCAATAGCTGATCCCAGCGGCGCACGGACCTATTTCTACCAACGCACGTCGGAATTGCTGGCGACGCTGGACGCCGCAGACCTGGCTGCCCTAGAAAGCGCAGCCTATCTGTACGTCGATTGGTATGACGGTGACCACATTCTACGCCCCATGCAGGCAGCCTCCCGATTGGGCATTCCAGTCTTCGTGAACCTAGAAGACCAATACGCCAACACTGAGTTGTTGGCCAAGCTGAACCCTTACGTAACCGTCTGCCAGGTATCGGATGATAATGCCGAACAAGTAGACAATATGGAGTCCATATCAAACGGCTTGCTCCGGGCTGGAATGGGCACGGTATTGGTCACTGGAGGAAGCCGGGGTTGCCTGGTGGCGGATGCAACTCGGAAAGCCCGGGTGAGAGCGCTTGGACTGGACGTGGTCGATGGAAATGGCGCCGGGTCTTGCTTCTCAGCGGCATTCATATACGGGAGTTTGCGGGGCTGGGACTTGGAGCGATGCGCCCGTTTCGCCACCGCCCAGGCCAGCCTCAAGTGCGGCACACCCGGATACCAAGTGGCCCCCGTAGCCGAAGGCGAGCGCCTGGCCGCCACGCTGCGAGTTGACGCAACTAAGCCGACGTAACCGAATCACCCGATGGAGATCAATCAGAGAACCCCCGCCCTCATCTTCTGAGGGCGGGGGTTCTGGATGCTGGTGTTTATTTAGGCGACTTTGGCGCCAGTGAAGGCCGGGATCACCTCTTTGCCATACAGCTCGATGGACTCCATCACCCGGTCGTGGGGAATAGTCTCTGTCTGCATGATGAGCATGATCTGGTCAACGCCTATGTCCTCGTACATCTTGATGGTCTTGATGCAATTCTCGGGATTGCCGGCGATGATGACGCCTCGGTCAGCCAGGACGTTAGAGTCCAATTCGGCCACTGCGGCCCTGGCGGCGCCGGGACCGGAGTCCAGGGAGATTCCGGCCTCAGCGGCCTGGGTCTTGTGCTCGTCATCAGACTGGCGCAACCAACGGCCGAAGTCGGCCTTCAAGTTGTCCGGCACCCCGCCCCAGGATTCCAATAACTCCTCATAGGCGTTGATTCGGCCTTGGATGTAGGGCTTGTCCGGCCCGAAGAAGGCCTTCATCGAGTCGGCGCACAGGTCTTTGGCTTCCTGGTCGTCCTTGCCGCAGAAGGAATGGACGTTGTTGCCCCAGAACTCGTTGATTTCGGCGCCCACCGGGTCTGCGTCCTTGATGGCGTCGCGGTAGACTTGGACATGCTCCTTGAGGATATCCACGGCGTAGGAGGCTGAAGACAGCACGCCGATACCATTCTGCGCCGCTAATTTGAAACTCTCCGTCTGAGTGCAGGCCAGATACAAGCGGGGATGGGGCTTCTGGAAGGGCTTGGGCAGTACCCGGCGCGGCGGCACATTCCAGTACTTGCCTTCCCAGGAGAACTCGTCGGACTGCCAGATCTTGGGCAGCATCGCGATCGCCTCTTCCCACCGTTCCCTGGTCTCACGGGGGTCAATGCCTTGGCCGACCTGTTCGTAGGCGTTGGACCGGCCGGTGCCCACCTCCACGCGCCCATTGGTCAGTTGGTCGACCATGGCCACCCGCTCCGCCACCCGGATAGGGTGGTGGTTAGGCAGGACTGACACTCCAAAGCCGATGCGAATGTTTTTGGTGCGTTGGCTAAGCGCGCCGAACATAACCTCAGGGCACGGCGAACCGGAGAACCCCATGAGGAAGTGGTGCTCCACAAACCAGAGGTTGTCGAATCCCACCTGGTCGGCCAGTTCGCACTGGTCCAGAGTCTCCCGGTACAGAGCGTTCCAGTCTACGTCGTTGCCTTCAAAGGGACGCTGCATCTCGAATAGCAGTCCGAATTTCATGACATTGCTCCTCGTCGTTCTTGGCTCCACCGCCTGGGAAGCATGTGACCAACCTCAGAGAGTATATCGCATACCTGATCGCCGGTCAGCCTTCAAATATGTCCAACGGCAGGAAGGCCGATACCACGAAGTTGGGCACGTCTACCACCTCACTTACTTTCAGGTCCACGGCCACGCTGCAGATGCAGTACGCCTGCTCCCTAGACCAACCCCGTTCCATCAACAGTTGGATCATGTTCAACAGCGCGTTTCGCGACGCCAGCGTGCCGTCCTCCGACTGGTTCACGCCGTCGGCGGCAATGCACATGCCCGTGGCGGCTATAAAACGCTTGGGGGCCGCCATCTCGGGGCTGGTAAAGTATTCGTCCCTCTCGAAAACGGGGAATCGGATGCCGCGTCGAGCGGCCTCTCCCTTCAGCGGGCGGAAACTCACGTGGAGCGTGCAGTCCATCTCCACGGCGGTGCCGCAGCACTCCGAGTCGCCTTGGGCATAGTGGGCGTCGCCTGCCGAGAACAATGCTCCCTCGGTGAACACCGGGAGCATCAACCGAGTCCCCGCCGTAAGCTGTTTGATGTCCATATTTCCGCCGTGCTCCCGAGGCGGGATGGTCCGGAGACCCTCTGTGGCGAAGGGCTCTTGGGCCGGGACTGCGCCTGCCGGAGTTGGGCCCACCACCATTCCTCCACGGCGCAGCAGTTCGTCTTCCCTGAGCAGGATCTCCTGACGCAATTCTCGGGACGGAGCAACTCCGATGGTCCCCATGAACGAGGCCTCAGGGATGGCTACTCCCGGTAGTTGCGATGAGCGGGCTAACCCGTCGTTCATCTCCCAATGGACAAGAAACGGTTCGGTGTAGGCGTCCCTCAAGAACCCGAATCCAGGCAGGATGCTGGTGAAACCCCATTGGGCTGGCTCGATGCGCTGGATTGTCACTTCCAGCAGGTCGCCCGGCTCGGCACCTTTCACGAATACCGGGCCGGTAAGAGGATGGACCAGGCCAAGGTCGGTGCCCAGCAAGTCGTCGGCGGTGGTGGTGGGAGTGATCTGACCGTCAAAGGCGTGCCTGGTCTGCATCACGACCAATTCATCCGGCTCCGCCTCGACCACCGGTGGTATGTCCGGATGCCAGCGGTTGTGCCCCTTTTCAGGTTCGTCGGCACACCGTTTGGAGTAGTCCAACTCAATGCTTTTCATCGGTCTCCTCTCATTTGGTGGTCCCGTGGGACTCGGTTCGAAAGTGCACGCATTATAGACCAAGAGATCGGAAATCAAATAAACAGTTGACTCAGACTGGGCAAACTCGGATACTGGGCGTGATTTGAGCTAAACGACAGGAGGTCGATATGCGATTAGGAGCGATATTCCCCCAGACGGAGATCGGCGCGGACCCCTCCGCAGTAAAGGACTTCGCCCAGGCCGCCGAGGATCTGGGTTACGAGCATATTTTGGTTTTTGACCACGTCTTGGGAGCGGATCAAACCAAGAGGACCGGCTGGGACCGGCCCTACAACAAAGACGACATGTTCCACGAGCCTTTTGTCATGTTCGGCTACCTGGGCGCCATAACCGAGAAGATCGAGTTTACCACCGGGGTGCTAATCTTGGGCCAGCGCCAGACTGGGCTGGTGGCCAAACAGGCTGCGGAGGTTGACGTGCTGACCGGCGGCCGTTTGCGCCTGGGCATTGGCATCGGCTGGAACGAGGTTGAGTATGAGGGGTTGGGACAGAGTTTCTCCAACAGAGGCCGCCGCAGCGAGGAGCAGATAGAACTGCTGCGTCTGCTATGGACTCAGGATTCGGTGGACTTTAACGGCCGTTACCACAAGGTCACCAACGCGGGCATCAACCCCCTGCCCGTGCAGCGTCCCATCCCCATCTGGCTGGGCGGCGGCGAGGACCGGGTGATTCAGCGCATCGGCAAGATGGCCGACGGCTGGTTTCCCCAGTTCCAGCCTGACAGCGCCGGCCAGGAGAAACTTGCCCAGATGCGCGAAGTCGCGACTAAAGCCGGCCGCGACCCCAAGGCCATCGGCATCGAGGGCCGCGTCTCCTACGCCACCGACAAACAGGACACATGGGAAAAGATGGCCGCCTCCTGGGACGAGGTCGGCGCCACCCATCTGTCAGTCAACACCATGAAGGCCGGACTGAAAGGCTCGGACCAACACATAGAAGCCATCAAACGTTTCAAAGAGACGGTGTCGGGTTAACCACCGGCTAAAAACCCCCTTGCAGGTGGGGAGTTAGGGTGGGGTATTGGTTTTTCGGAAACCAAGATCACCAACCCAAGAAACTAGACATAAAAGCGCCCCGTTCTTCAGCTGAAGAACGGGGCGCTTCTTGCTTCAAGACTTTTTGTACGACGATATATCGAGAGTCTTGGTTGCTGAGAGATTGTTCATGCACAAACGGCGTCCCGATCTAACGGGATGCCGTTTGTTTTTATTTGGGATCCATGAAGGTGAAGTTAGTCCGTGAACAAACCCTTCACCCTGTCCAATATCCGGTTGCTGACATCGTACTTGGTTAAAAGGGGTAGTTCTTCGACGGACAGATCCCGGTTGATCAGGGTTACCTTGTTGGTGTCGGAGCCGAAGCCGCTGTCGTCGGCGGTGATGTCGTTGGCGGCGATCAGGTCTAGCTTCTTGCTGCCGACCTTGGCCTTGGCGTTCTCCACCAGGTTCTCACTCTCGGCAGCAAATCCCACCCTCACGAAGTTGCCTTTAGCCGATTTCAGGATATCCGGCGTCTTCGCCAGGGTGATGTTTAGGTCTTTCTCAGCCTTCTTGATCTTCTGGTCTGCGACAGCCTCTGGTTTGTAATCCGCGACGGCTGCGGCCATGATCAGAGCATCCGCGTTTTTGACATGGTCTTGAATCGCCTCGCCCATCTGCTCTGCAGTGCGTACCTGTACCACCTCCACTAGGGCCGGGTCGGCTAGGTTGGTTGGGGCGGTTACCAGAACCACGTCAGCCCCCCGGTCGCGGGCGGCTTCGGCCAGCGCGTAACCCATCTTGCCAGAAGAGTGGTTTGTAATCACCCGCACCGGGTCGATGGGCTCCATGGTGCCCCCAGCACTTACCACTACCGTTCTCCCGGCCAGGTCGCCGTCTTTGCCCATGGCGTAGGAGATGTGGCCCAACAGTTCCGGGGTTTCCAGCAACCGGCCCACCCCGGACAGACCTGAGGCCAGCCTTCCTGTGCCGGGCCCGGCGATGACCACGCCGCGTTCTTTCAGCGTTGCCAGGTTGGTCTGTGTGGCCGGGTGGTCATACATGTTGCCGTCCATTGCGGGGGCCACTACCAACGGGCATTTGGCGGCCACGATGGTGGTGGTCAGTGGGTCGTCGGCTAGACCGAGGGCCAGCTTGGCGATGCAGTGGACAGTGGCCGGCGCCACAACCACGACGTCGGCCAGCTGGGCCAAAGCCACATGCTCAACGCTGTATTCGGAGTCGGGGTCGAATGAGTCGGACACCACTGCCCGGTGGGTGATGCTGCGGAAGGCCAAGGGCGTGACGAACTGGGTGGCCCCATAGCTCATGATGACGTCCAACAGGGCTCCGGCCTGCACCAGCTTGCTGGCCAGGTCCAACGCCTTGTAGCAGGCGATGCTCCCGGTAACGCCCAGGACTACGTGTTTGTCAGCCAGCGGTCCGGCCATATGATCAGTCCAATACCTTGGGGGGCGACTGATTCTTTCCGTAGATCAACCGTAGCCCGACCAGGGTAAGGTCGGGATTGACGGCGTCGAACACATCGGCCACCTTGGCCATAGTGTCCGCCAGCCCTCCGGTGCCCACCACCTTGGAGTCTTCCCCCAGTTCTTTCTTGAAACGTGCCACCATGCCTGCCACCAACCCTGCGTAGCCTAGCACCAAGCCAGATTGCAAAGCCTCGGTGGTGTTCTGTCCGATGGGCGAATCTGGCGCCACCAGTTCCACCCTACGCAGTTGGGAGGTGTTTAGATACAGCGCCTCGGCTGCGACGTTCATGCCTGGTGATATAGCCCCGCCCAGATAGACCCCGTCTCTTGAGACAGCGTCGAAGACGGTGGCGGTGCCGAAGTCCACGATGATAGTCGGCTGGCCGTAGAGTTCGATGGCGGCCACGGCATCGACGATGCGGTCGGCCCCTACGTCGCGAGGGTTGTCGTAGCTGATCTGGAGGCCGGTCTTGACACCGGCTGTGACTGTCAAAGGAATTACCTTGAAGTAGGTCTGGATGAGCTCCTCAAAGATACCGGTCAGGGGCGGCACGACGCTACACATACAGACATCGGTTATTCCCGACGGGTTGATACTGTTCAACACCAATAGGTCTCTAAGGGTAAGGCCGTACTCGTCGGCAGACTTCCTGGCGTCCGTTGAAACCCGCAGATTGGCAACCAAGCGTTCCCCGTCGAAAACGCCTAGGTTGACCATGCTGTTGCCTATGTCTACAGCTAGGAGCATCTCGTAAACAGCACCGAAAACTCGACAATAAGATATGTCCACAATTATACGGTACGCCGATGAAACGGAGCAACGACAGGCGTGGACCAACGGCCGGGGCCAGGCGGAGCAGCCTGCGATGAGTAAAGGGTGACTGGCAGGTTAGATACTTATCGACATGCCTCCATGGCACTCGGACTAGGCGCGTACCTCACCTGGTTTGCGGGCCGAACTGGGCATAGTTAGGGCGTCTTCCAACACTACCCACTGTTGCCCAGGGTTGCCCGGAGCTCCGAATGAGCGGCCAAATGGGAACCGCGGTACTAGCCCTAGGGTCACCGACAATGTCTCGGCCCTGCTTCGGTTGACCTGCGACCAGTCTCCGGCCACCGGGCGACAATGTTCAGATGGAAAAGGCGATAGAAGAACCTGGTGACCTAATCTTCCGGCGTCCACTTCAGGTATTCCAGTTTGGAGAGGGGCGTCGTTTCCGGGTTCTTGATCAGGCCCCTTTTCTCGATCGCCATGTTTCCTAGCAGTTAAGATCATTGACCACCGGTGCGCCAATGCGTTAGATGCGCTGCTAGACAGATAATATGCAAAGCTAAGGTACGGTATCAAGGATACAGAATATCCACCATTTGGGAGTGCCGCGTGAATCGGCTATGGAGTATAATCAGCTGGGAGCGTGACTACGGCGTGATTTTGCGTCTTGGCCACCACCCTGACAGAATCAGATCACACCTAGTCTTGAGGCTAGGTTGTCGAAACTTTAGGGACTGGTTTAGATGAGTAAGTTTATTGACCGTCTGGAAGAGATAATCGAAGGCGCTCCGGCCCGCATGGGCTTTGGACCCGCTAGGGCCGAGAAAACCCCTGGCCTGGCCCTCATAGTACAGGTCTCCGGCAGCCATAAAACAGGCACCGCCACCGCTACGGAAGTCTCTCCTGACGGGATAATCATTTCCGGTCTGAGAGGACCAGCCCAGGCCGCCGAATTGAAGGATGCCCTGTCCGATACCATCTGGGGAATTAGGACAGACTCTCTCAGCGCCGACGACGCCAAGGCCTACGAAAAAGAGGGCAGCGGCGTACTGGCCTTCCAGCTAAAAGGCACATCCATGGGTGCCGTGTCGTCGGAGGACTCAGCCAAGGTGCTGTGCATCGAGACTGACACCGACATAGAGTACCTGCGGGACATCAATTCACTTCCGGTGGATGCAGTGCTTTTCCCCCTCTCTGGGGCATCATCCTCATGGACATTGGATGATCTGGCCAAGGTGGCCCGCATAAGCGGACGCCTGGGCAAGTTCTTGTTGACCGAGATAACCGAACCTCCCACTGCCGAGGATCTAAAAGTCCTGCGCACCGCCGGCATCAACGGCCTAGTTCTGGACGTTTCCGCCGGCAAGGAAGTCTTGGAGTCGCTAAAAAAGTCTCTGATGGACATGCCCAAGCCCGGCTCTGAAAAGTCCGGCGGCAGGTCCAACGCCATCCTGCCCGGCGTGGCCTACTCTTCCCAGAGGGAGGAAGCGGCCCCCGATCCAGATGAGGATGACGACGAGTAGCCGCCCCGATGCTTCGGCTTAGTGCGGCGGCTTAGCCAATGCTTCTGGGTTCCTACGGTCTGTTGGTGGATGATCCATCGGGCTTTTTCCGCCTGATGGTCCTGACCATATTCACCCTGGTCACTGCAGTCACCATCCATGAGTTCAGCCACGCCTTGGTGGCCAGCGCCTTGGGTGACAACACTGCCCGTCGCTTGGGACGCTTGAGTCTCAACCCCATGCGCCACCTTGACCCCGGCGGTGCCCTCATGATGTTCATCGCTGGATTCGGCTGGGGCAAGCCGGTCCCGGTTGACCCTTCGCAATTACCCCGCGGACACACCGACACTGCTCTGGTGGCCACCGCCGGGCCGCTTTCCAACCTGATATTCGCCTTCATACTGGCCATACCGTTCAAGACGGGGGCACTGGTACCGACATCCCTTTCTTTGGACCGCGTGGCCCATGTCATGACCGGCGGCCTCAGCGAAGGCGTTGCCGACATCCTGGCCCTAGTCATCTTTTTCAATCTTCTGCTGGGAGTGTTCAATCTGTTGCCCCTAGCCCCGTTGGACGGCTCGCGGGTCCTAGCCGGTTTCATCCCAAGGGAACACACCGCCACCTACGCCAATCTACAGCGCAATGGACCGGGACTGCTGGTGGCCATCATCATGATCGATTTCGCTCTGGGCTATGGGGTCCTGTGGGAGATCATAGGCCCAGTGGTGAGAACGCTGACCACCGTGGCCACCGGCTACTGAACTACACGCGTGATAAACTAAAAATCACCCATCCCTGACTGGGAGACCCTTTGTCATGACCACCGAACACACCCACGAACACATCCCCGAAGAGATATACGGCGTGCTGCCCGATGAAGGCGTCGTCGAGTTGACCGATATACTGACCGGCTACATGCACGAAATCGAACTGGGAGGCCTGACCGACATCATGGGCCAGGTTCTAGACGATCTCTTGGAGCAATCCGGCGGCATGCCTCGCGACCTTAAGGCCGATGACGCCTTCGAGCAGATCACCCAGAACCAATTGGCGGTTACGCTGGCCTATCATCTGGGACGCCTGGAGGGCCGCTCGCCCCAGGTGGTTCAGAAGATGATGGACGAAGCTATCGAAAAATGGGGCATCCATCATCTTGAAGAATCCGACGAGATCACCGACCAAGACTTGGAGAGCCCAAAAACCCAGGTGTACCCTCGCCTCAGGCGGGTGGAATACTCGGAAGCCGCCCAACCCAACGTGGAGCTAGGCTGGGAGAATCCAGAGACCAACGACCCTTCAGAATAGCCGACAACTTGATCGAGCCAGAGAGGAGCCAATGACCGCCGCACCCGCCTATGACCTGTTGCTCACCGGTGGAAATGTACTGGACCCGGCCCAAGGGATCGACGGACGCCGGGACATAGCCTTCAAAGATGGTCTGGTGGCCGAGGTCGCCGAACGCATCGACGCTGCGAAAGCCGCCAACTCTGTTGACGTTACCGGCAAGCTGATCACCCCTGGCCTGATCGACCTACACGGACACTTCTACCACGGCGGCAACCCCACCGCCGTGCACCCCGATGAGATCTGCCTGTCTTCAGGGACGACCACCGGCATCGACGCCGGAAGCGCAGGATTCGTCAATTATGAGGCCATGCGGGACTACGTGTTCCCTGCCCACCGCACTCGTCTGCTTGCTTTTCTGCACGTGAGCGGGGTTGGACTTGCCAACAACCGCCTGCTGCTGGGAGGACTCCACGACATGCGCATGATCGACGTGGACCAGACTGCCGACGCCATCAAAAACAACCCCGGCTTCTGCTTCGGCGTTAAAGTCCGGATGCATTTCAACGCGGTGGCCGCCTGGAACGCCCACGAAGCCATGAGGGCTGCCCGAGCGGTGGCCGATCAGTCCGGGACTCGTTTAATGGTCCATGTCTCTGGCACTCCCATCGCGCTGTCCGACGTCCTGGAGTTCTTGGGCCCCGGCGACATCAGTACCCATGCTTTTAATGGTTTGCCGGAGAACATCCTGGACCGCAACCTCAAGATTAAACCCCAGGTTAGGGAGGCAGTCGACCGGGGCGTGATCATGGATGTGGCCCACGCCGGGGTCCACTGCGACGTCGAAGTAGCTCAGAGTGCCATGCAACAAGGACTATTCCCCCACACCATTAGCACCGACATCCACAACCCGCCGCCGGACCGTACCGTCTACAAGATGAACGACCTAGTGAGCAAATTCCACGCCATGGGCATGTCCCTGCACGACGCCATCGCCGCCAGCACCAGCACCCCTGCTGGAGTTCTGGACCTGGGCGATACCATCGGCTCCCTGGCCGTTGGAATGAGCGGTGATGCAGCCGTGTTTGACATGCGGGAAGGCCACTTCAAGTGGATCGACTCGGCCGGTCACTCGCAGGAGGGCAACATCCGCTTGGATACTTACCTAACGGTAAGGGCTGGCCAAGTGGGCTGGCGGGAAGGCCGCCTCATGCAGATGGGAGAGTGCTAGGGCGGGCTAGTGGCACGAATGCGTTTCAGGTAAAGCCAATTTTTTGGAACTATTCCAAAGCGTCGGCCAACACCTCAACCAGATGCCGGGCCTTCCGGCCGGTGCCGTCCTCAACTTGCTGGCGGCAGGAGACGCCCATCACGGCCAACTCCCAGTCCTCGTCCTTGGCCCGGATGGCCGGGAACAATGCCTCTTCGCCAATCTTCATCGAAAGATCGAAGTGCTCTTTCTCGTAGCCGAAGGACCCAGCCATGCCGCAGCATCCAGCGTTGACCAACTCCACCTGGTAGCCGGGGGCCAGACGCAGGGACGCCATGGACGTTGCCGTTCCCATTTCGGCCTTCTGGTGGCAGTGTGCCTGGAACAGGACTTTCTTCTCCAGCTTGCCCATGTTTAGTTGCAATTTCCCATCTTCTTGAAGTTTCATCAAGAACTCGTCGATCATGAAAGAGTTTTCGGCCACCTTTTTAGCTCTCTCGTCACGCACCAGCTGCGGGTATTCGTCCCGGAAGGTCAACAGACAGCTTGGCTCACAGCCAATGACCGGGATGCCCAGCTCGGCGTAGGCGTATAGCTGATCAATGTTGGACACCGCGTTTGCCGTGGCGTCGTCCAACAGCCCCTTGGAGATCATTGGCCGGCCACAACATTTGGTCTCAGACAGAACCACCTTCAGCCCGGCGGCTTCCAGCAACGCTACCGCAGCCCTGCCAACCTCCGGATAGTTGTAGTTCATGTAGGTGTCGTTCAAAAGTACCACGGCGTTGGCGGCTTGGGCAGTGGGATTTTCTCGTGCGTCGAACCAACTGGCAAAGGTCTGCCGAACAAACTTAGGGACCTTTCGCTGTGGATGGACTCCTAGCAGCATCTGCGACACCATCTTACCGATGGGGTTGCTCGCCGCCAGGTTTGAGAAAGGAGCGGCCCGGCTGCCCCAAGCGCTGAGCCTGTTGATGTTGGCGAATACCCGATTCCTAAGGGGAACTCCATTGACCCGTTGGTATTGGTCCAAGAACTCGTATTTGAGTTTGGCCATGTCCACTCCCGACTCGCATTCCGACTTGCACCCTTTGCACTCCAGGCACAGGTCCATGGCCTCCCAGAGCCGCTTGCTGGTCATCGTGCCCTCAGGCAATTTTCCTGACAGGGCGGCCCGCAGCAGGTTGGCCCGACCCCTGGTGGAATGCTCCTCGTCCCTGGTGGCCACGTACGAGGGACACATGGTCCCGACGTGCTGGCGGCAGGCGCCCATTCCGTTGCACATCTCCACCGCGCCGGCGAAGTCGGTGTCGATCGAGAAATCCAGCTTAGTGGGGAGCGATGGCGCCTGGTAATCTCCGCCGTAGCGCAGGTTTTGGTCCATGGGCGGGCAGTCGATAATCTTGTTGGGGTTCATGATGCGATCGGGGTCAAAAGTTCCCTTTAGTTTTTGGAACAGCTTGTAGATCTCCGGACCGAACATTTTTTCGTTCCACACGCCCCGGACTATGCCGTCGCCGTGCTCCCCGCTGAGGGAACCGCCGAACTCCTTGACCAGGTCGCTGATCTCGTCGGCGATGGACACCATCTTGTTCACTCCTTCCTGGCTCTTGAGGCTAACCACCGGCCGGATGTGCAGACAGCCGACGCTGGCATGCCCGTAGTAGGCGGCTTCGGTCTGGTGGTTGCGGACGATCTCGTCGAACTTGCGGACGAAGTCGCCCATCCTATCCGGATCCACCGCCGTGTCTTCCACGAAAGGCAAGGGTTTGGCATCACCGCGCATGCTCATCAGCAGCCCCAGACCGTTCTTCCGCACCGCCCAGACGCTGGCCTGCGCCGCCCGGTCCAGCATGTTCACGGTGGCGTACCCGTGGCCCCTGCGGGCCATGTCTTCCTTCAGCTCGTTGGTCTTGGCGGTGAGTTCCGTTTCCGATTCCCCGTAGAACTCCACTACCAAGACCGCTCCTGGATTGCCTTCGATGAATCCCATGTTGGAGGCCAGCCCCGCCGATTGCCGGGAACGCTCCAGCACGTTGCTGTCCATGATCTCGATGGACGATGGGTCGTGCTCCAAGATGTGTTGCACGGCGTCGCTGGCGCCGAAGATGTCTTGGAAATGGACCACCCCGAGGGCGGTCATCGTGGGCCTGGGAACGAGGTTGATCTTGATCTCGGTGATCACGCAAAGGGTGCCCTCAGAACCCACAACCATCTTCGTTAGATTAAAAGGCGAGTCGGTCAGGAATTCGTCCAGGTTGTAGCCGCTGACTCGGCGCATGATGTTCGGATAACGGGCTTCGATCTCAGTGATGTTCTCCTGGGCCAGTCGCCGCACTCCGCGGTATATCTCCGACTCCAACCCGACCCCGCTGAGCTTGGCCTCCAGCTCCCTGGTCTCCACCTCCTTGAAGTGGGACTGGGTGCCGTCGGACAAAATAACAGATACCTCTTTGATGTGGTCCAAGGTCTTGCCGTAGATTACCGAGTGGGCTCCGCACGAGTTGTTGCCCACGCCGCCGCCCACGCAGGCACGGCTGGACGTGGTGGGGTCTGGGGCATACATCAGGCCGTAGGGCAGCAATTGGCGGTTCAGGTCGTCCAACACTATGCCCGGCTGAACCCTGGCCCACTGCTCCTCTTGGTTGACCTCGATTATCTGGTTCAGGTACTTGCTGAAGTCGGTGACGATGGCATGGTTCACCGTCTGCCCGGCCAGGCTGGTGCCGCCGGCCCGAGGCAGCACGGGTACCCCGTTTCCTTTAGCCACTTCGATCACGGCCAGAACGTCATCCACGTTACGCGGTATCACCACGCCCACCGGTTCCATCTGGTAGATGCTGGCGTCGGTGCTATAGAGCACACGGGAGAAGGGATCGAACCTGACCTCACCTGAGACGCGCCGTTTCAGCGCGTTCTCGATGTCCCCCCGTTCTGATGCGTGGACTCGTGTCGTCGCCGTGGTGGCCATGTGGTTACTCCCGAGCTATCAGCTATCAGCGGTCAGCTTATCGGAATAGAGTTTTGGCTTCAAGCTCAACTCGATCATGCCATGGGATTTGTGGACACCCAGCGGCGGATGTACACTAACCATCGACTTCTTTGTACGGAGATGCCTTTGATCATTAACACCCGCTCGGCCTAACCGTGATAGGGGTTGAGTTATTCCTGCATTTACCAGCCATATCCAGGGAACCCCTTCCTGGGCAGAGCTCTCCATCAACGACGGCCGAGGCGCTTTGGCGTTCTACGATGCCCTGTTCGGCTGGGTGGGCGAGCCCACCGAGACAGGGGCGGGCATGTACTGCCATATACAGAAGCTCAACAGCCTAGAAGTAGCCGCCATGTACCAACAGGGCGACGAAGAGAAGCAGCAAGGCGTGCCGCCACATTGGATAGTGTGCTTCGGGGTGGACAGCGTAGACTTGTCAGCCAACAAAGCCGGGTTTCTGAGAGGCTCGGCAATTGTTCCACTTGCGGATGTCTCTGGGATCGGCCTCTTCGCTGTACTCCAGAGCCCTTAGGGCGCGATGGTTTTCATATTCGGGCCGGCAAATTAGGAACGTCCGGAGCGCGAGAAAAGGAGCCGGAACTTTAATTGAATATCGCATACTCACTGTCGAACAATCAGGGCATGGAAGATATCCAAATGGTGGTGGATCTGGCCGTCCGCTGCGAGGAGCTGGGGTTCGAATCCGTCTGGGCGAGCGAGCACGTCTTCAATGTCAGCTACGTCTATGATCGCATTGGCGGCAAGCCCTACTATGAACCGCTGACGGTCCTGACTTACGTGGCGGCCCTCACCACTACTATCGGCCTGGGCACCAGCGTCCTGGTGCTCCCATACCACAACCCCATCCGTCTGGCCAAAGTCGCGGCTACTCTGGACGTCCTGTCCGGTGGCCGGCTGATGCTGGGTGTGGGCGTGGGAGTCATAGAAGAAGAACTTGAGGCCATGGGCAGTCCCTACGCCGAACGGGGCGCCATCAGCGATGAGGCAATTGCCATCATGAAGGAACTGTGGACCAAAGAAAACCCAAGCTTTCAGGGCAACTACCACAGCTTCTCGGGCATGAAATTCACGCCCAAACCGGTGCAGAAGCCCCACGTACCAATAATCATCGGCGGCACCAGCAAGGCCGCCATCCGCCGGGCCGCCCGCTCCGGCACAACTTGGCATCCAACGGCCCTATCCCCCGAAGCCCTGGCCGAGGGTATGGAATATCTGAAAGAACAAGCCGTAGTGGCGGGACGTGACCCCTCGGAGATCGGAGTCTCAGTCAGCGCTGCCATCGGCAACACCCATAACCATAACCGCTATTCCCTGGGCGAAGACCCTGAAGAGATACTTGAAAAATCGCAGAAATACCAGGAGATGGGTATAGAACGCCTATTGATCTCTCCCAATACCCGCGACCAAAACCAACTGCGTCCCATCATGGAGATGCTGGCAGAAATAGTTATCCCCGCAGTCCAAAGCTGAAATCTGTTGGCTGATAGCTGACAGCTCGTAAGGAGCCCCCAATGACTACCCATTCGGTATCAGAAGTTAAAGCCCTGCAAGAATCCGCCCTAGAGCATCTCTGGGTCTACTTACGGGAGCCCAGTGATATGGCTGAAAAGGGGGACCCGACCATCTTCGTCAGTGGTGAAGGCGTCCACGTGACTGACGCCAACGGCAATACGTCCATCGACGGCATGTCGGGGCTGTGGCTGAAGAACGTGGGCTATGGCCGAAAGGAGATCGCCGATGCCGCCTACGAGCAGATGCTGAACCTGACCTACATGCCCCTCGGCACCACAACTGAGCCCACCATCCGTCTGGCCGAGAAAATTTCCCAGATAGCGCCCGGCGACATGACCCGCTCCTTCTTCACCAGCGGCGGTTCGGAAGCTGTTGAAACGGCCATCAAACTGACACGCGCCTATTTCAAGCGGGTGGGGGAGCCCCACCGCACCAAATTCATCGGCCGCAAGGGCTCCTACCACGGCGCCACCATGGGCGCGCTGGCCCTAGGCGGCTCCCATCTCTACCCCAAAATTGATTACGAGCCGCTGATGCCTGGAGTCTTCCACGTCCCCCAGCCGCTGCCCTACCGCTGCGAGTTCGGCGGCGAGACCCCGGAGGAGTGCGCGGAACTGTGCGCCAATGCCGTTGAGGAGATGATCAAATTCCAGGACCCGGAGACGATTGGCGCTGTGATTGCGGAGCCAATTTCCAGTCCCCTGGGCTGTGTCGTCCCCGGCGATAACTATTGGCCCCGGCTGCGCGAGATCTGCGACAGATACGGCGCTCTGCTCATCGCCGACGAGGTGATCACTGGGTTCGGCCGCACTGGCAAGATGTTTGCTACCGAGCATTGGGGCGTGGTGCCTGATATGATGACCGTGGCCAAGGGCATAACCAGCGGCTACATCCCAATGGGCGGGTGTATCACCCGTGGCGAGATATCCGACGCCTTCATCGGCAGCCCCAAGGCGTCATTCAAGCACGTAATCACATTCGGCGGCCATCCAGTGGCCGCCGCCGCCGCCCTCAAAAACATCGAGATCATGGAGAATGAAGGCATGGTCGCGAACTCGGCCAAACAGGGCGCTTACCTGCTGGACGGGCTCAAAGAGATGAAGGAGAAATACAAGATGATCGGCGACGTTCGCGGCTTGGGCCTCTTCTGCGGTATCGAGTTGGTCGCTGACCGTGAGACCAAGGAATACTTCCCCACCGAGGCTGACCTGGCCAACCGCATCACCCAGGGCTTCGCCGAGAACGGCCTACTTCTGCGCGGTGGAGACCGCATGAACGTCGCGCCTCCTCTATGCATAACCACCAGCGAAGTCGACGACCTAGTCACCATCATGGACAAAGTATTCGGAGAAGTATCTCAGTCTCTGGGCATCTAACTTAATCCGATGAAAAGTCCCTCTCCCCTCGCAAGGGAGGAGGTTAGGATTGGGCCTGGCCCTTCCGCATCAACCTAGGTTGGCGGAAAAACCCCACCTTAGCCCGCTCCCTCAAGCTAGGGAGGGAACTCTATCCCTAAGGTATGCTTCGGAATAGATCCGACATCCGCCTCACCCGTTCCGGGTCCACTTGGTTGGTGACAATTCCACCCGCTTTCAGGCTGGTGCCGATGATTGCGCCGTCAGAGTGCTCAACCACCCGCCAGATGTTTTTCTCGGTTACCCCGCTGCCTACCAGGACCAGACCGTCGGGCGCGGCCCGGCGCACCACGGACACATCGAAACTGGCCGTTTCCTCGCCAGTCGCGGCGCCGGATACGATTAGACCGTCGGCCAATCCTCTTTGGGCCGTCTCTCTGGCCATTAGCCCCAGGTCAACCGAGCCCAATGGCACGGCGTGTTTGACCAGAACATCGGCCAGCACCTGCACGTCCGAGCCCAAGTCCTTGCGATGGCGCATGGTCTGGAAGGCCTCGCCCTCTATGAGCCCCTCTTCGGCGGCCATCACGCCGTAATGGACATTCACCCGGATGAACTTGGCGCCCGTGACGGCGGCGATGCCCAGGGCAGACAATGCGTCGTTTCGCAGCATGTTGATGCCTACCGGGACGTTCACCACTTCTTCCACCCGTTCCACCGCCACGGTCATGCTGGCGATTGTCTCGGGGTCCAGACGCCCGGTGCGGAACGGGACATCGCCGTAGTTCTCTACGATGATCCCATTCACTCCACCCTGATCCAGGATATTTGCCTCTTCTTCGGCCCGGTCGATCACTGCGCGCATGTTGCCGCCCCACCGGGGCGAGCCGGGCAGGGGCAATAGGTGGACAACGCCGATAAACGCCTTGGAAGTGCCAAATAGGTCACGGCCCATTGTTCAATTGTTCAACTCTCTAGGGTTCGACCAGGTTAAATTCAGCTAGTAACATTTTAAAACGTCTACCGGCTAAGCGGAAGGGCCTGGATTGTCATAACGATGTTACAATATGGGTGGTAAATTGGGTGAGGGTGGAGCTGTATGCCCCAGGATTTTATCCATGTCAAAGGCGCCCGCGAACATAACCTAAAAAATGTAGATATCACCATCCCCCGCGACAAGCTGGTGGTGATCACCGGAGTATCCGGTTCCGGCAAGAGTTCCCTGGCTTTCGACACGATTTATGCAGAAGGCCAACGCCGTTACGTAGAGTCTTTGTCGGCCTACGCAAGGCAATTTTTGGGCCGGATGGACAAGCCTGACGTCGACTACATCGAGGGTCTCTCGCCAGCCATCTCTATCGACCAGAAGGGTGTTTCTCACAACCCCCGGTCCACGGTGGGCACGGTGACGGAGATTTACGATTATCTTCGGCTGCTGTTCGCCAGAGTGGGCCTTCCCCACTGCCCCAAGTGCAGGCGTCCCGTCGAGCGGCAGACCATCTCTCAGATCGTGGACGCCATCATGAGTCTAGGAGAAGGCAGCCGGGTCACCCTGATGGCTCCCAAGATTCGCCGCAAGAAGGGTCAGCACCGGGACGTATTCGAGACCGCTCGGCAAGCCGGTTTCGTTCGTGTTAGGGTCAACGGCGAGATCCTCATGCTCGAGGAGATGGGAGACCTGGACCTGGACCGGAAGAAGTGGCACTACATCGAGCTGGTCGTCGACCGCATGATCGTCCGGCCCGACACAGAGTTGAACCGAGTGGCCGAGTCGGTTGAAACGGCCCTCCGTGAAGGCGAAGGCGTGGTCGAAGCCCACGTGGAAGATGGCGAGACCTTGGTCTTCTCCGAGCAATTCGCGTGCACCAAGTGCAACACCAGTCTGCCGGAGATCGAACCGCGCACCTTCAGCTTCAACAGCCCTCACGGCGCTTGCAGTGACTGTACTGGGCTGGGGTACAAGCTTTCCTTAGACCCAGAACTGATCATCTCCAACCGGGAGCTTTCGCTGTCCCAAGGCGCCATCGCGCCGTGGACCCGTGGCGGACCTTCAAGCAGTTGGTACATCAGCTTGATGGAATCGGTGGCCCAGGCCAATGGCTTCTCCTCGAAGACGGCAGTCAAAGACCTGGACCCAAAACACATAGACATGATTCTTTATGGCAACGCCGAGAAGAAGGTCACCGTCCGGCACCGGACCCACCGTGGCCAGAGCTATGAGTGGGACACCAAATTCGAAGGCGTTATCCCCAACCTGGAACGCCGTTACAAGCGCACCGAGTCCGACTACATGCGCCATCAGATAGAGCGTTATATGTCGGCCCGCTCCTGCCAGTCCTGCAGCGGTAAACGCCTGCGCCCCGAAGCCCTGTCCGTCAAGGTCTGCGGCCTGGGGATCATGGACGTGTGCGCCAAGAACATAGGACAAGCTGCCGAATGGATTCGCGAGATCGACCCCGATGCGCCAGGCCCCCACAAGAAAAGGGTTCTGACCACGCGGGAAAAGACCATCGCCAACCAGGTCCTGAAAGAGATCGAGGGCCGCGTCAAGTTCTTGGAGGGAATCGGGCTGGACTACGTGACCATGGATCGCACGGCCCGCACCCTGTCCGGGGGCGAGGCCCAACGGGTACGCCTGGCTACGCAGATCGGCTCCGGGCTTACAGGAGTGCTCTACGTGTGCGACGAGCCCACGGTGGGGCTCCATCCCCATGACGACCACCGGCTCATAAACACCCTGGTCCGGCTGAAAGACCTGGGGAACACCGTCGTGGTGGTGGAGCATGATGAGGCCATGATGCGGGCCGCCGACTTCATCGCCGACCTCGGCCCCGGCGCCGGCGAACACGGCGGCCATGTGGTCGCCACCGGCAGCGTCGCCGATATTGAAGCAAACCCAGACTCGCTGACCGGCGCCTACCTTAGCGGCCGTAAGGTAGTGCCATTCCCGGAGAAACGGCGAAACGGGAACGGCGATGAGATCGTCGTAAAAGGTGCGAAAGAGAATAACCTTAAGAATATCGACGTTAATTTTCCTCTGGGACGTTTGGTTTCGGTCACTGGGGTCTCCGGTTCCGGTAAGAGCAGCCTGGTCTACGAGATTCTCTACAAAAAACTGAACCAGGTGATCAACAAGGGAAGAGACCTCCCCGGAGTGCACAAAGAGGTGCAAGGAATCGAAGGTGTAGACAAGGTCGTGAACATCGACCAATCGCCCATCGGCCGCACCCCGAGGAGCAACCCGGCCACTTACACCGGGGCCTTCACCCCGATCAGAGACCTGTTCGCCAACCTGCCAGAGGCCCGGGTGCGCGGCTATGCGCCGGGCCGGTTCTCCTTCAACGTCAAAGGAGGCCGCTGCGAGGCTTGCCAAGGAGAGGGCTACAACCAGATCGAGATGCAATTCCTGCCCGATGTCACCGTTCCTTGCGAGATATGCCAGGGAAAGCGGTACAACCGGGAAGCCCTGGAAGTAACCCTTCGGGGAAAGAGCATCGCCGATGTGCTTGACTTGACCGTGGCCCAAGCGCTGGAATTCTTCATCAACTTCCCACGAATCAAGCCGAAGCTGGAGACCATGCGTGACGTGGGCCTGGGCTATATCCGTCTAGGGCAGCCAGCCACTACGCTTTCCGGCGGCGAAGCCCAGCGGGTTAAGCTGGCCACCGAACTTTCTCGCCGCGCCACGGGCAAGACCGTATACCTGTTGGACGAACCCACCACCGGCCTTTCCTTCTCAGACTGCGCAGCTCTGCTGGGGGTCCTTCACCGCCTCGTGGATACCGGCAACACTGTCATACTCATCGAGCACAACCTGGACGTCATCAAGAATTCGGACTGGGTGATTGACCTGGGCCCCGGCGCCGGCCACAAAGGCGGCAAGCTCATCGCCACCGGCACCCCAGAGCAGTTGGCCGCCAACGCCAAGTCTTTCACCGGCATGTATCTAAAGCAATCGCTAAAGGCCACAAATAAGGCGTCGGGCAAACCGGCCAAGGCAAAGGCCACCGTCCGTAAGACGGTCAAAATACCTAGCAAGCCTAAGGCTAAGGAACCGGCCGTTGCGGCTGTGGGCGATTAGACCGGGCCCTACCGGCGTGTTGGCTCTGCTAGAATCAAAACAAAGACTACAAAACCACCACTGGGAGATGCGATATGTCACTGCACTATAACGGCGAAGTGAAGATTACCAAGGTTTCCGAAATGAGCGCAATGATGAACAACGGCTATCTAATCACCTGTCCCGAAACCAACGAATGTATTCTCATCGATACCCCAGGAGAGCCCGAGAAGCTACTGAGTGCGATTGGCGACGAGAATATCAAGGCGATATTGATTACCCACAACCACGGTGACCACCTAGCCGGGTTCGGCGAGATCACCGGTAAGGTTGACGCCCCGGTGGGCATCTCCCCCGCCGACGCCCACGCCCTGCCCCGGCCGCCAGAGATCGATCTCACAGATGGGAAGGTCATCAAGTTTGGAAACCAGGAACTCCAGGTTCTGAACACTCCCGGTCACACCGATGGCGCCTCCTGTTTCCTAGTTGGAAAGCACCTGTTCTCAGGCGACACGCTGTTCCCAGGTGGCCCCGGCAAGTCCCGCAGTCCGGAGGCCTTCGCCCAATTGCTGAACAGTATTACCAGTAAACTCCTTACTCTATCCGACGACACCGCCGTGTATCCCGGCCACGGCGACGACACCACCATCGGCGAGGCCCGCCGCCGCCATGCGGACTTCTCCTCCCGGTCGCATCCGGCGGACCTGTCAGGCGACGTGGACTGGCTCAAGTCTTAATTCTCACATCGACCAAACCCTAAGCAATGCCCCGAGGAGTACATGTACCAACGTTCTGTGCTGGATAACAAACTGCGCGTTCTGACATCGACCATGGACCATACCCAGTCGGTCTCCATGGTCATCTGCGTTGGAGCGGGTTCTAGATACGAGTCTGACGAACTAGCCGGCGTTTCCCATTTCATCGAACATCTGCCCTTTAAAGGCACCGAAAGTTGGCCCACAGCCCGCGCGGTCAGCGAGGCCATTGAAGGCGTCGGCGGCATGATGAACGCCAGCACTGACCGTGAGATGACCGTCTTCTGGATCAAGGTTGCCCGCCTCCATTACAAAACCGCATTCGCGGTTCTCATGGACATGGTGCTCCGTTCCCGCCTCGACCCGGAAGAGGTTGAAAAAGAACGCGAGGTGATTCAAGAAGAGCTCCGTATGACATACGACCAACCGTCGTATCGGGTAGACCTGTTGATCGATGAGGCGATGTGGCCCGACCAGGCCATGGGGCGCGATGTCGGCGGCACTCTGCAGACGGTAGCGGACATCCAACAGAAGGACATCCGCGAATACATGCACCAGCAGTACAACCCGGCCAACACCGTAGTGGCAGTCGCCGGCAACGTTACCCATGAGGAAGTCGTGGACATTCTGGCTGAGACCACCAAAGACTGGAAACCTTTGGAGGCGTTGGATTGGGAACCGGCCACGGGCGGGGTCGAGGGGTCACTGGTCAGAGTTGAACGCCGCCGCAGTGATCAAACACACATGTGCCTGGGTGTTCCAGGCCTGTCCCTCAGCCACCCGGACCGGTATGCGTTCAACCTTATGAACACCATCTTGGGCGACGGCATGAGTAGCCGTCTGTTCTTGAATCTCCGGGAGGAACAAGGACTGGCTTATGACGTGCACAGTTCCACCAGCAACTACCGGGACACCGGTTCCTTGGTGGTTTACTGCGGTGTGGAGCCTGGTAAGACCAACGAAGCCGTAAAGACCATCGTCCAAGAGTTCCAGGGCATGCACCAATCGCCTAGCGAACAAGAACTCAACAAGGCTAGGGAGTACTCCAAGGGCCGGCTCTTGCTTCGCATGGAAGATACCAGAGCCGTTGCATCGTGGCTCGGCGCTCAGGAACTATTGCAAGACAGTGTCCGCACTCCGGACGAAGTTGTGGGTCTCCTAGATGCCGTAGAGCCCTCGGATATCGCTAGGGTGGCCAATAACTTCCTCGACGACGAGAAGATGCGCCTAGCCGTCGTAGGTCCCCGCGGTGGCGTTCGAGCCCTAACCGGGATGCTCAGTTTCTAACCGGAACCTGCTTATCTTCAATCAAAAAGGCCTTCCGGTATCAACAGGAGGTCCTTTTATACCTGGGTTCGGTCGTTAATGTCGCCTAGGCGGCTTCCGCCTCGACGGCTTCTGCCTCGACAGTGTTGCTGAGCACTCCTATATTGGGAATTTCAACCTGTACGGTGTCTCCTGGCTTGAGGGCTACGGTGATGCCGGTGCTTCCGCTGAACACCAGGTCTCCCGGCCGCAGGGTAACCTGCTGGCTGATGTAGCTGACGATCTCGGCAAAGGTGAATAGCATCTCTTCGGTGCGGCCGTGCTGTACCTCTTCGTCGTTGAGACGGACGATCATCTCCAGCTTCTGCGGGTCGACTTCGGTGTCGATCCAGGGGCCCACCGGCGCAAAGGTGTCGGCGCCCTTGGCCCGCCAGAACGTCCAGTCGTCCTTCTGCCAGGTGCGGTCGCTGACATCGTTGCCGCAGGTGTATCCCAGGATGTATTTCGGGGCTTCTTGGGTCGTCACTTTGTGGCAGAGCTTGCCGATGACCGCCACGGCCTCGCCCTCATAATGGACGTCGGTCGAAGCGTCGGGTAGGATGATTGGTTCTTCCGTGCCGGTGAGAGACCCCCGGGCCTTGATCCAAGGCTCCGGGTGCTCAGGCACCGTGGGGTTCGCGTCGCCAAGCACCTCGGCGGCGAATTCCAAATGGTTGGCAAAATTAAGGCCCGGGCACCAAATCTCTGAGGGCTCCGTAGGAGGTAAGAGCTTCACGTCCTGCAGCGGGTGCTTGGTGTCGGTCATGCGGAAACGGGTAAAAATACTGCCTCTGATCTCCACCACCTCATCACCTTGGACCACCCCAAACGCGGTCCTTCCATTGCTGCGGAAGCGTGCAATCTTCATGCTACTCCTACTGATTTGTCAAGTTCAAGAACTGGGAGTCAATCGGGGATTCTACTGGTTATCCCTAGGCTAGGCAAGGGGTTTTCAGGGTTGTCCGCCGATTGGTCACGCACTAGAATACATTGCCGTAGTTCAACTCCGCGTTTGAATTTCATTGGCATTCCCCATTTGGCACTCTACGGCTGAAAAGGAGACTCCTTGAAACTAGGATTTTTTGTCACCAACCAGTACCTTCCCGGTGAGTCCATGCCGAAGAAGATTCAGGACAGTGCGGAGCAGGTGAGGGCGGCCCGTGACGCCGGTTTCAGCCTGATCGCCACCGGCCAGCACTACCTAGCGGCCCCGTATCAGATGAGCACGGTGTTTCCCCTGCTCTCACGTCTGGCCGCCGAGGCCGGCGACATGCAAGTAGCTGCCACCGTCATCCTCGTGCCCCTCCACAATCCGGTGGAATTGGCCGAGAGCATCGCCACCTTGGACTGCATCACCGATGGCAAGTTCGTCTTCGGCGTCGGATTGGGCTACCGGGACGAGGAGTACACTGCTTTCGGCGTCCAGCGAGGTGAGCGGGTTGGGCGCATGAACGAAGCCATGGACCTGATCAAACGGCTGTGGAGTGAAGACGAGGTCGAGTTCAACGGTAAGTACTATACGGTGCCCAAGACCAAGATTGCCACCAAACCCGTCCAGGCCCCATATCCGCCCATATGGGTCGCCGCCAACAATGATGTGGCCATCCGCCGTGCCGCCCGATGGGGCTATCCCTGGCTCATCAACCCCCACGCCACGGTGCCAATGGTTGCCGACCAGTGGGTCCGCTACAAATCCGCCTTGGACGAGTTCGGTCAGCCAGTGCCCGAAGAGCTCCCCATGATGCGGGAGATGTACGTGGCCCAAGATCGGGAGACAGCCTTCATAGAAAGCCAGCCCTTCCTCGAGGGCAAGTACCGAGCCTACGCCGCCTGGGGTCAGGACAAAGCCCTGCCTGGCGATGAGAGCTTCAATGTGCCCTACCAGGATTTGGCCAAAGACCGGTTCCTGCTAGGCTCGCCCAACGATATAGTATCCGAGTTCCGCCGTTATGCCGACGAACTGGGAGTGAACCACATGATTTGCCGGATGCAGTGGCCCGGTATGCCCCAGGATCAGGTTCTGAAGCAGATCGAATTGCTGGGCCGGGAGGTCATCCCCCGGATCCGGGATTTCTAGGCAGAAACCTAGCGGTCGAACACCGTTATTCAGGTGCGTTCCACCGATGTTGGCCGCATCTTAATCATGCTAGACTGGGTTCGCTGGCGATCTATCGACCAAGTGATTACTGCCCGGACGGATCACCGTCCGGCGAAGCGGGTGTTGAGTGTGGTCCCTCCTGGAGATATTGGAGCGCTTCCCCTGTGGGTAGGTGTGTTTGTGTTGCTGGGGCTCGCCCTAGCGGTTTTCCATTACGCTTTCTATACCAGGGTCGTCCGTCTGGTGCTCCAGGGCCAAAAGACAGCCCGGTTCGACCGCCCCCTGGAACGAATGTGGGGAGCCCTCGCTATCTCCCTCGGACAACAGAAAGTACTGCAGAGGGTGAAGTACGGAGATTACGCTGGAATTGGCCACGCCACCATCTTCTGGGGCTTCCTGACCTTCATGCTCAGCTACGTCATCTTTATCTTCGTGGCATCGGCCAAGGCCGGGTTCCCCGAGTGGCTGCTGACTGATACTGGAGTCAAGGTTTACAGCATCTACCTGGATATTTTGGCCGCCGTGTTGGCGGTGGTGCTTGTCTGGGCATTCGTCCGTAGATGGGTGCTGCAACCCCGCCGGCTCAGCTACGATCTCACCCGCCACTCCGACGCCCTAATAATCGTCGTCCTGATCATGGGACTGATGATCTCGACGATATTGACCCACGCCTTTTGGGTGGCGCAAGGTGGGACCGGCCCCGAGGCCGAGGTTTACATCGGAAAAGCCCTCGGCGAACTGTTCACCGACTGGGGTGTGGGCGTAGGCACCGCCAACACGCTGCAAGGCGTCTTCTGGTGGTCCCACCTGTCTATCATCCTGATTTTCACGGTCTATATCCCATTTACCAAACACATGCACATGTTTGCCGCACCGGTGAACGCCTACTTCCGGTCCTTGGAACCAAAGGGGGCCCTTCCACTCATGGACCTGGAAAACACTGAGAAATTCGGTGCGGGGCGCGTGCAGGACTTCACCTGGAAGCAACTCTGGGACGGTTACGCCTGCGCCGTATGCGGCCGCTGCTCCGACGCCTGCCCGGCCAACCTGACCGGCAAACAGCTATCGCCGATGCACATAGTGGAGAACTTAAAGGACCATATGGTGGCCATCGGCCATCAGGGCGAGCGTAACGCCGAGCATGTGGAACCCACTTCCATCTTGGACGGGGTCATCTCTGAGTCATCCATCTGGGATTGCCTGAACTGCGGAGCCTGCATGGAGGAATGCCCGGTGATGGTGGAGCATGTGCCGACCATCATGGACA
>UINC01000799.1_pt1 | contig 29189 bp, 31 predicted proteins | sample 5385821 | NCBI WGS metagenome assembly UINC01 (sample SAMEA4666929, study PRJEB26691) | marine metagenome | isolation source: Pacific Ocean | place: Pacific Ocean | collected 2011-10-13 | reverse complement strand
GAACAGATAACCACCCTTGCCTGGCTCGCCGGTATCACCGAGCGCATCCGCCTAGTCACCAGTGTGATGATCATTCCCTACCGCAATCCCATCCTTACCGCCAAGATGCTCGCCACACTGGACATGCTCTCCAAGGGTCGGCTGATTCTGGGTGCGGGTGTCGGCTGGATGGAAGAAGAGTTTGAACTTTTGGACACCCCGCCCTTCGCCGAACGCGGTGCAGTGACCGACGAATACCTTCAAGCATTTATCGAGCTCTGGACCAAAGAAGACCCCAAGTTCGAGGGCAAGTACGTGAATTTCTCGGATATAGTTTTCCTGCCCAAACCCGTACAGAGACCTTATCCGCCCATCTGGATCGGCGGACAGAGCAAACCCGCCATCAGGCGCGCCGCCCGGCTGGGCAACGGTTGGCACCCAGTCGGCGCGATTCCCGCCGCTCCCCTGGAGCCTGAAGAACTGGCTGAAAACTTAGTCCTGTTGCACCAATATGCCGAAAGAGCAGGCCGGGACCCGTCCCAGATTCAAGTTTCGGTGAAAGCCCCGCTCTATGACTCCGGTAATTCTGGCGGTCCCAGGCGACGGTTCGCCGGCTCGCCAGACGAAGTGCGCCAGGACGTGCAGACCTACGCCGACGTGGGAGTGACCCACTTAATCTTCGACTTCCGGACGTCCGACCCTAAACATACCGAGGACCGCATGGCTCAGTTCGCTGAAAAAGTCATGACGATCAACTAGAACGGCAAAGGGCATCAACGACAGATAAGCACCCAGGAGTTTTCATGGAGTACGGATTCTACCTTCCCAGCGGCGGACCGGCCGCCCAACCCGACGCCCTGGCCAGTATCGCCAAACATGGCGATCGGCTGGGCTTCTACTGCATGGTCATGCCTGATCACGTGGTTCAACCCCGGATGGTCGAGTCCCGGTACCCCTACAGCGTCACCGGAGACATCCAGCAAGCCCACTCAACAGCGTCTGATGAACGTCTTGAACAGATAACCACCCTTGCCTGGCTCGCCGGTATCACCGAGCGCATCCGCCTAGTCACCAGTGTGATGATCATTCCCTACCGCAATCCCATCCTTACCGCCAAGATGCTCGCCACACTGGACATGCTCTCCAAGGGTCGGCTGATTCTGGGTGCGGGTGTCGGCTGGATGGAAGAAGAGTTTGAACTTTTGGACACCCCGCCCTTCGCCGAACGCGGTGCAGTGACCGACGAATACCTTCAAGCATTTATCGAGCTCTGGACCAAAGAAGACCCCAAGTTCGAGGGCAAGTACGTGAATTTCTCGGATATAGTTTTCCTGCCCAAACCCGTACAGAGACCTTATCCGCCCATCTGGATCGGCGGACAGAGCAAACCCGCCATCAGGCGCGCCGCCCGGCTGGGCAACGGTTGGCACCCAGTCGGCGCGATTCCCGCCGCTCCCCTGGAGCCTGAAGAACTGGCTGAAAACTTAGTCCTGTTGCACCAATATGCCGAAAGAGCAGGCCGGGACCCGTCCCAGATTCAAGTTTCGGTGAAAGCCCCGCTCTATGACTCCGGTAATTCTGGCGGTCCCAGGCGACGGTTCGCCGGCTCGCCAGACGAAGTGCGCCAGGACGTGCAGACCTACGCCGACGTGGGAGTGACCCACTTAATCTTCGACTTCCGGACGTCCGACCCTAAACATACCGAGGACCGCATGGCTCAGTTCGCTGAAAAAGTCATGACGATCAACTAGAACGCATCCCAAAAGGAAATCGGAGTGGCAATATGAAACTGCGTCTCAATGACGGGATAGAGCTTTTTTACACTATCGATGACTTCTCAGACCCCTGGACCGAGCCGGAGACGGTCGTGATGCACCATGGTATGGCCAAGAGCCACAAGATGTGGTTCGGATGGGTTCCCATCATAGCCCAGCACTACCGTGTCATTCGCTTCGACATGCGAGGCATGGGCATGTCTGACGTGTCCGGACCAGAACACGAATGGACCCTGGACAGCTTCACGCGTGACCTGAAGGAGTTCGTCGATAAGATGGAACTAGATAAATTCCATCTTATCGGCGAGACGGTTGGTGGATCGATCTCCATGAATTTCTCCATCAAAAACCAGGAGCGGCTGCGGTCGCTTACGGTCTGCACCTCTCCCACTAATTTCGACTCTCATCACCAAGAGAGCGCGGAGCTTATCGAACGCGAGGGGATAAACGTTTGGGTGGAAGAGTCCATCGGGCGCCGGTTAGATCCGCAGATTGTCGACCCAGCCTATATCCGATGGTACGCCGACCAGATGAAGGCTACTCCAGCCCACGTTGTAGCTGGTTTCCAGGCCAATGCCGGTGGGGACATAGGCCCCATGCTGAAAGACGTCCAAACTCCTATGTTGATGCTGGCGGCAGCAAACCTAAGGGAGGAAGTCCTAGGCGATTTCCGTGGCGCGGCAGACTTGTTCCCCAACGGCCGCAAGGTAATCTTCCCCGGTGTTTACGGGTTCGTCCAACACATCATGCCGGTGCCCTGCGCCAGGGTGTGGCTCGACTTCGCTCGCGGACTTAGTTAGAGAGATCAATCGTCTTTGGGCAGGCAACACGGCAAGCCTCTTTAGGATAATTCCGCAGCGGAATATCCAACCCAGACCGCCGCAAGTCCCAAACAGATATGCAGAGCCACATTGGAAAACGCGGAGATAGACTTTCCATCCCTCAGCAACTCTATTGTTTCATAGCCAAAGGCAGAGAAGGTGGTAAACCCACCCAGCACGCCGATCAACAGCAAAGCCCGGGTTTCCGGGCCAAGCAGGTTCCGGTTTTCGGAGAGGCCTGCCATCAAACCAATGAGCAAACATCCGGTAATATTGACGGTTAATGTCCCGTAGGGCAGTGACAGAATGTGAAAACCATCTTGTACCCATTCCGAGACCAAATAGCGCATTACGGCACCAAAAAAACCGCCGGTCCCCACCAGTATGATCAACAGCATCCCGGGTTTCCTCCCTGCCAGTTAACATCCAATAATCTGGCCTTCTTGATCCAAGAAGGCCAATACAGTGAAACCCTTCTCTCGGAACCATCTTTTCATCTTTTGGCTGATTATTCCTGGGCGGGCACAGCGGATTTGGTGTGAAAATTTACCGGTCTGTTTCAAATTTTAACCCTGGTTCCGCAGACTCCCCACCATTACTGATGGAGCCTTCGCGCCGCAAGATCGCTTATTATCACAGAAGGAATCCTTCGCCACGTCCAATCCGTTGACCCTTAAGACCCTGCGGAATACAATCTGCCCTGTTCGCCTATAACCCACTCTCCGGAGTGTTTACATGCCTGACGCCCTGAGTCGCTCCTACGCCCGTTTCGTTTCCTGCCTGAAATATGACGATCTGCCAGGTCAGGTGGTAGACAAAATCAAAGCGTCTGTCCTCCACGCCATGGTGGTGTCCATCATCGGAGCACAGACCAATCACGGCCAATCCGCCATCGCCCTGACTAAAGAGGAAGACTCCAAGCCCGACGGTGCGACCATCCTAGTTGACGGTACCAAAGCGACTCGAGGCGGTGCAGCCTTCGCCAACAGCAAACTTATGCACGCCACTAACCAAACTGATTCCTACCGAATGCTTATACATCCCGGGCCCTGCATCATCCCCGCCGCCCTGGCCACCGCAGAGATTTCCGGTGCGTCCGGTGAAGAATTTATCACCGCTTTGGCCGCCGGCTATGAAGTTGAATCGCGCATCGCTGGTGATTTCATTCCTAGCACCCAGGCCCGCGGTTTCCGCTGCAGCCCTGTTTATGGGACGCTGGGAGCAGCCATCACCACTGGCAAGCTACTCGGCCTGAACGAAGACCAGCTGGTGACTGCCCTGGCCCTGGCCTGTACTTTCGCTGCAGGCACAACAGAGGGGCCCCGGGTCAGTGGCCGGGAGATGATGTATCACGAGCCTCAGGCCACCCGAAGTGGTATCACAGCAGCCCTATTGGCTAGGGAGAACCTAAAGGGCTCGGAAACATGTCTGGAGGGCGACGCCGGTTTCTACAATGCATTCACCGGCAACAACCGGGGTGAGCTAACTTATCCATTCAGTGAGAAGCCAGGCGACCCCCCTCCTACAACCGACCTGACGCGAACTGTGGAGGGTTTGGGTTCCCGTTGGGAGTTGCTGCACGTCACCCCCAAGATCTACCCCACCGCAGGCTACAACTGTCCGGTCATCGATCTGACCACCAGATCCCGAGTCAACAACAACATCGTGCCCCAAGACGTAGAAAGCATAACCATGGAGATGAACTGGCTGGAGACCTCATATCCCTCACCCGCATTCCCCAACCAAGACCGTTCCATGCCCGGTGTGGGCAGCACCCACTATTTCATCGCCTATACTTGGGTCCACGGCAGATATCCACCACTGCGACAACGCATCGACCCCGGTTTGAGTGAAAGCGACGCCGACCAGACGGTGGCCGACCTGCAGCAACGGGTGACGGTGATTGGCCGGAAAGACCGAACAAATTTCGCCCCCCGAATCACCATCCGTACCTGGTCCGGAAACGAGTTCCAAGACGAATTCACCGGCAACGAACTGAAGTGGGACCTGGCCACCGAGACCTCAATCATCAGTGCGTTGTTCGACGACCTACCCTGGCCGCGCGCCCAACTGAACAGCTTGGTTTCAATCGTGACCGAATTGGACCAAGAGCCGTCCATCGCACGCCTTATCGGTGCTTGTGTGCCCGCTTAATCGACATTTATTTTTGGGGTCAACCGTCATGAATTTGTCATTGGAAGGAAAGATCGCCATTGTGACCGGCGGAAGCAAGGGAATCGGCCGGGCGGCGGCGTTAGCGATGGCCCAAGAGGGGGCGGACGTGGCTATCTGCGCACGCGGCATGGAAGACCTAGAAGACGCTGCCGCCGAAATTCGCGCCGCCACCGGACGGAAGGCTTTGGCGGTCAAAGCCGACATGGGCAACCCCGAAGACATCAAGAATTTGGTTGCGGCCACGGTTGCTGAGTTGGGCGGAGTCGATATCCTGATCAACAACGCGGTCAACTCCAAGGCAGCGACCTTCATGAACCTGGCTGACGAAGACTGGTTGAACCACATCAACGTCAAGGTCATGGGCTACGTCCGCTGCTCCAGGGAAGTAATTCCCCATATGCAGGCGCGAGGTGGCGGAAGAATCATTAATATCGGCGGCATGGCTGCCCGGCAGGCGAACACACTCGCCAACAGCAACGGCGTAACCAATTCATCTGTCTCCAACATGGCCAAGAATCTCTCCGATGCGTTCGCATCCGACGGCATCTTGGTCAACTGCATCCATCCGGGTACGACAAGAACGGAACGGCAGACTCGAAGCCTGATAGCCCGGGCGGAACATGCCAGTATCTCCGTTGAAGAGGCCGAACGCCGTGCCGTCTCCGATATACCAATCGGTCGCATGGTGGAATCCCAGGACATTGCAGACCTGATCGTGTTCTTGGCGTCAGACCGGGCCGGAGCCATCACCGGTCAGACCATTGCTGTGGAGGGGGGTGCAGGGCGAGGGATGAATTTCTGATTCAGCTTCACCATCATTCGACGCATCTGTTATGGTCACCGTAGCATCCAAATAGCAGATTCGAATCAAACATGACCAATCTGGGGTGGAAGACTGGAGGAAGGTCCAATCGCCACCCCGGTTTTCGTGTTCCCCATCCGGCGTTATTGAAATAAGCGTAATCCGGACAGCGCACCTAAGTACAGAAGGACAACATCGATGTTTAACCTGGCCAACAGGCTTGGATCTTTACCTCGGGCGCTCAACCCACGGATCTCTTTGCTCCTAGCGCCCTTGCTGCTGTTTTTGGTGGCAGCATGCTCCGCGGGCTCAGATGACCCAATCATCTCCAGTGAACAGGAAGCCGGTGGACCGGAATACTCGGCCATCATCATCACCACCGATATGGCGGTCGGCAAGAGCCGCGTCCTATTTGGCGTGGTCGACCGGGATGGCATGCCGGTAACCGGCGTCACATCTGAGGTGGACGCTTATTTCCTGGTCCCCGGTAAAGACGCCAGGGAACTGAAAGAATCGGTAGCCGCTAACTTCGTAAATTGGCCTACTGCTGTCGGCGGAGTCTTTTCCGCCGACTTAGACTTGGATGTTATTGGATTCTATGAGCTCGACGTCAATTTCACCGCCGACGATGGGGCCTCGGTATTCGCCCAGGCCAGTTTCATCCTCCAAGACGAACCAAGCACACCGGCTATCGGCTCCCCGGCCCCAGCCAGCGTAACCCACACCGCCGCCGAAGCAGAGGACCTCTCCCACATCACCAGCGCGCCAAACCCGGATTTAGACCTTTATAAACTGTCGATCCATGAGGCGCTGGCGCAAGGCAAGCCCCTGGTAGTCGTGTTCGCCACCCCTGCATTCTGTGTTAGCGCGACCTGCGGGCCCCAAGTGGAAGAACTGACCAAGGTTAAAGAAAGCGTGGGAGACCGAGCGAACTATATCCACGTCGAGGTCTTCGAAGACCCCCATATGATCGAAGGGTCAAGGCCCTCCGGCAGCCTGGTTGCCGCGGTCGAGGAGTGGGGGCTGCCCACGGAGCCTTGGACGTTCGTAATCGACGGTCAGGGTCTGGTTCAGGGTAAATTCGAGCAGTTCACCACTGCCGCAGACATAGAAGCGAAACTCTTAGAGACTCTCTGACCTTTCTTAAGATCCGGGAGCGGAGAGCCGCCTAAGAACCAGGCGCCGGGAGATCGCGGATGTCGGTGGCGATGAGACGTCCGTCTTTTTCTTCGTACATCACTACGACACCGTCGCCAAGAACTTGGTGTTGCCTCAGATGAGCCGCACTGATTCCAACGTTGCCTTCCGTGGTGAAGTCCCAGACTCTGCCGGCCCTGTCCCGCACCCGGAGTAGCTCTATCTCCACCAGGTTGCGGTCTACGGCCTCAAGCACTATCCCGGTAACGGTTTTTCCTCCGCCGCCTCCGCCGCACGCCAGCGCGATCAACAATAATACCGCTACCGTAGCCAATGCCAGCTTGTTCAGTCCGGGGCCGCTGATCGCTCCCATCATCCGAACTTGAACACCTTGACGGCCGCGAGAGCCGTGGCTGCCACCCAACCGCATAAGGCGGCCAGATAGGGCCAAGTGTCCCAGATGGGTTCGCCGTCGAGAGCAATGTCCCGAAGCGCCGCCAGCATCGGGGTGAGGGGTAGCGCCAACGACAACTGGGGAAGCACCCACGGCAGGGCCGAAGTGGAGAAAAACGTCCCGGCCAAGAACATCATCGGCAGGGCCACGGCATTCCCCATCCCCGAGGCAGCCGCTGGAGATTTCGCCCAAGCGGACAGGACGAATCCGATATTTAAGAACACAATGCTGCCCAAAATCGTGACCGCCAAGACCCATAGGATGTTTCCGTGGATGTGCCCGCCAAACACGAAAACACCCAAAGCCAGGATGATTCCCGCCTGCACCAAGGCTAAGATCACATGGGCCATGATCTCCGCTGCAAAAAACTTCCAAATCGATAGAGGCGTCACCAGAAGCCTCTTCAAGATAGATTGGTTCCGGAAGGTGCTGATCCGGACGGCGATGGAGATGATGGAGTTCGTCATTATCCCTAGCCCCAACAACCCCAGCAAGACATTATCGAAATAATCGACCTCAAGAACTTGGATCACGTCTGCGGTGAGCAGTAAGGACGGAATCACCGGGCTGCCGTCCGAGTGTATGTCAGACACCAGATTCCGGACCGTACCGTCCACTAGTTGGTTCCGGTCCGGATTGCGGGTGCTATAAAAGATCATTACCGGCGCCGGGCCCTCTGCTTGGGCTTGTCCCGTCGGGTCGTCGAACAGTTCTGGGATGATTATCAAATACCCCAGGTCGCCGTCTTCCACCTTCCGGCGCCCATCGCCAGGCCCGAATTCTTCAAACTCTAAGTCGAGGAACTCTATCGCATCAAGCCGCTCCCGGAACAGTGCGGCCCTGGGGCCGCCCGACTGGTCGATAACGGCCACATCGGCCACGCCAACGCCGTTAAAATCGAACAATCCGAACACCACCACCAACATCAGGGGAAAGAACAGGGCCCAAAAGATCGCCTGGCGGTTGCGCGCCATCATCTTCAGATTAGCAAAGATCAACGCAACCAAAGTTAGTCTCTCAGCTCGTTGCCGGTGAGCTCAAGAAAGACATCTTCCAGAGTAACCGGAGTGATCTGCAGATTTTCCAGGCCCAGGCCGGCCTTGGCGATCTCATCCAGCATGGCCCGGAGCGCGATGGGAGAATTAGCAAGCCGCAACAGGTAGGTGTTCTCCATCACAACGTCCTCTCCATCTCGTTTCCCGGACTGAACGATTTCGACGGCGCCGTTCAGGGACTCGATCTGGGCCAAGGTCATCGGCTGATCCATGGTCAGTTTTACTGTGTAGCTGGCTTCCAGTTGATTGATCAAATTTCTGGGGGTGTCCAACGCCAGGATCTTACCGTGATCCATGATTGCCAGGCGGCCGCAGAGAATCTCTGCTTCATCCATATAGTGGGTGGTGAGGACCACGGTCACACCTCGCTGGTTGACCTCGCGGATCAGGCCCCAAAGGTTGCGGCGGGCCTGGGGGTCAAGGCCGGTGGTTGGCTCATCTAAGATCACCAGTTCTGGGTTATTGACCAGGCTGGCCGCCACGGCGAACCGTTGCTGTTGGCCTCCAGAGAGTTCGGCGATGCGGTTGGTCGACTTATCCGCCAGACCAACTTGCTCAAGCAGGGTTACGGGCTCAGTTTTGGAAGGATAGAAGCTGCCCAGTAAAGCCAGAATCTCTTTGAGGTTTAGATAGTCGTAGTAGGCGGAGGCTTGGAGTTGGACCCCGATCTGGGCCTTCACCTTGCCGGTGTTGGAGTGGACATCCAGCCCCAAAACGCTGACCCGGCCTAATGTTGGCTCCTGGAGACTCTCGATGATCTCCAGTGTGGTGGTCTTACCGGCCCCATTGGGGCCCACAATCCCAAAAATCTCACCCCGCTCAACGGCAAAAGTCACCCCGTCAACCGCGGTAAATGAACCGAATCGTTTAACTAGATTTTCGACTTGGACAGCAGGCTCCATGATAGCGCAGCAAATGATAACACAGTCGGGGCTTGATTCAGACCGCTGGGACTCATATCCGGGCCTGAAGCCTGTGCGTGGTCAGGCACGGATTTTATTGACATCAAATAGGGGCTATGATACGGTTCGGTGCGTGGCAGCGGGGCTTTCCCACCACCTAAGGTTCCATGGTCCCAACTTACGATTGCAAGCCGGCTGACAACGGCGCAGTGATAACATAAACCGGCAGACACCCGACGCCCCGCCCCGGCTGCATCGGGGCCACCAACCAGGAACCCAATGATATCCAGTCACCAACTACGGTCTCATTTTTGCAAGCCCTGCTTGATTCCGGACTCCTCCTATCTCCCTCCCGAGCGACCACTATGGACCTAGGACACGGCGGAGAGTTCCATAGCTGGTTCCGGGGACTCTCCGCATTCACGGTGCTGGCGGCCTTCATCCTGGTGATTCTTGGCGGAGTAGTGCGTGTCACCGAGTCCGGTCTCGGCTGTCCCGACTGGCCTGGTTGCGATGGGGGCATCTTTCCGCCCTTAGAAACCAAAGCACTCATCGAGTATTCCCACCGAGTCACGGCGTCTTTCATGCTCGGTCCGTTGATCCTATTCTTGTTCATCGCCGCCTGGGTGCGGTACCGGCGCGAACGCTGGATTTTGGTCCCGGCCACCCTCGCCTTTGGGCTGGTCATCGCCCAAGCCGCCTTAGGTGGGGCCACGGTGTTGACCGAACTGCCCGGCTCCACGGTGATGGCCCATTTAGCGGTGGGTGAAACCTTGGTCGCGGTGCTGGTGTTGCTGGCGGTGGTCGCCTACCGGGGGCCTTTGGCGATGAAGAAACCGGACTGGGGAGTTGGTAAGATCCGCAGATTCCCTGTTTTGGTTGTGATCGCCGGGGTGGCGCTCTTCCTACTCTTGCTTTCCGGGTCATACGTGACCATCACCGGGGCCTTCGGGGCCTGCACGGAGTGGCCTACGTGTTTAATGGATAACGCTTTCCCCGGAGAGCGACTCCAGGTCATTCACATGTTCCATCGATATGTTGCCGGAGGCGTAGGCTTGTTCGTTCTATATAGTCTGCATCTAGGATTTCGAGGAAGGACTCAACCGGCGGAGATCCGGGTCTTCTCAATGATAGCTGTGGCCCTTTTCGTAGCCCAGATCTTGGCCGGCGCAGGGGTGATCTGGGGCGATTTTGGCGAAGAGGTGCGGGCTCTGCATCTAGCGATTGGGACCTCTGTTTGGATCGCCGTTTCGGCCTTGGTAGTCATGACATTCTCCAACCCTGGCACCCGTTGGAACGGCGCAACCAGTGGCTGATGGAGTGGAGTCCGGCCAGGCAGTGGTTGAGAAACCGGGCAGAACCATAAGCCTGGTCAACGATTATGTGACTCTGACCAAACCGCCAATCATCGTCCTTTTGCTCATCACCGCCATCGGCGGCATGTTCCTCGCGGCGAAGGGAATACCGTCCCTGCAAGCCCTAGCTATGGTCAGTGCAGGCGGAGCGCTGGGGGCTGGTGGGGCCAACGCCATCAACCACTTCTTAGATCAAGACATAGACGCGATCATGTCCCGCACCGTGAAACGTCCGGTGGCGAGCCGCAGGATTGCCCCCGTGAGCGCCCTGGTATTCGGAATCACTTTGAATGTCGGCGCTTTCTTCGTTTTAAGTTTTTGGGTGAACCTACTGGCAGCCTCACTTACATTGGCGGCCACGCTGTTCTATGTCTTGGTCTACACCGGTTGGCTCAAGCGCAACACGCCGCAGAACATCGTCATCGGCGGCGCGGCCGGAGCTATCCCGCCAATGGTCGGCTGGGCTGCAGTCACCGGAAGCTTGGACCTACCGGCGCTGTACCTGTTCACCATTGTCTTTTTCTGGACTCCGCCTCATTTCTGGGCCCTGGCCCTGATGATTCAAGATGACTACCAACAAGCGGGAGTCCCTATGTTGCCCGTGGTGGTGGGAGAAGAGCGTACCTCCCAAAATATCTTCGTCTACAGCCTAGCATTGGTGGCGCTGACACTGTTGTTCGGCACTTCGGACGCGACAGGATTGGTGTACTTGGCTTCGGCGGCGGCCTTGGGGGCCATATTCATATTCCTGGCCTGGAGGCTGAAGCTGGAGTATTCCATACGCAGAGCCAAACACCTTTATCTTTTTTCGCTGCTCTATCTGGCGCTGTTGTTCTCGTTCATGTTGGCCGACGGAGTGTATCGGCTCTAAGCCCGGTTCAGGCAAGGATTTAAACCGCAGATGCATCGGATGCGACCCGTGCTCAGATGCGTTGACAGGCCAGTTGGGCTATGGTAAGTTGCCAAATGATTAGTGAAATTTGGCACACGCACGCTCAAGAACCCGCCGATTTAGCGACAAACCTGCCCCTCAAATTGGCCTGCTACGAGCGAAGGTGCCGGGCTAAATAAATCTCCGGGGAGTCAAACAATGGGGCTGTTGCCCTTCCGGCGGGAAGGTTCATCTTCGAAGCCTTCCGCCTCGAACTCCAGCGAACCCACGGGACGCCGCAGTGGTCTGAAGAACCGAACCGTATTCTTTGGGCTATTGGCGGCCCTTTTCTTATTGACCGTCGGCTGTTACAAAGACGGCCAGTCCACCTGGGAAGCATTCGGCCCTGTCGCCCAAAAGCAATTAGACCTTTTCAACGTACTTTTGTGGGTGATGGTCGCGGTCTTCTTCTTGGTTGAAGGCGTGCTGTTGTACGCGATCATTCGCTACCGCAGACGTCCCGGGCAGGACAAGCCGCCGCAGATCCACGGCAACACTACGTTAGAAGTGGTTTTAACTATCATACCCACCATTCTTGTGTTGGGGTTGGGCATCTGGTCAGTGTTCGCTCTCTTCGAAATAGACGAGCCACCTAAAGACGGACCTGACCCCTTACACGTCAACGTAACAGCCCATCAGTGGTGGTTTGAGTTCGAGTATCCAGACGCGGGCAACAGCAAAAAAATCATCACCGCCAACGAGTTGCGTATCCCCGTTGACCGGCCTATCACGTTGAGCTTGTTCTCCGATGACGTTATCCACAGCTTCTGGGTGCCCAAGCTTGCCGGCAAACTCGACATGGTGCCCACGCACGAAAACAATATGTGGTTCCAGGCCGATTCGGACAAGATCGACGAAGACCTACCTGTAACACTGTTCGGACAATGCGCCGAGTTGTGCGGTCTAGCCCACGCTTTGATGCGGTTCCGGGTCACGGTGATGGAACAAGCTGACTTCGATTCCTGGGCCGCCGCCTACGGGCCGCCACCCACCAACACAGCCAGAGCCAAACAGGGCGCAAAGGTCTTCGCAGCCAACTGCACTCTGTGCCACACCATTGACGGCCCTGATAAACCTGCCCAATCAGCCAGCCGGTTGGCCGGTTTCTTGACCGGGGACGACGGCATGCCCGTGCCCGCGCCCAATCTGACAGACCTCAGGAGCCGTCGGACCCTCGCGGCAGGGATAGTAGATCTGTCCGAGACCAGTCTGAGGGATTGGCTACACAACCCTGAGGACGTCAAGCCTGGCAATTATATGTCGAGCCGCGCGGAACTGTACCAGAACGGGGCGGCAAGCCTAAGCGATGAAGAGATTGATTCCCTTATTGGGTATCTGTTAGACCTGCGGTAAAATTAACCAATAGGATTGGAGACCGCGGCGCATCCACTAATGGTGATGGGCCCGGAAAAAGCGAGCGATGGCAGCGATAACAGGCGTCATAGCACGACCGACAAGCTACGAGGGCATTTGGGGTTGGATGACTACCGTCGACCACAAACGCATCGCCGTACTTTATGGTGTGACTGCTTTCATCCTCCTGCTGATCGCAGGCGTTGAAGCCGGTGTCATCCGCATGCAGTTGGCCTCGGCCGACAACGACCTGGTCAGCGCCGGCCGGTTTAACCAGATGTTCACCATGCACGCCACCACGATGGTGTTCATGGTCATAATGCCGCTATCAGTCAGCTTCTTTAACTTCGTGGTCCCGCTGGCGATCGGCGCACGGGACGTCGCATTCCCCAGACTCAATGCCTTAAGTTACTGGATCTTCCTGTTTGGCGCCATTCTGATGCATGTGGCGTTCGTAGTTGACGAGGTGCCGGACGCCGGTTGGTTCTCTTACGCGAACCTCACTGAACACCCCTTCAGCGTCAATAGAGGGTTGGACTTCTGGTCCATCGGCCTCTTGGTGATGGGAGCTGCTTCGGTTGCAGGTGGCCTTAACTTCGTAGTAACAATCATCAACATGCGTGCGCCTGGTATGTCTATGATGCGCATGCCGGTTTTCGTCTGGATGACGCTGATAACATCCATCCTGTTGGTCTTGGCCTTCCCTGTGATAACCGTGGGCCTGATCGAATTAACGATGGACCGCAACTTCGGGACTCATTTCTTCATACCCTCAGAAGGCGGCGACCCAGTCCTCTGGCAGCACCTGTTCTGGGTCTTCGGCCACCCTGAGGTGTACATCCTAATCCTGCCTGCAATGGGTATCGTGTCAGAGGTCTTGCCGACCTTCTCGCGAAAACCTCTGTTCGGTTATCCCTTCGTGATTTTCTCAGGAATAGTCATCGGAATCATGGGTTGGGCTGTGTGGAGCCACCACATGTTCACCGTGGGATTAGGCCCGGTGGCGAACTCGGTTTTCACCATCACCACCATGTTGATCGCGGTGCCCACCGGCATCAAGATATTCAACTGGATCGGCACCCTTTGGAAGGGTTCCATCGAGTTCACCACTGCGATGATGTTTGCCCTTGGGTTCGTAGCATTGTTCATCGTCGGAGGCCTGAGCGGCGTGTCGCACGCCGTCTCACCGTCCGACTTCCAGCAGCAAGACACCTACTACATCGTCGCCCATCTCCACTATGTGCTGTTCGGCGGCTCGATCTTTGGCATCTTCGCCGGCATCTACTACTGGTATCCCAAGATCACGGGTAAGATGCTCAGCGAGACGCTTGGTACGTTGAATTTCTGGTTGCTGTTCATCGGCATGAACCTGACGTTCTTCCCGATGCACTTCGTCGGCATGAACGGCATGCCCCGCCGGATCTACACCTACTCGGCAGAGTTCGGCTGGGAAAATATGAACCAGATAGCCAGCTTTGGATACGTCGTTCTATTCGTTGGAATGGTGGTGTTCTTAGTTAACATCTGGCAAACCCGCCGGTCACGCTTCGTTAGCCACGATCCGTGGGACGCGCCCGGACTGGAGTGGAGCATCGCCTCACCACCTCCGCCGTACAACTTCGCGGAAGTACCACAGGTCGAGGGATTAGACCAATACTGGATCATGAAAGACCGGGCCGAAGCCGCTGGGACGCCGCTCAGGGAGCCCGAAGCTTTGGTCGACCCCAGTTCTATCCATATGCCCAGCCCGTCGTACTGGCCGATTTTCACTGCCGCAGGCGTGGCCCTGATCGGCGGTGGGCTGCTTTCCCATTTCGCCCTCAGCTTTGTGGGCGGAGTCATAGCGATGATGGGTGTCATCGGCTGGGGCAACGAACCTGTAGCCGCGCCCAGCGACGACCACTAGGAGACAGATATCTTGGCCCACGCAGCAGAACACGAATACACCACCACCGGTTTAAACCACCGGAAGTTACTCATGTGGGTGTTTTTGGGGTCAGACTGTCTTTTCTTCGGCTCCCTGATCGCCACCTACATGGTCTACCGCGGCCAAAGCTTGGTTGGCCCTTATCCGGTGGACATCATCAACGTGCCGGTCACCACCATCAGCACCTTCGTACTCCTGATGAGCAGCTTCGCCATGGTGCAAGCGTTAGCGGCGACCAATGCGGATAATAAGAAAGCGATAGTCTACTGGCTATTGGCCACCGCAGCGCTGGGGTCGGTCTTCATCGGCTTCCAGGTAGTTGAGTTCAACACCTTCAAGAACGAGGGTCTGACACTTGGAGGCAACCTATTCGGCGCCTCTTTCTTCACCCTCACCGGATTCCACGGCGCGCACGTAACCCTGGGAATCATCTGGCTATTGGCCATGGCCATACTTGCCGCAAAAGGCCGCGTGGGTTCCAAAACCGCGCTGGATATCGAACTTCTAGGGCTGTATTGGCACTTTGTCGACATCGTATGGATTGTCATCTTCACGTTGCTGTATCTCATCGGTGGGTTTGATGCAGGCCCAGCCGCAATATCCGGCGGTTGATAAACATACTGTGCCTAGCTCGATGAGGAGTCCCTTGGAATAAATATGGCCCACGAAACTGAACATACAACACATCATCCTTCGTTCAACCAATATGTGCTGATTGCGATTATCCTCTTCGCCATCACTATAGTTGAGTTTCTGCTGATCTGGGACAAAGCCGTCATCGTAGACTACTTAGGGCCCTCCAAGATTCCGTTGCTGGTGTTCTTGTCGGCGATCAAGTTCGCCATCGTGATCATGTTCTACATGCACCTGAAATTCGACAACCGACTCCTGGGCTCTATCTTTATCGCGGGACTGGTGCTGGCATTCATAGTCGGGATAGCAGTCATCTCGACCTTTGTGGGTTTCGAGGGAGAACAGCGGTCATTCGCCGCGCAAAACGCCGTCCCCTATGTCGAGCATGAAGAGGCGGAAGAAACAACTGCCCCAGGCGAAAAAGAAACCACGGAGACTACAGAGACCAAAGCGCCACCGGCGGCCACCGGCCCGGTAGCTATCGCAGTAAGCGCCAAGGGCGATGAACTAGCGTTCGACACAGACAGCATCACGGTGGACTCCGGGGCTAATATCACCATCACTTTCACCAACCCGTCTACCTTCAACCAACACAATCTGGTAATTGTCCAGGCCGGAACGAAAGATGCGGTAGCCACTGACGGCATCACGCAGGCGGATAACGACTTCGTGCCGCCGGGAGATCCCAGGGTTATTGCCAACACGAATCTCTTGGCCGCAGGGGCATCCGGTGAAGTGACCTTCACGGCTCCGGCAGCAGGTGCCTATCAGTTCGTTTGCACCTTCCCAGGACATAACTTCACCATGTTTGGTGATTTCACCATCAACTAAACGAACATTCCTGAGAATCAAAAAGGCCCCTCTGAAAAACAGAGGGGCCTTTTTGCGCCATCTTGTGGTCTACCCCGAATAGGCCCTTTTGAAACCTAGCCAGACTGGCGCGACGATCCGTTCGCCCATCCGCCGGGCTGCCATTTTCAGACCCTGCTTGGCAAAGACCAAATCGCGGGAAGTGATCTCAGACTTGGATGCCGCCGCCAATTTCGAGGCGTATTCCTCCAGGAAACGGTCAACCAGTGCTTCGTCCTCCGCCATCCCCCGGAAAACGCGGTACATGGGCAGCGTACGGACGAAGTTATGCACTTCTTCCCGCTCCAGGTGCGGGTGGCGGTCCAACATCAAAGAGATGCCAAAGTCGATCAATCGGCAGGAGCCGTTCGCCTGCACAAAAAGATGGGAGCGGCCCTTAGGGTCCGAGAGCGTCACGTCATTGTAGTAGATGCCAGCCTGGTGCAAACGCCGCAACATGCCTCCCAGTGTCGAACCTACTCCTTCCAGAAAGCTGTCAGTCAGCCAGTCCTCGGGCAAATCTGTGAAAAACGTGCCGGGAACGAACTCCTCGGTGACATACCCCGGCAATGACTCCAATTGTTCCGGCCCAACGCCAATGTTTCCGGCGGTCTGAGTGATCTGATCTTCCCGGCCGTTTTGCAGCGGTTTGATCACGATGGAGAGGTCGGAAAAGCCCAGTATGGCCACCATTCCCCTGGTTCGGCCAGAGAATTCTAGCTTGGGGATATCTTGCATTGAGCGCAGCCGCTGAAACACCTCGGGGAAGAAGGCATACCGTGAGAGCGCCTTGACCGTTGGGTCTGCGGTGAGCCGCAATAACAGGGGCATCTCCAGGTCTGACAACTTCCAGAAAGGGAGCATGTGGTCGGGAACGGGCATCCTGGTAGCAGGCCGCATGGCTTCGATGATTTCTTTCGGTGGTTTGGGCGGCGGCGGAGCAATGGCGCGCCGGATCACCGCAATCTCCTCCTCTGAGTAGTCCAACGGCATCAATTTTCCAAAAAATGCCCGCCGTCGGCATCCACCTTCAAAGCTCTTTCACGGACCACGGCGTCGGTGTTCAACTTCCCATAGATATGGGGATAGATCTCCCCTGAGCGGCTTGGCTCATGCTTGATAGGTGATTTGAGCTTGCCTAGATCCACGTCCAGCACCAAGAGCGCGGCCTCGGCGGGGTAGAGGCGCGCCGCAACCTTGATGAGCTGTGGGATATCTTTGGAGCAGTGGATGAACCCCTCCGACGCCAGACTCTGGGCCGCGTACTCCCCGGTCGGCCAGGCGGCTTCCCAGGCGTCTTTGTATGTCAGATGAAAGATCAAGGCCATGTCTTAACTCCCATAAGCTTAGGGGTTTCGCCGCCGCAAATTGTACCTCAGAGCGCCGGGTGGTAGGATGGTAGCCGCAACAAACAGGGAGGACTTCCAGGATGCGCGCCGAGAAAAACGAAGGTTCGGGCCTACAGTACATCACGGTGGTGCCCGATGAATACACCGAGGACTCATCTTATCCACTGGTGATAATGCTTCACGGGTTCGGCGCCAACATGCAGGATCTGGCCAGCTTGGCTCCCGCCATCAATTCCACCGGTTACGTTTACGCGTTCCCCAACGCACCGATACCCTTCCAACTTGGCCCCGGCCAGACCGGGTTCGGCTGGATGACGCCCCGGGGTGGCGGCACGACCGAGGAAACGGCCAACTCCGAGAAGCTCCTCAACGATTTCTTCGAAACCGTTTCCCAGCAGTTCGATGTCTCACCGGGACAGGCGCTGCTCTTGGGGTTCTCACAGGGCGGCGGAATGACCTACCGCTGCGGGCTGGAACGGGCCAGCGATTTCGCTGGACTGGTTGCACTGAGCGCCACTCTTCCCGACCAAGACGAACTGGTGACCCGGCTGCCTCAAGAACGCAACCAACCCATATTCATCGGCCACGGCAGATTTGACCAGATGGTTTCCGATGACACCGCCCGCTCGGCCAAATCATTCCTGGAAAGCCACGGCTACAGCCCGGACTTCCACATCTACGATATGGCCCACGAGATCAGCGGCGAGGAACTATCAGATTTGGTTCCCTGGATAGCCAAGGTACTGCCGCCCAAGGAATAATCCTTTTAATCCTCGTCTTGCCACGACATTATTCTGTCGATGGTGATCTGTAGCAGAACCATGCGTTCTTCGCTCAGCAACTGTTTGGCGAACTCCGCCCCTCGGTCTTCCCCGTCATAGAGCACGCACATTCGCTCCACCGCCCGGTTCAGGCCTTCCGAGGTCACTTCCGCCTGACCCTCCAGCACCACATATGACAGGGGCCGCTCCGGCGTGGCGATAGACAAAGCCACCGATGGGTTGCTTTGGACATTCCGGACCTTCACAGCATTGCCGTCAACCATGACCAAGACCCGCCCTTTGTTTCCATGTTCGCCTTCCCATAGGAACCAAACAGGCGCAACGTGAGGGGTCCCCGTCGGGCGTAAGGTGACCAGGTGGGCGATCCTTGGCTGGGCCAAAAACTGCTCTCGTTCTTCTTTCTTGAGTCTGACCATTGCTAACCTCCGTATAGTCTCAAGCGCGGGATTGGCCTAATATAACAAATACATGAAACTCCGGCTGCTAACTCTCACCACCGCTTTCCTCTTGGCTGTTGCCTGCGGCGGCACGCCCGCCACCCCGGCCCCGCTGGTGGCTCTCCCGGCGGACGAAGGCCCACACGATTCAGGCATCGAGTGGTGGTACTTCAATGGGCTGCTCACCGACGACCAAGGCCAGGAATACAGCTACCACTACGTAACTTTCCAGCGCGAGGCCGCCGGCACCGCCGTTCCGCACCTCCTCCAAGCCAGTCTGGGAGACCACACGAACGGCAAGCACCTGACCGGGGAACAGGTCGTCTTGGACTCGTTGAACCCGAAAGCCATCGGCGTCGACATAGCAGTGAACGGATGGGCGATGCAGGGGGACGGGCAGTCTTATAATCTCGCATTCGACCTGGGAGGGTATTCCCTGGACCTGGAGGTTGTCTCCATCAGGCCGCCTGTTTTACATCAGGGAGTGGGGCTGGTGAACCTGGGGCCCGCCGGCGACACCTTTTATTACTCGCGCCCCCGGATGGACGTGATCGGGAGCATCACCGTCGGCGGCCACCAGCGCGCTATCACTGGCGTCACCTGGATGGACCACCAGTGGGGCGACGCGATCAGCCAGCAGGTTGGTTGGGACTGGGCCAGCCTGCAGTTGGACGACGGCAGCGACCTTATGGCTGTAACAGTTTGGGACCCCTCGGACCGGACTCCCTTCGCCGCGTATGCAACTCTGGTTACTCCGGACGGCACGGTGTTGACCTTGGAACAAGAAGATATATCAATCAGCTCTTCCGGCGTCTGGACCAGCCCAGTCACGGGCATCGAATACCCTAGCGGCTGGACGCTGACTATCCCATCCCTAGACCTCAGTTTGGCATTGAAGCCGGTGCTTGTGGACTCAGAATTCGCCGGCAGTCGTTACACGCCGGCAGCCTACTGGGAAGGAGAGGTCAGGGCGACGGGGACACGCCAGGGCCAAGCCGTCGGCGGCAGGGGCTTCGTGGAGTTGGTAGGCTACGATCCACGGCAGCTAAGCGGCTATTCGGCTCCTTAGCTCAGCAGGCGCTCAGCCCTCGGATAACCTCCGAAACACGAACCTGTTCCGCAGGGATGTCCGTCGGTTGCACGGGAACGGGCAGGGCACTTAGTTCCGCCAGCACTGGCCCGGCAAGCAGGGCGGCCTCTTCTTCAGAAAGCTCCCATCTGCGGGCGATGTCTGCCGAGCCGTAGAGAACTGTCTGACGAAAGCCGTAGTCGGCTACGGCGCGGCAGGCTATGTCGATAAGTTTGTCCATATCCCTACTGGGCTTGGGCCCAGGCACCACCGTCGATGATGTAGGTGCTGCCGCTTACGTAGGATGCCTCGTCGGACGCCAGCCACAGCACCAGATTCGCGATCTCGTCGGCGTTGCCCACCCGGCCCATGGGATGGCCTTCGTTTCGGCCGGCGAACGCCTCCGCGCTGGCCGTGCTGCCCCTCATCTGAGGGGTGTCCACGCCGCCGGGCGCGATGCAGTTTATGCGCACGCCCAGGGAGGTATACTGGCTGGCCGCCACTGTGGTCAGGTGGATGACTCCGGCCTTGCTAACGGCGTAGGGCAACGAGTAGCCAACGCCACGGACCCCAGACATGGACGATATATTGACTATGGACCCGCCACCGTTGGCCGTCATGGCCGGTATGGCGTACTTGCAGCAGAGGAAAACTCCCTTGACGTTAGTCTCCATGGTCAGGTCCCAAAGCACTTCATCCACATCGACCAGGGGCGGGGTGCGGATCAGGATGGCGGCGCCGTTGATCAGGATGTCCAACCGGCCGAACCGGGTGACCGCCTCGTTGACCATACGTTCCACCTGGTGGTAATCCGAGATGTTCACGTCGACCATGGAGGCGTCGTCAGGGTTCGCGCCCATCAGTGTCAGCGTCTCTTCGGCCCCAGCGATATTTCGGTCAGCGACCACGACCTTGGCTCCTTCGCGGCCGAACCGCTGGCAGATAGCCCGCCCAATGCCCGAGGCCCCGCCGGTGACGATGGCTACCTTGTCTTGCAGCCTGCCGGTCAATGTGAGACTCCTTAGCTGTGCCAGGTTGGCGCAGATTGTAACATACAGCTGCGCGTTTCCCTTGCCTCAATACCAAGCACCAGTTATCATTTTCAGCGCGCCTGTGCACACGTGATATTTTCCCATTTGGAGTGTCTTCCAACGTGGATTCAGATAATCTCCGAACCGGCCTTTACGACACCCATGTTTCCTTGGGCGGGCGCATAGTGGAGTTTGGCGGATGGGACATGCCAGTGCAGTACCCGGAAGGCATTCTGGCCGAGGTGAAGGCCGTCCGAACCGCCACCGGCGTGTTCGACGTTTCTCACATGGGCCGCTTGTATTTATTCGGATCCAAGGCCACCGAGTTCCTCGATTTGGTGCTCACCGGTTCAGCTTCGAGCCTCCGAGTGGGCCGCGCCCGTTACTGCCTGATCTGCAACGAGCAGGGTGGCGTCATTGACGACACCATCTTCTACCGCCTCGCCGAGGACTGCTACCTGCTGATCCCCAACGCCGGCAACCGCCTGGCCGTGGTCGCCTGGTTCCTACGTTGGATCGACGAGAAGTTTTCGCCGGGCTGCACGATGGAGGATGTCACTGCCACTACCGGCCTGATCGCCTTCCAGGGCCCCGGTACCATCGATGCCATCAATCAGATAGCCGAGACCCCGCTATCGGAGATGCGGCCCTTCTCCTGGGCTGAAAGCGCCATTCAGGGAGCCCCAATTTTCGTGGGGCGGACCGGCTACACCGGCGAAGATGGGTTCGAGATGCTGGTCCAAGGCAATGATCTGGTCAAAGTCTGGACTGCTCTCATCGGCTCAGGTGCAGTGCCCTGCGGTCTGGGCGCCCGCGACGTTTTGCGTCTGGAGGCGGGCCTGCCCTTACACGGCCACGAGATCGACGAGGAAACCACGCCCATCGAGGCCGGGTTGGAACGTTTTGTGCGGTTCGATAAAGAGTACGTGGGCTCGGCCGTTTTGAAGGAACAGCAGGAAAACGGCGTACAACGGAAGCTGGTAGGATTCACCCTGCCGGGACGCAGCGCCCCGCGCGCTGGATACAGTCTGCTGCACCAAGGAGAGACCATCGGCGTTGTGACCAGCGGAAGCTACTCGCCTACCCTTGACACCAGCATCGGCATGGGCTACGTTTTGGAACGTTATGTCGAGCACGGGACCACGCTTGATCTAGAAATTCGGGGCCACACCGCCCCTGTGACCTTAACCGCGCTCCCCTTCTACACCCGCCCCAGGAGGACCTAGCAAATTTGAGTAGTCCCGACGACCGCAGATACACTCAAGAACACGAATGGGTCATGATCGAGGACGCGGCGGCCAAGATTGCCGTGGCCGGTATCACCGACTACGCCCAAGATCAACTGGGAGACATCGTCTATTTCGAACTGCCCAAGGCTGGCGACAACGTCGCCCATCTGGGCAAGATGGGCGAAGTCGAGTCGGTGAAGGCCGTTTCCGACCTATTCTCCCCCATCGACGGCGTTGTAACCGAGATCAACGAGAAGCTGTTGGATCACCCGGAGTTGGTCAACTCAGACCCCTTCGGCGAAGGCTGGCTGATCAAGGCCGCCGTCATAGACGTCGCATCGATTGACGGTCTGATGTCGGCGCAAGACTACGACGCCTACACCGCTGGCCTGCAATGACTGCCACGCGGCCCAATACGTCTAGTAACAACGGGGGACACTTCCAGTCCCACTACATCCCTAACACAACCGACGAGCAGGAAAAGATGCTAGCGGCCCTTGGCATCGACTCCATCGACCGGCTCTTTGCGGATATCCCGGACCAGTTCCGTAACCCCACCCTTAACCTGCCCGCGCCTCTGTCAGAACTGGAAATCCAGCGTGAATTGGGCGCCATGGGCGCCAAGAACCGGCCCCTTAGCAGCGGGCCTTCTTTCCTGGGCGCCGGCTCCTACGACCACTTTATCCCGGCCCTCATCAAACCGTTAATAACCCGCGGCGAGTTCCTCACCGCCTACACGCCCTACCAGGCCGAAGCCAGCCAGGGAACCCTTCAGGTGATCTATGAGTTCCAAACCCTGATTTGCAACCTTTACGGCATGGAGGTGGCCAACGCTGGCATGTACGACGGCGCCACCAGCCTGGCCGAGGCCGCTCTGATGGCCTGCCGGGTGACCAAACGCGAGAAAGTGGTGCTGGCCGACACCATCTCTCCCGCCTATACCGCCGTGATTTGCACCTATTGTCAGTCGCAAGACATCACGGTGGAGATTGTGGACCCATCCTCCCCCGTGTTTGACTCCGAGACGGCCTGTCTTGTGCTGCAATACCCCAATTATCTCGGGTACATCGAAGACCTCAAGTCATTGGTGGACACTGCCCACTCCCAGGGCGCGCTGGCAGTAGTCTCCACCGACCCCACGGCCATGGGCATATTCCAGACTCCAGGGCACTACGACGCCGACATCGTCACTGGCGACGGGCAGTCCTTGGGCATCCCAACCAGCTACGGCGGGCCTTATGTGGGACTCTTCGCCACCAAGCAGGAATACATCCGCCAGATGCCCAGCCGTCTTTCGGGCCGCACAGTAGACAAGAACGGCAAGACGGGCTACGTGCTCACCCTCCAGACCCGTGAGCAGCACATCCGCCGGGAGCGAGCCACATCAAATATCTGCACCAACGAGGCACTCTATGCCCTGGCCGCCACCATCTATCTGGCCGCTATGGGGAAACATGGACTGCGACAAGTAGCCGAATTGTGCTACCACAAGGCCCATTACGCCGCAGCGCAGATAGCCGGATTGCCCGGTTATTCACTGCCCATAGATAAACCATTCTTCCAGGAGTTCGTCGTCCAGTGCCCCTCATCCCCAACTGAGATCAACAAGAAGTTGATGAAGCGGAATATCCTAGGCGGCCTGGACATCACCGAACAAATACCCAACGGCATGCTGCTGTGCTTCACCGAGATGAACTCTCGAGAAGACATCGACGCCTTGCTCGTGGCACTCTCGGAGTTCAAATAATGCAACAAGGCGGAAACCGGCAAACGGAAAAATTGCTGTTGGAACGGAGCGTTCCGGGTCGCGTGGGCACAGTGCTGCCCGGCTTGGATGTCCCAGCCCAGCCCTTGCCCGACCAAGCCCTTTTGCGGGACGACCTTCCGCTACCCGAAGTCTCGGAGCCTGAAGTGGTCCAGTACTTCACCGGGCTCAGCCTGATGAATTTCTCCATCGACACTCACTTCTATCCCTTGGGCAGTTGCACCATGAAGTACAATCCCAAGATTAATGACGAAGTCGCGTTCCAGCCCGGGTTCGCGGGCATCCACCCGATGCAATCTGCCGAACAGTCGCAGGGCGCGCTGGAGCTGCTGCACAAACTGCAGGGGTTCTTGGGCGAGATTACGGGACTGCCCGCCGTCGGCTTGTCAACCTTGGCCGGGGCCCATGGGGAATTGGGTGGCATGCTGATGATCAGGGCCCATCACCTGGCCAACGGCGACACGGGCCGAACCAAGGTGGCCATCCCAGACAGCGCCCACGGCACCAACCCTGCATCGGCGGCCATGGCCGGCTTCGAGGTCGTGGAGCTGGCTTCGGACAAGGACGGCAACGTCGATCTGGGGGCACTGCATGAGGTTGCCGGTCCCGACTTGGCCGGGGTAATGATTACCCTGCCCAGCACGCTGGGTCTATTCGACACCAATATCGTTGAGGTCTGCCGCATAACCCACCAGGCCGGCGGACTGGTCTACGGCGACGGCGCCAACATGAACGCACTCTTGGGCCGTGTGAAGCTGGGCGATCTAGGCTTCGATGTGGCCCACTTAAACCTGCACAAGACTTTTAGCACTCCCCACGGCGGGGGTGGCCCAGGAGCTGGCCCGGTGTGCGCGACAAACCAGCTCGCCCCTTATTTGGCCGCGCCTATCGTCGCGGAAAATGGTGGAGTTTATAGCTTAACCACGCCTGAGAAAAGCATCGGAAAGTTGAGCGGGTTCCATGGGAACTTTGGGGTGCTAGTACGCGCCTACACCTACATCCGGAGTTTGGGGAACGCTGGAATCATATCCATCAGCGGCAATGCGGTATTGAACGCGAATTACATGATGGACGCCCTGCGCGGCGTCTATCACTTGCCCTACGATCGCACCTGTATGCATGAGGCGGTATTCTCGGCCGACCTGCAGAAGGAGCGGGGCTCCAGTGGACTCGAGATCGCCAAGCGGTTGTTGGACTACGGCTTTCACGCGCCGACCATGTACTTCCCACTAATCGTTCACGAGGCGTTAATGATCGAACCGACAGAGTCCGAGACCAAAGAGACCATCGATTTGTTCATCCAAGCCTTGATCGACATCGACCGAGAGGTCACCGAGAACACCGATTTGGTGAACACCGCCCCACACACAACCCCGGTGGCCAGGCTGGACGAGGCCAAAGCTGCCCGCCAGCCCGACCTGCGTTGGCAGCCGGAGGCCGCTGATTAGTCTTTAGGAGTTCTTCTCGGCTTCCAAGAGCGCGTTCAGCACGTCCTCGCCCACCCGCACCTCTACGCCGGCGCGTTCTTCTTGCAGCAGCATGGCAACGCGGGAGTCGCGGTCGCCCCAGCCCCGGTTGATAGCCTCGGTCATCTCCATGAGCGCGAGGTTGGCCAGGCGCATAGGCACGTCAAACTCGCGGCCCACAGACACGGCCAGGTCCACGTCTTTTCGCGCCAACTTCAAGGCGAAGTCCGGCGGATCAAACTTGCCAGGCAAAAGGTGCTCAGCCAAGCCCTCGAATGGTCCGCGTCGCCCCGTGGCGCCTTTGCGCACCGCCTCCCACAGGGCCAAGGGTTCCACACCAGCTTTGACGCCCATAGTGAACACCTCGGCAAGCCCCGCCTGAATAACGTACCCGGCGCAGTTGTGCACCAGCTTAGCTATCGCGCCGCTACCTACAGGACCAACGTAGTAGGCTTGATTGCCGATGGCATCCAGCACCGGCTTGCAGCGATCGAACACGTCTTTGTCTCCACCGACCCAGATGGCCAGGTTGCGGCTGGCCGCGCCCCTGGGGCCGCCACTGACTGGCGCGTCCAATACATGGATGCCGCGAGCTGCAGCCTCGGCGTGGATCTTCCGGATCATGCCTGGGGTGCTGGTGCTCAGGTCAAAGTAGACCTTGCTGGAGCTCATGCCATCCATGATGCCTGACTCGCCCAGCGAAACCGCCTCTACTTCTGTGGGGCCAGGCAGCGAGGTAAACACAATCTCCGACTGTTCGGCCACTTCCTTTGGGGTGTCTGCCCAGGTTGCCCCGCCCTCCAGGTGCCGGGTGGCTGAGGCCGGGTTGATGTCGTGGACCACCAACTCATTGCCGCCGTCCAAGGCATTGTAGGCCATGTGGCCGCCCATGGTGCCCAGTCCGATAAATCCTACCTTCATGTCGTCCTCCGCTGTGGGCGCTTTGTTGTCACTGTCTAACGTGGATTAACATAGCATGGTTAGGCACGGATATACCATCTGAGCTATCTAGTTATCGCTGCGGTAGAATACTCCCATAAACTTCGAATCCAGCGGGAGCGTAACCAAGCATGGTGGACCAGCAAGAAAGCCTGTGGACCTTTAACGCGGTGGAAGCGGGTCAGGTCGGCAACGAAACGGTAGTTGAAATCACAACCGAGAATATCGCGGAGTACGCCCGTTTGGCCCTGAACCCTTCTGATACATATCACTCAACCGCCAGCGGCCTGGTCGCCATGCCCACCATGGTCCTTAACTATGCGCCGTTGCTCCGGGAAGAGATAGCGGAGGCCAACGGGTTCGTCGCATTTGAGGTGTCTAAATCAGCCCGGAGCCAGACCCCCTTCGCAAAGTGTGAAATCAGGTGGTCCATCCCGGTAGTCCCGGGGGACATCATGACCGGACGGCGCCGGGTGTTGGAGAAATACGAGCGCCGGGGCAGCAAGTTCGTTACCTTCCGGGTAGAGGCCATCAACCAGCGGGGCGAATCGGCCGCCGAGTACGATTACACCTGTATCTTCGAGTACGCAAAAGGGCAGCGCAATGTCCCGGACAAAGAAAGCAGCCCCCAAGCAGCTGCTCCGCAGGTGGTCAGCTCTGGTCTATTAAGCTTCGACAAAGCGACCATTGGCGACGCGCTGAATGAGTTGGTGATCACCGAGAGCCAGGAAATCATGAACCGCAAAAACGATTTCCGGCTGGCCGGTCGCCGCAACGACAGCAACATACACACCGACGAAGAGTTCGCCAAGCAGAACATCTTCGCCGGCACCACCAACTCGGGCCCAGCCACCATGTCCTACGTTGACCAGATGCTGGAGCTGTCCTTCCCTGCCAGCAGTTTCTATTCGGGCGGCAGCCTGCTGATGCGGGCCATCACGCCTTTCCGGAGCGGCGACACGGTCACATTCCAAGGAGAAATAACCGGAAAGAAAGAAACGGGTGGGAAGAAAGCACTGGAGTGCCGGGTCAAGGGCATCAACCAGCGGGGTGAATTGGTGTGCTTATCGGATGCCTCTCTTTCGCCCTAGACCTCCTACTGCATCTTCCCGTAAACGCGTTCTGGTTTCACCAGCACTATCACTGCGTCTTGTTTGACCATAGCTTGGTCGTATTCTTCCCAGTCTGGATGGTCTTTGTCGCCGCAGGCTCGGAAGACCTCTCGCAGCTCCACCCGCATCTTCTCTGGATCGGTATTTCGGTAGTCCATGAGGGAAGCTTGACCTTCGACTATCGCGCACGTGCGCCAGTTGTCGGCAACCGACATCACCGTGCACCGGGCGTCTTTCCTCAGATTGCGGACCTTGGCGGAACTACCTTTGACGATAACGAATGCGGCGTTACCCTGGTAAGCCCCACAAACCACGATGCTGGAATGGCCTGCGCCGTTAGCCTGGAACGTGGTGATCACGCCCCGATGATTGCTCTCAAAATGGGACCGTACGTCTTCGAACTCCATGATTGTACCTCGCTGAAATAATGCCTAAATGATTCGTAGGCAGTAAGTTTCGGCTTCTGGTATACCATAACGGACGGCGGCAGCGCATCTACCGAATTCAGATACGGGGGCCTTAACTTGGAATATAAGGAACTGGGCGGCACGGGAGAGATGGTCCCCGAAATCGGCCTGGGCACATGGAGATACGACGGCGGGGTAGAGCCGCTGCGGAGGGGCATAGACCTGGGCGCCAATCTGATTGATACCGCAGAAATGTACAAGACAGAAGAAGCCGTGGGTGAAGCAATAAGAGGCCGTCGCGATAAGGTTTTTCTCGCCACCAAAGTGCTGGGCAGCAACCTACGCCACGACGCTGTCCTGCGGGCCGCGGAGAACAGCCTTCGGCTTCTAAACGCCGATGTGATAGACCTCTACCAGATCCACTGGTCCAACCGGTCTGTCCCCATCTCCGAGACCATGGGCGCCATGGAAGAGCTAGTGGAGCAGGGAATGGTGCGCTACATTGGCGTCAGCAATTTCTCGGTGGTTGAAATGAGAGAAGCTCAACACGCCATGACCAATAATCCGTTAGTTTCCAACCAGGTGCTCTACAACCTTAAACGGCGTCAGATAGAGCGCGACTTGATTCCCTATTGTGCGGATAACAACATCACTGTGATCGCCTATACCCCATTGGCTGACGGGTCCCTCTCGGCCAAATCCCACTTCCGATCTGACCGGGGGGCATCAACACTGGAACAGGTGGCAAAGGCGGTAGATAAGACTCCAGCGCAAGTCGCCCTCAATTGGTGCCTGTCCAGGCCCAACGTCATCGTGATTCCAAAAAGTAATAGCGTTGGAAGGATCGTCGAGAACTGCCAGGCCTCAGGCTGGTCGCTCTCATCTGACCAAGTCCAATCCTTAGATGCCGCATTCCCACAATGACACTTGTTCCGCTCTTAAACCCCGTCTTCCTAGGCGTAACCACTCAGTTGACAATTCCTCGCACTGCCTATAGCTTTGAGGGCATTGGTCTGTCGGACCGTAGACGTGAAATACTTCGGATCGGTCCCGTGAGTCTATAAAGGGAGTGATGCCCAGGGGTGTGCGCAAGGGCGATTTCCATACGAACCTAGATGTAGACACCGTTGCTTTTACTTTCCTGGGCATAATACAGGGCACCGCCACTATCTGAATTATTAATGGCTGTAGTTGGTCTTTAAACCAGTGGCACAGGCAGATTCTAGAGATCTACAAGGACGGTGTGCCAGCATCGATGCAGGTGTCGGCACAACTGGGAAAACCCGCAAAAGGAGAAGCTTATGAATGGCCATGAGTCACATGAAGCGCCCCCTATTATCTCTGTAAATTCATTGTGGAAAGTATTTGGGAAAAAGCCGCAAATTGCGCTAGAGGAACCTTATCGCAGCCAAACCCGTGCTGAATTACAACAAGAATTGGGCTTAGTTGTAGCCC